>WNGH01015191.1_pt1 | contig 10571 bp, 9 predicted proteins | sample 5400631 | NCBI WGS metagenome assembly WNGH01 (sample SAMN13153373, study PRJNA577476) | soil metagenome | isolation source: 115 cm soil or saprolite under Garry oak tree replicate 1 | place: USA:California | collected 2016-06-15 | reverse complement strand
CATTCGGTCGAAGTCGGTAATTCGATTTTCGGGCTCAAACGGCGGACGATGATAGAAGGGCTGCAAGGCCCGATCGATATGCTTCCTGGTTGAGCCCCTTATCTGCAACGAACCCACCGCCACGACCGGAAACTCAAGTCCTTTCGCCTGATGTATAGTCATCACCTGCACGTAACCTTTGGGAAAAGGCTGATCTGGATCTTCGTACTCGTTGATGCCGCCGTCATACAGAAGTCTTAAGAAGCTGTTGAATAAGTGAAACCTGAGGAACTCGCGATTCTTAAAGGTGACGACGGTGTAGTGGTAGTAGTTTTGGAAGACGTTTAGCAGTTGGGAAAAGATCGCCAGATTTCGCGCGCGGTTTTCATCTTTAACAAAGCCGGCGAAGGGTTCCATTGCAATAAACCGGTAGAAATAATCAGCAGGTCGGAGGTCAGTAGCCTGCCCTTCCTTCAAGCCACCGATTTCAAGATAGAACTCTTGCAGGAGAGCTGCGAGCGGATGAGGTGGACTACATGATCTCGCGAGATCCTTGAAACATTCGTCAACGTAATCGGCCAGATGTCTTACTGCCCCAAAAAGCTGGTCACCACGTCCTTCGCCGTGGTAACCAAAGATCAAAGCGAAACAGGCGACAATTAAGCGAATCTCCTCGTTTTCGAAATACGAACGAGCTCGCGGGCAGAACGCTGGTATTCCTTTAGCTTTGAGAGCTTCGAGATATCGACCGCTGTGATCCTGACGGACGCTGTGCAGCAGCAGGGCGACCTGGTTGTAGTCCTGGATTACGTCACGCTCTTTTAAGAACGCGACTAACTCAGCGAATCGTTGAGCTTCGTCCCTTTCGTTGCTGCCCCAAATTGAGAAGATTGCAGGATAGTCTGGATGTGCGGATTCGAGATCGGGAACGATCTTTTTGTCGAAGCGGAAAGCTGGACCGCTAGTGTTTGTCCAATCCGCAGACGCCATCCATTTGTCGTAAGCGTCCACGATGGCCCTGTGAGATCGATAGTTTGTCGTAAGCTTGACTATGTGTGCGTCCGGAATCCTGGTAGGAAATTCAAGGAGGTTCCTGACAGTGGCCCCACGAAAACGGTAAAGACTTTGATCCTCATCGCCAACTACGCATAAGTTGCGACTGTCTTCCGCGAGCGTGAAAAGTATCTGCTCCTGAAGGTAATTCGTATCCTGGTACTCATCGACCAGGACATACTTGATACCACCCTTGATCGCGATAGCGATTTCCGGCTCTTGCATCAGGTCATAGAGGAGCTTTTGCAAGTGGGCAAAATCAATGTGATTCGAATCGAAGAGTATGCGCTCATAGGAGACGTAAGCCTTCGCAATCAAGTTCAAGAACTGATCGTCACTCGCGGCTAACTCCGCTGTGTCAACCAACTCTTCGGTGATCTTGTTGAAATATCCACGCGCCCCTTCAATGGCCGTCCATTTAGTAGTCCATCTTCCGAAATACCCGGTCTCCAGCGGCTCCGTGCGGTGCCGATGAATTGAAAGCAAACGATTGCAGAGACTGTGAATTGTCGAAGCTCGCAGCTCCGACAAGTCGCCTTCGTAATTAACTTTGGCCGCGGCAGCAGAGATGCGATCTCTAAGTTCAAATGCGGCTTTCTCGGTGAAGGTACAAAGAACCAATTCGCGTGGTTCAACCTTGCCCAGTAGTAATAGGTTGAGGGCTCGAAGGACGAGGCTAAAGGTCTTTCCCGATCCCGGACCTGCAATGACTAATAGCGGACCATCGGTGTGGCCGACTATCTCTCGCTGCGCTTCATTTAGGTTGGGGTAGTTCTTCAGGAGCGCTTCTGCAATCACAGCAAGCCCTCCTTTCTGAAACTAAAAACCTTGTCAGCCGAAACAATCAGGTGGTCGTGAACTTTGATACTGACTGTGCTAGCCGCAAGAACAAGTGCACGCGTGAGAACCTTGTCCTGTTCGGTCGGCTTCACGTCTCCATTGGGATGATTGTGAGCAAATACTAGCGCCGCCGCTTTTCGCTTCAGGGCTGCTTCGATCACCGTTCGAGGGTAAACAGTCGCACGATCCGTCGTACCTTCTTCCATTCTTTCAACACCGTTTCGCTGCAGGCGAAGGCTCGAGTCAAGATACCCAACTTCAAAAACCTCGTTTGATAGCGCGCCGATTCTGGATCGCCAAAAGCGAGACCCAGACTCTGACTCGCCCACGAACTCACGCTCCTCTGACGTTTGTTGTAAATATAGACTTGCAGCTTCCTTGATAATACGCAGGGCAGTAGGTGCAACGGTACCAATACCATCAATCTGTTGGAGCTGTTCGGCTGGTGCGTCGAGTATCCCGCGGAGGGTACCAAACTTCTTGATGAGCGCCTTGGCTTGTCTTTTTACATCGCGCCGTGGAATTGCAAGCGTAAGAAGCAGCTCGACAACTTCGTAATCGGCAAATCCATCGAGGCCGCCCCTGACAAACCTCTCACGAAGTCGTTGACGATGGCCTTCGTTGGGGGATGAGTCAGGCATCTTTGAAGTTGGGAACAACTGTGAAGGAGTTATATTGCTACATATGGTTTTCGTTCTTAGGAAATGGTCTGGTCGATGCAGATATAATAATGAATGCTCGTCACTTCGAATAACGCCTAATCCAGCTAGGAGAGAAACTCAGCTCTGCAATTATTACGTGAATTATCTACGGCTTTGGGAAAATTCCCAGTAGCTTGCCCTTCTTTTTCTCCGGCGCCTTTTTGTCGTCGGCGCTCTTTTCGACGATGAAGTCTCCTTTGATCTTCAGCAACGGCATGACGGCATCGCGATAGGCGCTCGCAACTTTGATGTAGGCATCGTCGCGCAGGCCCTGCAAATAATCCTCGTGCGCTTGCGGTGAACGCTCCATGGTTATTGCTTCGCGCACCTTGTTCTCATTAAACGTCGGCGTGCTCGTCCCGGCGTGGCGCAGGTCGACGCGGAGAATCTGATAACCTTCGTCCGATCGCAGCGGATCACTGACGCCGCCGGCCTTCACATTTTTGATCGCACCGGCAATATCAGGACGCAGGTCGTTTACCTGAAACAATCCTACCTTGCCCCCATTTTCCTTTCCGCGTTCTGAATAGGCTTTGGCCAGCGTGGCGAAATCGGCGCCCTTGCGCAATTGTTCCACCAGTTGCGTCGCCTGCGTCTTCACGCTCGCCTCTTGTTTGCCGGCGAGGCTCAAGAATATCTCCGAGAGTTCAACGGACTCCGGGGTGAAGAACTTATCGCGATGAGCGTCGAAGTATTTGTGAAGCTCGTCGAGGCTCAAGCCATAGAAAAGTTTCGAATCGACTTCGCCCTCCAGCACTGCCTGTTTCATGATTTCAGTACGCATAGTTTGCCGAATTTCGGCGGGAACTATTCCTTGTGCCTGCATCGCGGCCTCAAGCTGTTGAATGTTCAGGTTTTGCTCTTTCGCGATTTGCAGCATGCGCTTGTTGACTTCGTCTTCGATCTTCTGGGTGAGTTCGAGTTCCTTGCCTTTCTGAACCAACAACTGCTCATTGATGAGCACGGCAATCATCTCGGCGCGATGCTTCTCCACCTCAGCGGTCGCCTGCGGCTCGGCCATGCCGTTTTGCTTCAGCGTCTCGACCCGCTCTTTCATTTCACGCTTCAATTGCGAGAGCGTGACCACACCGTCGTTCACTTGCGCAATTACTTCATCAACGACGACGGGCTCGCCTTCCTGGGCGTTAGCCAGAGGCGCAGAAAGAACCAAGGCGCCGATTACGAACAGCGCAGCGATAATGATTTTTGATTTCACCGTTACTACTCCTTAACAAAGCTCCGGAGGAGCGAAATGTTCATAGCCCACAGCCCACCTCGATAATTAAGCTCCTTTAGGAGCGTAAGTTTCGCTCCTAAAGGAGCTAATGAGCAACATCCACTTCGTGGTCTATAAATATTCCGCACCTACGGTGCTGGTTTGTACGCCGCAATTCTAACCGTCTGCCCCGACTTGCAGCAACACGCGGCGAGCAACCTTCAGCACGTGATCCTTTTCGTCATCACTGAGTTCCAGCCGCAAAACCCCACTGGGCGCGAAGCTTGCGCCTTCCCGGGCACGAATTAATTCCATCAGTTTTTCCGGCGCTACCCGCGCTTTTTCGGCCAGCTTGATTGCGATTCCTTCCCGGATTCGATCGATTGACACGATGCCTACAGTCTCCGCTGTCTGGCGCAGACGCGCGTAATCGAACAGATTTTCCACCGGCTCGGGAATCCGCCCGTAACGATCTTCAGTCTCGGCTCGAATGGCCGCGAGCGCCTCTTCATCGCGCGCGGAAGAAACTCTTTTATAAGTCCGCAGCCGCTGGCCCATGTCGGCGATATAGCTTTCCGGAATTGCCACGTCGGCACCGAGATTGATCGAAACGGTTGGCTCATCTTCGACCTGCTCGCCGCGCAATTCGGCCACGGTGCGCTCGAGCATCTGCGTGTAGAGATCGAAACCGAGGGCGTCCATGTGGCCCGACTGTTGGCCGCCGAGCAAATTGCCCGCGCCCCGCAATTCCAGATCGAGGGCCGCGATGCGAAATCCGGCGCCCAAATCAGAAAACTCCCTGATGGCTGCTAAACGTCTTCTCGCAATTGGTGATAATTCCTGTTCCGCCGGAATCAGCAGATACGCATAAGCGCGACGGTTCGAGCGGCCCACTCGCCCGCGCAATTGATAAAGTTGAGAAAGACCGTAATTGTCGGCGCGATTTATGATGATGGTGTTCGCGCGCGGGATGTCTATCCCGTTCTCGATAATCGTGGTCGCCACCAGCACGTCATACTTATAGTCAATGAAATCCAGCATGACGCGCTCCATCTGTTTTTCATTCATTTGGCCATGACCGACGGCCATGCGCGCCGGTGGCACCAAACGCTTCACCAGCGCCGCGATCGTTTCGATCGATTCGACGCGATTGTGAATGAAAAAGATTTGTCCGCCGCGCGACAATTCAAGCTCGATGGCTGACTTGATCACGGCGTCGGACGCTTGCACGACCTGGGTTTGAATCGCCAAACGGTCGCTGGGTGGCGTTTCAATCAAAGACATATCACGCAATCCGCTCAAAGACATATTGAGTGTGCGCGGAATCGGCGTCGCCGAAAGCGTCAGCACATCGACGCGCTTCTTCAGTTGCTTCAGACGCTCTTTATGCGCGACTCCGAAACGTTGTTCTTCGTCGACGACGACCAGACCGAGATCGCGAAAACTGACGTCCTTCGAAAGCATTCGATGCGTGCCGATGACCACGTCGACTTCGCCGGACTCGACGCGCTTGACCACGTCTTTCTGTTCCTTCGATGAACGGAATCGAGAGAGCAATTCAACCTTCACTGGAAATGGCGCGAATCGTTGACGAAAGGTGTCGAAGTGTTGATATGCGAGCACAGTCGTCGGCGTTAGGACCGCTGCCTGTTTGCCATCCATCACGGCTTTGAACGCGGCGCGCATTGCCACTTCCGTCTTGCCGTACCCAACGTCTCCACACAGCAAACGATCCATTGGCGTCGGCGTCTGCATGTCGCCCTTCACATCTTCGATAGCGGTTTCCTGATCGGGTGTGAGGGTGTATTGAAACCCTTCTTCGAATTCGCGTTGCCAGGGCGCGTCTTGAGGAAACGCGTGCCCCTCAACCAGCTTGCGCTCGGCGTACAAACGCAACAGCTCGTCTGCCATATCGCGCATCGCCCGTTTGGCTTTTGCTTTTGTCTTGTGCCAGCCGAGACCGCCGAGACGATCGAGCGTCGGCTGGTGGCCTTCCGCGCTGGAGTAACGCTGCACGAGATCCAGACGCTCGACCGGCACGTACAATTTCGCGTCCTCGGCGTAGTAAAGCAGCATGAACTCACCGCGCGGTGTGCTCGTGGGTGGCTGAAGCCCGCGCGAGAGCAAGGGCGCAGTCGGTCCCAGATCGAGCGTGACCAAACCGCCAAACCGCGCGATCCCGTGATCGATGTGCACGACATAATCGCCGACTTTCAGATCGCGAAAGTCAGAAAGAAAGGCCGCGGCCCGCGCGCGCCGCTTCTTCTCGCGCCTGATGGCGGTGGCGCGTCGCTCAAGTGCCGGCTCGGCAGCTTCATCGAAAAGATCGCCTTCGACGTGGACTACCAAACGCGCGGAGGGTAATTCAAATCCGCCTGAGAGTTTCCCGGCGACGACATTCGCATCTGATGATGATGAGTAATCCGTTTCATCGGTGAAAGAAGTGAGTCGAGTGTTGACGTCGTACTCGCGCAGAATCTCGGTAACGCGTTCGGCGACCCCGCTGCTGAGCATTGCGAAAAGAGTCATCGCCTGTGAGTTCGCACGCCGTTCGATTACCTCGTGCGCGAGATCAGGCAGACGACCGTGGTAGCGCATTACCGATTGCGCTTTCCATTCGACTTCCGGGAGCGGGGGGAGCGCGTCCGCATGCGGAAAAAGAAATAAGGGCTGTCTTTTCGCGCGTTCCCGGCCGACCGAGATTTTGGGCTGTTCCGCATCAAGGGCGATTTCCTGATCCATCTTCGCCGCCGTACGCCCGAGGGCGCGCAACTCCACCCGCTGAAGCGCATCAATTCTGGCGCGCAATTCTTCCGCGGTGAGATAAAGCTCATGCGGTGCGAGCCCAAGATCGTCGGCCGCATCAGTTTCAGCGTAACGTTCTTCGAGAGTTTGAAAAGCTGAGGTGAGAAAGCTCTCAACCGCGACCGGTTCATCGATTACGAGAACTGCATCTTTCAAATAATCGAAGATGCTCGCGCTGCGTTCTTTAGTGATCGACATCAGCCACTGCCAACCGGGAAAATCTTCACCTTCATCGGCAAACACAGTGCGATCGCGCAAGGAGCGCGCAAAACGTTCGTCGCGCCAATGGTGGCGTGCTCGCGCGGCCCACTCGCGGAAATCGGTGGCCCTGGCCGCGAGTTCGCGCATGGGCGTAATCTCGACTTCGATCAATTGCGTGGTTGAAAGCTGTGTTTCCGGATCGAACTCGCGAATTGAATCGACGGTGTCACCGAAGAATTCAATGCGAGCGGGAGCATTGCGGCCTGGCGGCCAGACGTCCAAAATTCCGCCGCGGATTGAGAATTCGCCGATCGCGCTGACTGGATCCTCGCGCACGTAACCGCCGGCAGACAGCTTTTCGACGAGTTGTTCCGGCGCAGTATCTTCATCGCGACGCAGCATTGCTCCAGCCTGCAAAACTTCCGCGGGCGCAACCGTGCGCCGAGCCAGCGCCCGCGAGGTCAACAGGACGAGGTCCTGCTTGCGCCGCGCCAGGCGCCATAATGCCAGGGCACGTCTTTCTAAAGTTTCGGCATGTGGCGAAGCACCGGCGTATGGATCGCTTTCCGAGGCGGGCAAGACCGCGAGCGCGTCTTCGCATTCGGTGGTTCCATGCAAAGCGCAATACCAAAAGCCGAGGTCGCGTTCCCAACTTTCGAGGTCGCGCTGTGCCGGCACAACGACGGCAAATTGCTTGCCCGTCTCACGCTGCAACGCCGCCACCGCGAGCGCGCGCGCCGGCGCGGCAACCATGCCGCTGATCGACACAACCCGCGCGCCCCGTTGGATTTCGTCGATCACACGACGGCATTCCGCGCTTTCAAGAACTGAATCCAGTGCGCGTTGAAGCGTCGTGGCTGCTTCGCCGATCATCGCCATAGAATAAAATGCCCAATCGATCCGTGGCTTTGCCACCCGAAGTGCGGAAAGGCTCTGCCTTTCCGGTCATCAGATTTGAAGTGTTTGGAGGCTACGCCTCCGATTGCCGAGGATTTTTCGGTGGTCACGGTCATGGTTCCATAAGAATTTCCAGCAATTGATGATAGCCATTCAAGAACTGCTTCGTTACTGAATAGTGTTCGGTCTCCTCGTATTTGATCTTCTTGATACCGTCTTCGTCGAATTGATAAATCCACGCTCGCGGATAGGCGAGAAGAATCGGCGAATGAGTCGCGATAATAAACTGAGAGTTCTGTTCTACGAGACCGTGAATTGCTGAGAGAGCTGCCATCTGTCTCGATGGTGAAAGCGCGGCTTCCGGTTCGTCCATAATGTAAAGGCCGCCGCCGGTAAGTTTAGTCAGGAGCGTTGCCATGAATGACTCACCGTGCGATTGCTGATGCAAAGACTTGCCGCCGTAACCGCGCAAGTAACCTGTCTCGTCCATGAACGTAGCCAGATTGTAAAAGCTCTCGGCGCGCAAAAAATATTCGTCGGACGGTCTCTTAAAGCCTTTCACGACTCGAAGGTAACTATGCAGTTCGGAATGTGTTCGGTTGGTCGCGAACTGGGATTGTTTCGTTCCACCTTCAGGATTGAATCCTAACGCAACTGCGATCGCTTCGATCAAAGTCGATTTGCCAGTGCCGTTCTCCCCAACAAAGAATGTAACGTCTGGATGGAACTTTAGCGACTTGAGATGCCTGATTCCCGGAATGTAGAAAGGATAACTGTCAAAGCTCTCGACAGATTCGCGTCGTAACGCTATTTCCTTTAAGTACGGTTTCTCTTGCACGGAACTTCTTAATGCTTATCTGGATCATTCGCACACTAGAGCTTCTTCATCTTTTCAATAATCCCACTCGACGAGACTCCTTCTACAAAAACTCCTTCTACAAAAGGCAGACTCACAACCCGACCGCCCGCAGCCTCGACTTCTTCGCGGCCGTGAATTTCGTCTAGAGCGTAATCGCCGCCTTTCACCAACACATCCGGCAACAGGCGAGCAATCAAAGATCGTGGTGAGACATCGTCGAAGATCGTAACGTAATCAACCGTTCGCAACGCCGCCAAAATCTCCGCTCGTTCGTCCTGGTTTATTAAGGGCCGGCCTTCGCCCTTCAACTTCCGCGCCGAAGCGTCGCTGTTGATGGCCACGACCACCACATCGCCCAGCGTCCGTGCCTGTTCAAGATAGCGGACGTGACCGACGTGCAAAATGTCGAACACGCCGTTAGTAAAAACCAGCTGCCGGCCCGCGGTGCGCAGACGCGCGCGTTCGAGCAAAAGTTGATCGAGCGAAAGAATCTTCTTCGGCATTTCCGCGTGGTACGCACGTCTCTGGCTTGCTGGCAGGCCGGAGGCCCGCGTACCAACTAAAACAGTTCCGGTTCGCTTACCGGCTCCTCAGGTTCGATTACGCCAACCTTATCCACCGCATCCTGCAGCACGCTCGGTTCGACATGGCCCAGGGCGGCAATCTTCCGCGCCGCGCGATCGGCGGCTTCCTGAATCACGTGTCCGGCATGGCCCTTGGACCAGTGCCACTCGACGCTGTGACGCGACTTTGCTTCATCAAGGCGCTTCCACCAATCGTGATTTGCCTTGCGGCGATAGGTTCCTTTCATCGTCTGGATGACGTATTGAGAGTCTGTGTGCACGCGCACACGGCAAGGCTCTTTCAAAGCCTCCAACCCCAACGCCGCCGCTGCAATCTCTGCCTGTTGATTCGTTGCCTTGCCCAGATACGATCCAAACGCTCGCCACAACCCTTGGTAGCCAAGCAAAGCAACCGCCGCCGCGCGTGCCTCGTCGCGACCATTGCCGAGACTTGAGCCGTCACAGTATATGGTGACCAACTTCACCGGTCGTCGAAATGTCGATTGTTCGTCGGCGTCGCTCACGTTCGATTATGGTTTTAGCATGATTTGGCCCGCTAATGAATCGTGGCCGGACGATCTAGATCATCCCCGTCGAAATCCAGGAATCTTGGAAGCGGCTTAGGAGGAGCGTATGATTCATTCCATGCTCAACGCGGGTACTCTTACCTTCAAGGAGTTTGCCATGCGCGAACCATTGCCTTTGGCGACGATTCATGGCGCCGTGCTCGAATTCCTGCGCGGGCGTGACGATGCCGTCGTCTTCGGAGCACAAGCCGTCAACGCTTATGTAGGCGAGCCGCGCATGAGCCAGGACATCGATCTGGTTTCAACGCGCGCGGCTGAACTCGCTGAAGAACTACGCGATTACCTGAGCGAGCGTTTTCACATCGCGGTTCGCGTTCCTGTGATCGGCGCCGACAAAGGCTATCGCCTGTTTCAAATTCAGAAGCCCCGCAACCGCAATGGTTGATGTGCGCACGGCTGAATCACTTCCACATGCTGAACGAATCGAAGACGTTTTGGTAATGTCTCCTCCCGAACTCATCGCCCACAAGGTCATCGCTTATCACGCGCGTCGCGGACAACCAAAGGCCGGAACCGATTGGCGCGACTTGGCGATGCTTTTGCTAACCTTTCCAGAGTTGAAAAAATTAAAAGGTGCGGTTAGTGAAGCTTTGAAATTACTTGGCGCGACAGACAATGTAATGGAGACGTGGCGAGAATTGGTAGCGCAGGAGTTGATTGATGGCGACGATGAGAGTGAGTTTGAGTAATGACGCGGCCCTGTCAAGACGCAAACCTGAAAGCCGGCTCGTTTCCACAGCAACCGACGCTATTCACCAATAATTCACAACCACATTCTTCCTTTTTCTTCGTTGAGCGATTGCTGCGTTGTTTGAAGCTGATGTTACAGCTCGCCAAAGGACTTGTGTGCCGCGAAAGCCCTTGAGTTTC
>WNGH01013688.1_pt1 | contig 10571 bp, 9 predicted proteins | sample 5400631 | NCBI WGS metagenome assembly WNGH01 (sample SAMN13153373, study PRJNA577476) | soil metagenome | isolation source: 115 cm soil or saprolite under Garry oak tree replicate 1 | place: USA:California | collected 2016-06-15 | reverse complement strand
CTCGACAATACTGTTGAAGGACCGAAAGAACCCGGTGCAACTTCTATCTCTCCTTTTGAGAAGTCCCCTAACAGCAATTTCCGCCGCCAAATTCCAGCGAAACTCCCTGGACCCCTCCCTCGCCGCTTTTGACCGTGGAGACTACGACACCGCCCTAAGGCTAAACGTGGACGGCATAATGAACCAGAAGGACGCGTTAGACAGGCTTCCGGAGCCCGCCCGGACGATGATGAAAGAGAACGAGAAGACCGTGGGAGAATTGAAGTCAGAACCTCCAGCCTTCGGGAACGATGTTGCCTCCAGAATTTCTGCGCCCACCCTTCTGGTAAACGGAGCTAATAGTCCAAGAGTCTTGCACACGATAGCAAACAGGCTTGCCAAGGCGATACCGAACAGCGAAGTGGCCAAGGTCCTAGGCTCGGCCCACTTCCCTCACATGGCAAAGCCTCAAGAGTTCAACACCTTGGTGCTCGACTTTCTCACGAAACAAGCCTAGAAAGCCAGTTGAAAGACCGTCGGAGACTCCCAAGGCGCCATTGAAACCCCCAATTTCTGACCCCCATGACCACGTTGTTCAGGAACAGGTCAGAGTATCGGATAGAAATACTGTTTCTCTAAAGGGATTGGTTACGGGTGGTTAGAGCCTGTTCTGTTTTTTGTCCGCTGATCTCATGGTCCCTATGCAGTAGCTCGTAGTGGTTGACGCACAGGTTCCTACCGCATGTATGACAGAATTCCGCAGCCTCTTGGCCACAACGCTTCTCGTGGGCCTCCAGTTCTTCCGGACTACCGAAACCCCCTACGTCTCCAACCTCTACTTCCTCGCAAGCCTTGATTTTGGAAACGGTTGTGGGGGTCGTAATAGGGCCCGTGAGCATCTTGGGACGGGGAATTGGTTTCTTGGTAGCTCGCGTCTTGTTTCTTGTCTTCGCGCGAGCCGGTTTTCTCTTTCGTGTTCTCGAATGTGACTCATGCTTCATGGCTGACATCTTAGAAAAGGCCGATGTCGGCGATAGCTTCTGTTTAACTCCGACCCCAGATACCGGGTAACAGAGTCCAACGAGGTCTTCCCTGGGGTCCCCAAATCAGTGGATGCCGGGGATTCTTCGGCGAGTTTGGGTCAAGAAGTCTAGGACGAAATCGACGCCAGCCTTTTTCTCAGTTCGCCTAGGTACTCGTCTTTCAAGCGTAGAAGCGCCACGTCAAGCCTTTCCGGGAATTCGCCGTAACTCTTCATCCAATAATGCTCCCAGGCGACCGCCCTTCCACTATACCTCGGGCCTGCAATCTCGTCGGAGACGTGATGAAGCATTTCTTCGGAAAGGGTTTCTAGGGCTTGAAAGTACGCATCGGAATCCATCCCGTAATACCAAGCATCCATCAGGGAAGAATAGGTTTCCCTACCGAGGGCCATCACACCCCGGCAATAATCTGCGTAAGTATCTAGGTGCTGCCAGCCAAGCTTCGACTTGTCCGGCAGTATTACCCCTTGTAGGGAAGAGGAGTTTACGAGGCTTTCAGCTGAGTAGTCCACTCCAGGCAGAATAATAGGCACAAGGGGATTCCGAATCTCCCTCGGAAGATAGCGCCGTCCTAGAGATGGGATTTTCCGAACAACGGACTGTATTCTCTGGTAAGTCTCCCTTCCTCCCGATGATTCATAGTTGATGAAGGGAATCCGCATCGACAGGAACGGATAATTGTACGAGTGCTTCTCTAGGTCCGGCTTGAGCTCTTCATAGATTGCCCCCATGAGGTCCCTTGTCAGGAGAACAAAATTTTCAATCACGATTCTCTTAGGGTTCCTAGGAAAATCGCGCTCAGAAATCTCGGAGGAGACCTTCTTTGTGAGTTCAAAGGATGGCACGGATTGGAGGTATTCGGCCAGTTCACCCATGTGAGCCAGCTCGTACCACCTTTGACTGATCTTTGGAACCTTCATCTCTCACTAGTTCAGCCAACAGCAGGCTTTGCAGGCTTCGAACCAGCTCATGCCCAATTAAAGATAAGATCGTTTGGCCCGGGGCAGCACCCAGCGAGTGCTCCTTACCACCAGTTAGGGGGGTTGGTTTCTAAGGCCAGCAAGAACCTTGCCCGGTCGGGCCTTGTACGCCGGCACTCCTATCCCAACAGCGATCATAGTGGCCCTGTCCTTGGCTAGCGGGGAGAAGAATTCTGTCACAGCATCATCGTAGAAAGTCGAACCGGAAGCTCCCATTCCGAGGGCGTAGGAGGAGAGGTAGATCTTCCCAGCCCGAACGCCAGCCTCAAACTGGGCAGCCCGGTACCCCCTGTTGCCCAGCGAGGCCAAGACATGTGCCAGGTCTGTCATTAGGAAGAACACCGCACTCGCGTCTGAAAAGAGTGGCTGCTCAAGGCAGAGGTATCCTGACATGTCCCGAAACCTTCCAGCCTTCAGCTGCCCAAGAGAGTCCTTTTCCCTGTCGAAGAAGTAAGATCCAGAGGGAAGTCCTTGAACCTGATTGGCTATGAAATAGAAGTCGATTAGTGATTCTCCAGGGGGAAGAAAGTCTAGGGGAATCTGGGACGTTGAAGCGTCAATGATTGTGGAAAGGTTCTCGAAAGAGATAGGTTGTGGAGAAAATCTTCGGGTCGAACCTCTGCGCAGTATGACTTCCTCAAGGGGAGGAGTTGAATGTTCTTCCCTTAGAGGTTGAAGTTGGAACGTTGGCCGGGGGGTCCGAACCGCTTGAGTATGAGGCCCGAGGCCCTCTCTCCAGGCCTCCACTTCCCCAGGACCTTGCAGCTCAGATTCCTCGTTGGTCCTCCATATCTCCGCATATTCGGCCTCCTCCCTTGAGAGAGGCTCAACTTCGAGAACCAGCTCAGAAATCTTCTTCAGCTCGTCGTCAGGACTCCGATGGAGGCTGTCCCCGATTTGGGCCAGAGCCACCGCTGCTTCAACGAATCCCAGGTCGAGCCGGGCAGTCAAACCCTCGGAGAATAATGTAGCCAGGAGATTCGCGGCGATAACCCCAGAGTCCCAGAACCAGTGGCGATAGGACCTCGCCTCGTATTTCCACGCATTTCGCCAAGCCAACGAAGTAAACGCTACAGTAACAGGATGAGTCAAACCCGCCCTGCCGACAGCTGCAGCCAGCTCGGCCGAATAGTCGCCGTCCCGCAGCTTGACTAATGCAAAGTCGCGGGGGTTGAAATGATACACCCCAGGCGGCAGGCTGGGAATGCCACCGGTGACCACGTAGAGTTCAATCGGGTAAAGGGCCCCTGTTGCCGGAGCAGCTCTCATGTAATACGTGCCCGCGCTAGTTTTCATCTTTCTCGTCAACCCCGCGGAAAAGAACAGAACCTCAGCAAGAATTCCCAGATCTATGCTTGCAGTTATTGCATTGAGAGGAGAGTCTCTGATAGTTCCGATTGAAGGCTTTCTCGGACGGGGAAATTCGCGAGGTAGAGCAATCGAGGGTAGGTTTCTGTAAATCTTGAAGGGGGAAGGCCGGTTTTCCCAGTCGAGATAGTGGGCGGACGTTCTCTGGCTTAGTTCTGAGTGCTTCGTCGTTTCATGGAAGTTGAAGGCGGAAGACTCGGAACCAGGCGTGATGGGTCACTTCAGGCTAATCTGCTCGACCTTTCTCAGAGGTTCTTGACCATGCGTTTTGTCCAGTCCAGCTGTCTTTCCAGGTTCAGGGCGTATTCCTTCAGAAGCAACTTAACCTCCTTTGGAGGAATCTTACCCCCTTTGGATTCGATTAGTTCACGGGCAAACTGCAGATGGCCGGTCATGTAGTTCGCAAAAAGAGTGGGAACACTTTGGGGGCTGATTAGTTCAATGATGATGTGTCGCATCGCGCCCCAGTTTCTTCCCATTTTCTCGGGAATGTCCCTGTGCTTCTCTAGGAACTTTCTTCCGTCCTGGGTGATTTCGTAGACTCTTTGGGATGTTCCTGCTTTCCTGGGTGATTCGGCTCTAATGTACCCTTCAGCCACCAGCTCCTTGAGGATGGGGTAGATCGACCCGGCTCCGGGCCGCCAGGAACCTTCGGTCTTGCTCTCTATTTCTCGGAGGATATCGTAACCGTGGGCGGGTTCATCTGCGATTCGGTGCATTATGTAGAGCCTGAGAAATCCCCTAGGGGCGCCTTGGGGGCCTACAAAACCGTGTGGATTGCGCTTTCGTGAATCTGCTTTTTTCTTGGAACCCGGCATCGATACCGTTCTTAACGGCTACCTTGGCGCTAATAAATACATGCGGAATTCTTTATATTCTACTATATCTGACACGATATATCCAACGCGATATGCTTTGAGTGGGACCTCATCAGTACAGGTGGAAAACCTAGTAAAGACATACGGTGACGGAACGAAAGCGGTCAAAGGAATATCCTTCGCCGTTAGCGAAGGGGAATTTTTCGGATTCTTGGGACCCAATGGTGCCGGGAAGAGCACCACAATCAAAATACTGACAACGATCCTGCGAAAGACCTCAGGGTCGGTGCGAGTCGCAGGTCTGGATGTGGAAAGTGAAGCGCAGAAGGTCCGGAAGCTCATAGGAGTTCAAATGCAGGACACCGTTGTCGATGAGGACCTAACGGGAAGGGAGAACATGTTGCTTCAAGGACACTTGGAGCAGATGCACGGAGACGAGTTGAAGGAACGAGTGAACGAGCTCCTCAAAATAGTTGACCTTGAAGAGGCAGCTGACAAGCGGTCAGCCTACTATTCCGGGGGAATGAAGAAGAGGCTCGACCTCGCCACCACACTTGTCCATCGGCCCAAACTGCTCTTCCTAGACGAGCCTACAACAGGCTTGGACCCGCAGGCGAGAGCTGCAATCTGGACTTACCTTAAACAGCTCAACGAGGAAGGAATCACTATCTTCATCACAACCCAGTACTTGGAAGAGGTGGACAGGCTATGTCGCCGTCTCGCAATCGTCGACAATGGGGAAATCGTGGCGCAGGGAACTCCTTCTGAGCTTAAGAAGGAAATCGGAGCTGACCGAATCACATTGGCGTTTGAGAATGGCAACCCGGCCGGATTGGTTGTCAAGGATAAGGCCAAGCAGGTTCTGAACGGCCTCTCGGGTATTACGAACATAGTTGAGTCTGATGAAGGGCTCGTCGTTTACGCGAAGAATGGGGGCTACATGGTCCCTGATATTGTGAGATCATTCGACACGGCCGAGATTCGCCTCTCATCAATCGGAGTGTCTACTCCGACATTGGACGATGTGTTTCTCAAGCATACTGGGAGAAGAATCAGACCAGAGGCAATTGACAAGTCAAAGGGTTCGGGAAGAATGTTCGGCAGGAGACGGTGAACAGACGATGACGCTACTATCGGACACATCCCACCTCTTCGTCAGGTCGTTGAAAAAACTGCTTCGCAATCCAATACTCCTCTTCTTCTCTCTCTTTCAACCGGTAATCTTCATTTTGCTCTTCACACAACTATTCGGCAGGTTCGCCCAGCTTCCAGGCTTCCCCGCGAGTAACTACACCGTCTTCGCCGTTGCTGGCATAGTCTTACAGAACGGTTTTTCGAGCGCCTTCCAATCTGGCACGTCTATGGTTGATGACCTTAGATCCGGGTTCCTGGTTAAGATGTTAGCTACCCCGGTTAGTAGAACTGCCATACTTCTCGGTAGAATTTCCACCGACATATTCAGAGTTGTGGTTCAGTCGAGCATCATACTCTTCCTGGCATTCCTGCTGGGAGCTTCTCCCGTTACAGGTTTTCTAGGATACCTGCTGATACTGTTCACCATTGCCTTCTTTGGACTGGCGTGGTCGGGGATATCTCTCTCAATAGGGCTGAAGACGCGGAGTGCCGAGACAGTATTCGGCATCGCGGGCACTCTTACCTTTCCCTTATTGTTCATGAGCACGGCACTGGCACCGGCAGCCTTCTTGCCCGCCTGGATGAAAACGGTCTCCCAATACAATCCGATAAGCATCACTGTCGATGCTATTCGAACGCTCATGATCAGCGGATATGATGCTGGGCCGATTCTTACCGCCTTCGGAGTAATCGCTCTCATAGGAATCGTAACCATGAGTGCCACGCTCTATCTGTTCAAGAAAGTAGTGAGCTGACCAGTAAGCCGAAAACCGAAAGGATCCCGAGAAAATCCTAATGAGTTTATGACGAATCTGGGGACGAGCAGGGTAACGCAGGTTCAGGCGACGAGGAAAAGCCCGACGGCGACGAACCCCGCGCCTACAATCTTGGAAATCAAGGCTCCGTAAGGGCCCACTTTTTCGGCGAAGATGATTATTGCGAACACTCCCATCAATGGTAGACTCATAGCTCCAACGGTAAGTAGCCCTGCCATCAGGACCCAGCAACACTTCGTGCAGAAAAACCCGTAGTCGGCACCCATCAGTCCAGCTCCGATCTTCCCGTTTCTCCACCGGGTGAAGATGAAGCTCATCGGGCTACGGCATTTCATCAATGCGCGTTGTTTGAAACGTGTAAACTGGTAGAGTCCAGTCACCACTAAAATCAGGGCCGCCCATATTCCGAATGAGCCGAAGCCTGATGGCAGCCCAGCTGTGTTCATAGTTGCAATGGCTAGGTAGAAGATTACTCCGACGAGTGTCCATGTGGCAACGTATCCAGCGACGAAAAGTGCCGACCGTGCTGAAATTGCGAGCCGTCGAAACTTGGGTGAGACGGGGTCTTCCTGAAGGGATTTCTTGGCTGATACTGCCACTGTGTAGACCATTGGCAAGAGTGATGGAAACATCATTGCAACCATTCCAACCCCCCATATTATGGTGAACAATAGCAAGGCTACGGGGTCCAGCATTCCGGCCATAGGCATGTTGGCCCCGGCTACTAGGAACCATGCGAGAATGCTTAGGAAGCCAAGGGTCCCAGCAAGCCCATATGCCGCTGGTGGGGTCGCGCGGATGACTCGGTAGAGTTCGTTCACCTGCATGGTGTCTAAGCTCTAACCGGAGGGTCGAATATCTCTGTTTCTAGGAAAAAGAGGGTAAGGGCCCTAGTGGATCAATGGATCCACATCTAGGGTCCTTTCATTGCGAATGTTGCCCAGTTGCCATCTTTTCCCGGATGGTCCCACGACTGACCATGGTCGGAAAACTTGCTCGCTGCGCTCTTACCCATGAGCATTGGCCCGAAGGCTGGGGAGAAGGGATGGTTGCCGACGGTAATGGGTTTCTTCTTGTCCCCACCGACGTTAGGGTCCAGAATTGACTCGACTACTCCGGAAATTTTGACCTGTCTCTTCTTGACGTCGAAGTCAATCTTCGCATACTTTGTCCCCCAGAGTTGCGAGATCATCCCAGAGATTACGGCAAGTACTCCACCGGCCTTGCCGCTCATGAGTACTTCCAATGCTTCTCTTTGCTTGTCCTTGGCCCTTTCATCCAAGTAGAGGGCAGCGCCCCAGTTGCCCTTCCAGAAATTACCGGGTGCTCTAGACGCCATGACAACGTTTAGTCCGCTGAGGTTCGTCCGGCCGTATGTTCCAGTCCGGAAGTGGAAGGCGTCGATAGCCTCGCATGTTCCAGTGGTTGGGTCCGACCAGAAAAGGCAGGGGCAACCTGGGTCGCAGCTGCATGTGTTTTGCCAATCTCCCTCGAGTTTCCATTTCTCAGGCAAGATAGGTCTGGTGGCCGTTCAAAACCTCTTTGAATAAAGCCTTTACGTAACTAATGTCGGCCATGCCCAGCTGGTTGCTCCTCGCTTCAGACGGTTCTCTTTACGCCATGTGGAGGGCATCTGCGACATGGAGCCTTGCTGCCCTTGCGGCGGGATACAATCCCCCTAGTAAGGCTGTCGCAAGGGCGATGGCAAAGGCTTCCGCAACTAGTTGAATGGGCACGTCGAGGGTTATCGTTATTCCGATGAGTGAGGGAATGGTCAATAGGTTGGCGGCCACGAGTCCGAGTAGTATTCCTCCCGCTCCTCCGATCGCACCGAGTACGAATGCTTCTTGGAGGAAAGTAACCAGGACCTGCCTGGTTCCAGTTCCGATAGCTCTCAGGATTCCTATCTCTCGCCTACGTTCCACCACCGCCATCAACATAGTATTCGAGACTCCGAAGACCCCCGCAGCGACCGCTAAGCCGGACACCAAGGCGATGCTTCCCTGAAGGACCCTGATGGGCTGGCTAAAGTCAGCCACGTACTGGTCTTGGGTTTTCACTACAAGGTCAGGGTGTGCCGTCTCGATTCTGCTCTTTACCACGTCGGCGGTTGACTTGCCGTGAAGTTTCATTATTACAGCCGAGATTTTTCCCTGTTTCTCGAAGAGCCTTTGGGCCAGGGGAAGAGCCATGTTAAGGTCGTAGTCATCAACGGTTCCAAAAGTCGTGAACACTCCAGCAACCCTTAGAGAGTAGGCGTTAGGGGAGAATCCTATACTGACAACATCGCCTGCTTTCACCCCCAGAACTTTCGCAGCTTGAACACCCACTGCTATGGAATCGTTTGTCGTGTCTGTGATGTACACGCCCGAGACGGGCTGAACCTGGTAGAAACTGACAACACGTGAGGGAAGGAGAGCGTTGATGACCACCGTCTGGTTTGAGGAATGCGTGTTCAGAGGCAGCACTTGTATAATGTAAGGGTAGACAGCGGCCACCTCAGGGTAGCCGGCAATCTCCCAGGCAACGCTCTCGTTCATAATGCTGTAGGGAGCTGCCAGGGCTGTCTGTTGCAAGACTACGAGGTCGATTCCCAGCTTCTGGAAACTTGGAATAACCTTGTTCTCGGTAGAGTATCCTACGGAGAGGAATAGGAGAGAAAGCATCACTACCACTGTAATTCCCAGTATTGTGAGGGTTGTTCGGGCCTTTCGACGCCTCAGGCTCTTGAATGCGAGACTCCACATGATGCCTTCCTATCCTGCCGGAATTGGGCCGTCAGACCTTGTTAACGCTAGCTGACGTGACAGCGAGGACGAGATTCCCGTAGCGCGCTATCGCCCTATGCGACAACTCCGTTCCAAGAGCACGCAGACGAGACAGTGGGCAGATGCTAAGAACCCGTCCCGTGAGGAGGAAAAGACCGTGACCAGGGCGAGCAAACCTACTGGGATCCAGGCGAACTTGGAGGCAATATTCTCACCTATGTCCATCGCCGTAATAGGCGCATCAAGGCTCAAGGCAGCGTATGCCTAGCCGTCTCCAGCAGCAACTACAGGGAGGCTCCAGAGGTACACTCTATGGGATTGTACACCCGATAAACGATGCGAGCTTGGTAGTAGTCTCCGTCGTATTCGTAGCGGCTGGCTGGCGGAATAACCTAGTCAGAGTACACGGGAGAGACTTCTACACCAAGGCTTCGTTTGCTTCTTACGGGAACCAGTATCCTGCGGACCACTGCCAGGCCGAGCACCGCACCCAGAGCCCCTACTAGGCCACTAGTAGCCACGAGAACGCCCCACAGGTATTCTGGCAGAACTGTTCCGACCGCTTGGAGAGCAGAAAGCCCTACCGTCGCCATCACAAGGTTTCCCAGCACTGCTGCTGTAACTATCTGACGCTTCGAAGGAGGAATTGTCCTGCGATTCATCAACTGCAAGTAAGCGTCGAAGACAAGGCCGTTCGCGATCAGTGATGCGGTGATGTGCAGGGGGAAGGGTGCTCCCGGAGTCCCCAGGAAGACGAGTCCCGTGATGGTTCCGAGAAGGGTTGTCGACCACGGTTGCCGAACAATCAATGCGAGGATAGTAAAGAGGGCTGCGATTAGGAATAGTAGGTCTAGGGAGAAAATGAGGGATCCCAGTGTGACCCCGGAGACATAGCCGTATGCTAGGTATAATGCTGCGAACGCTGAAATCAGTGAGACTTCTCTAATCGTGAACACTTTCGCGTGTCCCCACGCCGCCTCGAAGGCCGCAGGCTGTTTTTCTGTTTTTCTCTCAGTGGAAGATAGTTCTCTGAAAACACTGAACCACGATGGAAAGGCCCCTTCCTCTTACTAGCGCGTTTAGTCTGGTGCAACCCGAAAGTTCCCCACCGGTAAACATTAGACAGCAACGGGAATCTACCAGGTCCAACCCTCAACCCTAGGCTGGGAAATCGCCCGGAATCAACCCGTTTTGCCAGTCTGAGACCCGATAACATTCACCCACCTAGGCCTCGTGAAGGAATTGTCACGTAAACAAGGGGTCGGTAAAAGCCAGGACGGGCAGATTTCGAGCCTTGAACTGGAAAAATCGCACAAAATCCCCGCAGACAGCAAACGACCCTCGAAAAACAACGGGCCCTATCACTCACCTCTCAAGACGTGAGAGACACAAAACCACACAACCTCAAATTCCTATAAGATCAGGATAACGACCACGGAGAGGCGGGTACTGCGGCCGCTGGTGAGGGATGGTGGCTGTTGCCCAGTTCTGGAGTTGTGCGTATTATGAAGCCCCCAATGATTCTCACAACCGCAGCCACTAGGAACAGGTAGGCGCCCAGGCCAAACCCCCAGTTCACCCTAGTCGAGCCGACTACTGGAAACGCTTGGGTGGATGTCCGTGAAACAGGGCTGCCTGCGATCGCGTTAACCATTGAGGCGAACTGAGACGGTAGTGTCTGGCCTGGAATCAACGAGGAGGCGAA
>WNGH01007227.1_pt1 | contig 10574 bp, 9 predicted proteins | sample 5400631 | NCBI WGS metagenome assembly WNGH01 (sample SAMN13153373, study PRJNA577476) | soil metagenome | isolation source: 115 cm soil or saprolite under Garry oak tree replicate 1 | place: USA:California | collected 2016-06-15 | reverse complement strand
TTGTCGCGGCCACCGCGCTCCTGGACCGCTTCGCCGCTAAGCTTCAACACGATCCGTTCATATACTGGCGCTTCTGTTTCCATGTCGGCGGGTGAACATCCAAACAGAAGATCACGCCCTTTGGAAAGCAAAATGCACGCATCACCAACATCCCCGCGCTTTTGAGTTCTGGGAAGCACAGGCTGGCAGCCTGTGCATCTAGGCAGCCTGCCGAGGTGTTCTTTATCCACCGCGCTGAGCGTTGCTCCAAGATTGCCGGCAAGCTGCCGGCAACTACAGGCTGGCAGCCTATGCTCCCCAGACTAAGCCGCGCCGCGAAAAGTCGCAGCATGCCCCCGCAAGAATTCAGCTGCGCTCATCCGCCGCTTTCCTTCCAACTGAACATCGCGCAGAGAAACCGCACCCTTGCCGGCGGCGATGATAAGATCGTTCTCGCTGCGCAAAATTTGTCCAGCGTTGCCACTGAGGCCGACCACCGACCCAGAAAAGATTTTCAAATTTTGATCGTTGAGCTTCATGAACGCGCCGGGCCACGGATTGAAGGCGCGAATTTTTCGCTCAATTGCTTCGGCTGATTCGGACCAATTGATTTGGCCGTGTTCACGTTTCAATTTCGGAGCATAGGTTGCCTGTGTGTTGTCCTGCGGAATGCGTGCCGCCTCTCCGGCCGCCAGTAGTCGCAACGATTCAAGCAGTGCCTCGGGAGCGATCTGCGCCAGCCGATCGTGCAATGATCCACCGGTCTCCTTTGGTCGGATTTCGATCCTCCGTTGCAAAAGGATGTCGCCGGTGTCGAGCCCTTCATTCATGTACATCACAGTGATGCCTGTTTCACGATCGCCCGCGGCGATCGCCGCCTGAATCGGCGCCGCGCCGCGCCAGCGTGGCAGAAGCGATGCGTGCAAATTCAAACAGGTGATGCGCGGGATCTTCAGCACATCGCTCGGCAATATTTGGCCGTAGGCCATGACAACAATCACATCTGCCTTGAGCGCGCGGATCTCCTCAATCGAGCTCTGATCTTTGATTCGGGCGGGTTGGAGAATGGGAATTGCGGTTTTTGCGATCGCCCTTTTTATCGGTGTTGGTTCGATTCGCTGCTCGCGGCCGACTGGCTTGTCGGGCTGCGTCACCACACCGACGAGTTCGTGTTCTGAGTTTAGCAACGCATCCAACGTCGGCAGACCGATTTCGCCCGTACCGAGAAAGACGATGCGCATTCCGAAGTTACAGCTCAGTGCAGCACCGCAGAGCGACGCTGGCGACGTCCGCCCATAGCTTGGGCCAGCATCTTTTCGCCTGCCGTGACCTCACGACGGCCTACCGACGATCCACATCCCGTGCAGAGATAATCGAAGATCTCGCGCTCCGGCAGGACCAGGAGAAGCCGCTCCCGCACTGGCATCGCGGTTTTGCATTTGTCGCAATAAAGACTGGAGGCAGTGAAGTTTTCAAACTGCTGCTGGTTCATATACGCCGTTCACGCTCTTCAAGATATCGAGCAGAACTTTGGAGGGCGGCTGCGTGGCGTCAACCACGGCGATCAGCTCTTTGGGGTAATGTGAGAGCACCGGCCTCGATTCGTTTTCGTAGATATCAAGACGCCGTTGGATGACCTGTTCGTTTGCGTCGTCGAGGCGATTCTCTTTGAGGGCGCGCTTCTTGAGCCGGTAAAACAGGGTGTCGCGATCCGGGCAGGCGAGATGAAACACCTTCTTCACATCGATCATGTCATCCATCATCCTGGCCTGAGCAACGTTTCGTGGAATCCCGTCCAGCACCAGCGTGTCGATGTCAGGCTTGAACTTGTGCGCTTCTACCGCCGCGTCGATCGCCTCTCGCCAAAGCTCCACCGTGATATCATCTGGCACCAGCCGGCCTTTGCTCGAATACTCAAGGAAGGCTTTGCCGACTTTAGTGCGCGTGTCGATGGAGCGGAATACATCGCCACAAGCGCAATGATAGTAACGCGGGATCGTGCCTAGCGTCTTGCCCTGGGTGCCCTTGCCGCTGCCCGGCGCGCCAAAAAGAAGAAAGGTGTTATATCTCATCATCACGGAAATCGCTTATACAGCAAAAGTACTCCGCTCGACAAGCCTCATTCCGAACGAAGTCGAGGGACGCCTACGTGTCGTGGTTCGACGGAATCTTTTGACTCCGCTGCGCTCGACTCAAGATGACGAAGAGGTCGCCACCACGGGATCCACATTCACCCGTCGCCCGGCCCGATCGAAGCGCACGTTCCCGTCGATGAGTGCGAAAATCGTGTAATCACGGCCCAGCCCCACGTTTCTACCGGGCAAAAATTTTGTTCCACGTTGGCGCACAATGATGTTGCCGGCCACGACCATCTCGCTGCCGAATTTTTTTACGCCTAGACGTTTACTGACGCTGTCGCGCCCATTTTTAACGCTGCCTTGTCCTTTTTTGTGAGCCATTGGAGAAAGTTGATGGTTGAGAGTTGATAGTCGATAGCCGTTTTCTTACTTTTCGGCCTTCTTAGACCCGCTTTTCTTCGCTCCAACACTGATTGTCGTAATCTTCACGCGCGTCAATTTGCGCCGGTGCCCGACTGTGCGGTGATAGCCTTTGCGCCGCCTGTATTTAAACGCGATGACTTTCTTGTCCTTTCGTTGTTCCAGAACCTCAGCCGTCTCCTTTGCTCCGGCAATCACTGGGTTGCCCTGCGTCAGGTCTTTTCCATCGGCAAACAGCAGCACGTCACCAAACGAGGCGGTCTTGCCAGGTTCGACATCGAGAAGATCGACATCGATTGTGTCACCTTCCGCGACGCGAAACTGCCTGCCACCAGTCCTGATGATTGCGTAAGCCATAGTTTTTCTGGGGGAGAAAAGCCGCCCATAATCCCATAAATCGGCGGGGTTGGCAAACGGAAAGCTTATTCAACCATCCATGTTGGGCTTTGTTTGTGGGCCGACGAGTTCTTCATACAGCGCTTCATAGCGCTCAGCCGAGACCTCCCACGAGAAATTGCGCGCCATCGCACGTTTCATCAACTTCGCCCAAAGGCGCTGATCGCGGAAGATGTGGCGCGCCCGTTTGACCGCGTCCCAGAAAGCGTCGCTTGAATATTCGTAACACAGAAAACCGTAACCGCTGTCAGTTGTCGGAACGTAATCCTCGATGATCTCCTGAATTCCACCGGTCGCGCGCGCGACCGGTAGTGCGCCGTACTTCAAGTTGTACATTGCGCCCAGGCCTGCCGGTTCGAAGCGCGACGGAATCAGGCTGATATCCATGCCTGCTTCGATCAGGTGCGCCACTTTCTCATCGTAAGTCTTTTGGTAGGCAAACTTGGTTGGAAATTTTCTGGATGCGACCGCAAGCGCCGTTTCATACGCGGGATCGCCTTCGCCGAGGATGATCAAGCGAACATCGTCCCAAAGCAGGCGATCGAGCAGCGGCACGAGGATTTCAAAACCTTTTTCCTGGACGACGCGAGTGACCATGCCGAAGACGGGACCGTTTGGCTTGGGCGCGAGCTTCATTTCCTTAAGCAAAGCCTCGCGGCAAGTCTGTTTGCCCCGAATGCGCCTCGCATCGTACCGCGCCGGGAGAAAACGATCCGAAGCCGGGTTCCAGCGCGTATAATCTGCGCCACCCAAAATCCCGCTGAGCCGATGCGCATTTTCGCGAAGCACGCCGTCCAAACCACACCCGCCGTCAGGCGTCAGGATTTCGCGCCGATAGTGTTCGCTGACTGTCGTAATTCGGTCGGAATACAAAATGCCGCCTTTCAGAAAATTCAGGCGTCCGAAAAACTCTAGGCCTTGAAGCGTAAAGAATCGCTCTGGTAAATTGGTAGACAGAAAGTCGAGCCCCCAAAAGCTGCCCTGGTCGGCCACGTGATGGATGGTCAAGACCGTGCCGAAAGGCAATCCATGTGCATGCACGAACACCGGCACCAACGCCGCGGCCCAGTCATGCATGTGCAAAATTTGTAATTGCGGTGTCAATCGCCGCGCCAGCTCCACCGCCGCTTTGCAGAAAAAAATAAATCGCGCGGCGTTATCTTCGTACGGCTTCCCGCGCTCGCCGTAAATGCCCGGGCGATCAAAAAACTCGTCACAGCCAATCAGAAACAGTTGGACGCCACCAGTGCTCTGGCCTTGGAAGTAACGCGCAGGGTAAAGCTTGTCACCGACCTGCACGTCAACAGTTATGCCGGTGTTCTTCTTCTTAAACGTGCGATTCTCTTTTATCTCGCGATAAAACGGCACGGCCACGCTGACCTCGTGCCCACGCGCACCCAGCGCGCCAGGCAATGAGTCCATCACATCCACCAGGGCGCCCGCTCGCTGCAGCGGCGGTCCCTCCGCGCTGATCATGAGGATTTTCATCTATGTTCGGTGTGAGACGTTCGGCAGTCGGCGCTGCCTTCAATTGTCGTTGCCTAACGAATAATGCGATTTGACCCAATTGAGTGCTTCATCTCGCGTCCGCAGCTTTCCCTCCAGTTGTCGCGTTTCAACAGCTTCCAAAATTTCGCCAAACTTCGGCCCAGGTTTTAAACCGAACGCAATCAGATCGTCTCCACGCACGAGCGGCGGCGGAATGATCGGTTCGTTCGCGAATTCCTCGCGCTTGCGCAGCAGAAACTCGTAGTTGTCGAGCATCCGATGACTGCTTTGGCAATCCACACGGTGAAGCTCCAGCTCCTCATCAAAGGTTGGTCGCGCCATGAACCGCTTCAATTTCGCAATTCGCATTTTCGGCGCGTCTTTGAAAACCATGTGTTGCCGCACCATCTCGACTGTCGCCTCGATTTCAGCGCCTGAAAATCGCAAGCGCCGCATAATTGCCTCCGTCATCTCCGCCCCGATCCGGTCATGTTCGTTGAAACGAATGCGGCCAGTTTCATCGACGCGCGCAGTGACCGGCTTGGCGACATCGTGAAATAACACGGCGAAGACCAGTGGAATAGAAACGGTCTCACGGAGCAGCGACAACATCAGCCGCGTGTGCACGAAGACGTCGCCTTCAGGATGAAATTGTTCCGGCTGCAACACGCCTTTCATCGCTTGTAGCTCCGGTAAAATTGCGCTCATCAGACCGCTGGCATCGAGCAGGTCCCATCCGCGCACGCGGTTCGACGAGAGAAAAATTCGCACCACTTCATCGCGAATTCGTTCGGCGCTGATCTGATTGATCGAAGACGCACTGGCCACAAGCGCGTCCCACGTTCTTTTGTCGATCCGGTAATCGAGCGCTGTGGCAAAGCGCACTGCGCGCAGCATGCGCAACCGATCTTCCGCTAAGCGCTGCCCCGGCTCACCGATCGCGCGCACCAGTTTCGCGCCGATATCGGCCTGGCCACCGACGAGATCGATGACCTTATTCGATGCCGGATCAAGAAACATCCCGTTTATGGTGAAGTCGCGTCGTCTTGCGTCTTCTTCCGGTGACGAAAATTGCACCGCACTAGGGTGTCTGCCATCGATGTAAGCCTCATCGGAACGAAACGTGGCCACTTCGAATTGGAAACCGTCCTCAAGTACAATGATCACACCGAAATGCGCGCCGACCGCGTACGTTCTGGGAAAAAGCGCCTGCACATTTTCAGGACGCGCGTCGGTCGCGATGTCGTAATCCTTTGGTGTCAAACCGCGCACCATGTCACGCACGCAACCACCTGCGAAGTACGCAATGTGTCCACGGTCACGCAATCGCTCCGCGATCTTGCGCGCGGCCTTCTCCATTGGCGAAAGGTTCACACCGTCACTGTAGCCGTTTCGCTGTCCGAAACGCAATTCAGACAGCCCGCGTACTATCCAGCGCTCTTGTGCTCCCGAAACGAGTGAATGATAAACAGCACCACCGCAATTGAGATGCAGGAATCAGCCACATTAAACGCTGGCCAGGGATCGGCATATCGGACGTGCAGATTAAACAGGAGAAAATCGATGACGTGTCCATATAGGAGGCGATCAGTCAGGTTGCCCAGAATGCCCGCGAGAAGGAGCGCAAGCGACAGATCCCGCCAAGGATCAGCGCGATGCGGCCGCACGAGTAGGACTGTCACAACCACTAAAGCAAGAATGGAAATCCCAGCGAAAAAGGTGTTGTTGCCTTTGAAAGTCCCAAACGCCGCGCCGTTGTTGGTGACGTTCACCAGGGTAAAAAAATCTGGAATGACATTATGAGCGTCGAACGGGTTAATGAATCGCAACGCCAATCGCTTCGTGCACTGATCCAGCACGTAGAGTGGGAGTGAAAGAAGGAGGATGAACTTCACGTCAGTTGTTTGTCATTCCGAGCGAAGCGCAGCGAAGTCGAGGAATCCCGTAGCATCACGGAGCGTAAGTTCACGGGATGTCTCGACTGCGCTCGACATGACGACTTACTATGCGCCCACTACGCTTTCGCAACGATCGCACAAATCCGGATGCTTCTTGCTCGTGCCGACAGTTGGGCGATGGCGCCAGCAGCGGGCACACTTGTTGTAGGACGTCTTCGCCACCGAGGCGCTAGCTTCTTTCGCCTGATGAATCGTCAAATCACTGACGATGAAAAACTCTTCCAGCTCTTCTTTTGGGATGTCTTTTGTGACCTCGGAGTCCGAATTCAAAACGACTCGGGCTTCCAACGTGTTGCCAATCAATTTCTCCTGGCGCGCGTGCTCAATCGCCGGGCCGATGATGCCGCGTAATCTCAAAAGCTCTTGAACCTGACCGCTGGCTTGCTTTCCGCGATTGTGTGGGATTGGAAATTCCTCAAGGTGAATTGAGCCATTTGGTGCTGAATGCCGCCAGGCCTCCTCCGCAGTAAAGACGAGCACGGGCGCGAGCAACCGGCAAAGCGCATCGAAAAGTTCGAGCATCGCCGTTTGTGTCGCGCGGCGACGCGGCGAGTCCGGAGGGTCACAGTACATCCGGTCCTTGGTGATGTCGATGTAAAGGCTGCTCAAATCGACGGCGCAAAATTGATTCAGCGTGTGATAGACCTTGTGAAATTCGAAATTCTCGTACGCAGACCGACACGTCTGGACCACCTCATCCAATCGTTCCAGAATCCAGCGATCGATCAGAGTTGTAGCCGGCATCGATGATGCCGGACCGCCGAGGTCAGCGACCCCGGCTACAGGAAAGTCGTAGAGATTACCGAGCAAAATCCGCAGCGTATTTCGAATGCGGCGATACGTATCGCCGAGGCGCGTAAAGATTTCTTCTGAGAACGGCACATCGGTTGTGTAATCAATGCTGCTGGCCCAAAGCCGCACCAGATCGGCGCCATGTTTGCCGACGAAATGATCGGCGGCCGTCGGTTTCTCGTACGTGCCGGATTTGGAAATCTTTTTGCCGTCGAGATCGACCACAAAGCCATGTGTGACACACGTTTTGTACGGCGCACGGTTATTCAGCGCGATGCTCGTCATGAGCGATGATTGAAACCAACCGCGATGTTGATCGGTGGCCTCGAGATACATGTCAGCAGGATCACGCAACTCAGGATGCACCGCGCACACCGCCTTGTGCGAAACGCCGCTGTCGATCCAGACGTCGATCGTGTCGGTGCCTTTGATTGTTTCCGGCGGCAATCCAACTTCTTTTGCCAAAGCGGCATCATCCAATTCGAACCAAATATTTGAGCCGCGTTGGGCGACAAGATCGGCCAACTTGCGAATGATCTTTGGATCGAGAACGACTCTTGATGTAGCGCGACCGTCCCGGTTGCGATCTTCACCGTGCAAGCCGGAGGCATGCGCTACTCTATAAAAAACCGGCAACGGCACGCCCCAGCTGCGCTGTCGCGAGATCACCCAGTCGGGGCGCGATTCAACCGTTCCCGCGATGCGGTTTTCGCCCCATGCAGGGATCCATTTCACTTCATTGTGGATTGCTTCGAGCGCTCTGCCACGCAGCGCGTCGATGCGGATGAAGAATTGATCGACGTTGCGAAAGATGATCGGTGTTTTCGACCGCCAGCAATATGGATATGAATGATGAAATTTTTCTTCGCCCAGAAGCATCTCGCGGTTTCGAAGCAGTTCAACAATGTCGGGGTTCGCGTCGAACACATATTTGCCGGTCAGATTCGGCAACCCGGCCTCATCCGTGAACCGGCCATGATCATCAACGGGCGATAAGATCGGCAGGTTGTGTTCCATTCCCAAAACGTAGTCGTCGGCGCCATGACCGGGTGCGATGTGCACCGCACCAGTACCGGAGTCCATCGTGACAAAGCCGGCCGTGAGCACCGGAACTTCGCGGCCCAAAAAGGGATGACGCGCCTTGACTCCTTCAAGATTAGCTCCGGAAAATGACGCGAGCGGTTTTCCAACTGGCTGAAATCCTGTGGCCGCAGAAAACCGTGGAATAAGTTGCTCAGCCAAGATCAAAGTAGTGCGACCGTCCCGGTTGCGAGGATCACGCAAGTCCGCCGCAGCGGATTCGTCCTGTGGCGAACCGGAGGCATGCACTACTTCAAATTCCTGGACCACATAGTTCTCTTTTGCATCAACAGCGATGGCGAGGTTGGCCGGCAATGTCCAGGGGGTTGTCGTCCAAATTGCAATGCTGGCATTCGTCAACGCGTTCGGAGACCGCGTTCCACCGACAATCGGAAATTTGACGTAAACGGCGGTGTCATCGCGCTCCTGGTATTCCACTTCGGCTTCAGCGAGGGCAGTCTGCGCGCCAGTGCTCCAGAAGACTGGCTTTTGCGCCTCATACACCAGGCCTTGCTCAACAAAAACCGCGAACGCGCGCAAGATTTCCGCTTCATACTTGGGATCCATCGTAAGATACGGGTGTTCCCAGTCACCGAACACGCCGAGTCGCTTGAACTGTTCGCGCTGGATATTGATGAACCTTCGCGCAAACGCTTCACACCTTTTTCGGATCTCGAGCGGCGAAAGCTCTCGCGATTCTTTAACGACTTTGTATTCGATTGGAAGCCCATGACAATCCCACCCGGGGACGTACGGCGCGCGTTTGCCCAGCATGGTTTGCGATTTCACCACGAAATCTTTGAGGATCTTGTTCAGTGCGGTGCCCATGTGCACATCGCCATTGGCAAAAGGCGGCCCATCGTGCAGAACAAATAGCTCCCTGCCCTCTCGCGACTTTTGAATCTCCTGGTAAAGGCGCGTCTCCTCCCAGTTCCTGAGCATTTCCGGCTCGCGCATGGGAAGATTGGCCTTCATCGGAAATTCCGTGCGCGGCAGGTTCAACGTGTCTTTGTAATTCTGACCCATGGCAAGCGGGATCGACGCTAACATCCGTCAACCGCCAAGGCAATGTAGCGGGTATGCCATCAAATCGACAAGCGACCCTAAAATTTCCATAGGCGTGCGGTGATATAACTCAGGCTTCGAGCCTGAACGATCCAGCAGGCATCCCTGCCCCTTGTGGCGCGGCTGGTGAGTCATGCAGACTCGAAGCCAGCGTGACTGATGAGGTCGCCGCAGGACAAGTCTGTCCAATTGGCGAACTGGAAGCCTGAATTATGACCAGCGGCTGACTGCAATGGAGACGAGAGTCATGGCGTGTAAAGTTCGGCCAACGCGGTCGGAATACCGGAGAAGTCGGTGTCGCCGCCTGCCTCGAGCACCCGTCCGTCACGCAAGAGCACGGCCCTTGCCCCGTAACGCGGTGTGCTCATGCTGGCGGTGACAGACCAGGTGCCGACCGCAGGATCATACAACTCGCACTCCGTCAGAAAACCGGCGTTAACACCGTCGTAGTAATCGCCCCCAGCTACCAATACTTGTCCGTTCTGGAGCAGCGTAGCCGTAAATCGCTCCCGCCCCTGGAGCATACTGCCGGTTGCCGTCCAGGAACCTGTAGTAGAGTCGTATAGCTCTGTGGAGGCAACTGTCACACCATTGAAGTCAACCGTTGTCCCGCCGATGGCCAGCACCTGACCGTTGTTTAGCAGAACGGTTGAGTGGTCCTCGCGGCTGATGGTCATCGTGCCCGTCGGCTTCCACTTCCCGGTCGTTGGCGCGTAGAGGTCGGCGAAGGCGATCGCTTTGTAGTCGAAGTAATCGGGCCCGGTGTGAACGCGACCGCCCACAGCCAAGACTCTGCCGTTTGGCAGCAGTGTGGTAGTGTAGAACGACCGCGGGATGGTCATCTCGCCTACCGTCGTCCATTGGCCGGTTGAGGGATCATATGTTTCTGATCCGGCAATAGTAGTCACGCAAAGGTCCGCGCACGGGGTGCGGTCGATATTACCGCCGCTTACCAGCACGTTGCCGTTCCGGAGTAGGACAGCTGAGTGCTGCTGGCGACCTTGGTTCATGTTGCCAGTGACAGTCCACGTGCCAGTAGCGGGATCGTAAAGCTCCGCTGAGGCGAGCGCGGCCACGGTGTTACTGGCGCCGCCCTCCACCAGTACCTTGCCGTTCGATAATCGGATGGCTGAGAAGCCGACACGGGCATCATGCATGCTTCCGGTGGCGCTGAACGTCCCGGTGGCTGGGTCGTAAAGCTCCGCCGTGGCCGTCGCAATCTCAGTGTCAGTGGCGCCGCCGGCCACCAGCACCTTGCCGTTCTGGAGGGTCGTGGCCGCGAACGAAAAGCGACCAATCGACATGCTGCCAGTCGGGC
>WNGH01000484.1_pt2 | contig 10575 bp, 8 predicted proteins | sample 5400631 | NCBI WGS metagenome assembly WNGH01 (sample SAMN13153373, study PRJNA577476) | soil metagenome | isolation source: 115 cm soil or saprolite under Garry oak tree replicate 1 | place: USA:California | collected 2016-06-15 | reverse complement strand
GAATAGAACGCGAGAACATCACAGTGGCGCGAATCATCACACCATGCGGATTCCCGGGCAAGGGTCGATGCGCTCGCTTGATAAGGTCCTTGCAGAATGCAGAGACATCGTCTAACCACTGCATCGGAATTGCTATTACTTCCCGATGTACCACCCTCAGATTCCAAAAGTCGATCAGGTCTTTCGGTTCATGTGCATTCAAGACGAATAATGCTGGATCACTATGGTCGTTGTATTGAACGTCTATCTTGGCGTGCCCGATCTGTAGCGCCGAGGTGTGACCAGACTTATGCAGTCTTTGAAACGTCGTGGCATCGAGCGTGACGTTTTCAGGGTCGAAAGCGTCTTTAAAAGCTCGTTGAAAGTAATCGAGGTTCTTCGATCTAGGGAAACCACCAAAAACACAACCAGCAAATAGTTCAAAGGAGCGCTCTTTAGAACGAACATCGACAATGTTGTGCTTATGACGGCGGACGAATTGGAATTCCTTGCGGTACAGCTCTTTGTATAGGTCGAATACGCCCAATCCGTGTCCATGCCTTTCCCTGTCTCCTGCACGAACCAGAACGTCGGAGAGTTGGAGGACTCTCTCCGGGTTAAAGCCAAGGCCGTTCGATAGCCCCTTCTCCGACTCGACCAGGAAGTCAGGCTCGAAGAAATCCAAGTATCCGTTGACTATTTGACTGGCGCTTTCAAAGCGGAATCCTTTTCTCTCCCACCACTGCGGGATACGTTTGAAGAAAGGGACGATCGGGTTGTACTTCCCGCCCCAGAGGCAAGTGCAAATTCTGAATATCTCCAGCGTGCGCCTCACCTCCTCGGGGCGGACCAAGAAGGCAAAGCGCACCGGTCTCAGCCGAGCATCAACGGTGACACTGGGCATGCGTTACAGGTCACTAAGGATCCTGCGGTTCTTCTCGTTACTAACCACCGCGATAAGGCGCATAACGTCCTGGTGTGCGGCGGGCCAGCCCGATGTCTAGCAATGCTCCGGCGCTGGCGGCCCGTCCGCACCACCTAAAGTTGGGCGTCATGGCCTACAGGACTGCAGTACAAACGGAAGCACACCGAGGTAGGCAAAGAGAATGGAGAATCCCATTGGAATGGCGGTGACCAACCACTTTGATGATGTGAAACGGGATGCTCCGCTTCGTAGCGGCCGACGTCGCTCCTCGCTCGCATGAAAAGGGCGAGGGAAGCCTTGCGGAAACTGCTGCTCCAACGTGTACGCTTGATTGTGAAAGTCGTCCAAGTATTGACTCGACCGCCAACCGAGAAACGCGAAGGCGATTCCCAGAAGAAAGCCCGGCAAGCATAGGACCAAAAGGAGCGACTCCTTCCCCGGAAATGAGGTGGTTCCGACGAAAATGCCGGCCCACGCCGCCACGAATATCGAATCGACCACAAGCAATGCATTGACTCGGACCCACCTCGTCTGTTCCGAATGCATCACGAGGGAGGTCAACGCGCCGTAGATATCTGGAGCCGACGGGTGAGCTCTTGACGAACCTTCAGGCGACGCCCTTTGCGTTTCATTCATGGATGGATCTCGCTTTCGGCTACGAATGACGCCCAACGTGAAATCATCTTCCGAAAAACTATCTAATCTGGCGCGTCAGTCTACGCCTGCCGGAATTCTTCCGCACAATTAAGATTATCTGCGCGCTGTATGGATTTCTAGTCCTTGATAGATTGCGCACGGAAGGTCAAGTGCTTCTTTTCTCTAGGGGCGAAACCCCGCGTGTCGCAGGCTCACCGTGCACGACGGTATAACCGACGCAGTTCGGGGCCGTAGATCAGCGTTCGCCAAAACTCTTTTTCAACAGCGCCGCAATCTCCTTCGCCGCCTCCGGCTTCAGCGTGCCCTTGGCGAGCGCGAGCGGGAGGGTGCGCAGGCTCAAGATGCGGTACAGCTCCAGCGATTCGGGCGCTTGTTCTGCGAGGATATCGAGGTGCCGGCGGCTGGTGCCGAGGTCGCCGCGCGCGACCGCGCTGCCCAGGCCGCCTGCCGCGCCCAGCTTCTCGACGTTGTCCGCGGTGCCGCGCAACAGCGGCAGGAGCGCCGCGAGCGCGTCGGCCTCCGAAATACCGAGCTTCTTCCACAACGCAATCGTCTCCTGCACCAGCGCGACGACAAAAGCCCCCGAAAAATTCGCCGCGGCGTGATACAGCGCGCGCCCGCCCTCGGGCAAACGCAGCGGTTTCGCGCCGAGCGCGCGCGCCAGCCGTTCCAGCTTACGCACGAGCGCGTCGGGGCCGGCGAGCGCGATCGCGCAGCCGCGCAGGGTATCGGAGGCATCTCCCCGCTCGCCGAACATGTGCAGCGGATGAAAGCCGCCCGCGAGCGCGCCGTCGGCAGCGGCTTTTTTCAGAACATCGAGATCCGCGGCGCCGCTGCAATGCACGCAGGCCGAACCCGCGCGCCACCGCAGGCTCGAAGCAACGGTTTCGATCGCATCGTCGGGCACGGTGAGAAAAACGATGTCCGCGCGGTCCACGGCTCCCTGCGGCGCGCAGACGCGCGCGCCCGGAATTCGCTTCGCGAGTTTTTTCGCGGAGGCTGTGCTGCGGCTTGCCACTGCGGCCACCTCGTAGCCGGCGTGCGCGAAACCCAGCGCGAGTCCGGTGCCGGCGCGGCCGGCGCCGATGAAGCCGAGCTTGAGTTTTTCCGTCGGCATTTGTTACCAATTGTACGAGGGCTGTCGTCCGCAGGCGACAAGCGGAATTTCATTCGGGCGCCGGGTCAACCTTGGCGGCGCGCTCGCGTTAGTGCATTCGTGTCCGCACCGATGGACATTTCCATTCAACTTCTAGCGAGGTCGCAACATGAAAAAGCTGATCGCAGTCCTGATAGCCGCCGCATTCGCCGGCACGACTCTTAACGCCGCCGCGCAGGCGCAGAAAGCCACTCCGGCAACGCCCGCGCAATCTGCAACGCCGGCGCAGAAGGCCACCCCGGCGACACCCGCCAAGCCGACCAAGGCGAAGGCGGAAAACGGCAGGAAGAAGGGTAAGGCCAAGGCCAAAGGCAAGAGCTAGGCCGAGTCGAAGAGCTAAAGCGGCACCCGGCTCTTACGGGCCGCGCAAGACCAGAAAGGCGGGACTTCCCGCCTTTCTGCTTTTATGGCGCTTCCATGCACCTTCGCGGAAGGGATACAATCGCTGCCCGTTCACGCTTGAAATTCCCCACCCCGACCCCACTTCGCCGCTAACTTCTTTCGCACGGAGACCGAAACCATGAAACGCATCGCTCTCTTTCTCGCCACCAACCTCGCGGTGGTGCTGTTGCTCTCGGTCATCCTGAACGTTCTGGGAGTCGACCAGTTTCTGGCGGGAAGCGGGCTCAACGTCCCGATGCTGCTCGTGTTCTCGCTCATCGTCGGCTTCACCGGCTCGATCTTCTCGCTGCTCATTTCCAAGCGGATGGCGCTGTGGTCCACGGGCGCGCACATCATCGAGTCGCCCGAAGGCACGCACGAGCGCTGGCTGGTGGACACGATCAAGCGTCTTGCCGACAAGGCGAACATCGGCATGCCGGAGGTCGCGATCTACGAAGGCGAGCCGAACGCTTTCGCGACGGGCGCTTTCAAGAACTCGGCGCTGGTCGCGGTCTCGACCGGGCTGCTCGAATCCATGGGCCGGGAGGAAGTCGAAGCCGTGCTCGGCCACGAGATCACCCACGTCGCCAACGGCGACATGGTCACGCTCACGCTCATCCAGGGAGTGGTCAACACCTTCGTCGTGTTCCTCGCGCGCGTCGTCGGCTTCCTCGTCGACCGCGTGGTATTTCGCACCGAACGCGGAATCGGGCCGGGCTATTACATTACCGTGTTCGTGTGCCAGATCGTGTTCAGCATTCTCGCCTGGATGATCGTCATGTATTTCTCGCGCCGGCGCGAGTTCCGCGCCGACGCGGGCTCGGCGCGGCTGCTCGGCACGCCGCAGCCGATGATAGGCGCGCTCAAGCGCCTGGGCGGCCTGCAGCCGGGCGCCCTGCCGCGATCGATCGCCACGGCGGGCGTCAACGGCGCACCGGGGTGGACGGCGCTCTTCTCCAGCCACCCGCCGATCGAGGAGCGCATCGCCGCGCTTCAGGCGCGGGCGTAAATCTTCGCACTGCAGGGGCGCGCGTAACAGCCCCTAGCCGGACCCGAGCGCGTAGCGTCCGTCTTTTTCCCGGGTAAGGCGTCCGGCTTCGCGCAGCGCTTCGAGCGCGAGCACCACTTCGCGCCCGTCGCGGCTCGCGAGCGCCGCCATCAGCGCTTCGAATGCCTTCGGCCCGTCGGCGAGCGCCGCTTCGACGGAAGGAAAGCGTTTCCCCTCGAGGCGCGGCGGCTCCGGAATCCGATGCTCGACCGAGCTCTCGCCGCCCGGCGCAGCCCAGGGAAGGGTGAGATCGAACCCCGCCTTTGCGCCGGTCCTCGCTCCCCGCAGCGAGGGATCGAGCGGCAGGGTTCGGAATCCCGACTGCACCACGAGGTCGCGGTCGGCCTGAAAGCGCGTGGCGAGCGCCCAGTCCATCTGCTCGTCGGAAAAAATGTCGATGTCCGGATCCACCACGAACACGTGCTTGACGTTCGCAAGGCAGCCGAACGCGGCCGCGATGGCGTTCCTCGCCTCGCCCGGCACGCGCTGGCGCACGGCGATGCGCAGCGTGTACATGCCGCCGCTCGAAGCGGTCGCGTACACCGCCTTGACCTCGCGCACCGCGGTCTCGAGCGCGCGCCACACCATCACCTCGGTGCGCAGCGCGTTCAGCTGCGCGGTGTCGGTGCGCGCGAGGGCGCGACCGCCGATGGTCGCGGTCTGAAACAGCGCATCGCGGCGCCGCGTGACGGCGGTGAGATGGAAAACGGGGTTCTGCTTCACGCCGCCGTAGTAGCCGAGGAATTCGCCGTAAGGGCCTTCCGGCTCGACGTAGCCGCGCTCGTCGAGATAGCCTTCCAGCACCCACTCGGCGTCGGCGGGAACGCGGATGTCGCAGCTCGCGCACTTCACCACGGCGAGCGGCGCATCGCGCAGGCTCGCGACGAGGCCCAGCTCGTCCACGGGCAGGCGCATGACCGCGGCGACATAGTCGATCGGATGCGCGCCGACGACGAAGGCGACCGGCAGCCGCTCCCCGCGCTTCACCGCCGCCTCGTAGAGCGCGCGCAGATCCGAAGGAGAATTGACGTCGACGCCCGCCTGCTTTCGGCCGCGCAGCATCAGCCGGCGCACGCCGACGTTGGTCCAGCCGCTTGAGGGATCGACGACGAAATCGATCGAGGCGGAGATATAAGGCCCTCCGTCCAGGTCGTGCTGAAGGTTCACCGGCAGCGCCGTCAGATCCGCCTGGTCGCCGGCGAGCACCACTTCCTGCGCCGGGGCCGCTTCGCGAGGGACTTCGACGATCTGGGCCTTCCCGCGCAGCCGGCGCAGCACCTCCGCAAGCAATTTGTCGGGTGTCGTGCCGAAAGCGCGTGCCAGACGCGCACGACTCCCCATGACGTTGCCGACGAGCTGCGCGCCCTCGCGTCCGACGCGCTCGAAGAGCACCGCTTTTTCGCTGCCTTCCAGGGCCGGGGCGACCTCGGCGAGCTCGGCCGCCCCCGGGCACACCTCGAGCTCGCTCGAGCCGCGCAGCGCCTCGACGAAGGCGCGCAGCCTGAAGCGCTCGAGGTCTATCCCCGTCTCGCGCGAGCCCGTCTTCATCCTGCGGCATCCTCCTCGTCGAATCAACGCCGTATCGTATCACCCGGCGGCCCGGCCGCGGTCGCGTTGCACGGGCAAAAATCGGGGACTAAACTAGCGCCGTATCGTAGGCGGCACGCGCTCGCGATGCCGCAATCACCCCGAGGAGGCTCCATGGCATCCATCAAATTCACCGTCGACGGCAAGGCCGTGACGGTCAATGCCGACCCGAACATGCCGCTTCTGTACGCCCTGCGCGGCGACTTGAAGATGACCAATCCGCACTTCGGCTGCGGCCTCGCGCAATGCGGGGCCTGCACCGTGCACCTGGACGGCGAGCCGATCCGCTCCTGCGTGATGCCGGTCTCGGCGGTGAAGAACAGGAAAGTGACGACGCTGAAAGGTCTCGGCACGCCGGAGAAGCCGCACCCGCTGCAGGCCGCCTACGTCGAGGAGCAGGTGCCGCAGTGCGGCTACTGCGTGAACGGCTGGATCATGACCGCCGCCGCGTACCTGAGGAAAAATCCCAGGGCGACCGACGCCCAGATCCGGGATGCCCTCGCCGGGCTCAAGTGCCGCTGCGCCACGCATACGGCCATCCTGCGCGCGATCAAGCGCGCCCAAACGCAGATGGCCTAAAGGAGCGACTATGAATGCACCTCTTTCACGCCGCGAATTCCTGAAAGCCTCGGGCGCGCTGATCATCTCGGCGGCCACGCCCGCATTCGTCGATGAGGACCGCCTTCTTCGGCAAGATGGACATGGGACAGTCGCTCGACATCGCCATTGCCCAGATCGTCGCGGACGAGCTGGACGTCGCGGTCGACAAGGTCGACGTCGTCATGGGCGACACCGCGCTGACCTGCAACCAAGGCGGCGCCTCGGGCAGCACCGGCATCCAGACGGGTGGGCGGCCGCTGCGCAGCGCGGCGGCCGAAGCGCGCCGGCTGCTGGTGCAATCCGCCTCGCAGAAACTCGGCGTGCCGGCCGAGCAGTTGCGTGTCGACGACGGCGTGGTCAGTGCCGTTTCCGATCCCGCGAAGAAAGCGAGTTATGCCGAGCTGATCGGCGGCCGTTACTTCCACCACCAAGTCGAGTGGAACAAGCAGATCGGCAACCCCATGGACATCAAGGTCGAGGCGAAGCCGAAGTCGCCTTCGGAATACCGCGTCGTCGGGAAATCGTTCACGCGGCGCGATCTACCGGGGAAGGTATACCGCACCGACAAGTACGTGACCGATGTTTCTCTCCCGAAGATGCTCCACGCCCGGGTGATCCGGTGCTCGCGCGCCGCCTGCACCGTAGCTGGAGTCGACGAGGGCTCGATCCGCGCGGTCAAGGGCGCGCGCGTAGTCCGCGAAAAGGATTTCGTCGCGGTCGTGGCCGATCGCGAGTGGGACGCGGTGCGCGCCTCGCGCATGCTCAAGATCTCGTGGAACGAGGCGAAGAAGGATCCCTTCCCGCCGATGGCCGAGCTCTACGACCACATCCGCAAGGCGCCCGTGGTGAAGCGCGAAGACGCGGTTAAAACGGGCGACCTGGGCGGCGCGTTCAAGACCGCGGCGCGCGTGGTGGAGGCCGAGTACGAGTGGCCGTTCCAGTCGCACGCGAGCATGGGGCCCGGATGCGCGGTCGCCGACGCGCGCGCGGACGGCGTCACCGTCTGGACCGGCTCGCAGAAGCCGCACTTCGTCCAGACCGGCGTGGCGCGGCTGCTCGGCGTGCCACCGGAAAAGGTGCGCGCCATCTGGGTGCCGGGGCCCGGCTCCTACGGCCGCAACGACGCGGGGGATGCGGCGCTCGATGCGGCGCTGCTCGCCAAGCTCACGCGGCGCCCGGTGCGCGTGCAGGGCATGCGCAGCGACGGGATCGCCTGGGATCCCAAGGGCCCCGCATCCGTGCACCGCGGCCGCGCCGCGCTCGATGCCTCGGGCAAGGTGATCGGCTATGAGTTCATTTCCAAGGGCTTCTCGCGCATCAATATCCAGACCAACGAATCCGATCCGCGCGACAGCCTCGCCGGCATGTCGATCGGCCTGCCGCCCAAGCCCAGCGAGGGCTTCGGCGCCCCCGCCGAATCCTACGGCTTCGACAACAAGCTGCTGGCCTGGGAGGTGATCCCGCCGCTCCTCGACGCCAGTTCGCCGCTCAGAAGCGCGCACCTGCGCGATCCGGTCGGACCGCAGATCCACTTCGGCAGCGAGCAGTTCATCGACGAGCTGGCTTTCGCCGCGGGCGAAGACCCGGTCGCCTTCCGGCTGAAGTACGTCGGCGCGCCGCGCGATGCGGCGGTGATCAAGGCCGCCGCCGAAAAAGCCGGCTGGCGACCGCGTCCCGCGCCGCGCGCGGACCGCTCGGGCGACGTCCTCGCCGGCCGCGGCATCGCCTACGCGCAGCGCAACGGCACGATCGTGGCGGTGGTCGCCGAGATCGAGGTCGAGCGCAAGAGCGGGCGCATCTGGGGAAAGAAATTCACCGTCGCTCACGACTGCGGACTGATCATCAACCCCGAGGGCCTGCGCTACACCATCGAGGGCAACGTGGTGCAGGGGCTGTCGCGTACGCTTTTCGAGGAGGTGCGCTTCGATCGCGAGAAGGTGACCAGCATCGACTGGATGAGCTATCCGATCCTGGAGATCCGCGACGCGCCCGAGGCGATCGAGGTGGTGCTGATCAACCGGCCGGAGATCGCCCCGAGCGGCGCCGGCGAGCCGTCGATCCGCGTCATCCCGGCGGCGGTCGCGAACGCGTTCTTCGATGCGACCGGCGTGCGGCTGCGCCGCGCGCCGCTGACTCCCGAGCGGGTGAAAGCCGCGCTGGTTCGCGCATAGAAAATCTCGGCGACCCGGCGCCGCGGGCTCAGACGCAGTAGATATCGAGCATCGTGGGGATGTGGTCGTTCTGCAGCAGTATCTTCTTGCGCGCGATCTTCCAATTCCCGTCCCGGGGCACGAGCTCATGCTCGGAGCGCCCGAAAAACGCCCGGCTCTCCCCGCTGCGCGGAAAGAATACGTGGCAGGCCCAGGTCGAGCGCAGCCGCAGCCGGTCGGCCGCGGGCGGCTCGAGGGGAAGAATCGCGCCGAGCAGGTGCGCCGTGCGCGGCATGGGGGTGGAGGCGGGCGAGCGTCCCGAGCGGATGCGCACGACGCGGTCCTCGAGCCCTTTGCGATCCGGATAATAGATGTGCGACAGCTCGGCATGCGGGTTCGCGGTGAGCGCGCCGTCGCTTTTCCGAGCAGGCATCCAGAACTCGCAGTCCTCGGTGTAGAGTGCGAGCCATTCGTCCCAGCGCTGCTCGTCGAGATACATCGCCTCGCGCTCGAGCAGCTCGATGCCCGCCGCGAGCCGACCCGGGTCCGGGCCGGCGCTCACGGATAGGCCTTGCAGCCGGCGACGCCCGCCTGGATCAGCCGCGCCCATTCGCGGTAGGGGGCGTGGAAGCCCACTTCGTTGTACATCGTGAACTTCCCCTTCACGCTCGAGGCCGGCCGGATGCCGAGCTCTCTCGCGACCTCGTCGGGCCCTTCCTCGAGCGCGGCCATGCCGCGCGAGTACCCCTGCAGGAAGGAGATCGGACTCGCGCCGAACCCGCTCTGGCATTGCTCGTAGACGATGGTGTCGTCCGGCGTGGCCATCCCGCCGGGATTGAAGAAATCCTCGAACTGGCGCAGGCGCCAGGCGCGAAGCTCGGGCGCCTCGCCCACGGGCGCGAGGCAGTAGCTGCGCATCTCGGTGCGGTCCGCCGCGACCGGGCGGAACGTGCGCAGCATCAGCGAGATCGTATCGGCGATCTGCATGTTGGGAAAAACGTGCGCGTTGCGCGCCTTCAGCATCCAGTCGGCGCGCCGCTCGCCCAGGCGCACGCGGATCTCCCCGAGCACGGGGTAGACCGGGCGCTTCTCCGGCTCGGGCTGGTTGACCCATATGACCGAGTGCCCGTAGCGAAACCCGAACGCCCCGCCCTCTTTCGACGCCCGCATCGCCCAGTCGAACTGCCTTGCGCCGACGTGACCCTCGCCTTTGCCGCGGCGCGACTGGAGGTCGATGTAGCTCAGGTGCGTGGAAGTAAGGTGATAGGGATCGAGCCCGTTGTCGAGCTGCAGCTTCCAGTTGCCGCGGTAGGTGTAGACCGCGCGCCCGGGGACGAACTCCATGCCCTCCGGCCCCTGCTCCATCACGAGATCGAGGAAGAAGCGCAAGTCGCCGAGAAAATCCCCGAGCGGAGGCACCTCGGCAGACAGGCTCCCGAACACCAGCCCCTTGTACGCTGCGACGCGCGCGAGCGGCACGAGGTTGTGGTCCTCGGCGTCGAACGAGGCGGGATACGCAGCGCTCTTGCGGTCCTTGATGTCGACGTTTTTCCCCGAGACGTCGTAGGTCCAGCCGTGGTACGGACAGACGTGATGTTTCGCGTTGCCCTGCTCGGCGCTGCACACCAGCGCGCCCTTGTGGCGGCAGACGTTGACGAACGCGCCGATGCGCCCCTCGCCGTCGCGCGTCACCAGGACCGGCGTGCGGCCGATCCAGCCGGTGACGAAGTCGTTCGCCTTCGCGATCTGCGATTCGAGCGCGAGGAAATTCCAGGCGCGCTCGAAAATGAACTTCTGCTCCAGCTCGAACAACTCCGCGTCCGAGTACACGTCACGGTGCACGCGGAACACGCCCTCCGCGGGGCGGTCGTCCACGTACAGCCTGAGGTCCTTGAGGTCCATCCGATCACCCCGTCAATCGACGGGGCAATTGTCGCAGATTTGCGCGAATTTGCGCGTGGACTGAGGCTGAGAAGCGAGCGCGCCCCGGGCTGAACCGAGAAAAAGCCCGCCTGTGGCAATCGGAATATCCGGAAACGTAAGAATTCAATTCGCACGGCATCCTCCCGCGGCGTGTCCCGCTCGCTCCCGC
>WNGH01012853.1_pt1 | contig 10578 bp, 11 predicted proteins | sample 5400631 | NCBI WGS metagenome assembly WNGH01 (sample SAMN13153373, study PRJNA577476) | soil metagenome | isolation source: 115 cm soil or saprolite under Garry oak tree replicate 1 | place: USA:California | collected 2016-06-15 | reverse complement strand
CGCGAAGCCACCGTTGCCCCGCATGTAGAGGCGGCGGTTCCACGCCGAGGGCAGCGCCACCTCGAACTGGATCTCGGGCTGGATCACCCCGACGACGCGGCAGAAAGCCGGCGCCGATTCCGATGCCGGCACGCTTTGCGCCACGACGACGGTCATCGCACTGCCGGAGAGCGCGCGGAGCTCCGCGCACGCGACCCGCGGCGCCGAGGGCGCCACACGGTAGTCGATCGTCGAGCGCGAGGCGTCGAGAAAGCTGAAGCCGTTCTGGGCGGCGGCATGTCCCGCGACGAGGCTCAGCGCCGTCGCGAGGAGTGCTGCGCGGAGGGCGCGCCGCTGCGCCATGGCGCGATTGTAGGGTACGCTGGTGCGCCGTGTCGACGGGCTTCTTCGCGCTCACGCCGGACCGCGTCCTCGAGGCGGTCGAGGTCGGCGGCCTCCGCTGCACGGGCCGCTGCCTGCCGCTCCGCGCGTTCGAGAACCGAGTCTACGAGGTCGAGCTCGAGGACGAGCAGCGCATCGTCGTGAAGTTCTACCGGCCGGGGCGCTGGTCGCGCGAGACGATCCTCGACGAGCACGCCTTCCTCGCCGACCTCGCCGCCGCCGAGATCGCGGTCGTCCCGCCGATGGACCTCGGCGTGGGCTCAACGCTCCCGGAGATCGACTCGATCTACTACGCGGCGTTCCCGAAGGTGCGCGGGCGGACGCTCGACGAGCTGAACGACGAGCAATTGCGTCAGATCGGGCGCCTCATCGGCCGCATGCACGCCGTCGGCGCCGCGCGCGACGCCCCGCATCGCCCGCGGCTGTCGGTCGAGCGCTATGTCCACGAGCCGCTCGAGGCGCTCGTCGGTGGCGGGCTCGTGCCGTCGGCGATGGCGCCACGCTACCGCGACGTCGCGCTCAAGATCGCGGACATCGTCGCGCCGTTGCTGGCCAAGGCCGGGACGCAGCGCATCCACGGCGACCTCCACCGGGGCAACATCATCTGGGCCAAGGACGGCCCGATCCTGGTGGACTTCGACGACTGCATGGTCGGCCCGACCGTGCAGGACCTCTGGATCCTCGCGCGCGGCGGCTCATCGGAGGAAGCGCTCCACTGGAGAGACCAGCTCCTCGAGGGCTACGAGCTGTTCCGCGAGTTCGACCGCTCGACGCTCGCCCTGGCGGAGCCGTTGCGCGCGCTGCGGATCATGTGGGTGTCGTCCTGGATCGCGCAGCGCTGGGAGGATCCATCGTTCAAGACCGGTTTCCCCGCCTTCGGCACCGAGTCCTACTGGGCGAAGGAGTACGAGGAACTCTTCGCGATCTACGAGCGCTTCGGCGGCTAGACCGCGGGCACTCCGCCGAGCACCGAGCGGCTCAAGGTCGGGTGCTCGACCCAGGCGGCGCGGAGCCCGCGCGTCGCCTCGATCCAATCGGCGCCGCGCGGGAGCACGACACCGCCCGACCGCACCGCGTACACCTTCGGATCGTCCACACCCGGCGGCAGCTGCCCCGTGTCCCGGAGGTCCTTCGCGGCGTCGATCAACCGCTTGCGGGTACGGATGACCATCCGGTCGCTGGTGCCGAGGTGCTCTTTCGTGCGGTCGTAGATCGGCCCCATGCTCTCGGTCACGGCCTGATCTTGAAGGTGGATGCTGCCGATACCGGTGTAGCTGGTCGTTTTCTGAGCCTTGCGGTCGATGAAGTAGTCGTTGCGCGCCTCGGCCGCGAGCCGGAAGCGGCCGTACCAGTCGGTGGTGTTCGGGAGCGTCTCCGGCGGGCCCACGACCTGGCGGCCGGCGTTGCGCGCGGGGGGCGCCGCGCCTTTGCTGACCGTGACGAACAGCGTGTGCTCGTCGTCCATCGGAACCCACGCCCGGACGCGGATCTCCAGCCCCAGCACGCCCGTCGGCACCATCGCGTAGAACGGGAAGAGAAAGTTGGCGATGCGCCAGTAGTCCGTGTCCGCCTCGGCCCGGCGGCAGGCGCCGTACATGACGCCGAAGTCGGTGTCCGTCACCTCGTACCGCGCCGCCGGCTCGGTGAGCACGTACTTGGCCCACGTGCCGGGCGGGACTTCGTCGGGATCGACACCGCCGAGGTGCAGGAACACGGTGTGGCCGGTGTCGATGTCGCCCTCCAGCGCCTGCATCCAGTTGCACTCGCGCTGGTACGCCTGGATCGTGACGTCCTCGAGCATCGTGGGCTCGAGCTCGGGCATGGCCGGCGGCGTCGACCGCGGTCCGAGATAGGCCCAGACGAGCCCGCCCCGCTCGAGGCAAGGGTAGGCGGTCGCTTTGACCTTGAGCTTGAAGTCGGTCGCCGTGGGCTCGCTCGGCATGTCGACGCAGCGGCCGGCGACGTCGTACTTCCAGCCGTGGTACACGCACCGCAGCCCTTCCTCTTCGTTGCGACCATAGAAGAGGCTCGCGCCCCGGTGCGGACAGCTGTTCTGGATCAGCCCCACCGCCCCCGACGTCGCACGGAAGCCGATGAGGTCCTCGCCCAGCAGCCGTACGCGCAGCGGCGCGCCGTCCGACTCCGGAAGCTCGCTCGAGAGGGCCGCCGGCACCCAGTACTGGCGCATCAGGTTGCCCATGGGCGTTCCGGGTCCGACGCGGCAGAGTAGCTCGTTGTCTTCGCGGCTCAGCATGGCGTCCCCCGTCCTGCCGTGTTACTCCGCGTCGGAGATGGACGGCATGCGCTGGTCGGCGACGGGATTCGCAACGGCATCCTCGAGCGTCTTCGCCGGCCGCCATTCGGCGGCAGGCCGCACGTAGCCGCTCGTACCAACCTGGTCGATCCCCCAGTAGATCTCGAGGTTGTTGCCGTCCGGGTCCCGGAACTCCACCGCGAGCTGGCAGCCCGCCCGGCGCCGGCCCTCGAAGACGATGGGGACGCCGTGCCTGCGGAGCCAGGCGCGGGCCCGGAACACCTCGTCCGGCGTCGCCACCTCGAACGCGAAGTGATTGAGGCTGCTCTTCTCGAGCTTCGAGGCGCCGCCCACGAGCGCCACCCCGTGATGGTCCGCGTTGACGCGCATGAAGACCATCCCGCCCGGCACCATGCTGTCCGGATAGCGATCGCTGATCTGCAGACCCAGGAGCTCGGTGTAGAAGCGCACCGAGGCGTCGAGATCCGTCACGTTGAGCACGACGTGACCGAGCCTACGAAGCTGGAAGCGGAGCGGGAACTCCGGCATCGCCGGAGACTCTAGCAGGAGACGTCTTCCCCCGCCAGCCCGCGGGCGCGACTTGATGGTAGATTTGCCCGATGCTCAGCGCCGAAGAAAACGCCACCCTGACCCGCGTCGGCCCCGGCACGCCGATGGGCGAGCTGATGCGCCGCTACTGGCAGCCGATCGCGGCCGTGGCAGAGTTGGCTGACAGCCCGACGAAGGCCGTGCGCCTCATGGGCGAGGACCTCGTCCTTTATAAGGACACCGGCGGACGGTACGGCCTCCTCGACCGGCACTGCGCGCACCGCCGGGCCGATCTCTCCTACGGGATCGTCGAGGACCGCGGCCTGCGCTGCCACTACCACGGCTGGCTCTACGACGGCGCGGGCAAGTGTCTCGAGCAGCCCTTCGAGGAGACGGCGCACCCCGAGGCACGCTTCAAGGACAAGATCCGTCTCGCCGCCTACCCCGTCGAGGCGAAGGCCGGGCTGCTCTGGGCGTATCTCGGGCCCGCCCCGGCGCCGCTCGTTCCCGACTGGGACCTCTATCACGAGCCCGGCTACAAGCAGATCGTCTTCGCCGAGGTCCCCTGCAACTGGTTCCAGGGACAGGAGAACTCGATCGACCCGATCCACTTCGAGTGGCTGCACGGCAACTGGTCCCAGGCCCTCCGCGGCGAGAACGGCCCGCGCGTGCCGACGCATCTCAAGATCGGGTTCAGCGAGTTCGACTGGGGCTTCGCCTATCACCGCGTCCGCGAGGACACGACGGAAGAGGACGAGCTCTGGACGGTGGGGCGCGTCTGTCTCTGGCCGAACTGCCTCTACACGGGCAAGTTCGAGTGGCGCGTCCCGGTGGACGACGAGACCACGCTCCACGTGGCGTGGTTCAACGACCCGCTGCCGGGGAGCGAGCCCTTCGAGCAGTCACGTATCCCCTACTGGTACGGCCCGACCCGTGATCCCGAGACGGGACGCTGGATCACGAGCCACGTCATGAACCAGGACTTCGTCGCCTGGGCCGGTCAGGGACGAATCGCCGACCGCACGAAGGAGCACCTCGGCGAGAGCGACCGCGGCGTCATTCTGTTCCGCAGGCGCATGCTCGAGGAGGCGGCGGTCGTCGCGCGCGGCAGCGAGCCGAAGGCCGTCATCCGCGATCCGGCGAAGAATGTGAAGTTGGCGCTCCCGCGCGTGCGACAGGGCCGCGGCACGCCGCTGGGCGTCCGGCCGGACCGTCCGCGGCCGATGCTGTGGCACGCGGGCCAGCCGCGCGAGATCGCCGAGGAGTACGCGCGCGTCTGGCACGAGCGCAGCCGGGCGGGAGGCCGCTGAGCGATGGCCCGGCTCGTCGGAGTCTTCAACACATCGCACAGCCCCACCACGTATCTGCCGGCGGAGCGCTGGAACGAGGTGCGCGCGAGTCGGACGCTCCGAGCGGACGTGCCCTTCGACGATCTGGAGACCAATCGAAAGAAGAAGGCGCGGGTCGAGCGCGGCTTCGCGACGCTGCGGGAGAGGCTCACCGCCGCGGCGCCGGACGCGATCGTCATCTTCGGCGACGACCAGCTCGAGTGCTTCGACTTCACCAATTTCCCGTCGTTCGCCGTCTACGTCGGCGAGGCGTTCGAGGGCCCGCGCATCGGGCGCGAAGGCCGCGCCCGGATTCCCGGTCATCCCGGCCTCGCCACGGCCCTCGTCACGGGCCTGATGCGGCGCGGCTTCGACCCCGCGTTCTCCATGGATATGCCGAAGCCCGAGCGCGGCGTCGGCCACGCCTTCGTCTGGCCGACCGAGTCGCTGACGGATCTGACCACGCCGGTCGTGCCCGTCTTCATCAACTGCTACTACGCGCCCCAGCCGACGGCGATGCGCTGCTATCAGCTAGGCCGCGCGGTCAGAGAGATCATCGACGGGCACCCGGAGGACCTGCGGGTGGCGGCCATCGGCTCGGGCGGCCTCTGGCACACGCCGCGCGCCGCGGACGCCTATCTCGACGAGGCGTTCGATCAGACGATCCTGAGCCACATGCGCGCGGGCGACGCGCGCGGCATGGCGCTTCATTTCGACGACTACAAGCCTCCGCCAGGCGACCGAAGCCAGGACGTCGGTGTCCGAGGGAAGAGCACCACGGGCATGCCGGGCTCCGGCGGACCGCAGGGGGGAACGCGCGAGATCTGCAACTGGATCGCGGCGGCGGCCGTCGCCGACGGCAAGCCCGCGACCGTCGTGGACTACATCCCCGTTTTCGCCTCGCCGATCGGCGCCGCCTACGCCTACTGGCCGAGTGTTTAGTAACCTTTCGCGCGGTTCACGAGGTTCAGGAGCGGCTCGCCCGCGAGCCAGCGGCGCAGGTTCTCCGCGAAGAGCACGGAGCACTTGTCGTCGTAGGACGCCAGGAAGCCCGACACGTGCGGCGAGAGGATGACGTTGCCCAACTCCTTGTCGAGGCCGTAGAGCGGGTGCCCCTCGGGCGGCGGCTCCTGCGCGAACACGTCGACCGCGGCGCCCGCGAGGCGCCGCTCCCTGAGCGCCCGCGCGAGCGCCGCCTCGTCCACCGTCGCGCCGCGCCCGACATTGATGAAGTAGGCCGTGGGCTTCATCCTCGCGAGCTCGCGCTCACCGATCAACCGCTCGGTCTCACGCGTGAACGGCGCGCACATCACCACGACGTCAGAGTGCCTCAGGAGGTCGCCGAGACGCGCTGGCCCGAGCCACTCGTCGGGGAGCGCGCCGCCGGGGTCACCGGTACCGGGCAGGCTGTAACCGTCGTCCGCGCGCCGCGACGGGTCGCGCTTGCACGCGAGCACCGTCATCGCGAGCGCCCCCTTGGCCAGCCGTGCCACCTCGCGGCCGATCGACCCGTAGCCGATGATGCCGAGCGTGGCGCCGCGCACTTCCGTCGGCACGAAGAGCGGCCAGCGCCGCTCGTCCGGGGGCCAGATCCCTTTCGCCTGCCACTCGAGCATCGTCGGCACGCGGTGCGCCAGCGCCAGTAGCATCGTGAGCGCGTACTCGGCGATCGTGGCCGCGTGGACGCCGCTCGTCGTCGTGAGCGGAATCGTCGTGTCCTTGTAGAGCGGGTGGTCGTAGATGACGTTCACGCCGGCCAGGTGGAGCTGCACCCACTTGAGATTGGGCGCGCGCCCGAGATCACGCGGCGGCGAGCCAGCGTAGAGGACGTCCGTCCGCGAGTAGTCCGCGCGGTCGGGATCCGCCTGCGTCACCGTGAGCCGCGGCGAGACCTTCCGCAGCCGGTCCAGCATCGGCTCGTCGAAGCGCATGGTCACGAGGACGTTCGGCATCTCAGCCTCCGGACGCCCGCAGCAGCGAGAACACGCGGCCGGCCGAGAGCGGCACCGCTTCGACTTCCACGCCCCGCGCCGCGAGCGCGTCCTCCACGGCGTTGGCGATCGCCGCCGCGACCGGGATGATCCCGCTCTCGCCGACGCCCTTGATACCGAGCGGGTTCACCGTCGACGGAAAGTCCACGGACTCGATCTCCAGCGCCGGCACGTCGGCGGCGCGCGGCAGCGCGTACTCCATCAGCGTCCCGGTGAGGAGCTGGCCCGCCTCGTCGTGCACGAGCGCCTCCAGAAGGGCGCTGCCGACGCCCTGGACCATCCCGCCGTGCAGCTGACCCTCGACGATCAGCGGATTGATCGGCACCCCGCAGTCGTGCACCGCGACGTGGCGGAGCAGGCGCACCGCGCCGGTCTCGACGTCCACCTCGACGACGACCCCCTGCGCGCCGAACGCCCACGTCACCGAGTCCGGATAGAAGAACGCGCACGCGCCGAGACCCGGCCCGGACGTCCGGAGCGCGCGGCTCCGCACCGCGGCGCGCGCGACCTCGCCCAGCCTCACGCCACGATCCGGCACGCCCTTCACCTGGACGCGCCCGCCGGCGAGGAGCAGATCGTCGGGCGCGCACTCGAGCATGTCCGCGGCGACGCGCTTCGCCTTCTCGGCAACCTCGGACGCCGCGCGCGCGACGGCCGGTCCGCCGACCGCCGCGACGCGGCTCGCGATCGTGCCCATGCCGTAGCCGACGGCCTGCGTGTCGCCGCCGACGATCACGACGTCGTCGACGTCGACGCCGAGCCGGTCGGCGCAGACCTGGGCGAGGCTCGTCTCGTGCCCCTGCCCTTGCGCCGAGACCCCGATCTTGACGAAGACCCGGCCCGACGGATCCACGGTGACGTCGGCGCCCTCGAAGGGGCCGATCCCGGTCCCCTCGACGTAGGCCGAGAGCCCGATGCCGAGCGGCCTCGGACCCTCGCGCCGGCGCGCCTGCTCGGCGCGCCACGCGGCGTAGCCGAAGCGCGCCAGCATCCGCTCGAAGGCGCCGGGATAGTCGGCGGGATCGTAGGCGATCGGGACGCCGTCGCGGTACGTGAGGCCGGTGGCGAACGGCATCTCGTCCGCACGGATCATGTTCCGAAGTCTCAGCTCGGCCGGATCCATGCCGAGCCGCCGCGCGGCCCGGTCGAGCAGGCGATCGAGGACGAGCGCCGCCTCGGGGCGGCCGGCTCCGCGGTACGCCGCGGCGAAGGTCTTATGCGTCACGACGTTGCCCCGAGCCGCGCGGCGTGCGCCTGGTCCCGGTCGGCGCCGGCGGTCGCGAAATGCTCGCGCCGGGTCTCGACCCACTTCACCGGCCGCTCCATGTGCCGCGCCACGGCGGCGACGAGAATCTCCTCGGGATAGACGTGACCCTTGACGCCGAAGCCGCCACCGACCTCGGGCACGATCACGCGCACGTGCGCCTCGGCGAGGCCGAGCACGGACGCGATCGCGCTCCGAACCGCGAAGGGCACCTGCGTCGAGCTCCACACCGTGAGAAGCGGTGCTCCGAGGGATGCCGGGGCCGGCGCCGCGACCACGCCGCGCGTCTCGATCGGCGCACCGGCGGCCCGCGCGTACGTGAACCGGCCCTCCACGACGACGTCGGACGCCGCGAGGCCCGCCGCGACGTCGCCGCGTCCGCCGGCCGTCTTTCCGCACAGGTTGCCCGGCCACTCGTCGTGGACGCGCGGAGCGTCGGGCTTCAGCGCATCCTCGACGCGCAGGACGGCGGGCAGCGGCTCGTACTCCACGTCGACCGCGGCGACGGCGTCGGCCGCCCGGTAGGCGCTCTCGGCGAGGACGACCGCCACGGCCTCGCCGACGTGACGGACCCGGTCACCGGCGAGGATCGGGTGCCGGTAGGGCGGAAAGTGCCTCTCGGCGATGAGCGGCGGAACCGACGCCGCGAGCGCGGGCAGGTCGGCGAGGGTCAGCGCCGCCGTCACACCCGCGAGGCGCAGCGCGCCGGACACGTCCACGCTCTTGACGCGCGCGTGCGCGTGGGGGCTGCGGACGAAGCCGAGGTGGAGCATGCCCGGCAGGGTCAGGTCGTCGAGGTAGCGCGCGCCGCCGCGCAGGAGGCGGGCGTCCTCCTTCCGCTTAAGCGGAAGCCCGGAGATGCTCATCGCGGCGGGCCTGGAGTCCGGCGTCGGCGTAGGTCATGAGCTCCGGCTTGGCGCGGCCGAGCATCACCTGGAGGTACGCGGGCTCGAGACCGACGTTCTGAAAGCCGTGGATCACCTCGGCCGGACACGACACGCAGTCCCACGGGCCGAGCACCGCCTCGACGCGCCCGCCCGCGCCGTCCTCGAAAAAAACGAGCACCTTGCCCTGCAGGATGAAGAAGACCTCCTCGACCTCGTGGCGGTGCGCGGCGTTGCCCTGCCCCGGCGGGATGAACATCACGCTCAGCGTGAAGTGCTCCGCGGGAATCGCGCTCGCGTCGGCCTTGCCCGACGCACCGGAGCCGATGAAGCGGTGCTGCGCGCGGCGATAGCCCTCGACGCGCGCGTCGGCGAACGCGTCCCAGTCGCCCCGGCGGTCCACGAAGCGGGCGACCCGCTGCTTGAGCAAGCCCTCCAGATCCAGACCCATCAGTGTCTCTCCCCGGTGAGATACCGGCGGGCGAGCCCGCCCGCGTAGACCTCGAGCAGCCGGTGCATCTCGCGCATCGCCGCCTCGGCGGCCCGCCGATCGTCGGGCGTCGTGAGGTGCTTCAGAATCGTCCTCTTCGTCTCGCCGGACTCCTCTTTCTCGATCGCCGCGTGGACCGTGTAGTTCGACCCGCCCCACTCCGGCCGGACTCCGTAGTGCCGGACGAGGGCGCCGCCGACGGTCCGCGCGATCTCGACGACTTCTTCCTCGAGCAGCGCCGTCGCGCAGAGGGCGGCGCTCCACGGCACCTCGTGGGCGAGGCGGCGGAAGAAGTCGATGATCGCCGCCATCTCGGGTACCGGCGCGATGCGTGCGTAGACCTCGCGCCCGTAGCCGAGATCGTCGCCGATGCGGCGGAACAGCTCGTCGTGGTCGGGCGTGCCGCCGACCGTGCCGCCGAAATAGCCGAGGTCCTCGACGAGGAGGTGGCGCGCGCAGTCCTTGCGGACCTCCAGATCCTCGCAGCGGGTGTGGATGCCGCTGAAGATCCGCGGGAACCAGGCGATCAGCAGGTAGTGCTGCGCGATGTGCCCCCAGACCTGCTCGCGATCGAGATCGCCCGACGCGAAGCGCTTGAAGTACTCGGAGCGGTGGAACGGACTCTGGGTGAGCAGCTCCGCCGTCAGCGTGTCGTACCACTCCTCGGCCGTCATGCCGTCTCCAGGGGATTCAGAAGTGTTCGAACGCGGTCGTCCCGGTATCCATGCGCAGGCGCAGGTCCGCCATGAAAACGAGGTACGGATGCGCGCCGCGCGCGACCAGCGCGTCCCGGTCGCGGGCCAGCAGCGCCCTCTGGTCCTCCGCGTCGAGCCCCAGCTCGCGCATGGCGGCCGCCGCGTCGGCGGCGTAGCGCGCGCGGAACGCGTCGTCGGACTTGAGCGCGAAGAGACAACGGTTGAGTCGGTACGCGCTCGCCGGCGGAAAGCGATAGTGCGACTCGTCGCTCATACGGACCACTCGAGGACCGCATTGCCGTGGTGCCACGACGGCTCGTAGCAGTAAACCTCCGCGCGCGTCTCGCCGGCGGCGCCGAGCACCGTGAGCCAGGTGCGCAGCTCGATGTTCCCCGCTTTGTCGAGCTCATCGCCCGTGACCGCGGCGAGCTCGCTACCGCGCCCCTGCGCCAGAGTCTCGAGCACGCGGCGGTCCCAGTCGAACTCGGGCGACGCGTACCGGTCGGTGCCCGGATAGTGCGACATCCCGCCCGAGGCCAACAGCGCCACGCGCTCCGGCCGCGCGCGGAGAATCTCGCCGAGCGCCCGGCCCCACTGAAAGCAGCGGCGTGGCGTCGGCTGGGGCGGCAGGTAGACGTTCACGTGGAGCGGCACGATCGGTACGGGAGGCGTCGGCATCGTGAAGTGCAGCGGCACGTAGAACGCGTAGTCGAGTGGCGCATCCTGCGTGTAGAAGAGATCG
>WNGH01007222.1_pt1 | contig 10580 bp, 9 predicted proteins | sample 5400631 | NCBI WGS metagenome assembly WNGH01 (sample SAMN13153373, study PRJNA577476) | soil metagenome | isolation source: 115 cm soil or saprolite under Garry oak tree replicate 1 | place: USA:California | collected 2016-06-15 | reverse complement strand
GCTGGGGCGGTCTTGATCCAGCGGTCAGACGATCCGAAGATAAATTTGTGTCAGCACAACACTGACACGAAAAAATCATATGTCCTGCACCCTCAAGTCAGCGCCCTGCTGGTATCCTACCGCGTGAATGAAACCGCGATTTGGAGCGCTACACGTTCCTATCTCGTTGCTTTGGGAATATGCGAAAGACTCCAGTGCTCTCGTGCCTTCACAACTAGAACACCTGCGAACCTGTGATGATTGCGTGTCCGTTCTTGGGTTCTGCCGAACCTCGAAGTCACTTGAACACGCCAGAAAACAACTGGCGGAAACCGGCACAACCTGGGAATAATAGGCCCTCCTCAATGCCTTCGGTAGGATTTCAACTGAGACGTGTCTCACGGCTTCGCTTATCGGTCAGACAGGCGACCCATTCGGCGCGACGAGCCAAGGTCCTGCTCCGAGCGAATTTCTTCATAGACGATCGCATCATCCCCTTCTCGGCAATTCGGGCCACTGTGGAGGTTGGAATCTTGCGGGTCACGCGCTACCACTCCGATGATTTCTTCAACGCTCGCGTCTTTCGCAAGATCCAAAGTATGCCACAGCGGATCTCCCACGATTACGTCAGCTTGATCTGCTCTAATCCTTCAGGAGTCGTATAGAGCCCTTCAAGTTTGCCGACGAGATATTCGTAGGCATCATCAACAGAATCTGTTTTGTAGAACACGTCAAGTTCTTCGGCGTTGACGGTGCCCCATCGGACTAACGCGTCGAAGTCGATCACTTCGTTCCAGTATTCATTGCCGAACAGCACAACCGGCATGGTCTTGCGGGGTTTCTTCGTCTGAATCAGAGTCACCACCTCGAAGAACTCATCCATCGTGCCAAAGCCGCCAGGAAAGATCACCAGTGCCTTCGCAAGATAGACGAACCAGAACTTGCGCATAAAAAAATAGTGAAAGTTAAAAGCCAGTTCATGAGGAACGTAGCTGTTCACAGCTTGTTCCTCCGGTAATTGAATATTCAGTCCGATGGTCTTGCCCCTGGCGAGCGTAGCCCCACGATTGGCCGCTTCCATCATGCCTCCGGAACCCCCTGAACAAATGATGAAGTCACGATTGCCGGTTAGCGATTTTGACCACTGGGTCAATCGGCGTGATAGCTCGACCGCATCCCGGTAGTACCGCGCCAGCCGGACTGCAGCCTCGGCTTTCCTTCGGGCATCTTCCAGTTCCGCCGAGACAACGCCCGCGCGCTCGATCTCTTCTTTAATATGCGAGAGCCGCTCGGCCGCCTGTTCCGGAGACGGCGACCGCGCCGAACCGAAGAAAACGATCGTGTCACGAATACCGGCGCGACGGAGTCGTTCGGCTGGTTCGAGATATTCAGCCAAAATTCGAATAGTTCTGGCTGCCGGACTCTTTAGGAATTCGATATTCAAAAAAGGTACCGGTGAGATTTCGGAGTCTTTTTTCTTAGGCATACTGATCCTCAGTGGTTTGGCAACCTTTCGGATAGTTACTTCCGGAGATATGTCCATTCGAGAGCGCGCAAATCCCTGAGCTTCTCGTCAAGTACCTGCTTGTCCCGGGCGGTATCAAACCCGCTTAACCGGTCGAAAACAATTTGGTCTTCGGAAACACTGAATACGGCGTCCGCTTCTTCAAATAGAATTCGATCTTCCTTAAAAATGTGATTCCGTAATGCGGCCGTTAACTTGTGAGCAGTAGAAACAAACTCCGCAAGTTTGACGAGGCGAACGTTCTTTTCCAAATCTTCGATAAGAGCGCGCTCTTGGTTATGTTCCTGCGTGAGGTGCTCGACCGAACGGCCTTGCGATGCCGCGGCATGCGTCAATGCAGGAAAGAAGATCGATTCTTCTTTTGCCTGATGATGGGCGTCGGCAAACCAGCGCAGGAAGTCGAGAATCTTCTCGACATCGGGCTGGTTCGCAGTTTGCGTCTTTTCAACCGAAGTCCCGATGGCGTCCAGCACATCGAGGGCGCGCAAAATAAGCTTGTGTTCTTGGATGAGATACTGGGTCGCTTTCATCGCGTGATGGGATTCCCTCCTTCACCATATTTTCCAACACCTGCGTTGCCCAGACGACAGGATCTTCTGTGACATTCTGTCGAAATGTTGCCATTTCCATCGAGAAGCTTCCGATAATCCTGTTCCGCGATCGCCGGCACCGCAACAGTTGAGATCATAAACCTCACCGCTGGAATGAGCGCAATGGTGCCAAAGCGATTGGCGCAAGGCATGCAACAGCCGAATTTTGAATGATGAGCCTGTCCTTCTGTTGGCCGTCCGTCAAGAGCCGGCGCGACATCGATTTACTTCGCTTTGCGTACCAGGTTTGCTGCGCTTCATGGCAGGCGCGTGATTCCACATCGATGCGGCAACATCGGGAAGGGTTTTGCGCCGTAGCCTCCGGCTGAGATCAATGCGGCCTCCTGCTGTTGGTTCAATGACGTGACACTCTGCGCAACGCGCTTTGAACAGTTCCTCTCCGGTCCGGTCATTTCCGAATCGGAGACGAGATTCTTCGGGCAAGACTTCCGGCGATCTCCACAAAAACTCGAGCACATCTGCGACATCCTGTCCTGTCACTCGAGGCCATGATTTGAAATCGCGATTCATTCGATCGAGCATCGTCGTGGAATGGTTCCACATGCGGCCGGCCGGGACGATCGGATCCTCCAGGCTCCCCCACGTACTAACCGGCGGCCCGGCTTTCGCTGCAGCCGCGTTGTTCACAGTCCATCGCCGATCGTGAGAACGGGGCACATCGCGCGGCTGACCAATTCGTAGGCCGTGTCCGATTTCGGAAGGTGAGCCGCGATGACTGGGTCCAAGCGGCGGACGGGCATCACGATCAGGTCCACACCTGCTCTTGCGGCAAAGTCGAGAATTGAGTCGGCGGCGGGACCAAACCCCGTTTCAAAACGAATCCGGTTGCGGAGTAGGGATCCCGGCGGGATATGGTTTTGCGTCCAATGTTCAAGGACCTCTGTAAACTGTCCCGCCACGTTTGCCGGTCTGGACATATCCTCGCCTACATTCATCACAGTCAGAGTCGCGCCATACCGCTCCGCTAATGAAACCGCGTAGCGCGCTGCACTGCTCGAATCCGGAGCGTACTCTACAGGGTAGACAATTGACTTCAGACCTCCAGGATTGGCCGGCGCAGCGTTCGGGCCGACCGTCAGTACCGGACAAGGCGCCATGCGAAAAACTTCTTCAGCGACTGAACCCATCATCAGCTTTTTGAATGCCCGCCGGCCATGAGTCCCGAGAACGGCAATGTCGATATGATGGCGCTGGATGATCTCTACCAAGGCCTCGTAGATCTCGCCTTCGGCGACCGCAATCTCATAGCGGTCACGCGGCAGGTGTAGCGGTTCGAGCAGATCCGATATTCTTCGGGTCGCTTCGTTGCGAGTGTTATCGATCATGGCACGAGCCGGTTCGTCGTCCAGCAATTCAACGCTATCGAGACTGACCACGTGGGCGACGATCAACTTCGATTGATAACGGTTGGCGATCCCAACCGAGTAGGAAAACGCGACTGCAGTCGCAGGAGAAAAATCAGTCGCAAACAGGACGTTGTGGATAGATGGTGGCGGTTGCAGCATTATTTTTGCCTCCGCGTATGATTACTTCGGATCTAACGTGTTCTTCATGGTAGGTGCTTTTCTTGAGGTCCCGCCGGCTCAGTTGCCAATACCAACTATCTCATTCTGAGTTGCTATTTTATCAAATGATAATTAACGCTCGATTCCGCGAACAACGTTGCAAACGGACGTGAAGCCGGTGGTCAAGTTATTGTAAAAAATCGAGTTGAATTCACGGAGGGCGGCATGAGTGATCCAATCCACACGACCGTCCGGCCCGACCTGCACATTTCCCGGCTGCAAAATCACATGCTGTTCACGCCGGCCAAAGGGCTAACGCCTCTCTTCGATGCGGTCTATCTCGGTCTCGAGACAATGAAGAGCGCCAGGAATAAAAGAAAGGCGTTGTTAGTGATCACCGGTGGTGAAGACAACCACAGCCGGTATTCGTTCTGGGACATCAAAGAATTCGTGAAGGAGCAGGATGTTCAGATTTTTGTCATTGGAATCGTAAATTCAACCGGAGAGCTCGCTCAAAACCAGGACGGGCGGGCCATTATCGAGGATCTCGCTCAAATTAACGGAATGTTGCTTGGCCGAGATCAGCGTTATAAGAGGTCAAATGTTTCCACGTTGTCCGCGGTGCAACGCACTCCAGTTTGGGATCTCTTGTTTGCGGCGACGCCCCTTCAGGCGCAAAGTTGCGAGATCTCATAGGGCAGGCATTATATTCCTTTCCTGGCGGCACTAGTCTTGGGTGCGCCCCCGTGACGCGACGTAATCTCACTTTCGATTCGAGGAGAAAGCAAATGTCTGAGAAAAAACCCGCCGCAAACGAAACTGAGACAAATGTTGAGCGACGATCAAGCTCAAGTCAGCAGGATTTCGGCGCCCTCGTGGCCCGTCACCGCAATTACTTCCGATCCGGCGCCACCCGCCCTGTAGAGTGGCGGGAAAGCCAGTTGATCGCGTTGCGGTCGATGATGAAGGACCGTGCTGAGGACTTCTACGCCGCGTTATGGACGGACCTCCGACGCAACCGTATCGACGCAGACTGGACTGATGTGAAGTACATAACCAGCGAGGCCAATCACGCGCTCTCTCACCTACGCCGATGGATGAAACCATTACGCGTGAGTACGCCTCTCGTGCTGACGCCATCCCATACGCAGGTGCGGTTCGATCCACTTGGAGTCGGGCTGATTATCGGTACTTGGAACTATCCGGTGATGATGACTCTGTCCCCGTTAGTCGGGGCGATTTCTGCGGGAAACACGGCTGTCATAAAGCCCTCTGAAGTGGCCGCTGCCACCGCCGAACTGATCTCGCGGCTCGTCCCGGAATATCTGGACCGCAGCGCGTTTTCTGTCGTCCTCGGTGCGGTGCCCGAGACCACCGCACTGCTGGAACAGCAGTGGGATCACATTTTTTTCACCGGCGGCGCGGCCGTCGCCAAATTGGTCATGGTGGCCGCAGCGAAGCGATTGACGCCGGTCGTGCTCGAACTGGGCGGGAAAAGCCCGACCATCGTTCACTCCTCAGCCAACCTGAAGGTTGCCGCCCACCGCATCGCCTTTGGGCGCTGGTTCAATGCCGGCCAGACGTGCACCGCGCCGGACTATGTCCTCGTGTTCAACGACGTCGCCGCGGAATTTCTGAGAGACCTAAAACAAGCGTTGCTCGAGTTCTACGGCGATGATCCGCAGAAAAGCCCCGACTACGGCCGGATCGTCAGCGCCCGCCACTTCGATCGGCTGATGGGCCTCGTCGGGAGCGGGACGATCTACCACGGCGGACAGCACGATCGGGCGGACCGTTTCATCGCGCCGACGGTGCTGGTCAACGTGTCGCCGGATTCGCCGGTGATGCAAGAAGAGATCTTCGGCCCAATCCTGCCGGTCCTCGAGGTCAGCAGTCTCCAGGAGGTGATCGACTTCGTCAATGCGCGGCCGAGCCCTCTCGGCTTGTACGTGTTCTCGGAGGATGAGTCTATAACCGAGCAGACATTGACCTCGACCTCCTCGGGGGATGCGGCGGTCAACGACTGCACGGTGCAGCCGATCATTCACGACTTGCCATTTGGAGGCGTCGGGGATTCCGGCATGGGTAAGTACCATGGCGAGTGGGGATTTCGCGCCTACACAAACGCGCGCGGCGTTCTGTACCACAGTACGAAGCTGGATTTCGGCGGCTTGCGTTACCCGCCTTATAACCACAACCGAAAATTGCGGGAATTTGTCATACCGTCGTAGCGGGGGAATTCGCGTTTGTGTACCTTCCCCGATTTGTTGAGCAAAGCACCCTCACATGGTCAAGACCACGCGGAATTCTGCTTTCCCGCTCATCATGCGAGCGTAGCCTTCAGCGGCTTTCGCGAGCGGGTACTTTTCGATCATCGGGCGAACACCAGTCATTTCCGCGAAACGCAGCGTGTCCTCGGAGTCGGTGGGGATCCCAGCCGACCAACCCTGGATTCGCTTCCTTCCGAAGATCAACTGATTGGGTGCCACTTCGATCGGCTCCATCGATGCTCCCACAACAACCATTGTTCCATTCGCTCCCAGACCGCCGACCAGCGCCGACATCGATTTTCCGCTGGATGCAGTCGCAAGAATCACGCGCGCCCCGCCAAGTTTCTGCAGTTCGGTCGCGGGATCCGCTGCGGCGCTGTCGATGTAGAAATGCGCTCCAAGCTTTTTCGCCAACGCGGCTTTAGCAGGGCCACGCGCGATTGCGGCGACGCGATAGCCAAATTTGTTCGCGAACTGAATGCCAAGGTGCCCGAGCCCGCCGATTCCCTGAACGGCGACAAGATCGCTGGGCAGCGCACCACTATGACGGAGAGCATTGAACGTCGTAATTCCGGCGCACATGAGCGGCGCGGCCTCGGCGGTATCGAGGGATTCGGGCATCCGAGCCAACGCTTCGATCGGCGCAACCATGAATTCCTGATAGCCCCCGTCGTAACTAATTCCGCAAACCTTGCCATTTGCGCAGTTGGCGAAATCACCTCTCCGGCACGCGGGGCACGTGCCGTCCTGGCCGCCATGCCAGCCGACGCCGACTCGTTCGCCCTTCTGCCAGTCCTTCACACCCGTGCCGGCGCCGTCGATCACGCCGGCCACTTCGTGTCCGGGCACGCGAGGATACGACATTCCCGGAAAGAGGCCTTCCTTCGTAACTACATCGCTGTGGCAAACTCCGCACGCTTGAACGCGAATCCTCACATGACCTGGACCGGGCTCCGGGATTTCACGTTCCACGAGCTGGAAATCCGCTCCCGGCTTGGGTACTTGGACCACTTTCATTTTGGTCAAGCTCCTCCAATGGGATATTAAAACTATCCTACTTGACCAGCCACCTCACTACGCTGTAGTCGGCGGCAGCGAGTTGCTTCGGCAACTCGAGGTGGCCGTAGTGCGTCATGGGTGGATCCCACACAATCAGGCGAATCTGCGCGTCCGGGTTCACGGCCCTGTACTCGTTGGCCACGTAAACCTCGAGCGCGTGCATAGGATCTTCGGGAAGCCAGTGATTCCGATCGAAGTGGCCGACGGTCCAGACCATTTTCTTGTATCCATCCATGCGCGTGTAGTGCGTGGAGTAGAGATCCTTGTCGACGTCTTCGAAGTTCACACCCCACGGATTTCCGGTCTTCTTGAGAAGGCCCAAAATCTGGAGCTCGATCCACCCCTTCTGATCGACAGCAGCACCGTGCTCCAGATCCTGAATCTGCTGCTTGAACTGAGGCCGGCGGCGGGCTTCCGCGTTCAGCCAGGCGTCGGCAATGTTAGAAATCGACATACCCGGCTCGTAAAGCGGATTGAGAAACCAGCTATAGCCGCGGCTATACGCTGCTGTGTTACGACGGGTTAGCATCTCCAAGGGCCGCTTTTGGCCGCCGCCTTCGTCGCCCGTTCCGCCCGCACTGATCGCCGGCGATTTAATTGCCCGCGTCAGGGCAAGGCGGGCGGGGCCGCCGCTGCCCCAGCCAAGGTATCTTCCTTTGAGGCGTGCAGAGAGTTCGGGATCCTCATAGGAAAGCATGGTCAATTCACCGGAAGTGGAGTGACCAATCAGCAGGATGTCTCCCTGCGTATTCTTCAGAATCAAATTCTTCAGCCCCTGCATTACCACACGGTTGTTTAACAGGGTGTTGCGAACCTCGGATTCCCCTATTGGAAGGTCACGATCCAGCAAGTACTGCGGCTGGCGCTTGGCGCTTTGAATGGGTTCCTCCCAACCGCCGTATTTGAAATTCCCAGGGATGGTGACGATCATGACGTTCATTTTCTGCGCAAGGAACTGCCCCCAGCCCGGACGGTTCTTCAGATCGACAAAGAACTCATAGAAGTTTGCCGCTCCGCCGTTCATGATGATGAACCAGGGATACTTGTTCGCATCCGGATTCAGGCTGGTGAGCTTAAGGCCGGTGATGTCCCAATCCATGTTGTAGCGTTTGTAGCGTTCGACGACCCACTCGGCCTTATAGCCGAGCTTTTCAGCCGGGATCTTTGCCAGGTCGCGCGGATCGAAAGCTCCTCCGAGTGCTGCCGTCGCGAGATCGGTAACTGTCTTCCCACCATCGGGTAGATCGAAGCCTTCTCCGAGGGCCCGAAAATCCGCCTCCGGCAGTGTGACAAAAACCGATTTGTGGTCCTCGAGCAACTTCCAGATCTTTTCCTCTATGACCTTATTGGTCCAGTCCGGCGGGTGAGCCGCGCTCCGCGTTTGCTGTCCGGCCCGCATCTGTTGCACGCCTGCGACGAGCAACAAGCCCGCAGTAACAGCGCCTGCAACTCTTTGTATCGTGCTTCGAATGTCGTTTTTCATAGCCCTCCTACCGATAGGCGACAATGAGCCCTAATCCTCCAGCCACGCCGCCTCCGGGCTTCGGCGTTTCGACCCCGATCGGATAGTTCCCTGGATGAGACGTTTGGTTCGCCGTTAGCCGTCCGTGGAGTTCGTTATCACCGACGAATTTGGTTTCCACAGGCTTTCCGTCGAACAGAACCACCGAGTTCGGAGAGAAATTGGCTCCCGTCACACGAACCCACACCTCACTTCCCTGTACTATTAGCGCGGGCTCAAGGTTTGCGATGACAGGCGGCTGGCTATATAAGTGTTTCGTCAGGGGACCGGTCAGATGGAAGGGCGCATCGTAGTCGGCATGGTAGCCGATGTTCTGCATCACGCCGCCTTTGATTACCTTTTCGACGGTTTGCGTGTTGTGAATATCCTTAAGCGGATCGGCTGCAAGGATAACTAAGTCTCCATACTTCCCCGGCTCCACCGTCCCGAGGTTCTTATCCATCCGGGCCATCTCGGCGGCCCATTTCGTGGAAGATAGCAGCGCTTGCATGGGCGGAATACCGGCATCCACAAAGAGCTGCATTTCGTGATGGAGCGCTAAACCCGGCGTGTTCGCCGACGCCGAATCCGTGCCGGAGTACAACTTGCCTCCGGCCGTAACAAACTTTCGCAGAAATTCCTGTACCTTCTTATAACCCGTCAGGAACTGTTCCCGATCCGACGCCGGCCTTGCATCCGCCCAGTGATACTGGCCTAAGGTGACCAGGCGCTCGTCTTCAGGTACATATTGGAGCGCAGGGTTGAAGAACAACTTCTGATCCTCGAGCTCAAACTGAGGCGTTCGATCGATGATGCCCTTCCATTCGAAATCCAGCGTCGGGTTGAGAAACGTGTGATTCTTCACAAGGTGCTGGATCATCTCGTCGAAGTACGACGTATCCATCCATTGATAAAGCTTGCTGTTCTTGTGCCCGGCGGCGATGCAGGGCAGCGACTGCTCGAGGATCGGCGCGTACTGGTGAGTGCAGAACCCCATCGCGGCCACGGCCTTTTTGGCTTCAGGGCTGCGGGCGGCGGCGATTCCCACTCCGGTCATATGCTCAATGCCGTCCACTCCCCAGTCGGATGTATCGAGGGCGTTGAAAGAGTGCGAAATGATACTCAGCCCGCCGGCGTGCGCGGCGCCGGCGACGGCTTTGAAATAATCGGCCTTCCAATCTTCATTGAGTGTGATGATGTCGGCTTTGCCCTTCAGAGCGGCAACCGCCTTTGGTGCATCCGCCGAGGTATTGACGTTAGCGGCAAACCGCATCTTCGCGGTATTCGTTCCGGCCAAAGGATCGGTCTGCCCCGTTCCTCCACCACCCAGGACGCCGTGGAAGTAATACCGGGGGCCGACGATTTGGCCTGAGTTCAGTCCCTTCTGAACCGCGATCGACCAAACCGGCCCTCCGCCCAGATCGAAGACCGTCGTCACGCCGTGAGTAAGAAACAACTCACCCATGTACCAGTTGTAATGAACGTGCGAATCGATAAGTCCCGGGATGATGAACTTGCCGCCGGCTTCTACGATTTCGGTTCCAGCCGGAAGCGCCGGCGCCCCTGTATCTCCGGACCAGACGCGGGCGATCCTGCCGTCTGTTATGAGAATTCGGGCGTTGGCGATCGGAACGCCTCCCGTTCCATCGATCAAAGTTCCACCTCGAACCAGCAGGCTGGCCCCGTTCGCTTGGGTCAAAGCCCCCCAAGCGAAGACCAGCATGCATAGTGAAAACTTCAGATTGCCAATTAGTCGAATTCGTCCCATATCCGATGACCTCAGGGCTGTTCCCGGAAATGGATAACGCGAGAATCGTATCCCTCCTCGACCATCAGTGCCAGCAGAAACAGAATTGGTACATAATCGCACCTCGAGAGAGGTGAATATACTTCTGATTCTCGTCCTAAGGAGGGACTCGATGGCTGATGACAAAAAGAGTTTCTCGCGCCGCCAGTTGCTTCGGTTTAGCGCGGCGGCAGGCGTTACAGCCATTCTTGGAGAGCCGGTGAGCTTTGCGGGAACACAGCAATCCGGTCCACGAACGCCTGTTCCGGCCGCCGCTGAGGAACTTGTCTTCATGAACGGCAAGATTCACACGATGGACCGCAACAATACCGTCGTTCAAACAG
>WNGH01019572.1_pt1 | contig 10581 bp, 10 predicted proteins | sample 5400631 | NCBI WGS metagenome assembly WNGH01 (sample SAMN13153373, study PRJNA577476) | soil metagenome | isolation source: 115 cm soil or saprolite under Garry oak tree replicate 1 | place: USA:California | collected 2016-06-15 | reverse complement strand
GGACTCGCCAATGTCAAGGCTCGTCGAATTCAGGATGTTTTACTTAAGTTGACTGAACTGAAGCAGGAACAGGGAGTAACAAAAACACTTTCGGAGTATTTCTACGATGAACTGACAAGACGTACGTCAGAAGATGCCTGGTACTATCTGCGGAGTATGCCTGGAGTAGGCCCTAAAACGGCGGCATGTGTACTCATGTTTAACCTTAATCGCCCCATCATGCCTATTGACACTCATGTGTTCAGGGTATCACGCCGACTCGGACTCATAGGTCCAAAGGTCACAGTAGAACAAGCTCACACCCTTTTCGCAAAAATCACACCGCCGGAATGGGTATACTCATTGCATGTAAACTTGATACGACATGGGCGTCAAGTTTGTCATGCGCAGCGCCCTAAATGCGCTCAATGTTCGCTTTATAGTGAATGTGCTTATGTTGGTAGTGTGAATCCGCAAGAAACAGCAATTTCAGACTAATCTAATATCGGAGAATCTAAGAAACTCGACGAGTTATTTGCTCAAGTGCTAGAATGGCGATGGAATGAAAAAAGAGAAGGATATGGTCAATATTGACCATATGATGGAAGATGAATGAATACATATATGGAAGAGACACTACAACGTTACCTGGATGACCTGTCATCTGCACAGCCTGTTCCTGGGGGAGGTTCCACTGCTGCTTTGAGTGGTGCAATGGGGGCTGCGCTCGCAAGTATGGTTTGTCGGATTACGATGGGTAAAGAGGCATATGCTGATGTACAGCAGGAAATTGAAGAACTGCTCAGAAGGACTGAATATCTGCGTAGTAGATTTCAACAACTTATGCAGGAAGATATTGAAGCATATGGGCGTCTTGCAGCGTGCTATAAGTTGCCACACGAGACGAGCGAAGAGCGAAAATATCGTACAGATATGATTCAGAAGCAGCTTGTCGAAGCTGCCTTAGTGCCACTTGAAGTGGTTGAATGTGCCGCTGAGTTGATTCGATGTTGTCAAAGGATTGCTGAGATTGGCAGTAATACTGTACTAAGTGATGTAGCAACTGGGGCTATACTTGCTTCATGCTCTGGCAAAGGCGCATCTTTCATGGTGCGTATAAATGTGCGATCACTGAAGAATGATAAGTTGGTTGTGGAATTAGGAGATCGTTTGAATACAGCATTAGCGATCATTGCAGAAGGTGTTGAGCAGGTTACAATTATAGCGGGGGGTAGAGCGTGACGGCAATAATTCTGGATGGACGCGCGATAGGTGCGAAGATAAAAGCCGAGTTGCGGGCGGATATCGAAAAATATGTACATGAGCAGGGCAGACCTCCAGGTCTATCTATTGTACGTGTAAGTGGTGATACAGCTTCGGGTGTATACACTAAAGCAATTTTGAGAGTTGCAGACGAGATTGGTGTCAAGGCAAGGTTGGATCAATTCCCTACACGTATTTCGGCTGATGAGCTACGCGCAATATTGATGCAATTGAATTGTGACAATACAGTCCAGGGTATAATCGTGCAAATGCCCTTGCCAGGACATCTATCGCAAAAGATGGTAGCGGATATGATCAGCTCTAGTAAGGACATCGACGGAATTAGTCCTCGAAGCGCGGGAAATCTCTTTCTAGGTTTACCTAGTTTTTTGCCAGCAACTGTAGCCGCAGTGATGGAGATTCTTGATCGCGTTCAAGTCCCTCTTGAGGGTAAAAGAGCTGTCATCATTTCTCGTAGTAATATTGTAGGTAAACCACTTGCTATGATGCTGTTACAAAAAAACGCTACAGTTACAGTAAGTCATTCACATACTGTCGATTTGGCTGGCTTTACCCGACAGGCCGATGTGCTTGTGACGGCAGTTGGACGTGCAAATATGATAACTGCGGATATGGTACGTCAAGGCGCAATTGTAATCGATGTTGGTATCAATGAGTTACCGGGAGGTGGTATTGTAGGTGACGTTGATTTCACACATGTAAACAAAGTAGCTGGAGCTATTACACCGACTCCTGGTGGTGTTGGTCCATTGACGAATATATTATTGCTAAAGCAATGTGTACATGCAGCCTGGCAACAAGTGCAAGACAGAGTGCATATGACTCCAGGTTTGTAGTGTGCTCCTCATCACCTGCTTGTTCGACTATGGCGCTTGTACCGTTGCTTTTTGTAGTTGAGGAAGAACGAGACTGAGCACGAATGGTGCGTGCATTGATAATGCCCTGACGAATAACAAGTCCCGCGAGAATAGCGGCTGCCAGCAATAACACAAAGTAAATCGGAACGACTATTCCATTGAGAGCAGGGGGAATCGCTTTGGATCTGACCAAGGAACTGACAATAAATACAAGTGCTAGCAGAATGTATTCGACACCTGTCAGGATATTAATCTGTTTATACCAGATGAGAGTGACACCACGTGTGTGAGCTTCCCGTATGCGTCTAGAGCCTGTAAATACGTTGTAACTTCCGAGGAGGATAAAAACGAGACTAAAGAGCGAGAGAAACGTTGGATTATTCATGAGTTAGGAAATCCTCCTGTGTATAAAAGCAAATGATGATGGAATAAGAGAATTTACAACCACGATTGTCATTGAACAATAACTGACTCTGACCAGGACATCTGGTTAGCATACACTGAGACATGGTAATGTTGCCCAAACCCGACGTTATTGCATTGTAAGGTCAAGACTATGGTATCGCCCGGTTGACCAGAAGGCAATTGAGATCCAGAAGGCAATAGAGTCCCTGATTCCAAAAGCTGCCCATTGCTTACGAACTTGATATTGCCTTTGATGTTAATATCAGGGTTTACTGCCCAACTTATAGCGGCATTGCCTAGATTGATGAGCGTCAAAGTCACACCAGGCCGGCAAGTGTTTCCTGGTCCGATTTGAGCAATGATTGGGCTTGGACTAAAGACCATCTCAGGTGTAGCATCTACTATTTGCAATTGTACAGGAAGTGTCAACAGTTGAGTATTGTTTATGGTGAAAATAATTTGTCCCAAGTAGTAATGTTTTTTATCGGTACTTTTTAATCCAGCGGCATTCACACTGATTAAAATGCTATGTGGCTGGGAGATTGCCAACTGACCATAATTATTGTTGTCGTTAATCATTAACCAGTTCAAATTATTATTTGTAGATGTCGTAGCGGTCCAATTTAGTGGTGACCCGCTCGTATTGGTGATAGTTATTTGTTGCGGGACTGGATTTCTCTGGCCAATGACAGCCTTGAATGTTAGTAGTGAAGCGGGTTTCCCTTGCATGGACACTGAGAGTTCTGTGCTGGTGGTTGTAGCAGTCCCTGCGGGTATAACCTGTATAGTCTGGAAGGCATTCTGGCTACTGCTTTTATCCAATGCTTCGATAGAATGAGAACCCGTTGACCAATGGCTGTCAGTAGGAATTGTAACGTCAAATGCTCCCTTGTTATTGGTGAGAGTAGAAATGTTGTTGCCTCTTGTATCGACGATCGGAATAGCAGTGTCGCGTAGGAAGATAATAGTCTGGTTGACGCCAAATTGTTCTCCATGGAGTTGAATTGACTGGCCAATCTTGATAGTTTGAGATTTTGTTCCTACTAGAGCTAATGTAGGTTGTGTAATGTTTGTTTGAGGTGTGACATATGCAGCCCCGAAAGGTGTGTTGGGCATATAACTAACAATGATATAGGCGCCAAGACCAATTATCAGGCAGATCATCAAAAAGATAGCAATCCAGGTGCCAAAATTTACCGAGCGTTTGCCTTGTTGCTTTTTGTCATTCTTTTGAATGGCATGCCTGTGTACAAGGCTCTGTTGCATCGTTGTAAGAGGCATAGGAACAGAAGCTTGACCTCTTGAAACATTTTCTGCCGGACCTGCTTCGGTGTCCTGTCGATCGCGCCAACTCTTACGCCATCGCTCTGCTGCTTTGCTGGTAGCCATAAAACTAGCAGGATTGAGTAAATCCATCGTAGGAGAATCTGAAACGTCATTCTTACCATTAACATGCTCTGTAGATGAGCTTCTCAATGATAACTCATCTGATTCATACTGAGTAGAATTCTGCGATGAAGGTTCAACTTGGGTCATTTGAACTCCAGCAATTTGTTCGTGTGGGCGACTCTGTACACTATTTCTGTTCACCTTTGGTTGAGAATATGCCTGGTTCCGCTGCGTTGCTAATTTAGCAATCTGCTGTTTATCCTGGCTGCCTACATCTGTTTGCATGAACGAAGAACTTGAACGCTGATGTGCTTGATTTTTTGGAGTCGAAGATACTTTTGTGGGTGGTGAAGATGTTGGGTATTCAGGAGGTGGTGATATTTGTATTGACTGTTGGCTTGATATAGTTTGTCCACCGGAGTCCGGTCGTGAAGGGATAACAGAACGGGTAGAAGATTTTGGTGTAATAGGGCGGATGAGACCAGGTGTTTGAGCTGGAGTGGAAAGCTCTTCAGGGATCTGAATTGAAATATCAGAGATACTTTCACCCTGGACGGAATCTGAGTTTTTGGACTGAACAGCGAGTGCAGCCTCTTCTGGCATTTTTTCCGGGCCGGGTTGGTTGATTTGTGTCGTAGCTACGGGAGGTTCAGAAGATAGTGCAGGTATTGAGGTATTAAGTTGTTGTATCGCAGCGGATGATTTTAAGCCATTACGGGTTGGCCGTGTTGGAAAAATAGGTGGACGTGCGACAGTTTTAGGGCGTATAGATGCATTTTCAGACGCTTTTGATAGTTGTTCAAAGACGGGTTTTATGGTTTGTGCTGGTTTTACCGACATTGAAGGCTGTAAATGTACAGTAGAACTTTCTTTATTTTTAGATGTTGATGCAGGTGTAACTGGTTCATTGGAGGTCGCTTCTAACACAGATGATTTTTTAGAAGTTTGAGCAGCGCCACATACTACACAAAAGCGTGCCTCTTTTGGAAGTTCAGTTTCACAATTTTCACAATGGTTGGTACTATTCGTATCGAGTGCTTTTTGTCCGTTAAGTGTGGAATTCTCCAATTCAGGTTCTCGAGTATTCTGGGGTAACCCACAAACATTACAAAAACGAGCTTGCTCAGTTAGCTTGGCATTACACTGACGACAACGAATCATAAACTTTGCTCACAACAATCATAACTACGGCCTGAAGGGGTACCAGGATCAATTTGACGCTGATAAAGATTCCCAATGGCGCGTCTACTTAGATTTCTTAGTACTTACGATATAGTTACACATGCTTCTTTATAAAGGCAAATTGACATTACCTTCATCTGTAGAACGAGTGAATACGCGAAGGGATATCTAGAGGGTGCTTTTTTCCTATATTGTTCTTTTACTCAGAAATATTCTGAGCGCTACACCTAAACCTACACAGACAAGTGGTCCAGTGATAAGATTCAAAGTAAATGTAAGTGGATTCAAGATAGAGATAGTACGTATAGGGATAACAATATCATGAAATTGTATGAGTCCCTCCAACCCTCTCAGTACCCATAGATTCGCTGGCAATACCAGAATCAAGCCTAAAGCTGCTTCCAAAGACAGCAAGGCTACCCATCCAGGATCAGATAATTGATTTGCTCTTCGAGCACTCTGTTGATACATGGTAAGAAGAAGCAAAGCGAATGCGGCTCCATTGAAAATGTATGGTTCAAGAGCTTGAAGGTCAAAGGGTGAAGGATTACCCAGGAAGAGCGGAATGCGCCATAGTAGGCTGAAAATGATAATGTTTTTAATACCGTTGTTCAAGTCAATAGGTATTGGAATTTGCCAGGGTAGGAGTGCGCTGAGAATTCGTAGTGTCGGATAAGGACCGGGGACAAATTGATTGAAGCTGAGAGTGAAATCATAGGCGGCTGAAAATACATAAGCCGCTAGGGTAGGAGCCAGCCCAAGTAGAAGAATTGTAAGGAAATAACTGATAATTGAACGCTGTGATTGATGAGATGATGGTTTTTCAGTGAAATCCTCCATAGGGATGTCACGGCCACTCGTTCCGGCAGTACTCTGTTCATCTGCGTGTCTCGATGCAGTGTTTGCTATTTCTTCCTCTATGCTATCTCTTGATGATCTGGTTGGCAAAGGACGTAGAGGTGCGAATGATAGGTGTCCAAGAGTTGCGCCTGCTAAACTAAAGATGATTGCGAAACCTGCAATCAATATCCAGGTAATCAGAAAATCATTTCCTACTATTTGGCCAACGCTGATGGAATCGAATACACCTGGATAGGTAATAGCTATTGTAAATTGAAGCAACGCCATGAAAAAGCCACCCAAAGCGGCTTCTCGCAAACCAACTCCCTGTGAAGTACGTAATTTTCGAATAGCTGTGACGAGCAGGCCACAACCAGTAGCACTGAGCACTACTGTTGGGACAAACGAAGTTGCTGGTTGTGCATGAAGTCGAGCAGTGATAGCGAAAAAAGCTGCTATGAGAATAACAATACCAAGTGCTGTCCAGTCGAAATTCCTCACCTGGCTTTGCGACTTGGAAGGTCTTGATGTTGTTCTTGTATCTATGTGGGGTGTAGTGCGTGACACTTCGTCCGTGTCCTCGAAAGACTCAGTTGTTGTTTCTGGTTTATCTGGACTATCCATTAATTCATATCTGCTCCTCTTGTATCTTCTTTTGGATACTAACACAACCACCAAGATTTGAGAAGACTTGAAGATTTATAACCCTTTTTAAAATTACAGTGTTTACCTGATAAAATGCTTATATTTCGCTCTTGACTCTTTGAGAAAAACCGCTAAAATCTCTATAGATTACAAAAAATAGTAAATGATGTGAGGTTTTGTGCAAATAATCCTTGTAGGTGTAGATCACCTTTCTGCGCCCATAGCATTACGAGAACGATTGTCGTGTACTCAGCGGCAGATACCCCAGGTTCTTTACGAAATACGTAATGTCGCTCAAGAATGCGTTTTACTCTCGACATGTAACCGCATTGAGATATATGCTGTCTTTTCCGAAATTGAGGAAGAGGAAGGGTATATTCAACTTTTGCGGATTCTGAGCAATGTAAGTGGAATCACTCTCCCAGAACTCAAAGCTCACAGCTATCTTTTTGTTGATGAGCAGGTGGTGTCACATTTGTATGGTGTTGCTTGTGGACTATTTTCCCTGGTGCCCGGAGAGTCGCAGATACAAGGGCAGGTAGTGGAAGCCCTGGAAATAGCTCAGGGTGGTGGTTATGCAGGACCCATAACATCGGCGTTATTTCGTGGAGCAGTTGTGGCGGGCAAGCGTGCTCGAAGTGAAACTGGAATCAGCCGCAATGCTGCCTCTGTTAGTCTTGTTGCCGTGCAACTGGCAAAGAAATTATTTCCCAATCTTCATAAGGCATGTGTTCTGCTAGTGGGATCAGGAAAAATGAGCGAACTCACTACCCACCATCTCTGCGATAATGGCGCGCAAGAATTGATCATTATAAATCGAACACCTTTGCACGCTATCGACCTTGCCAAACGGTTTGGTGCTACACATCGATCTTTTAAGGAACTTGCCAAATCTCTAGTGGAAGCGGATGTGGTTATTAGCTCTACTACTGCTCCTCGCGCATTAATCACACTTGAAATGATGCTAGATGTAATGAAGCAGCGTTCGGGGAGACAAATACTTCTAATCGATATTGCGCTTCCGCGTGACATTGACCCGGCAATAGCTGATATGCCAGGTGTGCATCTGTATAACCTGGATGATTTAGAGATTGGTGTAAACGAGGGTATTCGATTGAGATATCAGGAAGTTGAACAGGTTCAGGAGATCATAATTCAGGAAGCGAGCGCATTTGAAAGATGGCTGCGGTCGCTAAACGTAGTCGATACTATCAGTGCGCTCAGGCACTATGCAGATGCATTGAGGCAACAAGAATTGAAGCGCACACTCCAACGTTTGCCTGGCCTTACACAACGTGAAACTGCCATAATTCAGGAACTGACAACACGTATAGTGAATAAGTTATTACATATCCCGATGCTACGCCTCAAAGAGACTGCTGTAGAGGGTCAAGAACACATTTATTCAGAAGCATTACAATATCTATTTGATTTGAAAGAACAACCATATGAAACGCATAATCATCGGAACACGAGCAAGCAAGCTGGCTATGATACAGACACAATGGGTAGTCGAGCATCTGCATCAACAAGAGCCAGAATTAGAGATAATAATCAAGCGAATTCAGACGACGGGTGATGCTAAAACAGGCGTTCCATTGACGCAGATGGGAGGTGATGGGGTTTTTGTAATGGAGATTGAGCATGCTCTATTGCAAAGGAATATTGACCTGGCTGTCCATAGCCTGAAAGATTTGCCTACCACTCAACCTGAAGGATTATGCGTATTTGCGGTCGGCACGCGTGAAGATCATGCAGTTTGAGGAGATCAGCGCAAATTCGAGCGCTTTTCCCTGAATCGGAGATCTTACCATTGCGAGGGAACGTTGATACACGGCTGCATAAGCTGGATGCAGGAGATTATGACGGAATTGTGCTTGCTGCCGCAGGATTGCATAGATTGGGTAAGCGTGAACAATTAGCAAATAGAATGAACTATCTGTCAATAGAAGTAATGATGCCTGCACCAGGGCAGGGTGCGTTAGCGTTGGAGTGCCGTAATGAGCAAGAGATACAGATGCTGATAGCACCTCTCAGGAATGCAGTAACGCAGATGACTACGAGCGCAGAACGCATGTTTATGCGTCGGCTATGCGTAGGATGCTCACTTCCAGTTGCTGCATATGGAGCAAAAGAAGGTGATGAGCTCATTTTAAAGGGATTAGTGATTAGCCTGGATGGCCAACGACAGGTGCGAGTGCAGGATTCTATTCCCTGGACATCTGATACTCATTTTGAGTATGTCGAGCAACTAGGGGTGCAACTTGCCGACCAGGCGTTGTCAGAGGGAGCAGCGGAGATTATCAAAACGTTAGATGAAATGCAGATTCGGGGACGTCAAGATGTCTGAACAAACAGTGAAAAGCTTACCTTTAGAAGGTCGACGCATTCTTAATACTCGAAGACGCGAGCAAGCAGGCACTTTTAGTTCTCAGTTGAGTGCACTTGGAGCTATACCCGTGGAGTTCCCGACAATACGTATAGTTGATCCCGAGGATTGGGAGCCTCTGGATAATGCGTTGAAGCGCTTGTGCGAAGCAGCTTGGTATGATTGGTTGGTATTCACAAGTGCCAATGGAGTACAGAACTGTTTCGAACGCCTGATCAGGTTGGGGTATCAAGTGGAATCAATTGGCGAAGTGCGTAAAGCGACGATTGGCCCAGCAACAGCTATGACACTGGCAAAATATGGAGCTACAGCTGATCTTGTACCAGCTACATATATTGCTGAGGCTGTTACCTCAGCAATGATTGAAGATGCTCGCAAACAGGGAGAACCGTTAGAAGGAAAAAGGTTATTGTTGGTTCGTGCAGCAGAAGCGCGTAATGTGCTGATTCATGAACTACAGAGAGTGGGTGTAGAAGTGGATGTCGTAGCAGCATATCGAACTATCGGCATTGATAAAGAAGATGAACAAGGGCAAATGATCCTGCGCCAACTAGAAGCTCAGGAGCTTGATATAATCACATTTACCAGTTCATCAACGGTTCGAAATTTTATGCAATGGCTTATGGAGTACAATGTTAGCTTCACCAAAACATTTATACGTTGTGTAGCAGAGTTTGCACGTCCAAAAATAGCTTGTATTGGCCCCATTACATCGCAGACTGCGCGTGAATGTGGACTAAATATTCATATCGAAGCACAGGTGTATACGATAGCTGGCCTTGTAGAGGCAATTATTCGAAATGAGGAAAAAGAATGACAGAACAGACATTGCAAACAACACAAGTACAGTCTGAGCAACAAGCTTCTAATCCTGGATTGAAGCAACCGCGCCAGTTGGTGCGCTTTACATTCTATAAACTTGATCCACAATGGCAATTGCTCCAGGCAGAGAAGCGCCAGCAGGGCAAACAGGAAATAATCACAATTTTTGAAGAATACACACAAGAGCATTTGATGCGCAGTTTTGGCCTTTACGGATTGCGATCGGATTGTGATTTTATGCTCTGGCAGGCTAGTTATGCTATTGAAGATTTACAGGGAATTAGTAGTAAGATTCGATGTAGTGAGATGGGGCCATATTTGCGTGAAATTCATGCATTTCTTTCGATGACAAAACGTTCTGTCTATGTTGGCAAAAACGCTCGTGGCGCACACGATCCGCGCCTGGTAATTACACCTGAGGATAAAAAGTACCTCTTCGTCTACCCGTTTGTGAAGACTCGGGCATGGTATGCCTTGCCCCTAGAAGACCGAAAGCGCATGATGAACGAACATATTCGCGTCGGTTTGACGTTTCCATCTGTTTCGTTGAATACCACATATTCCTTTGGCCTGGATGACCAGGAGTTTGTTGTAGCATTCGAAACGGATGTTGTCAGTGATTTTCTTGATCTGGTGCAACAACTACGCGAGACAGAGGCGAGTAAATATACCCTAAGAGATACACCAATGTTCACCTGTGTAGCGCAGCCTTTGCAAGAGATTTTAGAAGCAATAGGAGCTTGAGGAACCTATACATGGAGAACAAAACTCGAAATGTGAAAAGTCTGA
>WNGH01007219.1_pt1 | contig 10583 bp, 19 predicted proteins | sample 5400631 | NCBI WGS metagenome assembly WNGH01 (sample SAMN13153373, study PRJNA577476) | soil metagenome | isolation source: 115 cm soil or saprolite under Garry oak tree replicate 1 | place: USA:California | collected 2016-06-15 | reverse complement strand
GGACGTGTTCAATATAACCCTGGAAAGTTGCGTCGCTTTCCTGGATCCACTGATCGTATCGTGGGACATCGATCTCGCTTCGTTTGGCCTGGAGATCATCTTGAATCGCAGAATCGCTCCGGCGCACTTGAAGAAATTTCAATTTGTTGAACGGGGATCCGGCGAACTATCGGATGAACAACCAGGACTACAGGAATTCCTGAAAGATCGTTCTCTTAGCGGAAATGCCACGCCAGAGGAAGTCGAATTTCTGAAACAGCTGCGTTCCCGAAATGGGCGGCAGCCAACTGCGCTGTATTACTATCGCGAACTGCAAAACTTGCGAGACCCTCTTCATTTCCGTCGCAAGTAGCCATGCGAGCGTACGGACAAGAGACACGCTGAATGAAACCCAGGAGGTATTGATGACAGCAAGAAAGGCCGAAGTTCCAATCACAGATCTTATTAAAGTTTGGTGTGAACGCTGCTGCATTCGGATTGCGCCGAATGAGGAACAGACGGTGGCTCGCGGGAAGACCTATCATCCACATTGTTACTCAAAACTCCTTCCTGCCATTTCCAAGCCGAAAGGTAAGGTTTCGCAGGCCGTTCCGGGAAGTCTGGTTTGAATTCTTAATTCGATGCAGATTTCAGTGCTGCCTTGCTTGGGTTCAATGGGGAGGCCGTTCTTTACTGCGGAGGTATTTCGGACTTAGAGAGATTCGCGTCGTGGCAAACGGCTGCGAGACCAATCCCGTTCAGCCAGAGAATGTTCCTTCCAGAACGAGCAATGGGTACAACAGGATTGAAAAGCACAGCAATTGCAAGGAATCCTGCCGCCCAGGGTATTTTCCTGCACGAACTGCCTGCGCGACAAAACTAGGAGTAGCGAGCGACCTCAAATGGCAAGCCAATTTGCGCGTGCTGGAGGTGACGGAAATTAAGACCGTACCATATGTACCGCTATCCCATCCGTTCGTGGAGCGATTGATCGGCGATAACGGCGAGAATACCTGGACCAGACGCTCTTCTGGACAACGGCCGATCTGGAGGCGAAGCTACTCGAGTTCCAACATTACTATAATGCACATCGAACGCACGCCGGGTTAGACGGGCGCACGCCGGAACCGAGCATTGGAGCAGATCGCCTACCTGCAAGGTTCGGTTCGTATCAATGGCAGCGGCATTGTCGAGGGTTGTACCAAACGCCGACAGCCGCATGATTTTGGAATTCGCCAGGGACAAGTTGCGGAAGCCGGCCGCTTCGGATTCTTCGGCAGATAGCGCCGCACCGTGCGTGGCGAAATCTGAATCTCGATCTTTAACAAGAGCTCGTTGGCGATCCGTTCTTGGCCCCAAGTCGGATTATTCATTGCCATTTCGACTGTCAACTGCCGAACATCGGCGGGGACCGGTGGACGGCCTACGGGCCGGGACTTCCATTTCCAGAACAATCGAAAGCCTTTTCCGATGCCAGCGAATCAGCGTATCGGGTTTCACGACGGTGAGAGCGTCGCGCCAAGCTATTCGCCAGATAGTGTCAGGAAAACTTCTTCCGATATATGAGGAACACTATGGCTTAGACAGCCTCGTGGAGTACCGAACGGAAACGATTCCTGATGCGGTTTCAGTGGTGAATCCGCAGTGGCGCACGCTGGATAGCCAGATCCGGTCCAAGACCGGCTAGCGCCATCGGCTGAGAGCCCAATTCGGCGCGCTGACTTTGTCCGAGGACCCTGCCGAATCGGAACTGCAGAGCTATCCCCAGCGCAAAGGGCAACTGCAGGAACAGATCCAGCATCTGGATCTGGAGATCGATAGCCTCAAGCAGCAGCGCAAGCAAACCCTGCATCACATTCCCGTCCAGTCCCTACCCGAGCAAGATCGCTTCACACGGCTGCGTACCGAGCGCAAACACTTTGTCGATACCATCAAGATGATCGCTATCGCGCCGAGACCAGCATGGCTTCTCTGCTTCGAGAACACCTCGTCCGCTCCGACGATGCCCGCGCCTTGCTGCGTCAAATCTTCCACAACGAAGTGGATTTGGTTCCCGACTCGAAAACCTACACCTTGACCGTCCGGCTTCACCATCTCACGCAATCCGCCCACGATCAGGCGATCGAACAACTCTGTGCCACGCTCAATCAAACTCAAACGGTCTTTCCCGGCACAAATCTGACGTTGACCCTCAAAATCGGCTCATCCGAAATTCCGAGACCAGGAGGTCTGAAGTTAAGAAGCTGGAAGAATCAACCGGCTACTCGCGTACGAAGTTTTGGCGAAGCACAGGCTTTCCTGTTCGGTATTTGATTCGCTGCAATGTGTCCTTATAACTGCGGCTCCGTCTCTTCTCCTTCCAGCCCGGCCTGCACCACACGTGAAGAAAGGTCGTCCTTCTCTACTTCTTCCTGGCAGCCAATGCACAGCGTGGCCCATGGCAAGGCCACGAGTCGTTTTTCATTGATGTCCTTCCCGCAACGTACGCATTCCCCGTATTGACCATGGTCAAGCGCCTTGATGGCTTTCTGAATGAATCGCAAGCGCGCGAAACCACCTTCGTGCAGGTTGTAGAGGATATCTCTGTCGTGGCTGATTGTGGCAAGATCGCCTTCGTCTTCCGTGTGCTCAAGCTTGATCTCTTCCGCGGCGAGCCGGCTACGGTTTATCGACTTGATCAGGTTCTCGTACTCGTTCGACAATCGCCGCCGGGTGTCTTTAATCTTCTTTGCGTCCATTCTTCCGTCCTCGGGTTTTTCGACCCCAATTAGTGCCCTCGTAGTGAGTTGGGAATCTTGCCGGTAAGCGGCCGAGGCACGATTTCCATGGACTTTCTACCGCCGCCGTTTTCTATGGCCTGTCGCTGTCGTGGCATTCAGCGTCGAGGTAGGTGATAGCTGAAAGTCGCAGAACGCTGTCACCCATCTCGACATCCGGAATTTCGATCACATAGTGATCCAATTCCGTCATGCCAGTTTCATGGGGTCTTACCGCGACGACAGTGCCTATCTTTCCAGGATAGAAATCCGCCAGAATACCAATTACACGAACACGATCTCCGATCTTAAAGCGATGATTCACAATCCGAACCTCCGCGAAACAATGAAATCGTCGTCTCCCTGAGGGAGGATGAAGGAAAAGCACAAGAAAGGCGACAACAGATTCGATTCCAGGCTGGCCGATGCTTACACGTTTGTCGGGATTGAGGCGGACACTAAACTCGTTCTATGTTTCCCGTCAGGTCCAACAAGCCGGTTCGGCAGAAATGCCTCCACACTCTCGTGTTTTAGTGTTTTTGGACCTTACGGGGTTAGTCATAGCTTACCTCGTGATCCCCGCTGTCATCCATGCCACCAAACCGATTATTCAACGTGCGGTAGAGGTCAGACATGGCCTCTCGGATCGGCTCAATCAGAGCGTTGATCGTCTCGCGCCGAACGTGAGTTCCTTCCATTTTGGTTCCAGTTAACTCGAAGAGGGCCGTAATCTGAGCGTTGATCTTGCCGAGTTTGGCAAGATGTTCTCCGGTAAATATCTTGGGTTTCTTCATCGCGCACCGCCTTCTTGGAACCGCCCATCAAATCTGACGCGGAATCGGCTTAAGGATTCCGACGATGGTCACTATCCTGCGAAAGCAGCCTGATTCATGACCGCTAAAGAATTCAGACTGTATCTCGGCTGACATCAAAACCCGCTCGCTTTGGGACGGGTTTTTTACTGTCGAAACATCTGGCCATTGTTCAAGCGATATCGTCGGCGTGGTTTCCTACCGGCTTTCAGTTCGTCTTCTAGATAATCCGCCGCCTGTTTTATGGCTTTATCCAGTTCCTCTTTTGTAACCTTAGCCGGGTTCTCAGGTTCACACTTGACGACAATTCGGCCCTTTTTACCGCCGAATTCGCAATCAAAGATCACGCCTTTAGATGTTGAAACTCCGCTCTCCCCTTCGTACAGCGGCTTACCAACCAACGTTAAAACATACACTTTTCCAGTTCTTCTCAGCATAACAGCCTCCCCAAGGGCAAGTTGTCGGGTCGCTTCGAAAGTGAATAGATGCGATGAGTGAGATTTTCATGGAACATGATCGAGATTTGGTGACAGTGCGACGCCTGTGTTTCCAATCTTTGCGGCGACCGATGCAGCTACTCCAGAACCTCAAGCGTGAACCTTTTCTTCAGCTTCATTCCCGCCGCATTGAGGATAGTTCGGATTGATCTCGCTGTTCGCCCTTGCTTCCCGATTACCTTGCCGAGGTCGCTCTGAGCAACTCGCAATTCAAAAACGGTCGTCTGTTCTCCTTCAATGGGCTGAACGGAAACTTGTTTTGGATTGTCGACGAGAGGTTCGCAATTTGCTCGATGAGCTCCTTCATAGCCCTCCCAACTCAACTTGTGCTTTGCTTTCTGGAATGGATCTTCCAGGCATTTATTTCCATCTGAAACACTACTGCGACCGGCGACCGATTCAATTCACACGGGCCGTCCTTACAAAAAGGACGACGATGCGCACATCGAGCAGAAGAACTGGTGAACAATTGCTGCCTAACGCTATCAGAAAGGGCCCCTGTTGTGGGCGGTTGTCGAGAGAAGAATCAGGGAGAGAGTTTTTTGGTGGACACAGGTCATGGGCGTTTTTGGGGTGGTGGGTGTGGTTTCTCTTTCATTTCTCGGATCGTCAGGCGAAATTCTGGAATATAGTGGCCTTCCCACTGGCGCCAGTAGGGCAGGCCTGCCAACACCGGGTTGCCTTCGTGTTGGACCGTGATCACCAAGTAGTTTTCTTTTGTCTGATCGCGCGGGCCTTTGAGAAGCATCCGGATGGCCTGGTGGGAACCTTTGGGGATGAGGACCGCGTGGCCGGTTTTGATGTCGATGGCCTCCCATGATTGGTTCAAGTCCAGGCGGAAGGAACGACCACTCAAAAAGGATTAAGCATCCAGGCGGACTTGGTCGGCGCATATGAAAAAGGCATTCAAATATCCGAAGAAGAGATGTCGAAAGTGCAACTCAAGCCCGCGACCTTTCACGGGGAATGGAACTACACAATCACATCCCAGGAATGCGGCGGCCCCACAACCCAACGCGCAGCCCTTGCAAATTTAAATGCGCCACTTTATTTCGTCACGGCTCCTTAGATAGGGAACCACCGCGAGTAACGAACCGACAATAACCGAACGGGTCAGAAAACAAACGGCACTAAATAAATTACTGGTTGAAGTGTCTCAAACTCATTGACACGCGCCGTATCGAGCGTATCCTTGCTTGAGCATCGAAGTTAACAAATTTTCCGATCTCTAGGGATCTCTTACCCCTTGCCGATAAGCCCTCAGGCCTTTCTCGCAAGCTCCCGAAGTCCCTTTCAGATTAAAAGGTGAGTACATGAGAAAGAAACTCTACGTTGGAAATTTGTCGTTTGAAACGACGGAAATTGAACTCAAGGAATTGTTCACGCAATCAGGTCTGGTTGAAACGGTTCGTATCATCACCGATCGCGACACCGGCCGCTCCAAAGGTTTCGGCTTTGTGGAGATGCAGGAGGGCGGCGACGAAGCCATAGCCGAAATGAACGGCAAAAACTTCAACGGCCGGGCCCTGACTGTCAATGAAGCACGGCCGATGGCTTCCCGGGCTTCCGGCCGCATCTCATTCAAGCAGTACTAGACACTCGCGACGAACCGAGCCGATCAATCGCTGGGCATATGCGTTCTGCCAAGGTGACCGCGGGTGCCGTCGGGAATGCAGACCGCACATTCCTTGACTCGGCAGCTAACATCCTCTTTAGAATCGACATGAACCTGTCTTTGGCGAATTGATACCCGAGTCATCGCATCCGTTTGTAGAGACTGATTGGAACCATTCGTCGCGAGTACCTGTACGGCACTCTGTTTTGTACGGCTGTCGATTTGGAAACGAAGTTATTGGAGTTCAAGAATTACTAATCGGCATCGAACGCACGCCGCGCTTGCCGGCCAAACACCGGAATAGAATCCTGAAACAAACATGGGCATGAATCTCAGGTCGTATTGATGGCGGGAACATTGTCGCGGGTTATTTCAGACACCAACAGCGGCATAATTACGAATTCGCCAGCCACAGGTTCCATTTTCAGCCACGCCGCGCTCAACGCGACGGTGATCAAGAAACGGGCGGGGGGACCGTCCGACAGCCTATTCAAGAAGGCCGGCGCAGTCGGTGTACCTTAGGGTAGGCCGGACGGTGGGCCCGACGCTAAGAAACGAGGGAATATAGAATGCTTGACGAAAAAACGGAAAAATCGAGGGCCATCGACCTGGCTGTCTCTCAAATTGAAAAGCAGTTCGGCAAGGGCTCCATCATGCGACTCGGCGGCATCGATTCGAGCCTGGCGCTGGATGCAATCTCTTCGGGATCGCTATCTCTGGATGGCGCGCTGGGGGTGGGTGGTTTCCCGCGCGGCCGCGTCGTCGAAATATTCGGACCGGAATCGGGCGGTAAAACGACGCTGGCGCTGCACGTCATCGCCGAAGCTCAGAAGTGCGGCGGGACTGCTGTCTTTGTGGATGCCGAACACGCGCTCGACGCAAACTACGCTCGCAAACTTGGCGTGGACGTCGATAACCTGCTGGTCTCTCAGCCCGACAGCGGAGAGCAGGCATTGGAAATCACCGAAGTCCTGATTCGCAGCGGCGCCGTTGATATTGTCGTCGTGGACTCGGTGGCGGCTCTGGTTCCCCGCGCCGAACTCGAAGGCGAAATGGGAGACGCGCAGATGGGACTTCAAGCCCGGCTGATGTCCCAGGCGCTGCGCAAACTGACCGGCATCGTCTCAAAATCCAAGACGTGCCTGATCTTCATCAATCAGATGCGGGAAAAAATCGGGGTCATGTTTGGAAATCCCGAAACCACCACCGGTGGACGCGCGCTGAAGTTCTACGCTTCGATCCGTGTGGATGTTCGCCGCATCGCATCGATCAAGGATGGCGACGAAATTGTCGGCAGCCGCACGAAAGCGAAGATTGTCAAAAACAAGGTCGCTCCACCATTCCGCGAAGCCGAGTTCGATATCCTGTACGGTGAAGGGATTTCACGCGAAGGCGACTTGCTCGATGTCGCCGTGGAGAGAAATATCCTCGACAAGAGTGGAGCATGGTTCTCATTCCAGGGCGAACGCCTGGGCCAAGGTCGCGAAAACGCGCGGCAATTCCTGAAGGACAATCATGACTATCGCGGCCGTATCGAACTTGCCGTGCGCGAAATCATGGGAATTGCCATCCCTACGGTTCCTGCCTCCGCCGCGGCGGCAGTCGGCGCCTCCGACAATGGCCACGGGAAGAAGAAGTAAGGAAGTAAGAAGATAGAAGATAAGGTGACGTTGACCGAATTCTGAACCACAAGAATTCGACAGGTGCAGTATATCGGGCGCACTTGGATGCGGCAGATGTCGATGCCTAGACTAGAGCGGAGTTCATCTTTCCAGAACATCCACGGGCTTCGTGCAGCGGTGCACACTTCCCGAATGCCCATTCCCTGAACTCTGTTTTGGAAGTACTCGCCTAGATTCCATCTCGATCACGAACGAGATAACGCGGCGTCTGATTCCTCTGGAAATGCTTCAATGATCTGCTGTGCGGTCCAAGCCGCGGTCGGATGTGCTCCCGCAGCGCTTACTGCGTGAGACCCCCGCTCTCCGCGTAAGTGCTTCCTGACAAAATGATGTGGAGCGACAACATACCTGTCCATGGCGAATTACTGAATTGGGCTGAATTCCAAGGGTTTTCCGGATTTTGATAGCATGCCCCATGCGCGACGTCGTCATCCTTTTCGTTCATTTGATCGTCGTCGTCCGGCTTGCAAAGCAGGCGCCATTCGTTCCGTGGTTGCCGAGTCGCTGCTCGTCAAACATCAGTTGCTGGTTCTCAATCGCGGCCGCACGCGCGCCCCGAACCTCCGCTTCGCGGATCGGATCATCGCCGGTCTATGCACTCTTCTGATGCGTCCCGCCCGAATCCTTCCTGCGGCCATCGTACTGAAGCCGTCGACTCTTTTTCATCTCCATCATGTTCTCTAAGATATTTTGGCAGCGTTTGCCCCTGAATCGTTCGATTGAACATCCGACATACCGCCAGCCCTCCACGAAGCCGCGTTGAACGCCGAAGCCGACAATCCGCCGTGTGAATTGGTCCATCACGACAAGAACCCAATACGTTCGTAATGCTACAGATTCGAAATAGATCCAGATCCACAAGCTATCCTTCATGTGGCCGATAAATGAGAGCCATGATGGACCACCCGCATCGAGTTCCGGCCGGTAATGAATGCAGAGGATACGGCGTACGACATCCTTGTTGATGTCGATGCCGAAGGCCAACGTAATCTGCTGCGCAATTCGCGGGCTAATGCGCGATCTAGCGCTAGAACCTCAATGTCGCTGCAGGAGAAAGGCGGCAAACGTACGAATGCAATTATTTTCTGGCAAGGCGGAGTCCAATAAAGGCCCAGCGTTGCGAAGCGCGCTCCAATGGATATGCGTCTACTACTTTTTCCCAACCCTCGAAAAGCTCGACTGCACCCTGCGCACCCTTTATATGCAGCCCAGTTTCGAGGTGCTTGCCGTTCTGTTTGGAGCGACCCGCGATTGCGCGACGGACACCATAGGTCTCGAAGTCGCCGCGGCCGAACACGCTGCCTGCCGTACTGACGGTCCGGCGGGCGACCAGGTGTAGTCCTGCCGTCCATGAGTAGTCGACAAATTCGCGCCGCACGACTTTCTTAATGTCTCCGCGAACGTCGAGGCTCACTTTATCGAGCGCGAAGTGGCGCATCACGCGGGGGCCGAGCGCGTTGAACGAAACTGACTGCGTGTTCGGCCGATCACTCAAATGACGCGACAAGTGGTGGAAGACGCCGGCAACTTCAGTTCCGTGCAGACGTAAAGACGAGGAGCCCTCGAACGTGTAGTTGCCTTGATTCGGGTCGAACCGCCCAAGCTGATTGCCCATAATCACTTCGTGCTGGGCGAAGACGGACGTCCGCCCGTTCAAATAATCCACACAACGTCGAAGTCGCCGGTGGCGCTGTGTACGCCGATTTGCTGGATTCAGGATGTGCTATTTTTATCGGCATGAGACTTCGTTTTGGACTGTTGCTGCTTTTTCTTTCAGGCTTCCGGCGGCCGTGCCTGTCACAGGATGCCCCTTCCTCATCCGATCCCGGCAAGCCGCCAGCCTTCGGAGAAACCGCGTCCAGTCCCTCTCCCGATACTCTCTCGCCCAATGTTTTTCCGGAAAGACCCGTCTCCTGGTTGAAACTGGTTCCGAACCTCGCACACGACCAGAAGGACATCTGGTTGTTTCCCGTCTCCTTGGCGCGCGGGCGGCATCTCAAGCCTGGGCTCGTCCTTACTGCCGTCACCGCCGGCGTCGTCGCGTCGGTGGATGCACGCAGCGGTAGATACTTCCAGGGCACCCGGTCATTCGTCGGCTTCAATCGAGCCTTCAGCGGCAACAACACTTCCATCGCCATGTTTGCCTTGCCGATCGCATTCTACGGAATCAACCTGGCGCGAAAGGACGCCTACGCACAGCACACCTTCCTGCTTGCGGGTGAAGCGGTCCTGGGCTCCGAAATTCTGACCAGCGTCATGAAAGACGTCGATCGCCGGATGAAACCCATCGAGGTTCCACTGAACGGAGACCTTTCCGACACGTGGTTCCGAAGCCATGCGGGCGGCATTGTCAGAGGCATTGGGAGTTTCCCTTCCGGGCACACTATTTCGGCGTTCTCCGTTGTCACCATTTTTGCGGACCGCTATCCGAAGCCGCGCTGGCGCACCTGGATTGCTTACGGTCTCGCCGCGACCGTGGGTTTCTCGCGCGTTTCCCTGCAATCCCACCATCCCTCGGATGTCTTTGCCGGAGCGGTCCTTGGTTACGCCACGGCCCATTACGGCTTCCTTCGCGCCCGCTAGGGTTCAGGGTGTGAGAGCTATCACTCTAGCTTGGGACTGGGGATACCGGAACCAAGATTTGCTAAGGTCGAACCTCAGGTCAAACGGCATGAGATTTCAGCGAATCATCGCGTCTTGGTAACTCCCAATACTAGATGGTCTTCACCACGAGTACAAACTGGAGAGGAGCGCAGCCTGATAATCGTTTCATTCAAAGGCTGGTTGTTTTTTGCGGAAGACAATCCTGGAGAACCAGAAACGAAAATGGGTCCAAAACGGCTCGAATTGCTGCACGGTATCATCATGCAGAGCTGCATCCCGATCAATGATCTCAATGACATCGAGTTTTTATGCAGAACGCGGTGAAACAACGGCGAGTTACCAGCCGAAGCGTAGGCCTAGCTGGAGGCTGCGGGGAGTTTGAAAGCTGAGCGGGATCCGCCAGAGATGAGTGGGTGACGTGACGTCGGCTTCTCGCAGCGCATGGGCCGAGTTGAAAAGATTGAAAAGATCGAGGGTGGCATCCAGGCGCCCGCGGTTCAAGTGGAAACCGCGTGAGAGACGAAGATCCGTGGTGAGATTGTAGGCGGTCCTCTTTCCATCGTTCCTGAATCCGGCGTGAAAACAGAGATTTTCAAGACGCGATAGGTTTAAGTCGCTGGATTTTTCTGAGAATATCG
>WNGH01007218.1_pt1 | contig 10584 bp, 6 predicted proteins | sample 5400631 | NCBI WGS metagenome assembly WNGH01 (sample SAMN13153373, study PRJNA577476) | soil metagenome | isolation source: 115 cm soil or saprolite under Garry oak tree replicate 1 | place: USA:California | collected 2016-06-15 | reverse complement strand
GCCGGCAAATTCGTCGGCCGCCCCGGCGCCGGCCAATTCCTCCGCCGCCAAACCTACGCGGGTTTGTAGCGGAGATAGAGAATGTTGGCAGCGACGAACATGCTCGACCGTCCGATGGTGGAGGACGCAAAAGCTGCGATGGACGCAATCGAAAGCAGAAATCACAGTTTTTTCAAAGATAGGAACCGCAGCGGCAAGATGGGAGCACGCATAGAAGCCACGACCAGAGTGGCTGTCGGAAATTGCCCTATGGCCATCGTGCCATGCGTTGTTCGTGGCGGCGATTTCCGGCATCGTATGCTAGTGAGGAACTAAACAGTTCAGCGGGGCTTTACGGCTAGGACGGGTAAGCCGAGGGGTGTGACGACATGAAACTTCTGAACTTGTCTGAGAATCTGCTGCAGGACATCCGTTTTGCGAGCCGCACGCTGCGGCGCAGCCCGGGCTTCATGACGACAGGTATGCTGGCGCTGGCGCTCGGCATCGGCGCCAATACGGCCATCTTTACAGTGGTCAACACCGTACTTCTGCAGCCGCTGGCTTATCCGGAGCCCGACCGGTTGGTCCAACTCGAGTTGAGCTCGCCGCAGGGAAATGGAAACGTTACTTCCATTCCGAAGTTCAACGTTTGGCGAGAACAGACGCAGGCGTTTCAGGATGTGGCCGCGTACGATTTTGGCGGACCGGGCGTAAATCTGACCGGTGGCGACCGCCCGGAACAACTGAAGGGCATCCGTGTTTCCGCCGGTTTTTTCCCGGTATTTGGGGCCAGGTTGGCGGCGGGCCGGATATTCTCCACGGAGGAGGATCGTCCCGGAGGGCCCGCCTTAGTAGTGGTCTCCGGCGGTTTGTGGCGGCGGCGATTCGGCGCCGACCCGAATTTGGTGGGCAAGAGCATTGCACTGGGCGACGAACCGTATACCGTAGCTGGCATTCTGGATTCGTCTTTCGCGTCGGATCCGCCTGCGGACGTCTATCTTCCGCTGCGTGCAGATCCAAATAGCAGCGACCAGGCGCACTATCTGCGCGCCACGGCACGTTTGAAGCCCGGCGTGACCTTGGATCAGGCGAAAGCGGCAATGAACCGGGCCGCCGAGGAATATAAACGGAGGTTTCCGAGCGCCCTGGGGCCGCAGGAAGGCTTTACGGCGGAGCCGCTGAGGGACACGGTTGTTGGCGACGTGAGGAAATCGCTGTTGGTGCTAGTCGGGGCGGTCGGTTTTGTGCTGCTGATCGCTTGCGCCAATGTGGCCAACCTGCTGCTCGCGCGAGCGACGATACGCAAGCGCGAGATCGCCATCCGCGCGGCGATCGGGGCCGGGCGAGGACGCCTGATTCGGCAGTTGCTGACCGAAAGCGTGTTGCTGTCATTGTCGGGAGGCGTGCTCGGTCTCGTGCTTGGCTATGTCGGGGTGCGTGCGCTGCTGGGAATCAACCCTGGAAACATCCCGCGAATCGGCGAGCGCGGATCTGCGGTTATGCTGGATTGGCGTGTCCTTCTCTTTACGCTTGTCGCTTCCGTGCTAACCGGAATCCTGTTTGGGCTTATACCGGCGTTCAACATATCGCGCACCGACATTGGCGAAACTCTCAAGGAAAGCGGCCAGCGCTCCGGAGGTGGGCTGCGGCAGAACAAGGCGCGGTCGATTTTGGTGGTCAGCGAAGTGGCTTTGGCACTGGTATTGTTGATGGGCGCGGGGCTGCTGATACGTACCTTCCTCGCGTTGCGGGGCGTTAATCCGGGCTTCGATACGCACAATGTGCTGACCATGGAGATGTCGCTGACCGGCACGCGATTCGAGACAACCGCCGCAGTTGATCAGCTCGTGCGTGATGCGGCACGCCGCGTGGCGAGCCTGCCAGGAGTCGCTTCCATGGCATCGACCTGTTGCCTTCCTTTGGAGGGAGGATTTGGGTTGCCGTTCACCATTGAAGGGCGGCCGCTGACGAATGGGCCGTTTCACGGAGGAGGGAGTTGGCGCACCGTTTCACCGCGCTATTTCGAGGTGTTCCGGATTCCGCTGCTTCGCGGGAGGATGTTCACGGACCGCGACGACGGCGGAGCCGCTCCGGTAGTTTTGATCAACGAGGGTTTGGCCAAACAGTTCTGGCAAAACAGCGATCCGTTGGGACAGCGCATCACCATCGGCAAGGGAGTTGGACCCGAATTCGAAGAGCCACCTCGCGAGATCATCGGCATCGTTGGCGATGTGCGAGACCAAGGGCTGAACAACAACCCTGACCCGATCATGTACATTCCAGTAGCGCAGGTGAAGAACGGAGTGACCGCGTTGAACAATCGGATCATTCCGATCACTTGGGTAGTTCGCACCGATGTGGAACCCTTTTCGCTTAGCAAAGAGATTCAGGAGGGGCTTCGGACGGCGAGCCGAGGATTACCGGTAGCGCATGTCCGCTCGATGGAACAAGTGAGAGGTGAATCTACATCGCGCACCGATTTCAATTTGATGCTGCTGGCCATTTTCGCCGGTGTAGCCCTGCTGCTGGCGGCCATCGGTATCTACGGGTTGATTGCGTACTCGGTGCAACAACGGACACAGGAGATCGGGATTCGCATGGCGCTGGGCGCGAGCCGGCAGGACGTGCGGAGGATGGTAGTGAGACAGGGAATGATGCTCGCTTTGATTGGAGTGTTGTTGGGCGCCGCGGCAGCGATCGGACTCACGCGGTTGATGGCCAGCCTGCTCTACGGAGTAAAAGCGCAGGATCCGGTGACACTGGTTTCGGCAGCGGCGGCGCTTGCCGGTGTCGCTCTAATGGCGACTTACGTTCCCGCTTCCAGAGCTTCTCGAGTTGATCCAATCGTTTCGCTGCGGTACGAATAAAGCTAGGCATGTTTCGGCATATGATATCGCTTCTATCTTCCTTGCACTGGGCGAAGAGGATAGCTCCCTTTCGCATGCTCGAACGGTATGCGAAGAGCACGCATACAACAGCTAGGGCGTACATTGTGCTTGCGAGATCATGCCGCTGCCTCAGTCTGCATTCTGTCCAATAGTCCCACCAATTCCGAGATGAATCAAAGGGAGAGAACGTTTACGAAGGCCCACCCGCCGATATTGTTGCGAAACTCGTAGCGGAACTCGTCGAGTACCTTAACGCCCCACGAGATAGTGAACACACTCTCGTCAAAGCGGCTATGGCGAGCCTCAATTTAACGATGATCCATTGCTTCTCCGATGGGAATGGCAGAATGGCTCGATGTTTGCAGACTCTCGTTTTAGCAACCAAAGGAATTGTCGACCCCACATGCTGTTCCATCGAAGAATATTGAGGGAAAACCACTCAAGACTATTACGACATTCTAGCTGAGCTAGGGCGTGGCAAGTGGAATCCGCGACGCGATACTCGTGCGTGGATTCGATTCAACCTCACTGCTCATTATCGCCAGGCTGGTACTGTCCTGAGACGTTCAGTGATTATCAAGAAATTGTGGGATGAATTGGAAAGAGAAGTGGCAAGAAACAATTTGCCGGACCGCGTGATAGGGGCTGTTGCTGATGCGGCGATGGGATTTCGCGTTCGCAGCGCCACCTACAGGCATTTTGCTGAAGTAAGCGAAGTTGTTGCAAGTCGAGATTTACGAGCGGCTGTAGAAGCGGGTCTGCTCGTACCAGCAGGAGAACGGAGAGGACGAATTTATAGAACTTCCGAGGAAATTAGGGCAATAGCTGTGCAGATACACGGATCAGAACCGCAAGGTATACCTGATCCCTTCCAAAAAGGCGTTACCTTGATTTCGTAATTCGTTAGCCTTTCTCTTGCGGCTCTTAGTAGGCTTTTTCTTTGGCATGCTCGAAGGCTCTAAAGTGGACTCTCTGACTACGCGGAAAGCTGCTTCGTTTATATCTTCGGTTTAGCGCTTTGCCAAGAACCAATGATGGCACGCTCGGCGGATCACTTCAATGGGATCGCAATTCAAACTTGTACCACTACCCTTTATTTTGGGTTCTTGACCCACTTCTTTCCCTCCTGCTATTGTGAAGAGTTATTTTGGACTCAGTGTCCCCACTGAGGGCCAGAGCTCCTGTGGAGGGAGCGTTTTCGTCTCATGGGCCTGACCAAACTGGTAATCCGGGGCGCGCGCCAGCACAACCTCAAAAACATCAGCGTCGAAATTCCCCGGAACTCCCTTACGGTTATCACCGGCCTCTCCGGTTCGGGCAAATCTTCTCTGGCCTTCGACACCATCTACGCCGAAGGCCAGCGCCGTTACGTGGAGTCTCTCTCCGCCTACGCGCGCCAGTTTCTCGATCAGATGGAACGCCCCGAAGTCGACGTGATCGAAGGCCTTTCGCCCTCGATCGCCATCGAGCAGAAAACCACCACGCGCTCCCCGCGCTCCACCGTCGGCACCATCACAGAGATTTACGACTACCTCCGCGTTATCTACGCCACCGTGGGCGTCCCGCATTGCCCGAACTGTGGTTTACCGATCACCCGCCAGTCCAGCGAGCAGATCGTGCAATCCATCCTCCACGGTGAAATCTGCAAGCCCGATGACCGCATCATGATCCTTGCGCCCATCGTCCGCGGCCGTAAGGGCGCTTTTCGCAAGGAACTCGAAAAATTCGCACAGGACGGCTACGTCCGCGTGCGCATCAACGGTGAGCTGTTCCCGCTCGACAATCTGCCGGTCATCGACAAACGCAAGAACCACACCATCGAAATGGTCATCGACCGCCTACTCGTCAAGCCGGGCATCTCCGCGCGCCTCGAGCAGTCCATCGCCACCGCGCTCAAATTGGCCAGCGGGCTGGTAACTGTGGCTATCGTGGGCGGTAAGGAGCATACTTTTTCGGAAAAGCTCGCCTGTCCCGATTGCGGCATCTCCGTTCCGCAACTGGAGCCGCGCTCCTTCAGCTTCAATTCGCCCTACGGCGCTTGCCCCGCCTGCAATGGTCTCGGCTCGAAGTACGATTTCGATCCTTCCCGGATCATCCATGATCGGAGCCGCCCGCTCTTCGATGGCGGCCTTGGCCCAGGCTCCAGCTCCGCGATTCTCAAACGCACCCTCGAACTTGGCGCTTACGCCCACGGCTTCGATCTTGAAACACCGTTCGACAAATTTCCGGCGCGCATTCAAAACATGCTTCTATACGGCTATCCGCCATCAAACGGCCGCAGCGCCGCGGAAGAAAATGGTTTAGCAGCTAAGAAGCCCAAGGGCGAAAAAGGTTTCCGCTTTCCGGGCGTTCTGAAATTTCTGGAACGAAATTTTGAGGAATCCGGCTCCGACACCTACCGCGAATGGATGACGCAATATATGTCCGCTACGCTCTGCAGCATCTGCCACGGTAAGCGCCTGCGTCCCGAATCGCTCGCCGTCAAGCTCGCCGGCTGGTCCATCGCCGACTTCACTGCGCTGTCACTCAGCGCCGCGCGACCGGCCGTTGACAAAATTCTCACGCAACTCTCCGAGCGCCAAAAAGAAATCGCCGCACGTCCGCTTGAAGAAGTCTCCGAGCGCATCGATTTCCTGCTGGCTGTCGGTCTCAGCTATCTCAGCCTGGACCGCTCCGCCGCCACGCTTTCCGGCGGCGAAGCTCAGCGCATCCGCCTCGCCACGCAAATCGGCTCACGCCTTCGCGGCGTTCTCTATGTTCTCGACGAGCCGAGTATTGGACTCCATGCCCGGGACAATGCGCGTCTACTCGGCTCGCTCGAACACCTTCGCAATCTCGGCAACACCGTCCTCGTCGTCGAGCACGACGAAGACACCATCCGGCGCGCCGATTTCGTGGTTGACCTCGGCCCCGGCGCCGGCAACGCCGGCGGCTACCTCGTGGCCCAAGGCAAACCCGCCGAAATCGAAGCCACCGCGGAATCCCTCACCGGTCAATACCTCAGTGGCAAGGCCAAGATCGCGGTCCCCGAAAAACGCCGCAGCCCCAACGGCAAGGCCATTCAAATCCTCGGCGCGAGCGCCAACAATCTGAAGGAGGTAGACGTCACGTTTCCGCTCGGCCTTCTCACTGTGGTCACCGGTGTTTCCGGCTCCGGCAAATCCACGCTGGTCAACGACATTCTCTATCGCGCGCTTGCGCAGAAGCTCTATCGCTCTTCGGAAGCGCCCGCCGCGCACCGCGAAATTATCGGCGCCGAACACATCGACAAAGTCATCGAAATCGATCAAGCCCCCATCGGCCGCACACCGCGCTCGAATCCCGCCACCTACACCGGCGTTTTCGCGCCGATCCGCGACCTCTTCGCCATGCTGCCGGAATCTCGGGAACGCGGGTACCGCCCGGGTCGCTTCAGCTTCAATGTGAAGGGCGGCCGCTGCGAAGCCTGCCAGGGCGACGGCCTCCGCCGCATCGAAATGAATTTTCTTCCGGACGTTTATGTTATGTGCGAGGTCTGCCGCGCGCGCCGCTACAATTCCGAGACGCTCGCCGTCCGCTACAAAGGCCACGATATCAGCGATGTCCTCAATCTCCCCTCTTCCGACGCGCTGAAGCTGCTAGAAAACATTCCCCAGATTCAGCAGAAACTCGCAACCCTCGTGGAGGTCGGCCTTGGCTACGTTACCCTCGGCCAATCCGCCACGACGCTCTCCGGCGGCGAAGCCCAGCGCATCAAACTGGCCCGTGAACTTTCCAAGCGCCAGACCGGGCGCACGCTCTACATTCTGGATGAACCGACAACCGGCCTGCACTTCGACGACGTTCGTAAGCTCCTCGACGTTCTCCAGCGCCTGGTTGATCTTGGCAACACCGTGCTCATCATCGAGCACCATCTCGACGTCATCAAACAAGCCGACTGGATCATCGACCTCGGCCCGGAAGGCGGCGAGGGCGGCGGCCGCATCGTGGCCCAGGGCCCGCCCGAACTCGTGGCCCGCGCCAAAAAATCCTACACGGGGCAGGCCCTCGCCCGCGTCCTCCCCCTCAACGGCCATGCCAGCGGTAACTTCCCCAATGGCCACGGCAAATGAACCACGAAGCTCCAGCACCGGTTTTCGCTTCTTTTTCCTCCCGGTTCAGATCTGGAAACTCGGTATCTTCTTCTTGCAGTAAGCGACGCTTCTCCATAGAGTGAAGTCCTCAACGATGAGCGTCTATTCCATCCATCCAATTACCCTCGGTGGTGTCCATACCTATTCTCTTTCATCCCGCAAGAGCAAAGTCAGCGTCCGCGATTTTGCCAAGCCTCCCGCCGCGAACACCTTGCTCACAGGATTTCTCGATTCTCTCCCCCACATCCTTGCCGCCGAGGATCTCCGCCACCTGCTCGGCGCCGTCCACAGCGCGCGCAAACAGCGCCAAGCCATTCTCTGGGGCCTCGGCGGACACCTCATTAAAGTCGGCCTCGGTCCCGTCCTGATCGATCTGATGAAACGCGGTTTCGTCTCCGGAATCGCCATGAACGGCGCCGCTCTCATCCACGATTTCGAAATCGCCCTCGCCGGCAACACCTCCGAAGACGTTGAAGCCGGCCTGGGCGAGGGCCAATTCGGAATGGCCGCCGAAACCGGCCAATACATCAACGAATTCGCCAAACTTTCCCACCGCATCCGCATCGGCTATGGCGAAGCCGCCGGGCAATTTCTCTGTAGCGGCATCATCGAAGTCAGACACGCAGATTCCAGCGTCCTCGTGGCTGCGTACAAGCACCGCATTCCCGTCACCATCCATCTCGCCATCGGCACCGACATCACCCACATGCATCCCGCCGCCAACGGTGCGGCCCTGGGTGATGCCGCGCACCACGATTTCCGCCTCTTCTGCTCGCTGGTGCAGCTGATGCATCCCGGCGGCGTGTATCTCAATTGGGGCTCCGCCGTCCTGCTGCCCGAGGTGTTTCTCAAGGCCGTTTCCGTGGTCCGCAATCTGGGCGTCCGGCTCCGCCCCATCACCACAGCAAACTTCGACTTTATCCAGCATTACCGGCCGTTGCAGAATGTAGTAAAGCGTCCCACCGCGTTCGGCCGCAGCCGGAGCGGACGCGAATCGCACGGCTACGCCATCACCGGCCACCACGAGCTGCTCTTGCCGCTGGTGGCCGCCGCGTTGGCGGCCGGCTGGCCCAAGACACGACGATGAGCCTCGTCGACGACAATCCACTGAAACCGTCCGATCCAAATCTCGACTCGCAACTCTCGGACAGCGATGCGCCTCGGTCGTTCTCCGCTGGGCCGCTCCCTCCACCGCTCGGCGGCGATCCTATCTCCTATGCGGCCGCCACGCCTCCGTTCAAAGCATCCTCTCTTCTGCCCGAAGATCTGCGCATTTCCTGGTCATGGACCCATCTCGTGGTCTTCTTGGTTTTCGGCTTTGGCAGCCTGCTCATCGTTCAAATCGGCGCCGTTCTGCTGCTCTCGGCAAACAAACATCTCACGCAGAAGCAACTGCAGCAGATGATCGAATCCAAGCCGCAATTCCTGGTCGGCACCAACGTTCTGTGGTACGCCTTGCTATTTCTTTTTCTCTATATGACTCTCGCGGTCTTGCGTGGCTTGCCCTTTTGGCGCTCTCTCGGCTGGAAAAAGCTCAGCGCTGATCCCGCCATGGGCAAAGGCAGTCCGTGGATGTATTTCTTCTCCGGCTGCGGCCTAGCCATTTTCGTGGCGATCGCCAGCTCGCGCGTCAAGAACGTGGATCACCTCCCCATTCAGGAACTCTTCAGGAGCCGCAGCGGCGCCATGTTGCTCATGGCCATGGCCGTCTTCGTGGCTCCGCTGGTCGAAGAGACTGTTTTCCGCGGTTATCTTTATCCGCTCTTTGCCAGCAAATTCTCCGGCTTTGCGCAAAACGCCGGCGCCGGCCCGCTTCGCGCCATCCGCTTCGGCACCTTGGTCGGAATTTTCATCACCGGAATCTTGTTCGGCCTCATGCACGGCGCGCAACTGGGCTGGACCTGGGGCCTGGTGAGCCTCCTGACTCTCGTTGGCGTCATTTTCACTTTCGCGCGCGCCTGGACAGGAACGGTGCTGGCTAGTTTCCTGCTTCACCTGGGCTACAATTCCATGATCGCCATCACCTCCATCATTGCCACCCACGGATTCACGCACCTGCCCCCGCAACCCTAGGTTCGCTATGCTGCTGAAAGGACCTTCCCCTTCTCAACCCAGCCGACAGGGACGAATCCATCCGTCACGATTGTGAGGTGCTTGGAGTTTGCTGTAGCAACCGGACCGCTGGATGATTTTCTCCTGGCAGCAACTCATTGTCTATCCCACGGAAAAACTTCGACGATGGCATGCGCGAATTCGCCATCCGTGACGTCAACGGCTACATCTTTCAATTCCGCCAGGAAATCGCTCCTGGCTAGCTTGGTGGATCCATTTCTCTCTACAGGCGTATTTCTTTAGAATGGTAGATGGCGAGGACGATGAACGAAATGTACGTAGCCCAACCCATCAGATGGACCGATCGCAGCGTCACCATGCTCGACCAGCGTCGCCTTCCCGGCGAGGAAATCTCCTACATTTACACCGATTACCGCGAAGTCGCCAAAGCCATCCGTGAAATGGTCATCCGTGGCGCTCCGGCCATCGGCGTGGCCGCCGCGATGGGCGCCGCCCTCGGCGTTCTACATTCTTCCGCGACGTCCGTCGAAGCTCTCAGCGCTGAATTTGCGGAAGTCTGTGACACGCTCGCAAAAACTCGACCGACCGCCGTAGATCTTTTTTGGGCTCTTGAGCGCATGAAGTGCTGTTTCGCCGAACTCACTGCGCTTACTTCCGACCTCCCCAAGGTCAAGCAGGCGATGGTCGAAGAAGCCCAGCAAATCCATCTTGAGAAAAAAGCTACCGACGAAGCCATCGGCCGCTTTGGCGCGGAATTCATGCCTCGCGAGGGCCAGGTCATGACGCAATGCAACGCCGGAGCACTGGCCACCGGCGGCATCGGCACGGCTCTCGGTGTCATCCGCGTGGCGTTCGAACAGGGGCGAAAGCTCCACGTCCTCGTTCCTGAAACGCGTCCCTATCTCCAAGGTGCGCGCCTAACTGCCTGGGAGCTCCAAAAAGGCGGCATCCCGCTCACGCTCATCACCGACAACATGGTGGGCCACTTCCTGAAGACTGGAAAAGTTGGCGCCGTCGTCACCGGCGCCGACCGCATTGCCGCCAACGGCGACACCGCCAACAAGATTGGCACCTACCAGATCGCCGTGCTCGCGAAAGAGAACCACGTGCCTTTCTACATCGCCGCCCCGGTCTCCACCTTCGATCTTTCCATCCTCGATGGCGATGGCATCCCCATCGAAGAGCGTTCCGTCGCCGAAGTCACTCATTTCCAAGGCGTCCGCATCGCCCCCGACGTCCACGCGGCGCATCCCGCGTTCGACGTCACGCCCGCCCGCTATATCGCCGCAGTCTTCACCGAACGCGGCGTCGCCAGCGCCCCCTATACAGACTCTTTGCGGGCCCTCGCCTCTGCGGCCCAATCTGCCGTCACCGCGCTCAGCAGATCAAAATCTCGCGACCACCTACAGCGGCTGTCGTCGTCAAAATCAACCCGCGTATAATGTCTCGCTATGCTCTGTTGGGATCGTCCATTTGCTCGAGCCTTTATCCTGGTCAGCGGACTCGTCTTATTTCCTTCTCTCCACTGTTCT
>WNGH01015676.1_pt1 | contig 10589 bp, 16 predicted proteins | sample 5400631 | NCBI WGS metagenome assembly WNGH01 (sample SAMN13153373, study PRJNA577476) | soil metagenome | isolation source: 115 cm soil or saprolite under Garry oak tree replicate 1 | place: USA:California | collected 2016-06-15 | reverse complement strand
GCGAGTTGAGGACGAGATCCGCCTGGCTCAGGTCCAGGCGAGCCGTGATCGAGTTCGGGATCGCCACGCAGCGCAGGCCCGCGCGCTTGGCCGCGGCCACCCCGTTCGGCGAATCCTCGATGGCGATCGCCTCGTCGGCGGCCAACCCCCCCAGGCAGTCGAGCACGGCGATGTACAGGTCCGGCTCAGGCTTGGCGTGCGCGACGTCGTCGCGGCACTTGATGCAGTCGAAGCGCTCGAGGATGCCCAGGCGCGCCAGGTGGCCACGGACCCACTCCTGGGTCGAGCTGGAGGCGCACCCGAGCCGCAGCCCGAGCTCGCGCGCCGCGTCGAGGTGCTGGACCACGCCGGGAAGGACGGCGTTGGCCAGGATCATCTCGGTCCGCCGCCCGATCCTCCGGTCGAGCACCTCTTGCGGCAGCGGCCGGCCAAGCCGCTCCTCCAGGTGGTGCTGCGGGTGGAAGCCGGACGTCGTCGAGCCGACGATCTGGACCCAGCGCTCGAAAGGCAGCTCCTCGCCGTGCGCCTGGTAGACCTCGAGCCACGAGCGGTACACCGGCTTCTCGGTGTCGAGGATCAGGCCGTCGAAGTCGAAGACGATGGCTCGAATCACGAACGCAAAGATTAGGATCGCCGTTGCCGTGAGCAAGCAGCCGAAACCCCAGAAGTCAGCCTCGATCGGCTGGGTCGGCGCCACGCTCTCCGGCCTCTCGCTCGTCCTGGTCGCGGTGATGCTCGTGGTCCTGTTCGGGTTCCTCGACGCCCTGCACTACAGCTCGATCGCCGACTTCTTCACCCCCGACTCCGCGGCCGCGGCCGGCACGCTCGGCCTCGTCGGCGGCGCCGAGGGCGTGACGCTGAGCATCGTCCTGCTGGGCGTGATGTTCGGCATCCAGACGAGCTCGTCGCGCTACTCGCCGCGCATCATCGGCATCTTCACACGCAACCCGCTCAACGCGTTCGTGCTGAGCTTCGCGCTTGCGTCGATCCTCTACACGTTCCTCGTCCGCTCCGAGGTGAAGGTCAACTACGTGCCCATGGCCAGCGTCGCGGTGGCCGAGGTCCTGGCGCTGATCAACTTCGCCCTCCTCTTCCCCTATGTGCTCTACACCTTCGAGGTGATGCGCGCGGAGACACTGGTCAACGGGATCATGCGCAGCGCTCGCCACTCCTTGAAGCGCCGGACGACCCTCATGACGTGCGTGGCGCAGGTCACCGACATCGCCTTCGGCTCGATTCAGCTGGGCGACATGCCCGTGGCGGTGCTCGGCATCGACGAGCTGGGCCAGTTCCTCGCCGGCGTCTACATCTCCGCCAAGAAGAAGGGGATGGACGCCGAGTGGTTCAAGGTCGGGCACGCGGAGATTCCCGGCGCGTCGGACCAGATCATCGCCGAGGTCAATCGCGCGCGGACCTGGCTCGAGTACCTCGTGTTGTCGAGCTTCGTCGACATGGTCGGGCTCACGCCGATCCATCGCAAAGAGGCGGTGCACTCGATCGCGGTCGCGACTCGCAAGGTCGGTCTCGCGGCGATCGACATCGGCGACCCCGAGGTCGCCGAGCTGTGCCTGCGCTTCTTCAACACCTACCTGCGCACTGCGATCAACCGCTCCGCGCCGACGTTCGCCTCCGGGATCATGAACGAGTACAGGCGCTTCGCCATCGGTGCGCTGGAGTGGCGGCGCGACCTCGCGCCGCCACTTCGACGAGGCCGGCATGCCCGCGATCTTTGGGGCTGCCGCGGAGGACGTCGCCGACCTTGCGATCGAGGCTCGCGTCCGCGACCCGCAGGTCTCGTTCCGGCTCGCCCAGCTGCTCGTGCGGAACCTGCTCGAGCTTATCCCGAACGCGCGGCCCATCGGCCTGAACGGCCTCTTCAAGGGCGTGGCCAAGCTCACGTGCTGGGCGATGGCCGCGGACGAGAAGGACATCGCCCACGTACTGGTCGAGGGCATCGCGGCCGCGCCCCCCGATTTCGTGGACGCCGCGCTGGGCCGCATGGAAGGCGTGTCGAACGGGCTGTTCTGGGAGGTCAACGAGCGGGTGATCTCCTTCGACTGGCTCGAGCAGCCGCTGCGCGAAGAGATCCCCCGGCTGAGGACCGCGTTACGGCGGGCGAAGGCGTCGGGCAACGGCGCCGTCGACCTCGAGGACGCCCCGGTGGTCGCCCCGGACCTGGTGAAGCCGACGTCGCCTACCCCGGTTGTTCAGATCCAGGAGCCGGCGGCCGGTTGATCATCGCGGTCGAGGCCGTCTCGAAGTAGTCGAGCAGCGCCTTGCGAATCGCGGGCGCGAGGTCGAGCGAGTCCACCGCGGCGGTCATGTGCCGGAGCCATGCGTCCCGTTCAGCCTGGCCGATGGCGAACGGCTGGTGCCGCAGCCGCAGCCGCGGATGCCCGCGCAGCTCGCTGTACGTCTGCGGACCGCCCCAGAACTGGATGAGGAAGAGCGTCAGCCGCTCGGTCGCGCCCGACAGGTCTTCTTCGGGGTAAACCGCGCGCAGGACCGGGTCGCCGGCGACTCGGGCATAGAACCGCCGGACCAGCTTCCTGAACGTCTCCTCCCCGCCGGCAAGCTCGAAGAGACTTCTGTGAAGTTTCATGCTCATTGCCTTTGCGATCGGGCTGTGGGCGCTCCCGAGACCCCCGCAAGGATCTCCGCAGGCGGCCGCGCGGTAGACGGGGCCGCGTAACGCTCGATCTCGTGCTCGCGGGGCAGGAACCACGCGATGCCGAGCGTGGCGATGACGAGGAAGACATGCGTCATCAGCGACTGCTGCAGGCCGATGGCGTCCCCGATCGCGCCGTTGATGGGCACGCCGATCGCGCCGGTGACGAAGCCGAGGCCCATGACCAGGCCTGACGCCAGGCCCGCGCGCGAGGCCATCAGCTGCTGCGCCATCAGCAGCAGCAGCGGCGCGGTCGACGCGGCGAGGAAGCCGATCAGGATCGCGCTCGCGAAGGCCCACGGGCCTGGGTACAGCGTGTAGAGGAGGATCGCCGGAATGGTCAGCACGAGCGTGACGAGGATCACCGCGCGTCTGCCGTAGCGATCGGCGAGCGAGCCGCATCCGACGGTGCCGACAGCGCTGGCGAGGACCAGCGTGGTCGCGAGCGGGCCGTAGAACTCCGGTCCGTATCCGAGCTGGCGGTACCAGGTCGGCGTGAACGCCTGGAAGACGTTGACCGTCCAGCTGCGCGACATCATCACGCCGATGACGGCGGCGAGGGCGAAGACCGGCACCGGCTGAGATCGCGTGACGGCGTGCCTGGCGGCACCGGCGAGAGCGCCCGCCCGGCCTCGCATCCGCCACAGGAGATAGCCGCCGGTCACCAGACCCGGAATCACGAGCAGCCCGGTCCCGTGAATGCCGAACGCACCGAACAGCAGGATGCCGATGAGCGGTCCGGCGGCGACTCCGACGGTCCCGGCGGTCACGTAGACCGACATGCCGCGGTCCACGTGAGCGCCAGGCCGGTGAAACGCGTCCCGAAGCGGTCGGCGAGGAGGCCGAACAGGGGCTGCGAGATCGCGGCCATGCCGCTGTAGGCGAGGCTGACAAGGCCGACGGTGGCGAGGCTCAGGTGGAACCGCCCGATGAGCAGCGGGTAAAGGACCGGGATCACTCCGACGTAGCTGTCGACCGTTAAGTGGCCGAGCATGAGCGTCGGCAGCCTTCCGTTGCGGAGGAATTCCCTCACTCAAATATGATCGCGGCGGTGGCGAGTCTCCTGTATCTGAGCCGCGCCGATGTCGAGCGCCTGCTCGACGTCGATGCCATGTTCGACGCCCTTTCCCGCGCCCTGGCCGCCTACTCCGACGGCTCGGCCTCCGCCCCGCCGCGGACCGCGGTCCGCGTTCAGCACGGACTGCTCGGTGTGATGCCCGGCTATGTGCCAGGAGCGGCGCTTGAGTCCAAGCTCGTCTCGGTCTTTCCGGCCAACGACCAGCACGGCCTGCCGTCGCACCAGGGCTTGATCGCGCTCTTCGATGAAGACAACGGCACGCCCATCGCGGTCATGGACGGCGGGTACATCACCCAGATCCGCACCGGAGGCACGGCCGCGGTGGCGGCGAGATTGCTGGCGCGCGAGGACGCGTCCGTGCTCGCCATCCTCGGCGCCGGCGCGCAGGGCTGGTCGCACCTCGAGACCTTTCCGCGCGTCCGCCACTTCAAGGAGATCCGGGTCGCCTCACGCAACCGCGAGCGCGCGCACGACCTGGCGGCCCACCACCCGAGGGCGCATGCGACCGCATCGTTCGAGCAGGCGGTCCTCGGCGCGGACGTCGTCGCGTGCTGCACCGACGCGCGCGAGCCGATCCTGCGCCTGGAGTGGCTCAAGCCCGGCGTGCACATCAGCGCGGTCGGAGGCACGTTCGGCTCCGAGCTTGACGCAGAGACAGTGAACGCATCGCGGATCTTCGTCGAGTGGCGCGGCGCCGTGACGAGCGCGCCACCGGCGGGAGCGCACGAGCTGCAGGGACTCGATCCCTCGCGGGTCACAGAGGTCGGCGAGGTGATCGCGGGCAAGAAGCCGGGGCGGCAATCACCGGACGAGATCACGCTCTACAAGTCGACGGGGCTTGCGGTCGAGGATGCTGCCACCGCGGGACTGGTGTACGAGCGAGCGCTCCGCGAAGGCGCCGGAAAGAAGCTACCTCTATAGCTCGATCATTCGAGTTGGGACGACGTTGATCACGCGGGTCTTGCGGACGCGCCGTTCCGGCAGCACCCGGCCGTACGGGTGGACGTGGCCGTGCACCGCGAGCAGCGGCTGAAAGTTGCGGACCAGGCGCAGGAAAGCGACGAACCCCACGTGTGCGGAGTCTTCCGCCGCGGCGAGCCCGTAAGGCGGCGCGTGCGTGACGAGGATGTCGAGCTTCCGCCCGTCGCGGACGCGCTTGAGGCGGATGCGGAGCTCCAGGGCCAGGGCACGCATTCCCATCTGCGCCTGCGAGTACTGGTTCGGACCCTGCTTGTAGCGCAGGCTGCCGCCGAGGCCTGCGATGCGCAGCCCTTCCGCCTCGACGACGCGGCCGTCGATGTTGATGCATCCCTCCGGTCCCGGCGGCGGCTTCGGCAGCTCGCTGCGCAGCGGCATCCAGCTCATGTCGGGCGGCTTGAGGCTCGCGTCGTGGTTGCCGGGAACATAGAGGAGCGGCACGTCGAGCCGGCTGACGATGTACTCGAGGTAGTCGAAGGGAAGATCGCCGCAGCTCAGGATGAGGTCCGCTTTGATCGCGGGCAGGCGATCGCCATACAGCGACTCGTCGACCTCGTCGGCGACGGCGAGGATGCGCGTGGATCTACATCCGCTTAAAGCGCAGCGCGGTCCATGTCTCGTCGACGGCGACGAACGCCACCGGCTTGTAACCCTTGATCGACGTGATCTCGCCGAGCACGTCGCGCCTCACCCACCACGGGGTCGCAGGGAGATCGGTTGCCCCGACCGTCTTGCCGCCCTTGGGATAGGTGATCCAGAGCAGGCCTGTGCCCCTGACGGCGTGGATGGCTGTCGCGCCCAGGCGTCGGAGCTCGTCCGCGTTGTTGACGAAGAGCACGACCACGTCGTATTCCCGGTTGGACTGAAGATCGGTCGACATGTCCGGCGGTCCGGGGCGCAGCATCTCGAGGTAGCCGTCAGGTGCGTTGATGACCACGACGCTGTTGCCGGGCATCAGGCGGAGCTTCTTGGCGAGCGGGCTGAACCCGGTCTTGTCGGCCCCGATCGCGGGCAGCGACCGCTGCGAATCCAGGTGGCTCATGCGCACAGATTAATTAAGGAGTGTGGCGGCGCAGGCATAATCCGCGCACATTGCCCGCCCGCTTGACAGCCCTTCTCACCGCGCTTGTTTTCCTGGTCGCGTGCTCTTCGCCGCCGGCGGCCTTCAGCCTTGCCGGCGCGAAGGTCGATCCGGCCTACTGGTGCCCCGGCGGGTCCAAGGACGCGCCGTACACCATGCACGCCACAATCCAGGCGCGCAACGACACCGCCAAAGAGGTGACGATCGACTCCGCGACCGCCGAGATGGTGCTGACCGCGGTCAGGGGCAGCTGGCTCGAGCGGGTGGGCGACCGCTATGAGGCCGGCGCGGTCGAGGTCTCGCCCAGGACGGTGGCACCGCGCTCGAGCGCCACCCTGGCGGTCACCATCCCCAGCGCCTGCACGAGCGCGCTTTACGGCTCCAGCCGCTCGAGCTCGGGGACGTACGAGGTGAGGGTGCACCTCGTCACCTCCTCGGGCGCGTTTTCGATCACGGCGAGCAACACACACGAGATCCGCGCGGCCTAGAGCTCAGCCCCCGCCGGGCACGGGTTTTTGGCTCCGTTCAAGCGTTGCTCGACAGGAGGGCCCTGAGGTTCAAATGCCACGCGTCTGGATCATCGTGCTTGGATTTCTCCTCGCCGGCCTGACCGGGCTGGGAGCGTATTTCATGCCGCTCTTGCAAACGGCGGCCACTTCCACCGCGGGCGCTCCACGGCTTCCCGACCTCAATCCGGTCCGGGCTCCAACCGAGCCCTTCACCGTGCTGCTGCTCGGCTCTGACGACGATTCCAAGTTCGCCCCCGATCAGCTGAACACGCAGTCGATGATCCTCGTGCGAGTCGATCCGGCGACCAAGCAGGCGACGATGCTCTCGATCCCTCGCGACCTGTGGGTGCCGATCCCCAACGAGGGCATGGGCAAGATCAGCTGGGCCTACCGCACCGGCGGCGCGCCCGGAGCGGTCGCCGCCGTCGAGAGCAACTTCAAGGTCCACATCGACGACTACGCGTGGATCGGCCTCGAGGGCATGGTCAAGCTGATCGACAAGCTCGGCGGGGTCAACGTCCAGGTGACCAACCCGGTCACGGACGACTACTACCCCGCGGACCTGAACACCAACTATCCATACGACTACTACCGCGTCGCCGTGCTTCCAGGTGCGACCCACATGGACGGTGTCGAAGCGCTGCAGTACGTGCGCTCGCGGCACGGCGACATCCGCGGCGATTTCGCGCGCTCGGAAAGACAGCAGCAGCTGCTGCTCGCCATCAAGGCCGCCGCGTCGCACGTCAACATCGCCGACCTGCCCTCGCTCGCGAGCGCGTTCAACGGTGAGATCAAGACGAGCATGGGAATCGACCGCATGCGCTCGATGATGTCGATCGCCAACGAGTTCAACGGTCCGAACGTGCATCGCGTCGTGCTCGTGCCCCCGTACACGTCGGAGGGTTGGGCGGCGGGACAGAGCGTCGTGTTCCCCGACTGGGCCCAGATCCTTCCACTCGTTCATCAGACGTTTCCCTGATGCGCTGGGCGATCGCCGGTGGACTCATCGCGGCCATGGTGGTATTCGGCGCCGGCGTCTACGAAGCCGCGGGCCTGCTGCGCGGGAGCCACCACGTTGTCCACCGGCCCACGGACGTCTCCGCGCCTTCGCTGCCCGGCACGATGTACGTCGTCCAGAGCGGTGCGATCTATCGCTTCCAGCACGGCTCGTCTGCGCAGATCAAGTCCGAGGGCGGATGGACGCAGCCGAGCGCCGCACCCAACGACCGGATCGTGGTCGTGCGCCGGCAGGCCAACTATTCGGACATGTACCTGCTCTCCTCCTCCGGGGCGACGGTCTCCCAGCTGACGCGCGACGCGGCAAAAAGGGTCGAGGACAACCACTGGGCCTTCTACCCCCGCTACAGCCCTGACGGGCAGACGCTCTTCTACGACTTCGACCCGAAGGACAACTTCGACTCCTATCGCGTCGACCTGGCGATCTTCGGCACCGGGATGACGGATGGCCGGACCGTCAAATGGACCCAGCCGAACGACTACACGGGAGGCGACGTCGCGCCCGTGCCCTTGCGCGACGGGATGCTGCTCTACACCAAGTACTCGATCGACGATTCGTTCCAGGTCCACGCCCAGCTCTGGATCCAGCGGCGCGCGGGAAGCCCGGGTCTCGCGCTCACCACCCCGGATGCCGGCTGCGGGCAGCCTGCGGTCTCGCCGGACGAGAAGCTGATCGCGATGGTCTGCAGCAAGGGCTCGAACCAGACCGCGGAGCTGGACGTCGCGACCTTTGACCCCACCAACCTCACGTTGGGGTCGCCAGCGACCCTGGTCAGCGGGCACCTGGTGGCCTCGCCGGCCTTCTCTCCGGACGGCAAGACCGTCGCCTTTTACGCGCCGGACAGCCCGGGCGAGAACTTCCAGCTCTGGACGGTCGGCACCGGCGGCCCGGCTTCGATCCGGGAGATCACCTCGGACCTCGCCCTCGACTCCACCTCCGCCCCGGTCTGGGTGGGCGGCTAGCGGCAGGAGGCCACGCAACTGTGGAATCTCAGAACCGTCCAATAGTGGTAGTTGCCAAGTGGCTTGCTGCGCGTTTTTCAGGTAGGAGACGAATGGTGAGATTCAGATCGAAGTCCGATGCACCGGACCTTCACACACAGCTCGAGTCGATGCTCGACCAGGTGTGGAAGTCGGAGGCCGACTGGCGGCTTTGGGACCGCCTGGACGCGGCGGTGGCGCTCGACGCACTGCGTGAGAAGCGCCAGCAGAAGGGCGACGACTTCAGGAAGGCGGCCTGAGGTGGGACTCACCACACCGACGCGATGAGCGCCTCCTCCCTCGGCCCACGGGGCGCGGGGGAGAAGGGCCATTGCGCGTTTGTCCTCTCCGGCGGAGGAAGCCTTGGCGCGGTGCAGGTCGGCATGCTCAGCGCCCTGTTCGAGAGAGGCGTTTGCCCTGACTTCTTGATCGGCACCTCGGTCGGAGCGATCAACTGCGCCTGGGTCGCCGCCAACCCCGACCAGGACGGCGTGCTCGAGCTCGCCGAGATCTGGATGGGCCTGCGCCGGCAGGACATCTTCCCGCTCAGCCCGATCACGGGCGCGCTGGGATTGCTCGGCCGGGCCAACCACTTCATCTCCAGCGACAGCCTGCGCTTGCTGCTCGATACGCACATCCCGTTCAAGCGCCTCGAGGAGGCGAGGGTGCCGCTCCACATCGTCGCGACCGAGCTCAAGAGCGGTCGGGCCGCGATCCTCACGTCCGGGCCGGCCGTGCCCGCCCTGCTGGCGAGCTGCGCCATCCCGGGCGTCTTTCCGCCGGTGACGATCGGGCGGCGCGACTACGTCGACGGCGGTGTCGCCAACCACACTCCGATCACGGTCGCCATCGAGCTGGGCGCGACCACCATCTACGTCCTCCCGGTCGGTTACCCGTGGCTGAACCGCGAGCCGACGAACGCGCTTGGGATGGCACTCCACGCGCTGGCTCGCATCGTCGAGCAGAAGCTCGACGCCGAGGTCGCGGCCAACCGTGGCGTCGCCGACATCCACGTCCTGCCGGCGCTGGACCTGGCCGACGTGTCGCCCGCAGACTTCGGCCGCACCAAAGAGCTCATCGATTGGGGCCACAAGACCACGCGACGGTACCTCGGTGCGTCGTCCAACGGGCGCGGCGTCTTGCCCGAGAGGGCCCGGCGGACCCTACGCCTCAATCCAGTTCGGGCCGCTTAAAGGGCTTTCTTAAACCGCCGACGGACCTCGTCCCGGAGCGACCGCACGTCACCCATGCGCTCTACTCCAAGCTCGCGAAGATCACCCAACCGCTCGACGCCCAGCTCGCGCAGCTCGCTCACGCGCCCAGGGAGGGTCGCCTGAAGCTGCTGGATCAGGCTGCGCCGGCGCCGGTTGCGATAGATGAGCCAGCCGAGCAAGCCGAGCCCGACCACCGCCGCGCCAACCCCGGCCGCGATCATGGCCGTCGGGACCCGCCTGGGCTCCATCTCGTCCGGATCTTCGCTCGCCACGGCGATCGTCTTCCGCCCCGCCTTGATCTGATCGTTGATGTCGCCAGCCATCGTCCTCATTCTATTTTCCTCCGTTTGGGCCTCTCCGTCCGAATTGAGAACGAACTCGGACCGGTTAGCGGCGATTGAGCGCGCGTTTAGTTAGGTGGAGCGCTCGGGCCGCAAGGCCCGGGCGCCTCAACACTCAAGCGGGAGGTGAACGGCGATGAAGTGCGAGATCTGCAACGCCGAGGTCGCCAACTCGGAGGAGATGAAGGCTCACATGGAGCGTGAGCACACTCTGGAAGAGCGCGGCGACGAAGAGCTCGAGAAGCCGGACATGATGGATCAGCCGCTCTCGGGCGCGCCGATCGTCCCGGGCAAGAACTAAACCAGGCCCGGATCTTCGTAAGTCGGGTCCACAGGCCCGGCGACGTGAAATGCGCCGCCGGGCTTTCTTGTACGTCCTAGGCCACGCTGCCGTACAGCTGCGGCTGCTGCGTCGGCGCGGAGGAGCCGTCCGGTGCGGGCTCGTTGGTCACCGCCATGACCGAGTACCCCGAGAGCGACCTGTTCACCAGCACCACCCTGGAGCCGTTGCCGTCCGGCACGAACACCGCGGCCGGCACGGGGTCGCCCTTCGACGGGACCAACCAGACCTCGTAAACGCGGTTTGTGCCCGGGGGCGGCAGGCCGCGAAAGTCGACGAGCGCGACCCCATCGCTCTTCAGGTCGACGACGGTCGCGCTGGCGGCGGCCATGTCCTGGTGACCGGTCAGCGTGAACCGGGCCACCTGCTGGCTCGACTGTTG
>WNGH01008238.1_pt1 | contig 10589 bp, 10 predicted proteins | sample 5400631 | NCBI WGS metagenome assembly WNGH01 (sample SAMN13153373, study PRJNA577476) | soil metagenome | isolation source: 115 cm soil or saprolite under Garry oak tree replicate 1 | place: USA:California | collected 2016-06-15 | reverse complement strand
AAGCTGATGCTCATCCGATCGCTCGCCGGGTTCACCGTGATCATCGCGATCATGGGCCTGGTGACCTCGGTCGAGCAGCTCCTCGTCACGCGCATCCTGCAGGGACTCTTCGCCGGCTTCTCGCCGATGGCCATGGCCGTGGCCAGCGTGTCGGCCCCGCGCGAGAAGGTGTCGCAGGCGATCGCCCGCGTCCAGGGCGCTCAGCTCATCAGCGTGGCCGTCGGGCCGGCGATCGGCGGCCTCGTCGCCTCGCATCTCGGGACGCGCGTGGCCTTCTTCATCACCGCCGCCATGTGCGCGCTGGCCCTGATCGCCCTGATCGTGCTGTTCCAGGAGAACCGGCCGGGACCCTCGGGCGAGGCGCGCGCCCCGGATCGTCCGGTGCCCTTGCGCGAGTTCCTCCGCTACCCTCACTTCGTGCCGGTCATGGTGCTGCTGGTGATCGCGCAGTTCATCGACCGCGGCCTTTCGCTGACAATCCCGCTCCACGTCGCGCACCTGCCCGGGATCGACGCGAGCGCGGCGATGTCCGGCATCATCATCTCCGTCGCCGCGGCCGGTGCCGCACTCTCGTCGAGCGTCGTCGCCCGGCTGTCGATGGCCCTGCCGATCGGCCGGCTCCTGTTCGTGCAGTTCCTGATCGGCGGAGCGCTGTGTAGCGCCCTGGCCCTCGCCACCAGTGCGAGCGCGCTTCTCGTCCTGCGCACGCTGGTGGCGCTCTGCCTGGGCGGGGCGTTGACGCTGGCCTACACGCTGGGCGGGATGATCGTGCCCAGCGAGACGCGCGGCGCCGCCTTCGGCTGGCTCGCCATGGGCGTGCAGATCGGGACGGCGGCGAGCCCGCTGCTCAGCGGGGCCCTGGCCGCGGTCAGCCTGGGGAACGCCTATTTAATGGACGCGGGCCTGGCGGCGGTGGCCACGCTGGTCCTCGCGTTCGGCGCGCCCGATCTCTTGCGGCGGCGCGAGCCGAGGAGGCACTGATGCCGCGACTCGATCGCCTGCCGGCGCCCAATCGCGCCAACCTCCTGAACCTGCCCGTCCAGGTCAACGACACGTCGCCTTTCACACGGCTGGCCACGCCGCTGGCGGCCTGCCGCCTGGCGATCGTCACCACGGTCGGCGTGCATCGGCGCGGCGATCGCCCCTTCGGCCCGGGTGACCAGAGTTATCGCGTGATTCCCTCGTCGACGCCAACGGTCGACATCGTGCAGAGCCACACGAGCCTCGGATTCGATCGCGCGCCGATCATGCGCGATCTGAACGTGTCCTTTCCCATCGACCGCGTCCGCGAGCTCGTGGCGCGGGGCGTCCTCGGCGGGCTGGCGCCCAACCACTACTCGTTCATGGGCGCCCAGCGGGACGTCCTGCGCATCGAGAAGGAGACGGGCCCCGACGTGGGACGCCGCCTGCGCGACGACGGCGCCGACGTCGCGCTCATCACTCCGACCTGACCGTTCTGCACGCACACCGGTGGTGTGCTCGCCCGGCTGCTCGAAGCGAGCGGAATCGCGACGACGTCCATCAGCATGGTGCGCGAGCACACGGAGAAGGTGAAGCCGCCGCGCGCGCTCTTCGTTCCATTCCCGTTCGGTCACGCGCTCGGGCGCGCGAACGATCCCGAGCTTCAGCACCGGGTGCTGCGGGCCGCCCTCGATCTCCTCGCCGAGCCGGCCGGCCCGGTGCTGCGGGACTTTCCCGACGGCGCCGATCCAGGTGATCAGCCGCCGGCTCCGCGCCAAGCGTCGGCCATCGCGGCCGGCGGCGTGGCCGACGACCCGACGCTGGAGGTGGAGCAGATGTGCGAGCGCCATCGCGAGTGGCTGTCCGGTCATGGTGGGCGGACCGCGTTCGGGCTCAGCGGAATCCCCGCCTCTCGCTTCGCCCCCGTCGTGAGCTTCCTCCGGCGCTTTGGCGCCGGCGAAGACGCCGACCTCGACGCGCGTCCCACCGACGTGCCCCGGCCGAACTTCATCCGCTATTGCGCGGACGATCTGAAGGCGCTCTACTTCGAGGCCTACATGATCAAGACGCCGGCGGCGGGTGGTGACGAGATCACGCGGTGGTTCTGGGCTGAGACAGCCGTCGGACAACTCCTGCGCCGCGTCCGCGACCGGCTGGATGCGTCCGACGATCCGGCCGCCAAGGCCGCCGCCTTCGGAGTTGCGCGATGACGATCACGGTCAGTCGCCTCGCTCCGAGCTTCGCCGCCCGGATCGACGGCGCCGACATCACACGGCCGCTTCCCGATGCGACGTGGGCGGAGATCCGCGCCGCCTTCGAGGAGCATTCCGTGCTGCTCTTCCGGGGCCAGCCGCTGGACGACGAGCAGCAGATCGCCTTCAGCCGGCGCTTCGGAAACCTCGAGGTCACGCGCAGCATCAACCCGGCGGCGGGCACGCCCTTCGCGCGCCAGTCGAACCTCGACATCACGACGGGCGAGGTCATTCCGCCCGACGATCGTCGGATGATCTACCAGCTCGCCAACATGTTCTGGCATACCGACAGCTCGTTCAAAGAGGTTCCGTCGCTCTGTTCGCTGCTCTCGGCGCGCATCGTGCCACCGGAGGGTGGCGCCACCGAGTTTGCCAGCGGGCGGGCGGCGTACCCGTCGCTGCCCGAGGACGTGAAGCGTCGCGTCGAGACGGCCGTCGCCGTTCACGACTTCTCCTGGTCGCGTGACCAGATCAAGCCCGGCTTCTTCACCGAGAAGGAACGCGCCGAGTACCCGCCGGTCCGCCATCCGCTGCTCCGGACGAACCCGGTGAACGGCAAGCGAGCGCTCTTCCTCGGCGCTCACGCGTCCCACGTCGTCGGCATGACGATCGAGGACGGCCGGACGCTGTTGAAGCAGCTCCTCGATCACATGACGCAACCCCAGTTCTGCTACCGCCACGAGTGGATGGAAGGCGACCTGGTGATCTGGGACAACCGGTGCGTCCTGCACCGGGCGACGCCGTTCGACACCACGCGCTACAAGCGGCTCATGCAGCGCACGACCATCTCCGGCGATCCGGCCGAGCTCGAGCACGTCAGAGGATCGGTCCGATGAAGATCACCAGCGTCCAGGCCACCTGGGTCCACGTGCCGATCCCCTTCGAGCGGCAGCACGTCAGCGACTTCGGCCGCATCGCGTCGTTCGACTCCGTCGTCGTCAAGATCACGGCGGACGGCGGGCTCTACGGCTGGGGGGAAGCCAAGGCCGGCGTCGGCAGCGCGGCCTCGGCCCATGGGCTCGCGGCGATCATCAATCAGGACTATGCGCCGCTGCTCGTCGGTCAGGACCCGCGCGACATCAGCCGGCTGTGGGACGTGATGTACAACACGCCGCGCGAGGGCTATGCGGTCGACCGCGGTCACGTGCTGCCCCAGCTCGGCCGGCGCGGGCTCTCGATCTCGGCGATCGCCGGCGTGGACATCGCGCTCTGGGACCTGCTCGGCAAGTCGCTCGGCGCTCCGGTCTGGCGACTCCTCGGTGGGCGCCGCGCCGAGCGCATGCCGGCGTACGCCTCGGGAGGATGGGCCGACGAGGCGCGCATCGGCGAGCAGCTCCTCGGCTACGTCGAGAAGGGTGGCTTTCGCGCCGTGAAGATGCGCGTCGGTGTCATGGACGGCGAGCCTCACAAGTCGGCGGCGCGCGTGCGGGCCGCGCGCAAGGCCCTCGGGCCCGACGTCAAGCTGATGGCCGACGCCCACGGGACGTGGACGGTCGCGGAGGCGAAGGCGTTCTGTCGAATGGTCGAGGACTGCGATCTCTACTGGCTCGAGGAGCCGGTGACGGCGGACGACAAGACCGGCCTCGCCGAAGTGCGTCGCGCCTCGGCGGTGCCGATCTCGACCGGTGAGAGCGAGTTCACGCGCCACGACTTCCGCGAGATCGCCGAGCTGCGCGCCGCCGACATCCTCCAGCCCGATCTGGCCATCGCGGGCGGCATCACCGAGGGCGTGCGCATCGGTGCCGTCGCCTCCGCGTACAACTTACGGCTCGCGCCTCACCTCTGGTCGGGCGCGCCCGCGTTCGCGGCTGGCGTCGCGCTGGCCGCCAGCCAGAGCGCGGGGTTCATCCTCGAGTACTCGCTGGGCGCCAACCCGATGCTGCACGAGCTGGTGCACGAGACGTTCACGGTGGTCGACGGACAGATCGAGATCCCCGACCGGCCCGGGCTCGGGATCACGGTCGACGAGGACTTCGTGCGCCGTCACGCGCGGCGCTGACCGGATCCGAAGCCTGACCTACTCGCTGAGCCAGACCGTATCGAGCTGCTGGTTCAGGTAATGACTCGGCGTCACCGTCCAGCCGTGCACCCGGGACGAATGCGGGATGATCCGGTGCCACTGGAACGCCAGGATGTAGTCCACTTCTTCGTCGTAGAGCCGTTTCTCGAACGCCCGGAGATATTTCTTGCGCTCCTCGGGGTCGACCGCGCGCGACTGCTTCTGGTACAGCTCGTCGAGCATCGTGTCCTTGTGACGGCCGATGTTCCACGGCGAGGTGGTCAGGAACCAGTGGAGGTCCATGTCGGGCTCGACGATGGAGTTACAGGTGGCGGTGACGGACACCTCGAACTCGCTGTTCTTCTGTGCCTGGAGCCATGCCGCCGACTCGAGAACCGTCTGCTTGACGGTGACCCCGATCTGGCGCCACTGGTCGATGAGCCAGACGCCCACGGGCTCGTACGGCATGGGCACCGCGCGGTTCAGCAACGTGAACGACAAGCCCTCGGCCCCGGCCTCCTTCAGCAAGCGCCGGGCTTCGGTGCGCGCGGCGTTGATGTCGTGGCCGTAGCCGGCCAGCCTGGTCAGCTCCTCGGGCGGCGTCGCCCACGGCGTCCCCGGCACCTGGATCCCGGCCACGTCCTTCACGAGGGCGATCCGTGACAGCGCCTTCGAGCCGTTCCAGCGATCGAGCGCCAGGGTGAGCGCGCGGCGCACACGCTTGTCGTCGAAGGGCTTTTTCTGCTGATTGGGCGTCACGCCGATCGAGCAGTTCCACGGGCTCTCCTGCACGGTGATCTTGTTGCCGAGCGCCGTCACGAGCTGATCCCGCTCCGAGGGGGTGAACCCACGGAACTGGATCATCGCCCGCTCGCCGCGGACCGCCGCCACCTGGGCGGACGGATCCCTGATGAAGATCGCGCGGTAGCCGTCGAGGTACGGCTTGCCCTTGTCCCAGTAGTCCGGGTTCTTCTTCCCGACCCAGTGCGAGCCGCGCTGGTACTCCACGAACTTGAAGGGCCCTGTTCCATTCACGTTCTTCTCGTACCAGCGGGGGTCCTTGGCCAGGATCTCAGCCCGGTAGATCCAGTTCCAGGGCGAGGAGAGATTGGCGATGAACGACGCCTCGTACCACTTCAGCCGGAAGACCACGGTGTCGGGCGAGGGCGCTTCCACCGCTTCCACGAGATGGTAGGCGGCCTGGCGACTCGAGGCGACCGTCGGCGGCGGGAAGATGATGTGATCGTAGGACGCCTTCACGTCGGCCGACGTCATGAGACTTCCGTCGTGGAACTTCACGCCTCGGCGCAGCTTGAAGGTGAAGGTGCGCTTGTCGCTGGAGACGGTCCACGACTCGGCGAGGTCGCCGATGAACTTGGTGCCCGTCTTGTCGAAGGGATCGACCCTCAGCAGCGTGTTGTAGTGGGGCGCCGCCGGATGTAGCATGCCGAAGGTTTCTTCACGGTGCGCGTCGAAGCTCGGCGGCTCGGCAGGGACGACGAAGATCAGCTCGCCTCCCGACCGCGGCTTCTCCTGCGCCGAGGTCAGCGCGACGGCCCCGAGCGTGACGGCGGCCACCAAGCAGGTGAGGGCCCACGGCCAGCGCCCGGTCCGATATGTCATCAGCGGCCTCCTGAGCGAGAAGTGACGCATTCTATCGCGATATCATCCCTGCCCATGAGCAGAGCCCTGACCGGAATCCGCGTGGTCGATCTCACCAACAACCAGGCCGGCCCGTCGTGCGGCCAGATGCTGGCGTGGCTGGGGGCGGACGTGATCAAGGTCGAGGAGCCCGGCAAGGGCGATGCGGCCCGCGACACCCTGAAGGACCGGCCGGACGCCGACAGCCTCTTCTTCTTGTCCTTCAACGGCAACAAGCGGAGCCTGACCCTCAACCTCAAGAGCCCGAAGGGCAAGGACGTCTTTCGCGCGCTGCTCAAGACCGGCGACGTCCTGCTCGAAAACTTCGGCCCGGGCGTGCTCGACCGGCTGGGCTTCGACTACCCCACGGTGCGCCAGCTCAATCCGCGTCTCGTGTACGCGAGCATCAAGGGGTTCGGATCGTACGGGCCCTATCACGAGTACAAGAGCTACGAGCCGATCGCCCAGGCCATGGGCGGCGCGATGAGCGTCACGGGCTTTCCCGACGGGCCACCGACGTACATGTGGCCGTCCATCGGCGACTCGGGCACCGGCATGCACTGCGTCATCGGAATCCTCGCCGCGCTCATGCAGCGTCAGGCCACTGGCGAGGGCCAGCAGGTCGAGATCTCGATGCAGGACGCCGTCGTCAACCTGATCCGGGTCAGCCTGCGCGATCACCAGCGCTTCGGAAAGCCGATGGAGCGGACGGGCAACCAGCTCGGCGCCGGCGTGCCGGGCACGACGTACCGCTGTCACCCGGGTGGGCCAAACGACTACGTGTTCATCTTCGTCCAGCAGCAGATGTGGCACCCGCTGCTGCGCGCGATCGGCCGTGCCGACCTCATCGGTGACGTGCGCTACGAGACGGGCGACGCCCGCTGGCGCCACAAGACCGAGGTCGATGCCCTGGTCTCCTCCTGGACGGGAGAGCGCTCGAAACACGAGGTGATGAAGATCCTGGCCGGCGCCGGCGTGCCGTGCGGCGCGTGCCTGGACACCGGCGAGGTCCTGACCGACCCGCACCTTCAGGCCCGCGACATGATCGTCGGCGTCGAGCACCCCGTGCGCGGTCGCTACGTCACGGTCGGCAACCCCATCAAGCTCTCGGCGTCACCGACGACGATCACGCCGGCGCCGCTCCTCGGCCAGCATCGTCACGAGGTCTTGAAGGAGCTCGGGTACAGCGACACCGAGATCCGCGCGCTCGAGGCCGAGCGCACGATCTGATCCTTGGGAGGCTTTCGATGAGCAACGAGATCAGCATCCAGTTCACACGCTTCTCCGCCTTCTACTCGCCGCTGATTGCCACCATCGCGGGCGGCTTCTTGAACGACGAGGGCCTGCAGCCGAAGCACTCGATCGCGCCGGCCGGCAAGTCGGCGATCGAGGGCGTCGTCGACGGGACCGTGCACGTCTGCCAGTCGGCGCCCTCGCAGGGCTTCGGGCCGCTCGAGAAGGGGCAGAAGCCGCCGGCAGTGCACTTCGCCCAGATCAACGAGAAGGACGGCTTCTTCCTCACCGGCCGAGCCGCCGATCCGTCGTTCACCTGGGACAAGCTCAAGGGCCGTCGCGTGCTCGTGGATCACGGCGGCCAGCCGCTGGCGATGTTCAAGTACTCCTGTCATCGCCGCGGCCTCGACTACGGGGCCATCAACGCGATGGACGTTCCCAGCGGACAGATGGATCAGGCCTTTCGCAAGGGCGACGGCGACTACATCCACCAGCAGGGACCGGCGCCCCAGCAGCTCGAGCACGACCGCGTCGGCCACGTCGTGGCGTCGGTCGGTGAGGCGATCGGCCCCTGCGCGTTCTCCAGCCTGGCCGCTACGCGCCAGTGGCTCGAGACGGACATGGCGCGGCGGTTCATGCGCGCGTACCGGAAGGCACGCGCCTGGCTCCTCGCCACGCCGGCGGCCAGGATCGCCGAGGCTGAAGCCTCGTTCTTCCCCGACATCGACCGGGCCGTGTTGACGTCGACGATCGCGTACTACCAGAAGCTCGGCTGCTGGACACCGCACGTCGAGATCACGCGCCCCGCCTTCGAGGTCACGCTCGACGTCTTTCTCCACTCGAAGCTGATCACTCGACGCCACCGGTACGAAGACGTCGTCGCCGCCCCGCCCGGAGCGGCTTGATCGAGGGCGGAGACGATGGCGACGGCGACGATCGACGGCCTCGAGGTCAGCTACGTCGTGAAGGGCTCGGGCCCGGCGCTGCTCATGCTGGCGCCCGGCGGCTTCGACGCCACGATGGAGAAGTGGACGACGGCGGGCGTGTGGAAGGGCATGCGGCCCCTCGACACGCTCACCAGTGACTTCACGCTGATCGCTTACGACCGGCGCGAGTCCGGGGCTTCGGGTGGACGCGTCGAGAAGCTCTCGTGGTCGCTCTTCGCCGATCAGGCCAAGGGGTTGCTCGATCACCTGAAGATCAACGAGGCGTACGTCCTCGGCGGATGCATGGGCTGCTCGGTGGCGCTGGCGTTCGCCGCCCGCTATCCGCACGCGACGAAGGCGCTGGTCCTGCACTGGCCGGTGGGCGGGTACCGCTGGAAGCTGAACGGCAGCGACCGCTTCGCGCGGCACGCGCGCTTCGCCAAGGAGCACGGGCTGGCGGGAGTGGTGAAGCGCGCCCACGAGGGCAAATCGTTCTGGCAAGATCCGGAGGCGGGGCCGTGGGCGTCCGTGCTCGTGCGCGACACGCGCTTCGCCGAAGGCTTCCAGGCGCAGGACGCGGAGCGATACCACGGGCTCGTGGCCGCGAGCGGCCGGACGCTCTTCGATCGCGACATGCCGCCCGGCGCCGAGCCCGAGGAGATCATGGCCATGAAGGTGCCCGCGCTGATCCTGCCCGGCGACGATCCGGCCCACGCCGCATCCGGCGCGTTCTACCTGCGCGAGCTGCTGCCGCAGCCGGAGTTCTGGCCGGTGATGCCGCCCGAACAGACGCCGGACCGCGTGCGCGAGAGGATCGTGGAGTTCGGACGCGCGCACAAGTAACGCGGCAAACGTTTCCACCCGCCCATCCGTTTCTTGCGGGGGCAAAGAGAGGACGAACGATGGCTGACGTGTTGACGGTGGTCGCGAAGGTCAGAGCCACGAAGGGGAAGGGCGATGCGCTGGCGGCGCTCCTCAGGGAGCAGGTGGCGGCGGTGCGCAAGGCCGAGCCGGGCTGCCTCGTCTACCGGCCGCACCGGTCGACCAAGGATCCCGACCTGTTCATCTTCTACGAGCAGTATAAGGATGACGCCGCGTTCGATGTTCACCGCAAAGCTCCGCACCTCGCCGCCTATCGCGAGCGCCGTGAGAAGGAAGGGCTCGTCGCGGGCCCGCCCGAGGTCGAGATCTACCGCTCTCTCACCGACTGAGATCACCCGGAGGCCCGGCGTTCACGCAGTGAGCCGGGCCTTCGCGACAATTTTTCGCGCCAAAAATTCCTGACTCGCGCCAGTCTGTCATGACACCGCGAAAGATGCGCCCAGGAGAACGCTACGACGTCGTACGTTTAGCTTAGACGGCGTCGCCACAGGTCTGGCAAGGCGGTTGCTCGTGGAGTGACTCTCGGATCAGCGGCTGGACGGAGGCAACTGGGACATGCTTCGGGGAGACAGAGGCTTCACGCTGGCCGAGGTCCTGGTGGCGACCGCGTTCATCGCGATCACCGCCGGAGCGATCGGCGTCGGATTCATGCAGGGGACAGGCTCGGTCGAGACCGGTCGACGTGACGGTCACGGCGAATGGCGCCAACAACAAGGTCCTCCAGGTCTCGGTCTTCTACCGCCCGGTCAATCCGGTCGGTGGCAACGCGGGGAACGAAAAGCGCGTGGACGCATCCACGCTGGTGACGAACCGGTCATGACAACGCTGGATCGCGGTCTCGTGCGGCGACGTTTCGATCACGGGGGTTTCACGCTCACCGAGCTGCTCGTTGCCATGGCGTGTCTCGGATTGGTGCTGGCCGCGCTCACCGGAATGTTCGTGAGCGGGCAGCAAAGCTTCCTCGTCGGCGCCAACCAGGTCGAAGCGCAGGAGAACGTCCGCATCGCGCTCCAGCGGATGTCCGACGAGATCCGTGGCGCCGGCAATGGCCCGTCGGGGGCGGCGTTCACGGCGATCGCCGCGGGTCAGACCGCGACCTCGCTGATCCTTCAGAACGACTGGAACGGCAACGGCATCATCGAGCCCGCCGTCACCACGAACGTGAATGGCGCGCCGCGCGGCGAGCAGGTGACCTACTCGTACGTCGGCACCCAGCTGATGCGCCAGGAATCGGGCGTGGACGCCGCGGCGGTGCCACTGGTCGGGGGAATCCAGAGCCTCACCTTCACGTACCTCGGTGCCGACGGCGCCACGACGGCGGTGACGGACAACATCCGCTCGGTGACGGTCGCCGTTCGGGGCGGGCCGCAGACGCGCGCGCCCACTAATCCGTGCGCGCCCTACACCTACGCCGAAGGCAATGTCGGCGTGGCGATGATCGATACCGCGCGCATCAGGAACCGCTGATGCGCGCGATCGTGGGGTGGAAGCCATGACGGAGGGCACGCGAACACACGCACTGAACGAGCGAGGCATCGCGGCCGTGATGGCGCTCCTCGTGGTCCTCGCCCTCAGCCTGCTCGTCAGCGCATTCCTGGCGGTCAGCGCCTTCGAGCCCCAGATCTCACAGAACCTGGCCGACTCCACCCAGGCGCGTTACGCCGCGGATGCCGGCATCGAATGGGCGTTCGATCA
>WNGH01011657.1_pt1 | contig 10596 bp, 12 predicted proteins | sample 5400631 | NCBI WGS metagenome assembly WNGH01 (sample SAMN13153373, study PRJNA577476) | soil metagenome | isolation source: 115 cm soil or saprolite under Garry oak tree replicate 1 | place: USA:California | collected 2016-06-15 | reverse complement strand
GAGCGGCACGACGTTGCAGCCTTCGCTCGATTCGCGCCAGCGGAACTTCGGGAAGCGCTTCTCGAGCAGCTCGCACCACGCCGGCAGCGCCCACGCGGCGCCGGTGCCCAGATGATACAGCCGGTGCGAAGGCGCCTTGGCGTCGGCGAGCGCGAGCCGGCCGATGCGCATGTCGAGGCCCCAGAGCGCCGCGAGGCGCAGGCAGCTCCGCTCGGCGGCGTACTTGGTGATGCCGTACATCGATTCGGGCACCGGGCGGTGGCGCTCCTCGTCGAGCGGCTCGGGAACGCCGACTCCGGCCGCGCCGAAGAGCGCGCCTGTGCTCGCGTGTACGAAACGCTGAACTCCAGAATTCCTTGATGCTTCCAAAACATTCAGTGTGCCGATCAGATTCACCTCGGCGATGCGCCGCGGCTCGCGCGCGTCGCGCTCGGGTCCCCGCGGTGATCGCCGATATGTGGATGACGCGCTCGATCTTATGCTTTGAAAAAACTTTTTGAAGAGCAGAGCGGTTCGTGACATCGCCCTGGACGAAAATCGCCTTGGCGAACTCGGGCGGTGGCGGCCGCAGGTCGAAGATCAGCACCTCGTCGCCGCGCGCGAGGAGCTGCTCGGCGACGTTCAGGCCCACGAAGCCCGCGCCGCCGGTGAGCAGGATCATTTCCTGAAGCCGAGTATCCCGGATGCCGCCGAACGGGGATCGCGCAGGTGCGGACGCCCTTCATCCACCTTGATCAGAAATTCAAGGACCAGGCGGTTGAACGCCTCGGGCTCCTCGATGTTGATGGTGTGCCCGGAATACGGCAGGACCGCCAGTCCGGAAGTGCGGATGTTGCGCTTCATGAGCAGGGCGGGCTCGAGGCAGGGGTCGTCCTCGTCGCCGGTGACGATCAGCGTGGGCAGGTCGATCTTCTTCATGTCCCCGGTCAGCTCGTAGAGCGAGGGGCGCTGCATCTGCACGCCGCGCATGGTGAGCGCCTTGCCCTTCGCGGAGTGCTCGGCGAGCTGCTGCGCGAACTCGGCCCAGCCGCGCGGGTCCTTGTTCTGGAACTGCACCCGCGTCGGGCCGAGCGCGTATTTCTTCGCCGCCCCGGCCCAGTCCGCCTCGAAGGAGGCCGCCGCGGCCGCGCACTCGGCCTGGAATTTCGCCTTCTTGTCCGGCGCCGCGCCGTAGCCGCAGCCCGCGATGACCAGCGAGCGCGCCCGCCGCGGATAGGCGATGCCGACATGAAGCGCGGCGAAGCCGCCCATCGACAGCCCGACCACGTGGGCGCGGTCGATCTTCAGGTGGTCCAGCACCGCGACGACGTCGTCGCGCGCGTGGGCCTGCGAATAGCGCGCGCCGTCTTCCGGCACCTCGGAGGGTGGAAAGCCCCGCGCGTCGTAGGCGATGCAGCGGAAGTAGCGCGCGAAAAAGCGCATCTGCGGCTCCCAGCTGCGGTGGTCGCCGGCGAACTCGTGGATGAAGATCAGCGGCGTGCCGCCGCCGGCCTCTTCGTAGTGGAGGCGGGTGCCGTCCTTGGCTTGCGCGTGGGGCATCGGGTGGATCCCCCTAGGGGAGTACCGCGGTGTTCTGGATGTTCGAGCCGTAGCAGGGGAAGGCGGGATAATGCGCCATCGGCGTCGGCGTGCGCGCACCCGTGATGACTTCGCGCTTCATGGGAGAGAACACTTATCATAGCGGGGGAGGCGCGCAAAGTAGTGGGGACAGCGAAACAATGGAGCGGCGAGGCCGTCGAGACCGCACTCGCGGTGCAGGGTATCCGCCTGGCGCCGGGGCGCGCCGCGAAACTGGCTGCCGGCCTCGGCGCCGGCAGCGCGGCCGATCCGCTGCGCGAGGCGCTGCCGTTCGAGTCCGACCCCACCGGCTACGCTCTCGCGGTGGGGCGCTGCAAACACAAGTGAAAGAGTTTTCGCTCGACCGTTGCCTCGCCCGGATCGAGCGCTGGCAGCCGCGCATCAACGCCTTCGTTCACATCGACAGCAATCCACCCGGGGGAAAAACCGGCCCGCTCTCCGGCCTGTCCCTTGCCCACAAGGACATGTTCTACCGCGCGGGCAAGGTGTCGAACTGCGGCTCGAAGATCCGCCGCGGCTGGGTCGCTGCCGAGACCTCCACGGCGCTGGAACGCCTCGACGCCGCCGGTGCGCTGCAGATCGGCACGCTCAACATGTCCGAGTTCGCTTATGGCCCGACCGGGCACAACGACCATTGGGGCGACTGCTGCAATCCCTGGAACCCGGATTACATCACCGGCGGTTCCTCCAGCGGCTCGGGCGCGGCGGTCGCGTCGCGGCGGCTCGGTGCGCATCCCGGCGGCGGCTTGCGGCGTCACCGGCCTGAAGACCACCTGGGGGAGGGTTTCGCGCCACGGCGCGATGCCGCTCTCGCATTCGCTCGACACCATCGGCCCACTCGCCGGTAACGCGAGGGACTGCGCCCGCATCCTGCAGGCCATCGCCGGCCACGACCCGAAGGACCCGATCAGCTGCCGCGAGCCGGTCGATGACTATCTCGGGGTGATAAGCCGGAAATTGCGTATTTCCATTTCGACCGGGTGGATCGAGCGCAACGCCGAACCCGAAGTCGCGGCCGCGGTGCTTTCGGCGGCGAGCACGCTGGGTAACCTGGTCGAAGTGGAGCCGCCGGAGTTCGACACGCTTTCGGCGCATTGCATCACCGTCATGCAGTCCGAGGCCTCCGCACAGCACGCGCAGTGGATGCGCGAGCGCCCGGGCGACTACTCTTCGGCGGTGCGCGCGCGCCTCGAGGCGGGCTTCGCGGTGCCCGCCGCTGTCTACCTGGAGGCGTTGCGCCTGCGCGGCGCGTGGCTCGAGCGCTTCTGCTCGGCAACGCTCGCCGGCGCCGACCTGTACCTGCTGCCGGCGATGGCCTGCCGCGTGCCCACCCGCGAGAAGACCGGCCCGCGCGGCGGCGCCGACATGCCGCGAGTCCTGGGGGAGGTGACGCGCCTGACGCGCTGGGTCAACTATCTCGGCGTCCCGGCGCTGGTCATGCCCTGCGGCTTCGATGCGCGCGGGCTGCCGATCGCGATCCAGCTCGTCGGCCGGCCCTTCGCCGAGGCCGTGCTGCTGGCCGCCGGATACGCCTACCAGCGCGAGACCGACTGGCACCTGCGGCTTCCGCCGGAAAGCTGACCCCGATGGAAACTCCCGTTCCGCCCACAAACAATAAAGGGCTGCGCCCGTTGTTGGGGAATTTCAACCCCTCTAGAATCGAGGTAGAGGAGGGTTTACCCATGAGTCCAGTCTGGAGCAGGGCGGCCGTCGCCGCGGCGGCGGCGCTGTTTGCGTTTTGCGCGCAGGCGCAGCAGCCGACCATCAAGGTGGCCTACATCGACCCGCTCTCCGGCGGCATGGCGAACGTCGGCGAGCAGGGACTGGCCGAGTTCCGCTTCACCCTCGACCGGATCAACGCCCGCGGCGGCGTGCTCGGCGGCAGGAAGCTCGAGGTGGTGCCGTTCGACAACAAGGTGAGCCCGCAGGAATCGCTCAACCAGCTCAAGCGGGTGATCGACCAGGACATCCGCTTCATCACCCAGGGCAACGGCTCTTCCGTTGCCGGGGCGCTGATCGAGGCGGTGAACCGCCACAACGAGCGCAACCCCGGCAAGGAGATCCTGTTCCTCAACTATGCCGCGGTGGATCCGGCGTTCACCAACGAGAAATGCTCGTTCTGGCATTTCCGCTTCGACGCCAACGCCGACATGAAGATGGAGGCGCTCACCACGCTGATGGCGAAGGACAAGAAAATAAGGAAGGTGTACCTGATCAACCAGGACTACTCCTTCGGCCACGCCGTGAGGAAGGCGGCGCGCGAGTACCTCGCGCGCAAGCGCCCGGACATCGAGATCGTAGGCGACGACCTGCACCCGCTCGCGCAGGTGAAGGACTTCTCGCCTTACGTGGCGAAGATCAAGGCTTCGGGCGCCGACAGCGTGATCACCGGCAACTGGGGCAACGACATGTCGCTGCTCGTCAAGGCGGGGCGCGACGCGGGCCTCAACGTCGACTGGTACACGTACTACGCCGGCGGCCTGGGCACGCCGACCGCGATGGGCGAGGCGGCCGCGGGCCGCGTCAAGATCATCGCCGAGTACCACTCGAACGTCGCCAACAACAAGGCGGCGAAATGGGACGCGGATTTCCGCAAGCAGGCGCCGAAGGGCAACCCCGATTTCTATTACCTGCGCGGCAAGATCATGTGGGAGATGTTCGCCGCCGCGATCAACAAGGCGAAGTCCGCCGAGCCGAAGGCGGTCGCCTACGCGCTCGAAGGCATGAAATACGACGGCGACATGGGCGAGGTGGAGATGCGCAAGAGCGACCACCAGCTGATCCAGCCGCTGTTCGTCTTCACGCTGGTGAAGGCCGCAGCCAAGGGCGGGCCGAAGGAAGCGAAGATCGACATGGAAGGCAGCGGCCTCGCGCCGCTGACCGATGCGCGCCTCGAGGCGTATACCTCGGCGCAGCCGACGTCATGCAATATGACTCGTCCTTAATAGAAAATAATGTTTTGACGGGGGCTGCGGCCCCCGTTTTAGTTTCAAGATGGAATTCTTTCTCGTCCAGGCTCTGAACGGCATCAGCTACGGGCTGCTGCTGTTCATGCTGTCCTCGGGCCTGACGCTGGTGTTCTCGCTCATGGGCGTGCTCAATTTCGCCCACGCCAGCTTCTACATGCTGGGCGCGTACTTCGCCTTCCAGGTGAGCAGCCGGATCGGCTTCTGGCCGGCGCTCGTGCTCGCCCCCATTCTGGTGGGCGCGATCGGCATGCTGGTCGAGCGCTTCGGCCTGCGCAAGGTGCATCGCTACGGGCAGGTCGCGGAGCTTCTCTTCACCTTCGGCCTCGCCTATCTCATCGACGAGGCGGTGCACCTCGTCTGGGGACGCTCGGCGGTCGACTACCGGGTGCCGCCGGATCTCGACGGCCCGCTATTCGCGATCTTCACCTCGCAGTACCCGATCTACCGCGGCTTCATGATGCTGGTGTCGGTGGCGATGCTGATCGCGATCTGGCTGGCGCTCACCCGCACCCGCATCGGGCTGGTCATCCAGGCCGCGCTCACCCATCCGCAGACCGTCGAAGCCCTCGGCCACAACGTGCCGCGCGTGTTCATGCTGGTGTTCGGCGGCGGCGCGGCGCTCGCCGGTCTTGCCGGGGTCATCGGCGGCAACGCCTTCGTCACCGAGCCGGGCATGGCGGCCGCGGTCGGGCCGATCATCTTCGTCACCGTGGTGGTCGGCGGCATGGGCTCGCTCGCCGGCGCTTTCATCGCGTCGCTGCTCATCGGCTGCCTGCAGACCTTCGCCGTGGCGCTCGACTGGCCGTTGTTCTTCGGCCTGAAGCTCTCGCAGGTGGCGCCGGTGCTGCCTTACCTGCTGATGGTGCTGCTGCTCATCTTCCGGCCCAAAGGGCTCATGGGGACGCGCGAGGGATGAAATTGAATTGGAAAAGATATTTGCTGTGGAGCGCCACGGCGCTGGCGTTCGCGGTTGCGCCGCTGATTTTCAACAGCAGTTTCGCGCTGACCCTGCTGACGCAGATGGGCTCGTTCATCATCTTCGCGCTGTCCTACAACATGCTGCTCGGCCAGGGCGGCATGCTGTCCTTCGGCCACGCGGTGTACTCCGGGCTGGGGGCCTACATCGCGGTGCACGCTCTCAACCTGATGGGGAAGGGCGCTTTTGCATTTCCCGTGACACTGCTGCCGCTGATCGGCGGGCTGGCGGGCATGTTCTTCGGCGTGCTGTTCGGCTATGTCACGACGCGCCGCGCCGGCACGACCTTCGCGTTGATCTCGCTCGGCGTCGGCGAGATGGTGTTCGCCTGCGTGCTGATGTTCCCCGGCTTCTTCGGCGGCGAGGCGGGCGTATCCACCAACCGCGTGGTCGGCAAGCCGTTTCTGGGCATCAGCTACGGCCCCGCGATCCAGGTGTACTACCTCGTGGCGGCGTGGTGCGCGATCTCGATGGCGGCGATGTACGCGCTCACGCAGACGCCGCTCGGGCGGATGGCAAACGCCGTGCGAGACAACCCGGAACGGGCCGAGTTCGTCGGCTACGACACGCAGAAGGTGCGCTTCCTGCAGCTCGTGTTGTCGTCGTTCTTCGCCGGCGTCTCCGGCGGCCTGTCGTGCATCAACTTCGAGATCGTCTCCGCCGAGAACGTCTCGGCGCTGCGCTCGGGCGGCGTGCTGATCGCGACTTTCATCGGCGGCGTGCCGTTCTTCTTCGGGCCGATCCTCGGCGCCATCCTGTTCATTTTCTTCGTGGCGGCGCTGTCGGGCTTCACCAAAGCCTGGCTGCTGTATCTGGGGCTGTTTTTCGTGCTGATGGTGATCTATGCCCCCGGCGGTCTTGCTTCGCTGCTCCTGATGCACATTCCGCTGCTGCGCGCGCGCCGCCTCGGCCGGCTGGCGCTGCCTTATCTCCTGGCCGCCGGCGCGTCGGCGCTTGCGCTCGCCGGGCTGATCGGCGTGGTGGAAATGGTCTACCACCTGTCCGAGGTCTCGGGCGGCACGATGATGGCGCTCGCCGGCCTCGAGTTCGACGCGCACTCGGGCATCGCATGGACGATTTCGGTCCTGCTGCTCGCCGCGGGGCTTGCCGCATTGCGTTTTGCGAAGGGTTTCTTCGCCCAAAGATGGCATGCGGTTCAAATTGAAATACAGGGCAAGCCGTCATGACCGCGGCGCTCGAACTGCAGGACGTGCACAAGAGCTTCGGCAGCACCAAGATCATCAACGGCGTCTCGCTCGAGGTCCGGGCGGGCGAGCGCCACGCCATCATCGGCCCGAACGGCGCCGGCAAGAGCACGCTCTACAATCTGATCTCCGGCCGCTTTGCTGTTTCTTCAGGAAAAATAATTCTCAAGGGCGAAGAGATCACCGGGCTGCGGCCCTTCGAGATCAACCGCAAAGGCCTGTCGCGCAGCTTCCAGGTGACCAACATCTTCCACAACATGTCGGTGTACGAGAACATCCGCTGCGCCGTGCTGTGGCCCGCGGGCCACCGCTATTCGTTCTGGAGCCGGGTCGGCGGCCTGAGGGAGGTGCAGCGCCGCGCCGAGGAGACGATGCAGCGGATCGGCCTCGCGCGCCGGCGCGACGTGCTCGCCGGCGTGCTCACCTACGCCGAGCAGCGCGCGCTCGAGATCGGCATCACCATCGCCGGCGGCGCGAGCGTGGTGCTGCTCGACGAGCCGACCGCGGGCATGAGCCGCACCGAGACCGCGCAGGCGGTGCGGCTCATCCGCGAGGTCACCGTCGGCAAGACCCTGATCATGGTCGAGCACGACATGGGGGTGATCTTCGACCTCGCCGACCGCATCAGCGTGCTGGTCTACGGCGAAATCATCGCCACCGGCGCGCCTGCCGACATTCGATCGAATGCCGCGGTGCAGGAAGCCTACCTCGGTTCCCTCAAGAAGGGAAAACAAGATGCTTGAGGTACGGAACCTGCATGCCTACTACGGCAAGAGCCACATCCTGCACGGCGTGCACCTCGACGTGCGCGAAGGGGAAATCGTGAGCCTGCTGGGCCGCAACGGCGTCGGCCGCTCGACCACGATCAAGGCCATCATGGGGATGGTCCAGTGCGAAGGCTCGGTGAAATTCAACGGCGAGCAGCTGCTCGGCGCGAAGACGTATGCGATCGCCCACAAGGGCCTGGGCTACGTGCCCGAGAACCGCGACATCTTCCCGACGCTGACCGTGCGCCAGAACCTGGTGCTGGGACAGAAGGCGGCGAAAGCATCGGGCCGCTGGCAGGCCGAGGACATGTACGAGCTGTTCCCGCGCCTCAAGGAGCGCATCGACACCCAGGCGGGCGTGCTTTCGGGCGGCGAGCAGCAGATGCTGACGCTGTGCCGCACCCTGATGGGCGACCCCGGCCTGGTCATGATCGACGAGCCGACCGAGGGCCTCGCGCCGAAGATCGTCGAGCAAGTGGCGGGCCTGTTCCGCGAGATCAAGCGCCGCGGCGTCTCGATCCTGCTGGTCGAGCAGAAGCTCGCGATCACTCTGGATATTTCGGAGCGCCTTTACGTGATGGGCCACGGCGCGATCGTGTTCGAGGGCACGCCCGAAGACGTGCGGCAAAACGGCGCGATGCGCAAGGAGTGGCTGGAGGTCTAGAGCTTTAGCTCGTCCAGAATTTCGATGGCGCGTGGATGCGCTCCCAGCTGCCGACGCGCCATGACGCTCGCGACCTTGACGTGCTTGAGCGTGGATTTCGGGAGCTGCTTCGCAGCGGTTTCGATCGATCCAGGGTGCCTTTCAGCGAGGATCGCCAACAGCACGGATGCCTGTGAGATGTCCTTTTCGGATTTCTGTGCGCGTCGCTTTCTCAGCTGGGAGACGATCAGCTTGTGGAGCGCGAAACGCTCCGGGACGGGGACGCGCACGCCGCAGCAGCCTTCGCGAGCGAGAACGACACAATCCTGCGATTCGCCCAACAGATAAGCGAGATGGGGCAGGGCGGTGGCATGCGCTTTCAGCTCGGGGACGGGAACAGTGCGGACCTCGTTCGAGCTGGACGGCACGAGAAGGTCTACCTGGAAAAAGGACCTTCCGGGCTCTTTGAACGATGTCCCAGGCTTGCGCTTGTTGAGCTGCGGAATCTCGAAAAAGGCGATGCCCGATTCCCGCAGGGTTTCGAGAAAGCTCTTGCCCGGCAACTTCGCGAAGGCGACACGCGTCGGGCGCGCGATATCCACGTCCTGGGTTGCATAGGGCGCGGCTCGAGCGCCGAGCTGGTTGAGCAGCGCGCCGTAGGCATGCGATCCGACCAGTACGGCGCCGGCGTGGAACAGTCCATTGTTGTGAAGGCTGGCGAGCGTGGCGTAGGTCTTGGGGTCGACCAGGTTGAAGCCTTCGCGTCCCAGCAAACGGAGGTGAGGAACGACCTGCTTCAGCTCCTCGATCTTGCGCCGCGTCTCATCGGCCCGCTTCATTGCTTGCGGGTCGTCGACCGGCCCGGCCAGGTATTGCTCCCTTTTCTTGCCGGCTCCGTCATAGAACTGCCTTGCATAGAAGCGGAAGCCTCCGGCATTGCGGCGCTCGAGGACGCTGCCCGCGGTCCCCGGAAAGGCGATATCGATGCCGCGCGCGTAGTTCTCGACATCGCCGTAGAGCGTGGCGAGGCTGCTGCCGTGCGGCGCGTACAAGGGCGATCCGCTTGTATCCACTAAGTTTGAATCTTAGCGGATACGATTGTATCCGTCAATTTTAAAAGTTGACGGATACCGACGCGCGGCCGCCTCTTGCCATGGAAAGGTGGTAGCGCGCCCCGGGGTTCTGTAGAATGAATCGCCGATGAAGAGAATCGCGGTCTACAGCAGTTTAAAGACCAAAGGCGTGCGAATTGCCGGCGGCGTCCTCGTGGCGCTGCTCGCCGCCGGGGCAGCCTGGACCTACGGCCCGCAGCTGCGCGGCATGAGCCAGGCGGAGGTGGATGCCGCCATTCAGCGCGCGCTGGAATCTAACCCGCCCAAGCCGACCGCGGCCGAGGCCTACGAGAAGATCCTGCCCTCGCTGGTGCACGTGCGCGGCCTGATGACCGAAGAAGATCCCAAGGAAGCGAAGCAGGACGGAACGGAAGCGGATCCGGCCACGGCAAAGGCGCCGGAAGGCAATAGCGGCACGGGCGTAGTGATCGTCGACACCGGCGTCATCCTCACCAACCTGCATGTGGTCCACACCGCGAAGCGCGTCAAGGTCACCTTCTTCGACGGGCTCGAAGCGGACGCCGAGGTCATCGGCGTGCGGCCCGAGCACGACCTGGCGGTGCTGCAGGCGAAGAAGATTCCCGACGACCTGTTCGCGGCCACGATCCGCTCGACCAACGGCCTGCGGCCCGGCGACGAGGTGGTCGCGGTCGGCTTCCCGTTCGGCATCGGGCCGTCGGCCTCCGCCGGGGTGATCTCGGGGCTGGAGCGCGAGTACCGCTCCAACGAGGGCGAGCGCATCCTCGGCAACCTGATCCAGTTCGACGCCGCGGTGAATCCCGGCAACTCCGGCGGGCCGCTCGTCACCATGGAGGGCGAAGTGATCGGCATCGTCACCGGCCTGCTCAACCCCACGGACCATCGCGTGTTCATCGGCATCGGCTTCGCGGTGCCGATCGAGAACGCCGCCAACGCCGTGGGCCTGTCACCTTTCTAGCGGGAGGCCTATGGAGCACTCCGAGATTTCGTCCTTGATGGAGCGCATCCTCTACGAGGTCAAGAAAGTCGTGGTCGGCCAGGACCATTTCCTGGAGCGCGTGCTGGTCGCGGTGCTGGCGCAGGGGCACCTGCTGGTGGAAGGGGTGCCGGGCCTCGCCAAGACCCTCACCGTGAAGACCCTGGCGCAGACCGTGCGCGGCAGCTTCCGCCGCATCCAGTTCACGCCCGACCTGGTGCCCGCCGACCTGGTGGGAACCCGCATCTACAACCAGAAGACCGGCGAGTTCGCGACCTCGCTCGGCCCGGTGTTCTGCAACCTGCTGCTCGCCGACGAGATCAACCGCGCGCCGGCGAAGGTGCAGAGCGCGCTGCTCGAGGTGATGCAGGAGCGCCAGGTCACCATCGCC
>WNGH01007579.1_pt1 | contig 10597 bp, 9 predicted proteins | sample 5400631 | NCBI WGS metagenome assembly WNGH01 (sample SAMN13153373, study PRJNA577476) | soil metagenome | isolation source: 115 cm soil or saprolite under Garry oak tree replicate 1 | place: USA:California | collected 2016-06-15 | reverse complement strand
CCGAGTATTTCACCGGCACTGTACGTATCGACCAGCTTTTCAAGGCACCCGGACCGGCACGTGCGAGCGGCGCCTACGTAACGTTCGAGCCCTGCGCACGCAGTAATTGGCACACGCATCCGCTCGGTCAGACGCTCATTGTCACGTCCGGCTGTGGCTTCGTGCAGAACTGGGGCGGCCCGATCAAGGTCATCCGGCCCGGCGATGTGGTCTCGTGCCCTCCGGGCGAAAAGCATTGGCATGGCGCATCACCCACCACGGCCATGACGCATATCGCCATCCAGCTCAACGGCAAGGTCGTCGACTGGATGGAGAAGGTCACAGACGAACAGTACCAGGGGCCTCGCGATGAGCAATAACATCCAAGGAAGAGTGGTCGTCATCACGGGCGCGAGCAGCGGCCTCGGCGAAGCGACTGCCCGAGATTTATCCGCGCAGGGTGCTTCCACCCTCAGGAGATAACCACGCGAGTCGGCATTCTCGGTTCAGGCTTGATGGGCGCCAAGCTCGGAACGATCTTCGCCCGTGCCGGACATGAAGTGGTCTTCAGCTACGCCCGCAGCGAGCAGAAGCTCAAGCGGCTTGCACGCCAGGCCGGAGCCAACGCGCGGCCCGGGACGCCGCGCGAGGCGGCGGAGGACGCGGACGCGGTCTTGCTCGCCGTGCACTGGCTGCGGTTCGACGATGTTCTGAAACAGGCGGGTGACCTGTCGGGAAAGGTCGTCGTGACCTGCTCGATGCCGATGAACGAGGACAACACCGAGCTCGTCGTGGCCCATACCTCGTCGGGCGCGGAGGAGCTGGCGAAGAGGATTCCCAAAGCTCGCGTCGCGGCGGCATTCGGGACCGTCCCGAGCGAAGTGTTCTTCGACGTCTATGAAGCGAGGCGCAAGGCGAAGCGGCCGAGCCTGCTGTACTGCGGCGATGACCGGCGCGGCAAGGAAGCGGCCGCCGGCCTGATCCGCGACGCCGGCTTCGATCCGATGGACGCAGGGCCTTTGCGGATCGCCCGCTATACCGAGCCGTTCACGATGCTCGTGGCCCAGCTCGCTTACGAAGGCAAGGGAGGTCCGGAACTGGCGTATCGTTTCGAGCGGTTCGGCAAATAGGGAAGGCCCACCACATATCCATAACGCCTGGACGCCGTCGCCTACCACGTACTTGTCAACAAGGGAGACGGCAAAGACTGAGCGGCGTTGAGCGCATTCTTATGGACTAGCGTTCACTAGCAGCATCGGGCCGCCCGGTTCCTTGCAACCTGCCCTCGCCTGCTGCAACATGGCGACCGAACCGGCAAACAGGCGCGCGTGATCGAATGGAAAGGCCGTCGGCGGATCTCCCCGGCACGACTCCCATGATGCAGCAGTATCTGCGCTTGAAGGCGCAGTACCCCGACATCCTGCTCTTCTACCGCATGGGCGATTTCTACGAGCTTTTCTATGACGACGCGGACCGCGCCTCGCGCCTGCTCGATCTCACGCTCACCACGCGCGGCGCCTCGGCGGGCGCGCCGATCAAGATGGCGGGCGTGCCCTATCACGCGGTCGACCAGTACCTCGCCAAGCTCGTTCGCATCGGCGAGTCGGTGGCGATCTGCGAGCAGATCGGAGATCCCGCGACCTCCAAGGGGCCGGTGGACCGGCAGGTCACGCGCATCGTCACCCCGGGTACGCTCACCGACTCGGAGCTGCTGGAAGAGAAGGCCGACAACATCCTGCTTGCTTTGTCTCGCGCCAAAGGCGCTTTCGGTCTTGCGTGGCTCAATCTCGCGAGCGGCGATCTGCGCGTCACCGAGATCGCGCCGCAGCTTCTCGAGAACGAGCTGCGACGCATCGGCCCGGCGGAAATCCTCGCGGCCGAGGGAACAGCGCCGACGGGTTTCGCTGTGACCACGCTCCCGGAATGGCATTTCGATTTCGACGCGGGGCGGAAGATCCTGCTCAAGCAGCTCGGAGCGGCGAGTCTCGCCGGCTACGGCTGCGAGGATTTCGAGCCGGCGATCGCCGCCTGCGGTGCGCTCCTCGAGTACGCGAGAAAGACCCAGGGGCAGGCGCTCGCGCACGTCGCAGCGGTGATCCCGGAGCGCGCGAGCGAATACGTCCGCATGGACGCGGCGACCAGGCGCAATCTGGAATTGACCGAGACCCTGCGCGGGGAGCCCGCGCCTACGCTTTTTTCCCTGCTCGACGAGTGCGCGAGCGGCATGGGGAGCCGGCTCCTGCGCCATTGGCTGCACCATCCCCTGCGAGATCAGGCGGCGGTCCGGGCGCGCCACGAAGCGGTCGCCGCGCTCGCCGACGCGCACGCGGGGATCGCGAAGCTGCTGCGCCGTTTCGCCGACGTCGAGCGCATCACCGGGCGCATCGCGCTCAAGAACGCCAGGCCTCGCGACCTGTCTTCCCTGCGCGACAGCCTCGCCTTGTTGCCCGAGCTCGCGCCTGCGGTTCCGCGCGGCGCGCCGCTGCTCGCGAAGATGCTGGAGGATCTCGAAGTCCCGGCCGAATGCCTCGCGCTGTTGAAGCGGGCGGTGCTGGAGGAGCCCGCAGCGATGGTGCGCGACGGCGGCGTGATCGCCGACGGCTACAGCAGGGAGCTCGACGAGCTGCGCGCGCTGCAAACGCGCTCTGGCGAGTTCCTCGCCGAGCTCGAGGCGCGCGAGCGCAGCCGCACCGGCATCCCCAGCCTGCGGGTCGCTTACAACAGCGTGCACGGCTTCTATATAGAGATCACCAACGCTCATGCCCAAAAGGTGCCGACCGATTACCGCCGCCGACAGACCTTGAAGAACGCCGAGCGCTACATAACGCCCGAGCTGAAAGAGTTCGAGGACAAGGCGCTTTCGGCCCGCGACCGCGCACTGGCGCTGGAAAAATCGCTCTACGACGAGCTGCTGGCGCTGCTTGCCGCGCATCTCCCGCAGCTGCAGCGCATCGCGCGCGCCCTGGCGCAGCTCGACGTGCTCGCCTGCTTCGCCGCCTTGTCGTCGAAGCGCAACTATTGCAGGCCGGAATTCGTCCAAGACATTCTCATCGAGATCGATGCGGGCCGCCACCCGGTCGTCGAAGCGCAGATCGAGCCCTTCATAGCCAACGACACGCGGCTCGCGCCTGCGCGCCAGCTGCTCCTTATCACGGGCCCGAATATGGGCGGCAAGTCCACCTACATGCGCCAGGTCGCGCTCATCGTGCTGATGGCGCACGTGGGCTCGTTCGTTCCGGTGAAAGCGGCGCGCCTCGGCCCCATCGACCAGATCTTCACGAGGGTGGGCGCGGCAGACGATCTTGCCGGCGGACGCTCGACCTTCATGGTCGAGATGACCGAATCGGCCAATATCCTGCACAACGCGACCGACAAGAGCCTGGTGCTGATGGACGAGGTCGGGCGCGGCACCTCGACCTTCGACGGTCTCGCACTCGCGTGGGCGATCGCGCGGCAGCTCCTGGAGCGCAACAAGTCGCTCACGCTTTTCGCCACACACTATTTCGAGATGACGCGGCTCGCGCTCGAGCACAAGGAAGCGGCGAACGTCCACCTCGACGCGGTCGAGCACAAGGACAGCATCGTCTTCCTGCACGCCGTCGAGGAAGGCCCCGCGTCGCAAAGCTACGGCTTGCAAGTCGCGCAGCTCGCCGGCGTTCCCAAGGCCGTCGTCCGCAACGCGCGCAGATACCTGCAGATGCTGGAGGAGGCGAGCCTGACGCGCGGCGGCCAGTCGGACCTTTTTGCCGCGGGCAAGTCCGAGCCCGAGCCGCCCGCCGAATCCGATGCCCTGCGCGATGCGCTGGCCGCGGTCAATCCCGACGAACTGTCGCCACGCGAGGCGCTGGAGCTGCTGTACCGGCTGAAGCGGCTGTGACGCGCCTCGCCTGGCCCCTGCTGCTCGCACTCGCCGCGTGCACGGCGCACATCGCGCCGCCCCTGCCCTCCGCAGGACGCACCGCGCTCCAATTCGCGCTGATCGGCGACACACCCTACAGCGCGGCCGAGGCGGCGGCGCTCGACTCGATGATAGCGGAGATCAATCGCGAGGACCTCGCCTTCGTGATTCACGTCGGCGACATCACCGGCGGCCAGGGTCCCTGCACCGACGAGTGGTTCGAGGCGAGAAAACGCCAGTTCGAGAAATTCAGGCACCCGTTCGTGATCGTTCCAGGCGACAACGAATGGGTGGACTGCCACCGCACGGGCTTCGACCCTATGGAGCGCCTGAAAAAGTTCCGCGACCTGTTCGAGTCGGGCGACCGGAGCCTGGGGTTGCGCACCCTCTCACTCGAGCGGCAGTCCGGACCGTATGCGGAGTACCGGGAGCACATGCGCTGGGTCGCGGGCGAGGTACTCTTCGTCGGCGTCAACGTGCAAGGAAGCAACAACAACCTCGGCAGGATGCCCGCGATGGACGCCGAGCACCGGGCGCGCATGGCAGCGGTGTTCGCGTGGCTGGAGGACAGCGTTCAGCTGGCCGAAAAGCGCCGCCTCGCGGGAATACTCGTCTTCGCGCAGGCCGATCCCGACTTCGAGGGAAGGATCCGGCGCAAGTCGGACGGATTCGCCGACTTCCGCAACGCCCTGCGCGCGCTCGCTCTCAGGTTCGGAAAGCCGATCCTGTTCGTGAACGGCGACACCCACCTCTACAAGCTGGATCAGCCGCTCGCCGATCCCGCGACGGGCGTACCCACTCGGAACTTTACGCGGGTGGTCGTGTTCGGCTCGCCTCAGACGCGCTGGATCCGCGCGGGCGTCGACCCGGCTTCGCCGCAGGTGTTCCAGGTGAGCCCGGTGTCGCAGGCTGCGCCGGTGCCTTAGCCGTGCATTTCGCCCCGCGGTCCGCCGCGGGGGCGGCGTCCCATCTGGCTCATACGGTCCATGCCGTCGCGGATCGCCACTCTCACCTGTTCCCTCTGCGCGGAATCGAGCGCGTCGTACACCGCGAACCAGGCTTCGCGCACCTGATTGTGCGTCGCTTCCATCTGCGCGTGCGCCTGCGCCCGCAGCTGGTCGCGCAGCTGCGCGAATTGCTTGAGGTCTGCCCCGGGCTTGTCGATCTCGACGCGCAGCTTGGCGCGCGTCTCCTCGCCCCTGGCGCGCATCGAGCGGAAAGCCTCGCGCTGCAGGCCTTGGGCTTTCTTCCACAGCTCTTCCTGCTGCGGATTGAGTCTCAGCTGCTTGTGCAGCCGCTCGAACCCGCGCATCGGTCCCATTCCTTCGGGGTCTTGTCCGCCGGGCGCCTGCGCCCAGCTCGAGGCTGCGCCGAGCAGGCCGGCCGCGAACAGCGCGGCAGTCAATTTCCTTCCATGATTTTCAAACACGTCTCTCTCCTTTGAATGGATTTGAGGAAATACGCGTGCATTCTCGCGCGCAGTCGTTTCCAGACTGTTTCCGGACGGGAAGAAATCGTTGCAAATTGTTTCCGCCCGGCCGGTTCGGCCGGCACGGACTCAGTGCAGATCGAGCGCGTGGCCCTTCAGCGACTCCAGCGGGACGTACTTGAGGACGTTCTCGTGCGTGGATTCGAGGACCACCTGTGGCGCCATGCCGGCCTTGTAGGCCTCGACCCAGCGCAGCACGTGAAGGCACCAGCGGTCCCCGGGTGCGAGGCCCTTGAAGCGCATCTCCGGGCGCGGCGTGGAGAGATCGTTGCCGCGCGAGCGGCTGAACTCGAGAAACTCCGCGGTCGCCTTGATGCACACCAGGTGCGCGACCCCGTCCGCGTCGTGCGTCGCGCAGCAGCCGTCGCGGAAAAAGCCGGTGAGCGGCGCGTAGCTGCAGGCGAGCAGCGGACCCCCGAGGACGTTTTTTTCCTTGGAGAGGACGGAGCTCATGAGGGGATTTTAGCCGGAAATCCCTCTCTCGGCGGTCATCTGCGAAACTTCTCGAGGTACTCGAGGTCGAGGGCTTCGTGCACCAATGCCATCGTGGTCCGGGCCGCCTTTCGGGCGCGGTCCGTGCCGTCGGCCAGGGCGTCGCGGACGAGCCCCATCTTGGCTGCGAAGCGCGCCCGCCGCTCACGGATCGGGTCGAGGAAGGCATTGAGCGCCGCGGCGAGCTTCTGCTTGACTTCGACGTCCCCGACGGAACCGCGGCGATACCGTTCCTTGAGGTCTGCCACCTCCTCGCGGTTGGGATTGAACACGTCGTGGTACAGAAACACCGGGTTGCCTTCGACATGGCCGCGATCGGTGGCCCGGAGTCGCGTCGGATCCGTGTACATTGAGCGGACCTTCTCGTTCACGACGGCCGGCGTGTCCTTGAGGTAGATAGCGTTGTCCAGCGACTTGCTCATCTTGGCCTGGCCGTCGATCCCGACCAGCCGCGGCACACGCCCCACCAGCCCCTCCGGTTCGGGGAACACCTCTTTGAACTGCCGGTTGAAGCGGCGCGCCACCTCACGGGTGAGCTCGATGTGGGGAAGCTGATCCTCCCCGACCGGAACCAGGTGGGCCCGGGTCATGAGAATGTTCGCCACCTGCATGACCGGATAGGTGAAGAATGCCACCGGCACGGACTTCCGCCCGAACTCCTCCATCTCCGCCTTGAGCGTCGGATTGCGCTCGAGCATGCCGAGCGGCAGGAACCAACTCAGCCACAGGGCGAGCTCGGCGTGTTCCGGGATCAGGCTCTCGATAACGAAGGAGCTGCGCTGCGGATCGAGTCCGACCGCAAGCCAGTCGAGCGCCACCTCCCACACCGCCTCCCGCACCCGCGCAATGTCGTCTGCGTAGTCGGACACTTGATAGTCGGCGATCAGGAAGCAGCAGTCGTAACGGGTCTGCAGGCCCACCCAGTTCTCGAGCGCGCCCGCGTAATGGCCGAGATGCAAGGGACCGGTGGGCCGGATTCCAGTCAGTATCCGCTTCCTGCCTTCCACGCTGACGATCCTCCTGGGAATCGTATATCCGACGCCCTGGCTCACACGGAGCGTGACGTCGCCGAGCCGATGTAGTGCTTGATCTTCCCCACGTCGGCGTCCATGACTTCGAAACGCTGCGGCAGTTTTTCCAGGTTTTCGAATCCGGCGGGCCGCACGGGTTCGCGCCCGAGCGCTTCGCGGATGGTTTCGGCGAACTTCGCCGGCTGGGCGGTTTCCATGCAGACGAGCGGGACGCCTTGCTCGCGGTGCTCGAGCCCGACCTTGATCCCGTCCGCCGTGTGCGGGTCGACCATCACGCCGTAGTCCTTCCAGACGCGCCGGATGGTCGCGATCCGGTCGGCGTGGGTGCTCGATCCCGAGACGAATCCGGTGTCCGCGACCCGCCGGAAAGAGTCCGTTCCGGAAAGATCGAGCGTTCCCTCGCGGCCGAGCCCTTCCCAAAGCGCGCGCAGCTTCGCGCCGTCGCGTCCGACCAGATCGTAGGCGTAGCGTTCGAAGTTCGACGACTTCGAAATGTCCATCGAAGGGCTGCTCGTCGCCTTCACCTCGGCAGCCCCGCGCACCCGGTAGCGCCCGGTGCGGAAGAACTCGTCGAGCACGTCGTTTTCGTTGGTGGCGACGATGAGTTTCCCGATCGGCAGGCCCATTTGCCGCGCGACGTGCCCGGCGTAGACGTTGCCGAAGTTACCCGAAGGCACGGCGAAGGAGGCTTCCCCGCCCACGGCGAAATACGCCTTGAAGTAGTACACGACCTGCGCCGCGACGCGCGACCAGTTGATCGAGTTCACAGTGCCGATGCGATGCCTCGCCTTGAACGCAAAATCGCCCGAGATCGCCTTGACGATGTCCTGGCAGTCGTCGAACACGCCGCGCACGGCGATGTTGAAGATGTTGGGGTCCTGCAGCGAATACATCTGCGCCGCCTGGAACGCGCTCATGCGGCCCTGTGGCGAGAGCATGAAGACCTGCAGGTTCTTCTTGCCGCGCAACGCGTACTCGGCCGACGATCCGGTGTCCCCGGAGGTGGCGCCGAGGACGTTGAGCCGCCTGCCGTGCTTCTCCAGCGCGTACTCGAAGAGATTGCCGAGCAGCTGCAGCGCGACGTCCTTGAAGGCGAGCGAGGGCCCGTTGGAGAGGCCGAGGAGATAGAGGCCTTGTTCGAGTTTTTTCACCGGCGTGATGTCCTCGCTGCCGAAGATTTCTTTCGTGTAAGTCGCGGCTACGAGGCGCTTCAAGTCGCCTGAAGGGATGTCGTCGGCGAACTTCGACAAGATCGCGAACGCGAGCTCCGCGTAGCTCATGCCGCGCATCGCGGAAAGATCGGCGGAACTGAGCTTCGGAAACTTCTCCGGCAGGAACAGCCCGCCGTCCGGCGCGAGGCCCTCGAGCAGGATCTCGGTGAACGGCTGCGGCTTCGCCGCGCCGCGGGTGCTGAGGTAAAGCATGGGATTCAGGAACCGGGATTCGGCATCCCGGTCACTGCAGTTCTTCCAGTCGGATCCTCGTCACCGTGCCCGTCACCACCGGCAGCTTCTCGATCTTGCCGATCGCGGTGTTGATGCTCTTCTCGCGCGTCTGGTGGGTGAGCATGATGATGTCGACCTGCTTTTCGCCCTTGGCGGGCTCGCGCTGAACCATGGCGTTGATGGAAATCGAGGCACCCGCAAGGATACGGGAGATGTCCGCGAGCACGCCCGGGCGGTCCTCGACCTGCATGCGCAGGTAATACGAAGTCACGACCTCGTCCATCGGCAGCACCGTGAGGCTGGACATGCGGTCGGGCTGGAACGCAAAATGCGGCACGCGGTGCTCGGGGTCGGCAGTGTGCAGGCGCGTTACGTCCACGAGATCGGCCACCACCGCGCTCCCCGTAGGCTCGGCGCCGGCGCCCGCGCCGTAGTACATCGTCGAGCCCACCGCGTCGCCTTTTACCATCACTGCATTCATGACGCCCTCGACGTTGGCGATCAGGCGTTTCGCCGGGATCAGCGTCGGGTGAACGCGCAGCTCGATGCCCTGCGCGGTGTGCTTGGTGATCCCCAGAAGCTTGATTCGGTAGCCGAGCTGCTCGGCGTAACGGATGTCTGCCTGAGTGAGCTTCGCGATACCTTCCCTGTAGCACTTGTCGAGCTGCATCGGGATGCCGAAGGCGATCGCCGCCATGATGGTGAGCTTGTGCGCGGCGTCGACGCCTTCGATGTCGAAGGTCGGATCGGCTTCTGCGTAACCGCGCTTCTGCGCTTCCTTGAGCACTGCGTCGAACGGCAGGCTCTTGTCGCGCATCTCCGAGAGGATGAAGTTCGAGGTACCGTTGATGATCCCCGCGATCCATTCGATGCGGTTCGCGGTGAGGCCTTCGCGCAGAGCCTTGATGATGGGGATGCCGCCGGCGACCGCGCCCTCGAAGGCGACCATCACACCCCTCTTCTGCGCGGCGGCGAAGATCTCGTTGCCGTGGGTGGCGAGCAGCGCCTTGTTCGCGGTGACCACGTGCTTGCCGCTTTCGATCGCGGCGAGGACGAGAACTTTCGCGACCGTGACCCCGCCGATCAGCTCGATCACGATGTCGATCTCCGGATCGCGCACGACGGCAAAGGCGTCCGCGGTGACGCGCGCCTTGCCGCCGGTCAGCTTCTTCGCCTTTGCCACCTCCTTGTCGGCGACGACGCTGATGCGGATGTCGCGGCCGGCGCGGCGCGAGATCTCCTCCCGGTTGCGCGCGAGCACCGCCCAGGTGCCTCCGCCCACCGTGCCGATGCCGAGCAGCCCTACGTTGATCGGCTTCATCCGAGCGGCTTCCTGAAATGAAACGAGCTCACCACCATGCCTTCGCGAAAATAGAACTTGTGCGCCTGCGTTCGCTGCGTGCCGGAATCGAGCGTAGTCGCCTCGCAGCCCGCGGTACGTGCGAGCCCCTGCAGATGCTCCATCAGCGCCCTGCCCACTCCCCGCGAGCGTTGCCGCTCGTCGGTCACGAGGTCATCCACATAAAGGTGAAGTCCTTCGTAAGTGTTCTCGTTGATGCGGTACACGGCGACGCCGCGCACGGCATTATCCTCAGTCGCGACGCACATGCGTGCGCCGCCGGCGAACACGCGCTTCATTTTGCCCTCGTAATCGGGGGGCAGCGCGGTGCGGAGCTGCCGGTGGACGCTCTCGGCGCGCTTGAGCCAGACCGGCTCGACGATTTTGCCGGAGGCATCGGTGATGTGGACGATGTTCATGACCCGAGCAGCCCGTCCTTGCGAAACATATCCTTGATTCCCCGAACCGCCTGCCGGGTGCGGGCCTCATTTTCTATGAGCGCGATGCGCACGTGATCGTCGCCGTAATCGCCGAAACCGACCCCCGGCGACACGGCGACTTTCGCGTCCTTCAATATCTTCTTGGCGAATTCGAGCGAACCGAGCTTAGCGTAGGCTTCGGGGATCTTCGCCCAGAGGTACATCGAGGCCTTCGGGTTCTCGACCATCCAGCCCGCTTCGTGCAGGCCGCGCACCATGACGTCGCGGCGCTTCTGGTATTTCATGCGGTGCTCCTCGACGCAGTCCTGCGGGCCTTCCAGCGCCACGATCGAGGCCACCTGGATCGGCGTGAAGGTGCCGTAATCGTGATAGCTCTTGATGCGCGCGAGGGCGTTGACGAGGTCCTTGTTTCCGACCATGAAGCCGATGCGCCAGCCCGCCATGTTGTAGCTCTTCGACATGGTGAAGAATTCCACGGCGATGT
>WNGH01007198.1_pt1 | contig 10597 bp, 11 predicted proteins | sample 5400631 | NCBI WGS metagenome assembly WNGH01 (sample SAMN13153373, study PRJNA577476) | soil metagenome | isolation source: 115 cm soil or saprolite under Garry oak tree replicate 1 | place: USA:California | collected 2016-06-15 | reverse complement strand
TGGTGGGCGCTGTAGGGATTGAACCTACGACCTCTCCCGTGTGAAGGGAACGCTCTCCCGCTGAGCTAAGCGCCCGGTGCACGGATTTAAGGTGCGGTGCTTCCGGGTGTCAAGGAAGGTTAGCTTTTCGCGATCATGCTTTAGTTGGTCGGGGCGACGCGGGATGCGGTCGATTGCAGCGCGCGTATACGATCGGCCAGCGTATTCCTGCTCTCAGCCGCGCTGTCGCCGTTTTGCGAACCGGCCTGTTCGCGGGCATTCATGGCCGCGTCTGCACTGCGGCTGTCGCCCGATGCCTCGACCAGCATGGATTCAATCGGCGAGCCGGGACCCTCGAGCGCAGCTGTCAACCGCGCGACTTCGGCGGCGACATCGTTGATGCGCTCGCGCAAGAGTGCGTTCTCGACGCGCTCTGCCGCCCAGGTCGACTCGGTGTCGCGCTTCATCGTGCCGATCTCGCGTTGCAGTCTCGTGCGCTCCTCGGTCGCGGTGGCAAGCTGCGCCTCAAGCTGCGCGACTTCCCCGCGGAAGCGGTCGACCGCTGTGTTCGACCGGGTGCCTGAACTCGCCAATTCGCTGCGCAGATCGGTCTCGGTTTTACGCGCCGCCTCGATCTCGCTGTGCATACGATCGACTTGGTAATTGCGCTCGGCAAGCAGTCGGCCTTGTTCTCCGAGCCGTGCCTCGAGCTCTTGGACGCGGCGGTTGAGGACCTCGGCTTCGGTTTGCTGCACGAAGAGCTGGCGTTCCAATTCGTTTACTCGGCCGCCAAGGTCGCCAAGCTTAGCGCGCGCTTCGGCTAATTCCTTTGTCGCCGCTTCGGCGTCAGCACGTTCTCGAGCGAGGCGATGCTCGGCTTCGGCCACCGCACCTTCGTAATCGGCAACGCTGGCCTTCAAGGCTTCGACCTGGGCACGTAACGCAGCAATCTCGGCACGCTGACTGTCCGCCAGCAGCGACCGTTCGCCTAGTTCGCCCAATAGCTTCGTTAGTTCGGCTTCCTTGTCGGCGAGTTGGCGCTCGGCTTCGCGCAGCGCGCTCGATTTGATCTGAAATTCTTCCTCGGTGGCGCGCAATTGATCACGCAGTGTCTTGTCGCGCGCTTCGAGCGCAAAGATCGTGGCAGTCTTCTCGCCCAGTTCTTTCTTAAGCTGATTGATGGCGTCAGTCTTCTTGCCAAGTTCGGCAAGCTGGGTCGTCGTTTTCGCTTTCATCTTCTCGACGCTCATTTCGAGCCGTCGGGTCGACATCGCGAATTCGGCGCGAAGCTGGTCTTTATCAGCGCGGATTTCGGCGATCGAAAGCGGCGTTGACGCTTCCAGGCGCTTCATCGTCAGTCGCACGGCGCGATTATGCACGAGCGGGACGAACAAGAGACCGAGCAGGGCCGCGACCAAGAACCCGATCCCGAAATACATGACCGATTCGATCATGACGCTACGCCTTACCCGCTTCGCCTTAAAAAACCGCTGCGCCTTCGGAAAGTCACGCCGTAAACCATGCCAGCGTCAACCATGCGATGTGTCCGCAGACGGCACCCCATTGCGAAGTGATTAACCTAAACCGAGTTTGCCCGCTGCGCCACCTTTTCAATGACTCAAGGCGCCTGCGTTCGGGAATCGATGCGTCAGAACGGATTCCACGTCGGCCGAGTGGTGAATTTGAGGTAACCGAGATTGGCGCCGAGCCGCAGACCCACCCCCGAACGGATCGGGACGACGGTGATATTGTTGGCGACTAGCGCGGTCATGCCGAAGCCGCCAATGAAATAGGCGGAACCGTTGATGCCGCCGAAACGCTCGAAAATCGCGTCGGTGCGCGGCAGATTGTAGATCAGCATCATCGTGCGCGCTCCGTCAGCGCCGGCATCGAAGCCGATGCTCGGCCCCTGCCAGAACACACGTAGATCGCCAGCGTTCTTGGTGTAGAGCGTGCCGTCGCCATAACGCAGGCCGCCGACAAAAGCGCCACTGGCTTCTTCGCCCAGAATGTAGCCGTTCGGTTGCCCCCAGCGGCTGACTGCCTTTTCGACGATCATGGCCAGACCGCGGGAGACGCCGCCAAAGAAACGATGGCCGGCATCGATCAATTCGTTCGACGAGAACTGGTTTGCAGGCGCTGGCTGCGGCGGCGGGGCAGGAGCCACCGCGGCAGGCGGGGGCTGCGACGGGATGCTCTGTGCGGCAGCAATTCCAATTAAATAATGGGCTGCCAGTACTGCCAAGACAGCGGCCGAAACGACTGCCGAAGCGGCGACACGTCCAGCGAAGTTCATAAGGGACCCCCCTAACCCAGGCCCGATCGGCCCGCCCGAAAGGCAACATGCCACGAATCAGGCGCAGCCTTGGGCGCAACTATGACGGCAGCGCGGCGAAAACGGAAGGATTTGGGCGGGTCCTGTTTGCGCGGGATGTGGCGTGACCGTCTCGCCAAGGCGAAGCCTAGCCATCATCGATGAAGGCCGTTGGCGCGGAGCTATCTTTAGTCCTTGTTTGGATCACCGCGGACGATGAAATCCGGAATCAGGCGGTTGGGGGCACCATAAAGCAGCGCGGAACCGTCGGCAGCTCTGACATCTCCACCTGCGGCTACGACGATTGCATGCCCGGCCGCGACGTCCCAATCATGGGTAGGCGCAAGCCGCGGATAAAGGTCGGCGGCTCCTTCGGCAATTCGGCAAAACTTGATGGATGAACCGCAGGGCTGCGACAAACCGTGCGACAGGCGAGCAAGGTAGGCCTTCGTGCGATCATCCAGGTGCGAGCGGCTGACCATGATCAAAGGGTTTCCCGGGCGCGTCCGCGTTCGGATGGCAACCGGCTGATCTTTGCCGCTAATCGAGACACGGTCGGCTCCACGCCCGACCACCCCACGCCAGCTCACGTCGACCGCCGGCGCCGCAATGACGCCGAGGATCGGCGCGCCAGCGCTGATCAGCGCAATGTTGACGGTGAACTCGTCGCGCCCAGCGATGAATTCTCGTGTACCGTCTAGTGGATCGACCAGGAAATAGGTCGCGTTTTCGAGTGCAGGCGCGTGTGGTTTGTTCTGCGCCGACCGTTCTTCCGAGACGATCGGAATACCGGGCGCAAGATCTTCGAGACCCTGCCAAATCACCGCTTCGGCAGCTTCATCCGCTGCCGTTACTGGGGACCCATCGGTCTTGCGGCGCAGCGACTTGGCGCCGGATTGCCGAATCGCTGCCGCCGCGCGTGCGGCAATTGCCGTCACGTCATCGATAAGGGCGGCGCATGTGGCAATGTCGAAGATGGCCAGGGGAAGGGCTCCTTAGCTCGCGCTGCCCGCCACAGGCGTTTTGGCTTTGCGGCGCTGCGGTTTAGCACGCTCCGCGCCGGGCTACGATTGCCGAATCACATGCGCTATGACACGGACGGCTAACCGTTCCCGCTGCCGCGGAGGCATTTATGTCCGACCGCATGACTGCTCCCCTGACTATCGGCGCTCTCGACCTTGCGGCGCTCCTGTGTTCGCGGCTGTGCCACGATCTGATCAGCCCGGTCGGGGCAATTATCAACGGGCTTGAAGTGATGGAGGAGGACAAGGATGAAGAAACCAAGACATTCGCGCTCGACCTAATCAAGAAAAGCGCGACACAAGCTTCGGCCAAACTGCAATTTTGCCGTCTGGCGTTCGGCGCGGCGGGATCGGCGGGGGCGCAAATCGAGCTTGGTGATGCCGAGAAGGCCGCACGGGGTCTTCTTGAGGACGGCAAGACTACGCTCGTATGGAATTTGCCGCGCGCGCTGGTTGCGAAGAACCGCGCAAAACTTCTTCTCAACATGCTGCTGGTCGCGAGCGGGACCATCCCGCGGGGCGGAACGCTAATGGCTGAGCCGATGAGCGAGGGCTATCAGGTCAGTGCCCGCGGGCTCAATGCCCGTCTGGGGCCTGCCACGGCCGATCTCCTTGCCGGCAGCCCCGCGGAGCCGGTTAATGCCCATGCCATCCAGCCGGTCTATACGGGCATTTTGGCTCGCGATTGCGGACTTGCGATTACGGCCAGAATTCAAGCCGATACGGTGGTTGTAACCGCCTGTTGACGAAACGTGCGAGCTTTTCGGGCCGTACTGGCCTATTGCGCAACCGAAATTAAACGCTTTGCCAAGAGACTCCCGGTCCCCTTGAAGACGCATTGGGGCGCCTGAGGTGGCTGGCGCGGCAATTCCGCGCCCTGCGCCAAGACACGCAGTGCGTGTAATCGCAAGTCGTGGTCGGCGGCAGTGAGGTCTCGATGGACGAGTTGTTGCGTGATTTCTTGACCGAGACCGTCGAGAGCCTCGACAGCGTCGACGCACAACTCGTGCAGCTGGAGCGAGAACCGAATAACCGTCAGGTTCTCGCTAATATTTTCCGTCTCGTGCACACGATCAAAGGAACGTGCGGTTTTCTCGGATTGCCACGACTCGAGGCGCTGGCTCACGCCGCCGAAAGCCTGATGGGCAAATTTCGCGACGGCATGCCGATCACCGGTGAGGCCGTGACTCTCATCCTGGCCACGATTGATCGTGTTAAAACAATCTTGGACGGTCTGGAGAAGCTGCACTGCGAACCGCCTGGCGATGACGCAGACCTCATCGCGCAGCTTGGCCAAATAGCCGGTCAGGTGCACGAAACGCACCCCACGCGTCCGCAACAGAGCCGCGGCTCAGCCAGCAACGAGAGGCCGTCCACCCAGACCAGTCCCGAGACCGTCGACAGCACGAATACCGAGAGGCCGGTTGGCGAAACACCGGGGAGCCTGGCGAACCAGTCGATCCGCGTCAGCATCGACACCCTCGATCAGCTCATGACGATGGTTTCCGAGCTGGTCCTTACGCGCAATCAGCTTCTTGAAATCCTCCGCCAGCATAACGACTCCGAGTTCAAGGTGGCGCTCCAGCGCCTGTCCAACGTCACTACCGAAGTTCAACAGGGGGTGATGAAGACACGCATGCAGCCGATCGGCCAGGCATGGCAGAAATTGCCGCGCATCGTGCGTGATCTTTCGGTTGAACTTGGAAAAGAAATCGAACTTCAGATGGACGGCGCCGACACCGAATTGGATCGGCAGGTGCTCGATCTGGTCAAGGATCCGCTCACGCATCTAGTCCGCAATTGCGCCGACCACGGCATCGAGAGCGCTGCGGAGCGAAGCGCCGCGGGCAAGCCCGGCAAGGGCACGATCCGGCTGACTGCGCCTCGGCAGGGCGGGTACATCGTGATTGAGATTGCCGACGATGGCCGCGGCCTCGACGCCGCGCGCATCCGGGCCAAGGCACTCGAAGCCGGTCTCGCCAGCGAAGCCGAGATCGCGGCGAAACCCGAGACCGAAATCAACAACTTTATCTTCGCTCCAGGCTTCTCCACCGCCGCAGAGGTGACGAGCATTTCCGGCCGAGGCGTCGGAATGGACGTCGTGCGCAGTAATATCGAGCAGATCGGCGGGACTGTGGACGTTACGTCGGTCGCCGGGCGTGGCGCGAGTTTTATCATCAAAATTCCGCTGACGCTTGCGATCGTTGCCGCGCTGATTCTCGAGGTTGCAGGCGAGCGCTTCGCCTTTCCGCAGCTCTCCGTGCTGGAATTGGTTCGCATCGGCGGCGGCGCGCGCTGCGTTGAGCGCATCAAGAATGCTCCGGTACTCAGGCTGCGACAGAAGTTGTTGCCGCTCCTGCATGTCAAAGAAGTGCTGCAGCTCGGTGCCGGCGCCGACGAACGCGGCTTCGTGGTGGTTACCCAGGCCGGCGGTCAGACGTTCGGCGCAGTCGTCGACAACGTATTCCACACGGAGGAAATCGTCATCAAGCCGGTGTCATCGAGGTTGCGGCATATCGGAATGTTCTCCGGCATGACCATTCTCGGCGATGGCTCGGTGATCATGGTGCTCGATCCGAATGCCTTGGCGCAAACGCTTGGCCGCGTCACGCAATCGGCGAGCAGTGATTCGGCCGATACCGCGCAGCGTGAACGGACGCCACATCCCGACGCGGTTTCGCTTTTACTGTTCCGGGCTGGTTCGCAGCGGCGGAAGGCTGTGCCGCTGTCACTTGTTACCCGGATCGAGGATATCGATTGTCGCAGAATCGAAGTCGCCGACGGGCAGCATCTGCTGCAATACCGCAACCAGTTGATCCCGCTCCTTGGCATCGACATGCAGAGCGGGCCGAAAAAGGAAGGTGCGCAGCCGATCCTGGTGTTCTCATCCCGCGGCCGTACGATGGGACTCGCGATCGATGAGATAATCGACATTGTCGAGGACAAGCTCGATATCAAGCTGGTAGACGATCGACGGGCGTACTCGGATATGCCGTAATCGGTGGCGTCACGACCGAAATTATTGACCTGGGCTGCTTGCTGCCTTCTGCGTTTGAGGACCGGTCCTACCGGCCCGCTTGGGCGCCGGCGAAATCGTCTGGCGCCATTCTGCTAATCGACGATTCAACATTTTTTCGTGAGCTGCTGACGCCGGTGATCGAGGCAGCCGGCTACCAGGTTTTGGCGGTGCACTCGGCAACAGAAGCGCTGGCTGCACTGAGATCGGGCACCCGATTCGACCTCGTAGTGAGCGACACAGAACTGCCGGACATGGACGGTTTCGCCCTGGCGCAGGCGATGAGGCAACTGCCGAGCGCCGAAGCCATTCCGATCATCGGCGTTGCCGAGACCATATTGGCCGACGCCGTCGAACGCGGCCGCGCCGCGGGAATCCGCGACTTCGTTGCCAAGTTCGATCGCGCCGGTTTAATCGCCAGTATAAAAGCGCACACCGGTCAGCTCGGCCGGGCGGCATGACAGCAGGGATGCATCGGGCCAATGACTGATTACGTTACTTTCACAGCCGCTGGTCAGTTGTTCGGTTTGCCGATCGACCGGGTTCAAGACGTTTTCACGGTAACAAGCATCACACGCGTGCCGCTGGCAGGTCCGGAGATCGCCGGCGTGCTCAATCTGCGCGGGCGCATCGTCACAGTCATCGATCTCGCCAATCGGCTTCAGTTGCAATCATCGAGGGATACCGTGGCAAGTATGGTGATTGGACTTGAGCTGGGCGCCGAGTCGTTTGGAATTCTGGTGGATAGCGTGACTGAAGTGCTCAGCCTGCCAGACGGCGAGCGCGAGGCAAGTCCGATCAATCTTGACCACAAACTAGGCGGCGTATCGGCCGGAGTATTCCGCCTGGATCAGGCGCTTCTCGTGGTGCTTGATGCGGACCGGATATTGGATATCCGCAGCCGAGCAGCTGCGGCCTAAAAACGATCGGTTGGAACACCCTGCTGTGAGAGCTAGAGCACCATGAAAACGTGTTTGATTGTTGATGACTCCAGTATCATCCGCAAGGTCGCGCGGCGAATTCTGGAAGATCTTGAGTTTCAGATTCTCGAAGCCGCGGACGGCGAGCAAGCCGTCGAGACTTGTCAGCGCGAACTTCCCGACGCGATTTTGCTTGATTGGAACATGCCAAAAATGGACGGCTATGATTTTCTGCGTGTGCTGCGCGGCCTGCCCGGCGGCGAGCGACCGAAAGTGGTATTCTGCACTACCGAGAACGACGTCGCACATATCGCGCGGGCGCTCCAAGCCGGAGCCAACGAGTACATCATGAAGCCGTTCGACAAAGACATCGTCGAAGCAAAGTTCCAAGAGATCGGTCTGATTTGAAGTGCATTGGCATCAACAGCAACAGCAACAGCAACAGCAACTGAAAACCGCGCGTATGCGTAATGTTCTCCTAATCAACTGTGGGCCAGTGTCGGCAAAATGCCTGCCGCTGCGGGGCGTCGGCAGCGTGGGCATTGGTCCCGGAATTGCCTCGTGACGCCGCTCGATTACGATTTTTTGCGTAAATGCCTCAAGCAACAGTCGGGCCTCGCGCTATCGGCTGACAAGCATTATCTCGTCGAAAGTCGTCTGCTACCGCTCGCCCGTAACGCAGGTTTCAAGACGCTCGCCGAATTCGTGCGAATCCTCAAAACCGGCCGCGACGCTGGCCTCATGGCCTCCGTAGTCGAAGCGATGACGACAAATGAATCGTTTTTCTTTCGTGACAAGACTCCGTTTGAGCATTTCCGCCGCACAATCATCCCGACACTGCTCGCTGCGCGGCGCAAAACCGGTGTGATCCGCATCTGGTGTGCGGCTGCTGCCGGCGGGCAAGAACCCTATTCACTCGCTATATCCCTCAATGAAATGGCAAGCGAGATCGCCGGATGGCAGATTGAAATACTCGCGACCGATCTATCAACCGAGGTACTGGATAGGGCGCGGCGGGGCCTTTACAGCCAATCCGAGGTACAGCGCGGCCTGCCAGTCAAGCTTCTGATCAAGTATTTCACGCAAGCCGCCGACCTCTGGCGAATCGCTCCGGAAATTCGCGCAATGGTCAAGTTCCGCCGCCTTAACATCGTTGCGGATTTCGCGGCGCTCGGAACGTTTGACGTAATCTTTTGCCGGAATGTTCTGATCTATTTCGATCAGGAGACGAAAAGCGAAGTGCTCGACCGCTTGGCCAGAGTAATATCGAGCGACGGCTATCTCGTCCTTGGCGCGGCAGAAACGGCCGTTGGCCTGACCAATGCGTTCGCGATGGTGGCCGATAAACCCGGCCTTTACATGCCTTGTCAAAGCGGCTCGCGCATGCTGGCGAAGGAGACGACGCATCCTCGGCCGCGACTCGTGGCGATTAGCGGTGGCCGCTAACGTTGCCGTTTGGAGTGATCTGACTAAAGCAAAACCCCGGCGATCAGCCGGGGTTTGGATATTAAGGCGAGTAGGACCTTAGGCCGGTATTTTCGCCTCGTCTTCCGAGGGTTCCCGCAGTACATAACCGCGTCCCCAGACCGTTTCGATGTAATTCTTGCCGCTAGAGGCGTTGGCGAGCTTTTTGCGGAGCTTGCAGATGAACACATCGATGATTTTCAACTCCGGCTCGTCCATGCCGCCATAGAGATGATTGAGGAACATCTCCTTGGTCAAGGTCGTACCTTTGCGCAGGCTCAGGAGTTCCAGCATCTGGTACTCCTTGCCGGTGAGGTGCACGCGCGCACCGTTGACCTCGACGGTCTTGGTGTCGAGATTGACGACTAGGTCAGCAGTCTGGATGACGGACTGGGCGTGACCTTTCGACCGACGCACAATCGCGTGTATCCGCGCGACCAATTCGTCCTTGTGGAACGGCTTGGTCATGTAATCGTCGGCGCCGAAGCCAAGCCCTCTGACTTTATCCTCGGTCCCCGCCAGGCCGGACAGGATCAGAATAGGCGTTTTCACCTTCGAGACGCGGAGGCTGCGCAGGACCTCAAAGCCCGACATGTCGGGTAGGTTTAGATCGAGGAGAATGATGTCGTAATCGTAGATTTTCCCAAGATCGATGCCTTCTTCTCCGAGATCGGTCGTATAGACGTTAAAGCTCTCGGATTTGAGCATCAGTTCGATTGATTGCGCCGTGGCGCTATCGTCTTCGATTAGCAATACGCGCATGCCAGTCCCCTCCTTCGCTGCGCGGACTCAACATCGGCGCGCCGCAGCGGCGGCCCCTGGAAAACGCCATAGACAAACTGATTCGTGACAGTAACGGCGCTATGGTTAACAAAACCTGATTCTATCGCGCAAGCATCCTGTGAGCGAAACCGCGTAATCGGTCTCAAGATGCTGGGAAGTAGTGGTTTTTTAGCCACGCTTGCGTTCATGTCCTAGATTAAGTCTCGGCGCTAACCGATTCATCCGACTCGCCGTCCGGTTGGGTTGAGCGAGCAGGCCCCGGTCCTAGGGACGATGGGTAATGATTAACGGCACGGGTAAACAGGCCATTAAGAACCCGGCGCCGCCAGTAACCATTTCTTTTGCAGGCCTTCAGTCTTCGCCGCTGAGGCCGGTCGCTACGCTCCGCGGACCCGCCGAAAACCCCCACTCGCGGGTAATGGGAGGGAAATAGACATTCCGGCGCCGGAATGGAGGGTGGCGGAAACGAAACGCTAACCTTATCGCGCCACAATCGATCGCGGCGGGGGGTGCCGCGCACTGTCTGGCTTGTCTCATCTCGAGGCAAGCAAGCCGGCCGGGGGCATCTGATCCCGTGGCTTCGGGGGAGTAATAGTCGATGAAGTCTCGCGAGACTCTTGTTCGGCTTAAGAAGTTTCAGGTCGACGAAAAGCGGCGCAAAGTCGCTCAGATCGAAACGATGATTGGCGAGTTCGATCGCGTGGCGGGTGAGCTCGATCGCGAAATTCGCCTCGAACAAGACCGCGCTGGCATACACGATCCAGCACATTTCGCGTATCCGACCTATGCCAAGGCAGCGATTGCGCGGCGGGAAAACCTCAAACGGTCGGTCGATGAGCTGCGGATTCAGCTTGAGGATGCGAAATCTGCGCTCGGCGAAGCCTTCGACGATCTAAAGAAGGTAGAGCTACTCGATGTGCGCGATCAGATGCGCGAACGCGAAACCGAAGGCGTCTCCGAAGCAACCGAGCTTCACGAGGTCGGGCTCCTGCGCGCGCGGGGCATAGCCTCGGCCTGACTCGGCTCAGCCCGCCGAGGCTGAGCGCCGGATAGCAGACATTCTTGCCTTTAAGGGGATGAATTGCCGGAGCGGATTTCC
>WNGH01038710.1_pt1 | contig 10598 bp, 14 predicted proteins | sample 5400631 | NCBI WGS metagenome assembly WNGH01 (sample SAMN13153373, study PRJNA577476) | soil metagenome | isolation source: 115 cm soil or saprolite under Garry oak tree replicate 1 | place: USA:California | collected 2016-06-15 | reverse complement strand
GCGGTGAACTTGTGGGCCAACTCGTGGCCAAGAAATCCTATTCCGATAACGAGCAGGGTCAGGAGGAACACTTCGAGAAATGCTAATGGAGTTGCTAACCAGCCTGCGAACATGTATCTCGTCGAGAAGCTTACTCCAAGGACGATCCAGGCCGTGCTGAGGGCTACCAGCTCGCGCCTCGGCATCAAGTTCATCCTTGGAGATTGAATGAGTTTTAGAGCAGTTCCGGTACGGCGTCGTTCTAGTACGATGGGCTGTCTGGGGGCGCGGGCCTGTTGGATGTTGGGGCATTCGTGATTCTCAGGGAGGCGATGGAGGACGCAGTGTGTCCGGCCGCAGTATCGGCAGACGTAGGGGATGAATTCCTCTGCTCCGCATACTGAACAGCGTTCCAAGATTGCCCCGTCTTATGAGGTGTTAGTCACTTAAAATCGTGCCTCCAAAGGAGTCTGTTCTAGTTACGAGAGGTTAGGAATCTGGGTAACGCCAGGCTTAGAATTGTTATTCCTCACGTAAATAATTCAAGGGTGGCGTCCCCCGGGCGCGAGCACTGCCATTCGCCCGTTAAGGGTTGTTGGCTGGCTCGCTCCCATCGCCACTCTCGTAATCTTCTCAAGAAAAATGCCCAGGCTTCTTCCTTTGGGGCGATTCTTGTGCGAGTTTCGCATGCTGGATTCCTTGAGTTAGCGTCTTCTGGCGCGCTTTCCAAAAGGGAAAATAGTCGGTGAAACGTTGCCCAGTTTAGCCGGGATTCCGGAGCCTGGTACCGGGCAGTCTGCCTAGCATGCGGGCCCATGTCTGGAATAGGCTCTCCTGTCAGCCTGTGCCCCTTCGGGGCGCGTGGGTTCAAATCCCACTCCCGGCGCCAACAACACAACAACCTTCTCGCGTAAAGTGTGAAGGAGTTTTTTTAGATCAGAGATACCCCAGGGGGGGTCGAGAAATAGATAACAGAAAAACAAAGTTAGTGTAAAAAGGAAAGATAAGATCTAGCAAGGAAGGTTCTAGACTGGAGGATGAAGAAGGGAAAGACTTGGCGGTGAAGGCGGATCTGCGTCGCGAGACTCGCGCGCATATTTTTTTCTTCGACGCGCGTGGTGACGGGGTCTTAACAAGGTCTTATCGTCACGCCTTATCGCGTAAAACTGTTGTCCAGTCGATCTTGTCACTGTTAAGGATCCCTCGGTTGCTTTCTAGCCCTTCTCCTAGGGACGATCAGGGCGTTCACGCTTGTCTGCGATCATCGAACATGGATAGAGTAAAGCTGTTCAGCGGGTATCGAGCTCAGGAATTGAGCGCAAGGTCAGCGGCTGGAATCTCGCTATGCGACCCCGTACGTTTGGATTTTCGGATCAGGGCTGTTTTTTCAAACTGGAAGAATTAGAGAGGCGCTGTTATGGGGAAGGGTCCTTTGTGGCGAAACAGGGTCGGGCCGAACCGCGCTGAGATACAATCCCTTCCTACAAAGTCGACGGATCTAATAGTGCACTGTCTAGATCCAGCTTACTGCTTCAGGCTGGGGCGGGATCGTATTACGATCTCTCTCGCAGCTTCCACCTGTCGCGGATATTCCTTCCCTCGCCCGGAGAGTCTCTTGTCAGCCTTGTGAGCGTCCAGCTTGGCGACGACGTAGTCGACAGCCTTGTGAATATCGAACTGTTTGCAGCTGAAGACGTCGACGAAGGCCATGTTTCTGTCCGGGAAGGTGTGAATGCTAATGTGGCTTTCGGCGATTATGACGAATCCGCTGACTCCCCATTCCGTAGGATTATCGCCGGGGCGATAGATGAAAGTGTAGGGCGGGGTGATCTTGTGCATCCCGATAACGTCGGGAAGCTCGTCTAAGAGATCATAGATGTGGGAGAGGTCGGAGAGCTTTCGGCGGTCACACTCCGACAAATCAAGCGTAAGATGTGGTCCAAACATTTCTGGAAGATTTTCTAGTCCGAATTTTCCGGATGATAACAATCAGCGGTCAACGCGTATTTAAGAATTGTTTGCGCGCAGATCGATCGCGACAGTAATTTTTTCGCGCAAGAAATTTTTCAGTGAACGGAGAAAATTTTCTCTCCACGAACTTTTTCACCGAAAAAACGATCATCCGGTTGCTTGCGAGCAATAAATCGTAGATAAAAATTCCGCGGACAACTCCAGAATCCGACAACGAAATGTCCGCTGACGTCGGAATTAGACAAACACACATAGTTGTAGCAAAGCTGGCGCTGTCGAGTTCCTAGGCCGCCTCGTGTACAACAAATTTGCGCCTCACCTAGACGATTTGACGCGAGAGTTGTCGATCGCTCCGACTCTTGGGACTCTGAACTCGTGGAACGGCTTGAACTTCTGACCAATGTTTGCTCGCTTCGACCTTGAAACCAACTGGGGACGACGGGGATAACTTATCGACTGAGGGTCTCAGCCTCCAACACACGGGTTTGAAGACTGCCAGCAAGACTACGAGGGATCTGCAAAGTGGAAACGTTAAATTAAGCGATAGGACGGGCGATTGCTAGTCTCATAGTGAAATTATGTCCCGAGAGTTCAGGCTCATTCTCCGCTTCATGGGAACCGACATAGACGGGACCAAGAAAGTAGCCTATGGGCTCGGCAAGATACGAGGCGTAGGACCCAATCTAGCCTTTGCAGTCGTCAAAGCGGCAAAGATCAACCCGGAAGCCCGTATGGGAGCCCTCTCGGACGGCGAATTGTCGAGGGTGGAAGACGTCATCAAAGACCCCTTGAAACATGGCATACCCCCTAGAATGGTCAATCGACGTAAGGATATCGAAACTGGTCGAGATATGCATCTTGTTGGGGCCGATCTGGCTCTCAAGATCAAGTCTGACATTGACCTTATGAAAGATATCCAGAGCTGGAAAGGAGTCCGACACTCTTTGGGCCTAAAGGTCAGAGGCCAGAGAACAAGGACCACGGGTAGGTCAGGGAAGGCAGTTGGAGTGAAGAAGAAGGTTCTCATGGAAGCAGCGAGAGCGGCCGGAAAGAAGGAGAAGGAAGAGGAGAAGAAATAGACTAGGGTAATGCCATGGGAGACCCACGAAAACCAAGAAAAGCGTACCAGACGCCTCGCCACCCATGGCGAAAAGACCAGCTCGAAGAAGAACTCCACCTAGTGGGAGAGTACGGCTTACGAAACAAGAGAGAACTGCGCGGCCACGAGACCGAGCTATCGCAGATCAGAGGAATCGCCAGAACATTACTCGGAGCGGAGGAAGAGGAACGGGGCCCACTTGAACACCAATACCTGACTCGGCTAGCAAGACTCGGGATCCTCCCAGAATCAGCAACTGTCGACAATATTCTTGATCTGAACGTTAAAGATCTAATGGAACGCCGACTACAAACAATAGTGCACCGAACGGGTCTCGCGAAGTCTATCCACCAGGCTCGCCAGTTCGTCATTCATGGTCACATCAGTGTCGCCGGCGACATTGTCTCCGTGCCAAGTTATGTTGTTCAGCGCGAACAAGAGTCCAGAATAGCCTTCCACGCGCGCAGTCCCTTGAGCAATGCTCAACACCCTGCCAGAGCAGCTCCCACAGGTAAGAGAGTCTCCCGGAACACCCTGCCAGAGCAGCTCCCACAGGTAAGAGAGTCTCCCGGATCATAGAGGAAGTAGCCGCACCCACTGCTCCAATTCTTCCAGAAGTCTCGCCTGAAGTTAAGGAAGAAGTTCTTGCCGAACAACCTCTCGTAATTCCTGAAATCATGGAAGAAGAAGCGCCCGCGGAGCCGGGAGAAGAGAAACAGACGCAACCTGCTTAAACCCCCTTCTTCGGTAAGAAACACACCCGATACCAATGGTCGTCTCAACCGCCATTCTCCTAATCGTAGGAGGAATCTCCGCGGCTGCTCCCTTGTTCAAAAGAGTCTCGAAAGGCCTAGAGAAGGGGCTAGTCATTCTGGGCCTTGCGGTAGGAATCGCAATAATCATCGTTGCGATAGACTTGGCGCTTGGACTGGGCATCCTATCCGGCATTTTCGGAATAGGATTTGCGCCTGGGTCGACTTCGAATCCGTACCTGAAGTACTACTTGGTTGTCATGTCTGTTCTCGGAATTCTCCTCTTCTCTCGCCCGCTCCGCAACGTACGCTGGGCGTCTTTGATAGCCCTCGGGATTGGTATCCTCGCGGCCGCGTATCTTCACGTAGCGTTCTCGGTCTCTAGCACGGTTATCTTGGGCATAGTTTTCATAGTTACCATTCTGATCGTCTACACACTCCTTAGATTCGTCGAGGATATTCTTGAGTTCATTGGAACAGTACTTGCCTTTCCACCCGTCGCGATCGTGATCGGGCTCGTGAGTATCTACTTTGGAGTCATAACCTTCGGCTCCTAAATCATAGCCCTCCACCGGACCGCCACGCAATTAGACAAGTTTGCAAATGTTCCCAAACTTGGACCGAGGACGAAGGAAGACCAAATTGACCTAGCCAGCCTGACTTCCGGCGTTAAGGATCGCGTTTTCAGCGAATGCAAATGTTGAAGAATCAGATGTTGACATAGATTTTCGTGAACAGCTTTAAATAAAGTCCGGCCGGTCGGGGCTGGACGCTTCGCGTTGGAAGCATGATAACTAGATGGACATAAAACTCCTCATCAAGGAACAGGACACTATCCGTTTTGTCCTCTCTGATGTGTCACCCGCATTTGCTAACGCGCTTCGCCGGATAATCCTCGCCGAGGTCCCGGTGATGGCGATTGAAGACGTCATGATTTTGGAGAACAGCTCGGTAATGTACGATGAGATTCTGGCCCATCGTCTCGGGCTCATCCCAATCACAACTGATCAGAGCTACAATCTTCCCGAGGAATGCACTTGCAAGAGCGAACTTGGTTGCGAAAAGTGTAGAGCATCACTCTCGCTAGAGGTCGAGGCCTCGGACCCCGTTGAGGTTGTTTACACCTCTAATCTGAAACCGGAGAACCCTGAAGTGAAACCTGTCTCCGACAAAGTCCCGATCGTCAAGCTTGCCCAAGGCCAGAGAATCAAGCTTGAAGCATACGCGCGGCTTGGAAGAGGAAGAGACCATGCAAAGTGGCAGCCAGCGTCAGCATGCACTTACAGTTACGACCCGAAGGCGAAGACTTTCAATTTTTTTGTCGAATCAACGGGAACCTTACCCCCCGAGAAGTTGGTTCTAGATGCCGCCCGGCTCATCAACGCGAAAACCTTGGGGTTCGAGGAAGGACTCGGAGGAATTTCTGAAAAGTGAAAAAGACAGTAGCCGTCGCCCAACCTGAAGAGATTGTTGACGCTTCCAATTTGATCCTGGGAAGAATGGCCAGCTACGTGGCCAAGAAGGCTCTTGACGGAAAGAGCATGGTGGTCATAAACGCAGAACGCGCGGTCATTTCCGGAACCAAGGCGCGAGTTGTCGGTAGAGCCAAGCTGAAGCTAAAGACTCGAACGCTCGGAAACCTGGAGAAAAGTCCGACCCATCCGCGCAAGCCCGACGGCTACGTCCGAAGAGTCATACGAGGAATGTTGCCTTGGAAGAAAACGGGAGGCAAAGACGCTTTCCACAGAGTCAAAGTCTACATCGGCACCCCTAGCGAATATCAGGATCGTCCAGCGACGAGAGTTGCTGACGCCGACGCTTCAAGACTAAGGGTTCCTTACATCACCATCGCCCAATTATCCGGTGAGATTGGAGGCTATCCACAGTGAGCGAGAAGAAGAAACTCTCACTTGAAACAGGCAAGAGAAAAACCGCGATAGCGAGAGCAATAATGAGACCTGGGAAAGGACGCATTTACATCAATGATCAATCACTCGATCACATGTACCCAGAAGTCGCAAGAATGAAGATCGAGGAGCCGTTGTTGATAGCTGGGGAAAGGTCGAAAGGCGTGGATATCAGAGTCAGCATCGAGGGTGGCGGAGTGATGGCCCAGGCAGAAGCTGCCCGCATAGCAATAGCCCGAGCGTTGGCAGGCTGGACGAAGGGAAGTGAGTTGAGAAAGACCTTCCTCGCCTACGATAGAGTCATGATAGCTGGAGACCAGAGAGTCACAGAACCCAAAAAGTTCGGTGGACCAAGCGCACGACGAAGAAAACAAAAATCGTACAGGTAATGATTGACCTATGATAATACCTGTAAGATGCTTCACGTGTGGAAAGCAGATAGCTGACAAGTGGGAAACCTTCAACCAGCGCGTAAGAGCAGGCGACAAGCCCCAGAAAGTCCTCGACGAACTTGGAATCCGGCGGTACTGCTGTAGACGGATGCTCATAACACACGTCGAGTTAATCGACGAGTTCCTGAAATATCCGCAAGTGACCGCGAAGAGACGGGCTGAACTCGCTTAGGGTCTTGGTCGCATGGAGAGCCAAGACTTTGAGGATAGAGAAGCAATCCCTCGAGCGGAGAACCTTCTCCTCTCACTGGAAGAGCTCTTGGCCGCGGGTCTCCACATTGGCACCCGGATCAAGACGGTGGACATGGAAAAGTACATTTTCCGAGTTAGACCCGACGGGCTCTTCATACTAAACATCGGAGAGACGAACGAGAAAATCCGAGTGGCCGCCAAGTTCATGGCGCGCTTCGAACCAGGCCGAGTACTGGCAGTATCATCAAGACTCTACGGCAAGACTCCAATCGATAGGTTTGCGGAGCTCACCAAGGCTATGCCGATAGTCGGCCGATTCATGCCTGGTCTCATATCCAATCCTCTACAGCCAAAACACGCCGAACCACAAGTCGTACTAGTAACTGACCCGAGAGCAGACTGGCAAGCCATCAAAGAGGCAACAGCAGTCGGAATACCTGTCATTGCCCTTTGCGATACGGACAACGTTTTCTCGGGAGTTGACCTCGTCATCCCAGTTAACAACAAGGGACGAAGAGCCTTGGCAGTAGTCTACTGGTTGCTCGCACGTCAAGTTCTCAGGGAGAGAGGAGAAATCCCACAGGATGGGACCATCCCGTTGACGATAGACGATTTCGAGACGAAGCTCGCCGCCATGCCCGTGGGACGAGCTTCAGGTGGCGAGGCGTGAAAAGGCGCCTTCCAGCTCAAGCAGGAACTTTCTACCCGGACACTGAAGGGGCCCTAAGAACCCAGATCCAACAATCCTTTCTCCACCCATTAGGACCAAGAGCCATACCAACGATTCCTGGAACTCGAAACCCGAACCTTCTCGGATTGATCGTTCCTCACGCTGGCTACAAGTATTCTGGACCAGTCGCAGCCCACAGCTACTATCGCCTCGCGTCAGCAGGAATCTTCGAATCCATAATCATTATCGGACCCAACCATACCGGACTTGGAAGCGGAGTCTCGACAATGACTGAGGGCGAATGGAGCACTCCTCTCGGAGACGTGCCTATTGACACAGATCTCGCCCGTGAAATCGTCGACAACTCCGAAGTCGTGGATGTCGAGGACGAGGCTCACAGAAACGAGCACTCCATCGAAGTCCAGCTGCCGTTCCTACAATACATCTATCCAAGACGATTCAAGTTTGTTCCCATCTGCATGATGCTCCAAGATCTACAGACCAGCATCGAGATCGGCGAGGCCGTAGCAAAAGCAGCAGAGAAGCAAGGTGCAACCATCTTAGCTTCCTCGGACTGGACTCATTACGAACCGCAGGAAGAAGCTCAATCCAAGGACAAACAGGCGATCAAAGAAGCCTTACAAATGAACGAGAAGAGATTCCAAGAAATAATTGAAGAACGCTCCGTCTCGGCTTGTGGATACGGACCAGTCACCGCAATGATCCATGCGGTAAAGCTCCGTGGCGCGAAGAGTGGAAATCTTCTTTCGTACCAGACTAGTGGAGATATCACTGGAGACAAGAGCGCGGTTGTCGGCTACGCGGCCGCGTCATGGAGACAAGAGCGCGGTTGTCGGCTACGCGGCCGCGTCATTTGAGAAGTGAAGGGTCCTCGCGCCCGCCCATCAGTTCTTCGTCCGCAATTGCACGGGCCCCAGGCAAGATAATCCTAGCCGGAGAACACTTCGTAGTTCTCGGCGCGCCCGCCGTAGCAATGGCCATCAACCTCTACTCTAAGGTCCAAGTGACCCCCAAGAATAGTTCAGGAGTGGATGTCAATGCAGACATACCGCTTCGATTTCTGACTAGCAAGAATCGAAACTCAGGGGTTCCTGATCCTAGACAGCTTGTACGCCCTCTTCAGCTCGCCGCCGAAGCGACCCTAAGGCATGTTGGGGCTAAAGACCGCGGACTGCGAGTGAATGTTGAGTGTGAGATTCCTGTCGCAGCAGGCCTCGGCTCATCAGCATCGACAACCGTGGCAATAATTTCGGCCGTAGCGAGGTCGAGGGGAATCGAACTGAGCAGGAAGAAGATCTTCAACCTTGCCTTCGTACCGGAAAACTTCCTTCACGGCAAACCCTCGGGAGTAGACCAGGCGGCCTGTATCTACGGGGGCATGATACGTTTCAAACGTCCATCAAATGTGAAAACGGTTCGTCTGGAGAAGGAGCCTGCAATCGTCGTCTGTGACACAGGCATTCACCACGCAACTGGGATACTTGTAGGAGGTGTTGTTCGGAGATCTCACAGAGAGAAGAAAGATTTTCGCGATTACATTGCGAAAGTTCGTGACATTTCCCATGGCGTCGTCGAGTCGTTAAGGGAGGGCGACGACGAAGACCTCGGCGTACTCATGTACCAGAATCACGATCTTCTTAGAAAGATCGGCGTTTCCCATCCCAAACTCGACCACCTAGTAGAGGTAGCAAGGCGCTCTGGCGGCTTGGGAGCGAAACTTACAGGGGCTGGAGGAGGAGGCTGTATGATGGTCCTCTGCCGGAGTGTTAAGGATCGAGATAGAATGTCTCGTATTCTCAGAAGAGAGGGCGGGACGCCATACAAGGTTTCAATGGATGTCACTGGCGTCGAATCACACTCTGCCTGAGAGGGGTGTTCGAGTAGCGATGGAAAAATCCAAAGCGTAGCACCTACAGCCAAAGCAGACACGCTAGAGCTCGAAGAGCGACTCGGAGGAAATACTTGGAATTACTGTATCATGTTACAAAGGAAGATTCTGTCCTAGGCTCTGTAGAGAGATCGACGGCTCATCGAGACCAGATTCTGCATAGGTCTGGCATGATCTTCGTGATTCGTTCCGATGGCAGGATACTGCTTCAGCATCGGAGCCCCAGCAAGACGATATTCCCAGACTGCTGGGATTCTTCAAGCTCCTTCCATGTCACGTTCGGAGAAAGCTACGAACAAGCAGCAAGACGTGAACTCAGAGAAGAGACAGGGATCTCCGCACCGCTCACCTACCTTGGCAAGTTCTCGTACCATATCCCACCCGAGAACGAGATCGTTGCAGTATTCTCCTGTAGAAGTGATGATCCTATCAAGATTGATCCATCGGAATCCTCTGGCGCTTCATTCCACACAAAAGATGAAGTCAATGCGATTGCTTCATCCGAGAAGGCAGCGCCATGGCTTACAAGAGGCTGGAATATACTAACGGACGGTCGAATCTGAAAGCGGGAGCGCTCGGCTGTCGACTTCGGACTATAGTATGTCGACCATAACAGTGATTCGGTGGGGTTGATGTTCGGGTCCTCAGATGTTGAGCGATGAGATATGCTAGTACGGGTTGAAGGCCACGAGTCCGTTCGAGCTTGCGTCGCAGTAGCCAGCGAACACCCATGTTGGAACTCCACCACTTGGAGTGATGACCTTCCAGATCTCGTAGATCGAAGCCACTCGGTCGCCGCTTGGTTCAAGCTGGGTCCAGCCAGTAACCCCATAGTAGTCGTCTGCGACCGTAAGCATCGCGGCTTGTATGCGAGTCCCATTATACGACCCTACTTGTAGAGTCGCAAGGGCTGCGAGCCAGACATCATCGTACGCGCCAGTACAGTAGAAATCGCATGTGGCTCCCGGATATGTGCTGGCAAAGGTCAGGTAGAGTCGTTCGGTCTTGGTGTTGTTGAGGAAGCCATAGATTGTTGAGGGCAATCTAATGCTGGATATGATTGGTCCCGAGGTAACATTACCGGATAAGAAAGTGTCTTGTGCCTCGCCATCTGTGCCGGTCCAAACAGAGGTCGGCCCGCCTCCGGTGCCGGGAAGCTTACCAGTAAGAAGAGCCCTGATTGAAGAAGACGAACTCTGACTTATCTCAGATACTATGGCCCCAAACTCTTCAAATGAGATCGCGTCAATTCCGACTCTGTTTGGGCTCGTCGCGTTCAAGGCCTGGAATTCAACAGACAACTGCTGAATCACACTGGCAAAAGTTGCAGCCGAAGTATCATAACGAATGACGCAGACGCTGTCCGAGGAAATGCATCCCGCATAATCGACTATGCCGCCGAAATCGACAGCCGTGGCGTTCGCCAAATTGTCGCCATAGCTGTCATGCCTTTGGAGAATAACCACCTTCGTTGCTCCTTCCGCTTTCAGCATGGCTGCATCGGCTTGACCCTGCCACCTGTCGTCTGGAGCAGTTCGGAACAGGTAGTCATTCGGAATCGCGAGAGCAACAGAAGTTGAGGAGGGGCTAATGAGAACAATGTGGTTAGCATTTGCGAACGAAAGTATGAATTGGATGGCGCCGCTGTTCAACGGACCGACGACAAC
>WNGH01007196.1_pt1 | contig 10600 bp, 5 predicted proteins | sample 5400631 | NCBI WGS metagenome assembly WNGH01 (sample SAMN13153373, study PRJNA577476) | soil metagenome | isolation source: 115 cm soil or saprolite under Garry oak tree replicate 1 | place: USA:California | collected 2016-06-15 | reverse complement strand
TTGCTGGCCGGGCAACTGCAATGCTGCTTGCGACAACGAGGAAAGCCACTGAAAAGAAAAAACAGTGGCACACCGAAACGGCCCGCTTCTTCCGCTCCCTCATGCTTAATCTTATCTTTCCGCGCCGTGTTCGGCAAACTAACGTCCGAATGTCATCCCGAGCACAGTGAGGGACTTCTCACGAGGTGATTGATTACGCTGCTGACCCAGCGTGACCCAAACTTCGTAGGTGGGGTTCCTCACTTCGTTCGGGATGACCGCGATTGGGCTTTGACCCGACGTTCGACGTTCGACGTTCGGTGTTGAGCGTTGGACGTTCTCTGGTCGCCAGACGTTACAGGTTACACCTTATATCGGAGACGCTTCTTATGCCGATGCGCCCTCATACGCTTGCGGCGCTTGTGCTTGGCAATTTTTGCTTTCCGTCTTTTTTTGAGAGAGCCCATTTAGGTTTTCGGGGTCGCAGGTTGCGATTTAACCATTTAATCCGCTTCATTGCAACTCAGTTTCGCTGCGGTCGTGGTCATCATTGGCCGGGTTCGTGCGGCTTCTGTGCAGCGATGATCATGCTGTTCTTCAGGAAGCCATGTGCTCAGTGGTGAGTGAACACGACGGCGCACACGAGGAGAGAATGAGATGCAGATAGAGTCCAGCGCCTTTCATATCCGACCACTGCAACTTTCAGCTACTTGTATCTAGCTCGCGATAGCGTTTCGCGCGATCCAGACCGAGCCACGCGGCATACAACGAGATGACGATGCTGTATATTGGGATCGGTATGGCCGAGCATCCTGTGAACGGGAGAGAGTCGTGAGCAGAAATGCGTTCACGGCGAGAATCGTCGCCGTGAACCAGAACTGCTCGGTCGTGCACTTGTCCTTTTGCGCTTGGTGCTCGTTATCGTTCACGCGTGACTAGACCTAACAAGAATTAGATCAAAAAATTCCGTCTAATCCAATCACTTCTTCAGCATTACATCGCGTTTCGCTTTAAACTCGGTTCCCGCTTTCCATTCCGGGAATTTGTCGCCGTTAGCGACCTGATAGCCGACTTCGAAGAGGATTTGAACGTCTTGCACCGCGCCGGAGAGGTCCCACGTGGGATCAACTTCGTCGGACGGCTGGTGATAATGTTTCGCGACAAATTCGTCGCGCTTCTGCTTTCCGTACCCTGGCGGTTTGCCAATAATCTCAATGCCGCGGGCTGCGTGCAACACGGGGACACCGACCTTTGCGAATTCGAAACTATCGACCCGATAGAAGCCGCCTTTCTCCGGTTCGCTGTTCGGCTTCATCACGCGCTCCTGTCGCGCAGCCGCCTGGCCTAACAAGTCGTCCAATGTTGAATTGCTATTGGTGAGGTCTTCGAGGTCATGCGTTTTACCCCACGGATTGATGCCGTCGATGTTGATGTCAGCCAGCGTTTTCTCCAGCGGATACAGCGGATGCTCTGCGTAATACTTTGCGCCAAGTAATCCCGCTTCTTCGGCAGTCGTTGCCATGAACAACACCGATCGTTTCGGCGGCGGATTTAGTTTTTTAAACGCGGCTGCAAGCTGAATAACGGACGCCACGCCGGACGCGTTATCGATCGCGCCGTTGAAAATCTGATCGCCCTGTAATTCGGGATGACGCCCGAGATGGTCCCAGTGCGCAGTGCAAATGATGTATTCGTCCCGCAATTTCGGATCGTCACCTTCGAGTTTGCCGATGACATTGTGCGATTTGAACGAACGAATCTGTTGTTTAATCTCGATGTTGGCTTTGGCATTCAACGCCACCGGCCGGAACTCTTTTGTTACCGCCGTTTCCTTCAGCGCATCAAAATCCTGGCCGCAATCTGCGAATAATTTTTTCGCAACATCGCGCGTGATCCAGGAACGCGCCGAAACCGCGTCCATGTTCTTGTTCGGATTATCGAGCTCGAAGTTTTCTTTGCCCCAGCTCGATCTCACTACCTGCCACGGATAAGCGGCCGGTTCGGTTTCGTGAATGATGATCGCCGCGGACGCGCCTTTTTGCGCTGCGATTTCGTATTTGTAGGTCCAGCGGCCGTAGTAGGTCATCGCTTTTCCCTTAAACATTTTGTCGTCGAGCTTTGACGGATCTTTCGGATCCGGCACCGGCGGATCGCCGATCAACATCAGCAACGTTTTGCCATGCACATCGACATCTTTGTAATCGTTCCAGCCGTATTCCGGCGCCACGATGCCGTAGCCGACAAAGACTACGTCGGCCTTGTCGATTTTGATTTCCGGTTGAAGACGCGCAGAGGAAGCAACGAAATCATCCGGAGATTTGAGGTCGCTGGTTTTGTCGCCAACCATGAACGACATTCGTGGTTCGCTCTTGATCCCGGCCAAGGGAACCTCCTGCATGTATGTCCCGTCCGGATTTCCCGGCTGCAACCCGATCTGTTTGAACTGATCGGTGATGTATTTGACCGAAAGCTCTTCCCCTTTCGTTCCCGGCGCGCGTCCTTCGAATTCATCCGATGCGAGAATCTTGATATGCGCGAGCAGGCCGTCCGGAGTGATCGCCTCTAGTGCCGGCTGCAAACGCTCGGCCAATTCATCGGCCGCGAGAAGCGAGGTTGCAGCGGCAACAAGAATGACGACGAGCGAGCGAACAATTTTCACCCTATACCGAGACGTTGTAGCGGCGTTTGTGTCAAACGCCGAGATAATTCAGGCGCGTTGATAGGCGCTTGGCACAAGCGCCTCTACAACTATCTGCTTTCCCGCGGGGGACCTGCGGGGCTTTTCTTTGTCTTGCGATTGGTAAACTGGATTCTCAATTTTTCCGCTGCAAAATCGTGATGCGTCCCCGCAGGAATTCGATCGTGCGCGGATAAATCCATGCAGGCGCAGGCGGCGTCTCGCCATCGAACGCAATGACGTACGGCAATTTTCCGGCAAGAAGGTCACCGTAATATCTGCGAACAATTTCACTGGGCACTTTATAATCCAGCGAATAAATGGCGATGTACTTTGGATTGCGCTTCTCCAAGGCGGCGGCGGTGAATAACGCTTGGTCGGCATGTCCTTCTCTCTCGGCAACGAGCGGTTGTACCCATTCGGGAAAAACCGTGCGAAACAACTCGACGCGACCCGGCATATGAGGCAGACGCAGATCGGTGATGTCTCGTGCGGGGGGTATGGGGTCGTCGAGTCGGCCGAGATCAATTTCGTGGCCATCGAAATCTGGCAGTTTCGACCAATGTGGACTGGTGCCACTCGATTCGATAACGCTACCTGGCGGGACATTTTTCACCATCCAGAGCTGTGCATTCAGCCGCGGATCATCGTTGAAACGCTTGCCAACCAGATAACTGCAAAGGCAGTTGTAAATCAGAACTGGCAGGAGCAACGCCAGAGCCCACTTTCGCCGTTCGAATGTCTGCAACGCCGGGCCAATCATCAAAATCAGGAACGGAATCGCGGGCAAAACATAACGCGTTTCCGTTCGCGGGAACGTCCCTATTTTCAAAATATAGAAGAGAAATACGGCGGTGCTCAGGGTGAATCCACGCGTCGCGGGATTGCTGAGGTCGCGTCGTTTCAGGATTAGGAGACAGCTCAAAATCGCGAGGCCAGCGATCAAAAACGCTCCGGGAATTCCAACAATTTCCGGAATTCGGCCAAGAGCGCCAAGATAATTGGCGCGATCTGGTTGACCTGCGTAACGGGGCGTGACCGTGTAGTTGTAGATGAAATCGTGCCAGAATTTTTTCGGCTCATAAGGCGCCGTCGGACATCCGAAGAGAAATCCGAGCAGGACCATGCCCAATCCAATCGCCAGTTGACGGCTTAGGATTATCCTTCGAAGGCCCGCGCTGTTGGTTGCGAAGAAATGAGCGGCAAGAAGCGCGATTCCGACTGCCAGGCCGTTGTATTTGGTTGCGATTGCGATGCCGGTCAAAAAGCCAGCAATGGCATAATTCCGTGTGGTAGGAGACGAGGCGAGCCGAAGCGCGGACCAAAGCGCCGCCAGCATCCAAAACAAGAGCGGCAGGTCGACGGTGAGGAAATGCGCGTTGGTAACAAATTCGGCGCTCGTGGCGAAAGCAAACGCGATGACGACGGCAGAAAATCTTGCGTACGAGCTACGGCTAAAACTATAAGCGAGTGCAATTGTGCCCAGATAAAGTGCGATCGTCACTAACCGCGAGCCGATTAGCTTTGCCGAATTAGCGATCTTCATTCTTTCCGCCGGCACTTGGGCGAGTTTCATAACTCCGGTGATTGGCCAGACCACAAGAACGTGGTTTAAGTAGGTATGAAACGGCGGCTTCATGTAGTCACTCGGCCGCAGGGCGCGCAAACCACGCATTGCGATTTGACTGCGATTCCAGTCTTCGACTCGCCCCCAAGTGATACCCTGCAGACAAAAAAGGAACGCGAGCAACAGTGCCGCGACTAGCAGCGGATCAACGCGTTGAAGTTTTCCCGATTGTCCAGCGGGCTTTGTGAGGTCCCTCACTTCGTTCGGGATGACAGAGCAGAGTTAGCGGCTTTCCTGCGAGGGCCCGGCGGGTGCTTTCTTCTTGTTATCAGCTTTGACGCCGATTTTTTTCAGGAACGGCTCGATCGATTGTTTCCGGCCGAGGAACTTCTCGATGGACATGGTCACCTCACGCGAATCGCCGGGCTCGTAAATTTCGCGACGCAATTTCAGGCCGGCTTGTTTGTCTAGGTAACCGTCCTTCGCTTTTTCAAAGACGGTTGCCAAATCAGCGGCGATGGCATCGGCCCAAGCGTAGCCGTAGTAACCGGCGTCGTACCCGTTCAAGTGACCAAAATAGGAGACGAACGTCGTGCTGGAATCGATTGGTAGAAAAACTTTTTCCAAAATGGGATTTGATATGGCAACGCAATCGTAAGGCATCTCTTCAGGATGGGGGTCGTGCAGGGCGAGGTCGAGTGATGCGAACGCGAACTGGCGCCGATAAAAAACACCGGCGTTGGCCAGCTTGGCGTCGTTCATTTTTTTGACGATTTCGGCCGGAATCTTTTTTGACGGATCACGGTAATCAGCCGCGAACGTGTCGAGCACTTTCTTGTCCCAGACCCAATTCTGCAACATCTGCGACGGCGCTTCGACGAAATCCCCCGGCACATGGGTTCCGGCGAAACGTCCGTACTTCGCGCGAGTAACAATTGAATGCAGGCAGTGGCCGAATTCGTGGAACAGCGTTTCCGCGTCCTGGTGTGTGAGCAAGGATGGTTTGTCGGCTGTCGGCGGCGGAAAGTTGCAGAGCAAAGCGACGGTCGGCCGCTGATATTTGCCATCCGGTAATAGTTTGCCGCTGATAATGTCGAACTGCGCGAAGTGATTGAATTTTCCTTCGCGCGGGAACATGTCGAGATAAAACATGCCGAGCGGTTCACCACTGGCGGCATCGGTCACCAAGTAAAGCTGCAGATCATCGATCCATTTGTAAGGCGCGGCGATCTTTTCAAACCTCAGACCAAAGATGTTCTGATAAATGTTGAACATTCCATCGAGCACCTTTTGGAACGGGAAATACGCGCGCAAAGCTTCCTTATCGACATCGTATTTTTGCTTGTTCCGCTGGTTGCTGTAGTAACGCCAGTCCCATACCATGATCTTGGCATTAGGATCGTTCGTCTCAGCGGCTTTCAATTTTTGTAATTCAGCCACTTCGCTGTCGAATTTCGGCTGAATACCTGCGACCAGATCATTGATGTATTTTTCCGCATTCATCCCGGTCTTGGCCATTTTGATTTCGGTCTGGTAATCGTCCCATGACTTGTAACCGAGCCGCAGCGCAATCTTGTTGCGGAGCACCAGCATTTGGTTGAGAACAGAAACGTTGCTGTCTTTCGCGAGAGTGTCGTGAATTACGTAAAGCTGCTTGCGAATCGCTTCACTTTTCGCGTTTTCCTCCACGGTGATGAATTGCCAGGTAACATTTGCCATCACCGTGTAAACGTCATCGCCGGTCTTGATTCCCGGCGCGGCGAGGAAGCTTTCCGGGACCCCGTCCAGATCGGCCTTTGTAAACATTACCGGAGCAGTGGCCTTAACGACGTTGGTGTCGAAGTCGGTCCCGAGTTTGGACAATTCCTTGCGCAGTTGTTCGACTTCCTTTCGCTGATCGGGCGGCAACTCAAGACCCGCGCGACGATAATCGCGCAACGTTTCCTTGAGCAGCTTTTCGTCTTCGCCGGTGAGTTTGGGATGAATATCGGCAAAAGCTTTGATGGCTTTGTAAACGTCCTCGCGATAATCGATTCCGACCGCCCACTCTTGAAAGGCCTTCACCGCGTTCTCAGCCGCCGTGCGCATGCCAGGATTCGTGTTTGTTTCCTTAATGATCGTTGCCCTGTTCGCCGTGATTCCGGCTTGATATGTGAGATCGTCGAGCGCTACGACGGTGCTTTTGAAAGTAACCTTGCTCAGGTCTTGGGCACCGATTTGATCGAGCGCGCTATTTGCTTTAGCGATCGCATCTTTCATTGATGCCTCGATCGCTTCCGGCCTCTGTTCCCAGTCGGGGATCGTCAGCACTGCGTTTGCCTTCGCGGCAGCGGTGCGAAAGTCATCGACGGATTTCGGTTCACCGGCCGAGAGATCGACGACGGCCGCACAAAACAAGATCGACAAGCACAAGTTTTTCATTCGGAAAGGTTTGATTGCTGAAGACGGCGAACATTGTGTAGAACGTTCATCGCGTAAAGTGAAATCCCTGCGCGAATCGCATGATTGAGAAATTTTTCCTCGCCTTCATCCCGGTCTTTGTCGCCATCGATCCAATTGGGCTCGTCGCGATCTTCATGGGTCTTGGCACGAGCGCGTCGCGCGATCATCGAAAACAGCAGGCGTTTCTGGGAATCTTCACAGCTCTCTGCGTTGCCGTCGGATTTATTTTTCTTGGGAAAATTATTTTCGCAGCGCTTGGAATCACCGTTGCGGATTTTCAAGTCGCCGGTGGCCTGATCTTGCTTGGCTTGGCCGGGCGCGAACTGCTCGGCCTTGGCCCGCATGATCGCGGAGGTGGGGACGAATTTGGCGTTGTTCCACTTGGCATGCCGCTCATTGCCGGGCCCGCATTGCTTACCGCTCTCTTGATTTTGGTCGATACAGTCGGTCTGCTTTTCACGTTAGTCTCGCTTTTGATAAATCTCGCACTGGTCGCGATCGCGTTCTGCAATGCTGATCAGTTTACGCGTTGGATGGGCAAACAGGGGCTGCGCGGTGCCTCGAAAATAATCGCGCTGCTTCTCGCGGCGATTGCCGTGAGCCTGATTCGTCGTGGCTGGCACGCCGCCGGGGCCTAATCAGTTATTGCCTTTAGCAACGCCACGTTTTAATTTGCAGCAGGTTAAATCCGAAGAGGAGGCCTGACCCGAATCAATTTAGCGTATTGAGAGCATAACTCGGGATCGTTGACACGCTGGCGACCCTTGTTACTATCCTCGCTCCTATGAGATTTCCGCTCGCATTAACAACGAAGATCGCGGCTTACATGATCGGCCACAAGTTGCGTGGCACGAAGAAGTTCGCCACGGTGCTTCAGCTCGAGCCGTTGCACACGTGCAACCTGACTTGCACCGGTTGCGGGCGGATCCGCGAATATTCCACGTCGCTCAAGGACATAATGAGCCTGGAGGATTGCCTCGCTGCGGCAGAGGAGTGCAACGCGCCCATGGTCTCGATCTGCGGCGGCGAACCGCTCATTTACCCGCACATCGAAGCGCTGGTGAATGGATTGCTCGCGCAAAATCGGATCGTTTACATCTGCACCAACGCCATGTTCATGCGCAGGAAAATGCGCGACTGGATGGCGTCGCAGATCGCCACGCGCCCCGAGTTCGTCGATGAGAAAATCGACGAGTTAATGAAAGTCGGTTTGCTTAGCGAGAAAGATGCGGCTGAAATCCGCAAAGGTCCGAAAGACCCAGCCAAGCCCACGATCGCGCCGAGTAAATGGATGTATTGGAACGTCCACCTCGATGGACTGGAGCGCATTCACGATCTGATCGTGGAACGCGAAGGTGTCTTCAAGGAGTGCATTCTCGCAATAAAGATGGCGAAGAATCTCGGCTATCAAGTGGCAACGAACACGACCATTTACAAGGAAACCGATATGCAAGAGGTCGAGCAGATGTTCGATTATCTCTCCGATCTTGGCGTCGATGGCCACACAATTTCCCCCGGCTATGAGTACGACGCCGCGAAGAAAGACATGATCAAACGGCTCAATCTGCGCCCTGAGAATTTTTTCCTCACCCGGTCCATGACGATTCGGAAATTCCGGAAAGTGGAGGAATGGATGAATCGATACACGTTTCTCGGCACGCCGGTTTATTTTGAATTTCTCGCCGGCAAACGGGATTTGACCTGTTCAGCCTGGGCGATTCCGACCCGGAATATTCGCGGATGGAAAGGGCCGTGCTATCTCATGACCGACGGCCATTACTCGAGCTACGCGGAATTGCTCGAGAAAACCGAGTGGGACAAATACGGCGTCGTGAACGGCATCGCACGCGACAGCCGTTGCGAGAATTGCATGGTGCACTGCGGCTACGAGCCAACTGCCAGCCTCGGGCTCCAAGCGCAGCGCGGCGATACTTGGAAGACGATTAGGTTCAATTTCGGGCCAAAACCGAAGCCGACGGGCCGGGGCAGCGAGACGGTTGTGTTTAACGGTGTGAGCAGCGGCAACGGGCATATCACCGGGAAGTCCGCTCAAACGAACGGCGCTGCAGCGCACGCCTCGTAAGATCGACATGCTGAATCCGTCGAAGAACCTGATCGTTTTGCCAAGCGCACGGCCCGAAGTCACAGAGTCTTATTCTGCGACCGATCAAGAGATCGCCCGCGCGATCGCACGCGCGCAGGAAAACCTTCTACGGCAACAGAAACCCGATGGCCACTGGTGTGGCGAGCTGATCGTCGATAGCACGCTCTGCTCCGATTACATCCTCTTCTTGCACTGGTGCGGTGAAGTGGATGCGCAATTGCAGCGGCGTTGCGTTCGTCACATCTTGAAACGGCAACTGCCGGATGGCGGTTGGAATATTTATCACGGCGGTCCGAGCGAGATCAACGCGTCGACCAAAGCCTATTTCGCCCTGAAACTCGCTGGCTGTTCTGTGGACGCGCCGTTTATGCAGGAAGCGCGAGCCACCATCATGCGCCTTGGCGGCATCCCGCAAATGAACACGTTCAGCAAACTTTACCTCGCGCTGCTTGGCCAGTTTCCGTGGAAGTATTTGCCCGCAATCCCGGTGGAAATTGTGCTTCTGCCGAGATGGGCGCCATTTCACATCTACAAAATGTCGTCGTGGAGCCGGGGCATGATCATTCCGCTCGCCATCATCAATCATTTCAAACCTACTCGGATTCTGCCTGGCGAAAAACAATTGCATGAACTTTATCCGCTGGGCACCGAGCAAAGCGATTTGCGCCTTCTTCGCAGCGAAAAGTTCTGGACCTGGCGCAATTTCTTCCTGCGAGTAGATGATGTTTTCAAATTCCTGCGGCCGCTCCGGATTCAGCCGCTGCGGCGGCGCGCGCTGGAAGCAGCCGAGCGCTGGATGCTCGAACGCGTCGGCGAGGGAAGTGACGGTCTCGCAGCGGTCTTTCCGGCGATGCTCAACTCTTTGATCGCTTTGCGCGCGTTGGGTTACTCGAAGAAAAATCCAGTTTACGCCAAGGCTGAGAAAAATTTCACCGGGCTGTTTGTCGATGATCCGGAGGATTTCCGGATTCAACCTTGTCTCTCGCCCATTTGGGATACGGCGATCAACGTCATCGCGCTGGCCGAATCCGGTGTTTCGCCGGACCATCCAGCGCTGCAAAAAGCCACAGATTGGCTGGTCAACAAAGAGGTGCGAATTAGAGGGGACTGGGCGGTAAACAATCCGCATCCGCAAGCGAGCGGTTGGGCATTCGAATACAACAACATTTATTATCCGGACACCGACGACACAGCGATGGTGCTGATGGCGTTGCGCACGGTGCGGCCCAAAGATCCACAAACGCTCGATGCAATCTTTCGTCGCGCGCTTGATTGGCAGCTCAGTTTCCAATGCGACGATGGTGGCTGGGGCGCATTCGACAGAAACGTCACAACCGAGTGGCTCGAAGACATGCCGTTTGCCGATCATAATGCGATCCTCGACCCGACCTGCAGCGATCTGACCGCGCGCACGCTCGAGCTGTTCGGTTATATCGGGTTCGACCCGAATCATCCCGCAGTGAAACGCGCCCTGGAGTATTTGATCAGGACGCAGGAGGACGACGGTTCCTGGTACGGCCGCTGGGGCGTAAATTACATTTATGGCACATGGCAGGTGTTGCGCGGTTTGCGCGCTATCGGTCAGGACATGACGCAGGACTGGATCTTGCGCGGGCGCGACTGGCTGGAGAGCTGTCAAAACAACGACCGCGGCTGGGGCGAGACCTGTGCAACCTATGACAATCCTGGCGCCAAAGGCATCGGCGAGAGTACCGCTTCGCAGACTGCATGGGCAGTGATGGGTATTTGCGCGTGCGGCGAGCTGGATCGGCCGAGCGTTCAGCGCGGCTTGCGCTTCCTGCTCAGTTCGCAAAAACCGGACGGCTCGTGG
>WNGH01024926.1_pt1 | contig 10601 bp, 15 predicted proteins | sample 5400631 | NCBI WGS metagenome assembly WNGH01 (sample SAMN13153373, study PRJNA577476) | soil metagenome | isolation source: 115 cm soil or saprolite under Garry oak tree replicate 1 | place: USA:California | collected 2016-06-15 | reverse complement strand
GTAGTAGAGAAGATCGTTCGGCATAGTGAAGCGCTGGGCGGTATCTCCCGCCTCACTTTTCAAATGAACGCGGCCTCTTTACCTCATGCGAAGCTCATGCGAGCCATTGAAGCGATTGGCACCCGCGTCGTACCCGCGCTGCGCGAACGACTCGCAGACGAAGCTAACTTAAACGAGACAGCTGTGTCATGACTCGATTGTGGTGCTGAGCTCTTCGCGGAAACCTCGAACTTAAGGTTTGATGCCAGATGAAAGGAACAAATGAAAAACACATACAAAGCAGTAGAAGTCTCCTCTCCGGGAGTGCTTCGAGTAGTGGAGCGGCCGGTCATTGAACCTGGAGCAGGTCAAGTTCGGATTCGGGTGGAAGCATGCGGAATCTGTCACACGGATGCGGCCACGGTCATGGGCATCTACCCGGGTCTGACTCTTCCGCGTGTTCCTGGACATGAAGTGGTTGGCCGCATTGAGGCGTTGGGAACCGGAGTATCCAAATGGAAAATCGGTCAACGCGTCGGTGTCGGCCTCATTGCCGGAGAAGATGGAGTGTGCGAACCGTGCCGGCGGGGAGACGCCGTGAATTGTCAGAACCCCGTGGTATCGGGAGTAACCTCGGATGGAGGATATGCGGAACTGATGATCGCTGAAGCACGCGCCCTCGCTTCTGTTCCGGATGAGCTCACATCCGCGGAAGCCGCTCCCCTTCTCTGCGCTGGGATCACGACCTACAACGCTCTCCGCAACGCCGGCTTGCGTGGTGGAGACCTGGTGGCTGTGCAGGGCGTTGGCGGCCTTGGCAATCTTGGTATCCAGTTTGCGCGGCACATGGGATTCCGTACTGTCGCCATCGGTCGTGGACGCGAGAAAGAAAAGCTGGCGAAGGATTTGGGCGCGCACGTCTACATCGATACTGCCGCGGAGAATGCCGCAGGAGTACTGCAGCGTATGGGCGGGGCCATGGCGATCCTCGCAGCGGGAACCAGTGGTGAGGCCACTTGTGTCCGGTCTTGCAACCCGCGGCAAGCTCATCGTGGTGGGCGTACCGCAGGACCAGATCCAATTGAATGCGTTCCCGCTCGTATTTGGGGGGCGCTCGATCTACGGGAGCCTGACCGGCACGCCGATTGATGGCGAGGACACACTTGCCTTCAGCGTGCTTGAGAATATCCGCCCCATGATCGAGACAGCACCGCTCGAACAGGCTGCTGATGCTTACGCTCGCATGATGCAAGGCAAAGCACGGTTCCGCATGGTGCTGGTTACAAAGGACGGTGCGCTAAATGCGGCATGACAACAGAAGTCATGGCGCAGAACAGAAATCGAATCACAAGAAAGAAGGAGATGAGCATGTCATCGAAACCAAAGGGAAATCTAGGCACAGGGCCCCAAACAACCTCCGCCCAAGCGGAGACGGGAAAGGCTTCGGTGGGGAACTCGACGCGTGATGAGGAAATCAGACGTCGCGCATCTCGAACGCGGCGAACAGCCAGATCGTGAGTTGGACGATTGGCTCCAGGCCGAACGCGAACTCGAAGGTGGGCTTTCACAGGCGCAGGCGAGCTAGGAAGCGGATCCGCGACATCCGCGGATAAAGGACGAAAGGTGACATATGGACATCGGGCTCCTCCTTCTGCGATTGGCAGTGGGACTGACCCTTGCCGCACACGGGACACAAAAGTTGTTCGGCTGGTTCGGTGGACCGGGACTTGATGCCGTCGGTCAGTTCTTCGTGATGCTCGGGTTCCTACCGGGCCGGCGCAACGCGCTGATGGCAGGCCTGGCCGAGACTGGTGGCGGCGTCCTACTGGCGCGGGGATTTCTTACGCCGTTGGCGGCGGCATTGCTCCGCAGCGTAATGCTTGTCGCCGCCGTCAGCGTGCATATCAAGAAGGGGTTCTTCATCACGAATGGCGGATTTGAGTACACCCTCGTCCTCGGTGTCGCCGCGTTGACGCCGGCGTTCACGGGCCCAGGGTCGCTGTCACTCGACGCGTTGCTCGGACATTACTTGAGCGGCACACTCTGGGGTGCGGCCGCGTTACTCGTTGGTGTCCTTGGCGGGGTAGTCGCTCTCATTCAACGACGACCAATACCGACGCAGCAATCCGCAACCGGTGAGTAGTCATGGCGAGGCGCCGTTAGCGGGATGCATGGGACTCAGCCGTCTGGGCCACTTGAGCTGTTAAGGGACAATTGCCGCTGCTCCGTCGATGGAGTCGGTTTTTATCGCGATCAGGGCTTCATTTGCTTGCTCGAGTGAGAATGAGGTTACCTTCGGTCGTAGGCCAATCTCACTCGCGATTTGAAGGAAATCTCGAGCATCAGAGCGAGTCATATTTGTAACGCTGCGCAGCTGGCGTTCACCCCAGAGCAGCCGATCGTAATCAAATTCCGGGATCCGATCCAAATGAATGGCGTTGATGGCAACCACGCCTCCCTTTCTCAGACTGGCGAGAGCGGCGACAACCACGTCACCGCTGGGTGCAAAAGTGACAGCCCGGTCGAGTGCGACAGGCGGTCTGTCTTTCTCGTTCCCCACCCAGGTGGCTCCCAGGGAGGCGGCCAAATTGCGATGGGATGCGCCTCGTGTCGAGACATATACTTCGCATTTCCAGGCCTTAAGCACAGCAATCGCCAGATGCGCCGAAGCACCGAACCCAAATAATCCGACCCGATCGCCGTGTTCAACGCCTGCGACACGAAGACTTCGGAAACCGATGATGCCGGCGCATAAAAGGGGAGCGGCATGCAAATCATCGAGGGTTGTGGGAAGTGGAAATACGAAACCACTGCGGGCCAGTGCATATTCGGCATACCCGCCGTCGACCGTATATCCAGTGAAGGTGGGCGAATCGCAAAGGTTCTCGAGACCCCGTTGGCAATACCAACACTTTCCGTCCGTGCCTCCGATCCAGGAAACACCTACACGCGTGCCCACAGGAAGCTGATCGGTAGCTCCGTCCACGACTTCGCCGACAATTTGATGACCAGGAACTAGTTTTTCTCGAAGGAAAGGGAGTTCGCCTTCGATGATATGAAGGTCGGTTCGGCAAACGCCACAGGCCAGCACGCGCAGAAGAACATGACCCGGCTTCAGCTCCGGCTTGGAAACTTCGACAATTCGAAGCGGGCGCTTGGAAACGTCTTGCGGTGAGGTCAGGACAGCAGCTTTCATTCAAGGTTCCGGATACTGTTGTGGTCAGAATTGAATCCCATAACTACCACTAGCAAAATTCGCCCGATACAGGAGCTAACCTCCAGAATTTTTCCGCATTACCGCCCAGGATAGCGTTTCTCAGATCCTCAGGATATTTGCTGAAAGAATCGAGCACAAGGTTCATTACTTGGGCGTAGGAGCCAGCGACCGTACACACCGGCCAGTCTGAACCGATCATGAGCCTGTCCGGGCCGAAGCATTCCAGAGCAACGTCCAAATAGGGCGCAATGTGCTCCGGCTTCCAGGTTTTCCAGTCTGCCTCCGTTATCAGACCGGATAGCTTGCAGAACACATTCGGAAACTGCGCCAGCTTGCGTATATCAGCATCCCACGGCTGAAGAGTTCCAGTCTTGATAAGGGGCTTGGCCAAATGATCGAGCGCAAAACGTTGGCGTGGAAACCGCCGCACGAATTCCGCAGCGACTGACAGGTGCCGGGGATAAATTAGGAGGTCGTAAGTGAGATCAAATTCTGCAAGAGCGCTGATACCGCGTAGAAATTCCGGTTGCAGCAGGAACCGTTCGTCGGGCTCGCTCTGCACGACATGACGGATTCCGAGCAGTTTCGGATTTCCTGCAAACCGCGCCAGTTGCGTTTGCACGTCACTCGCCCGCAGATCAACCCACCCTATAACGCCCAGTATGAACGGCGAAGACGTGGCGAGGTCTAACAGCCACCGCGTTTCTTCGAGTGTTTGCCGAGCCTGAACCGCAATGGATCCATCAAATCCTGCTCGCTTGAGTTCAGGTTCAAGATGCTCGGGCAGAAAATCCCGGCGAAGACCCGACATCGAATCATCGATCCAGCATATTCGTCGGGTGTATAACGCCAGAAATGCTGGCGAAGCCAGTCAACAAACTCCACCACGTCCGTGTTCCGCCATATCCAGGTTGGAAATCGCTTGAATGAACCGAGGGCCTCGACCGCCTCCGCATCCTCATCTCCGCCTCGCACGTAGCGGTTGACGCGATGGGCATCTGGCCAGTCCGTCTCAACCGCAACTGCGGAGAAGCCTTTCTCCTCAATCAACCATTTCGTAATCTGGGTCCGCGTGTGATAAAAGTCGTGCGTTCCGTGAGAGGCTTCCCCCAACAAGACGAAACGTGAGTTTCCAATGAGTTCCATCAGCGGCCGATAATCTTGGCGTGCTCCGGTCACGGTGTGGGCATGCTGGCGAATCGCCCGAATCTGCAGTGGATTGTCTTGTCGCACGGTAACAACTCCGACTTTGTCAGGCCGCCTTAGGCACGGGAAGGTTCGCCGCTCGCTTGAGCAAGTCGCGTACCTCTTCATCAGTAGTTTGCGAAAAATCCCGGTACCATTGGGCCACTGCCCAGAATGGTTCTGGAGTAACAGCGCAAATGACCTGGTCAACTTCCGGTTCAAATTCAGCGCAGGTAGCGGGCGAGGCCGCGGGTACTGCAACTATGATTCGGGCAGGATTCTTTTTTCTAAGCGCCAGCGCTGCCACGCGCATGGAGGAGCCAGTGGCCAGCCCGTCGTCCACCAGAATGACGGTGCGCCCACTTACGTCAACAGGAGGACGGCCGTCACGATACTCGCGCTCTCGTCGCTCCACTTCCCGCTCTTCCTCCGCGGCCACCATGTCAACCACATGATCGGGAATACCTAGCGTTCGGACAACATTCTCGTTCAGCACACGTACGCCGCCTGAGGCAATCGCTCCCATCGCGAGCTCTTTGTGCCCGGGAACTCCCAGTTTGCGAACCACAAAGACATCAAGAGGAGCATTGAGTGCTTTCGCCACCTCATACCCGACCGGCACCCCACCTCGCGGTAGCGCTAGAACTACTACATCGGGTCGATTGGCCAGATGGCTCAGTTTCGACGCCAACACTCGGCCAGCTTCAAATCGATCCTGAAACAACATAGCGCTCCAAACACAACATCGTATTCGAAACTAGCAACTCCTCATGCCATTCACAATCCCACTCGAGAATCAATGGACCTTCCGAAGGGATGGCTAAGAAATAGTCCGTCTCAAGCATAGGTCGTCTATACGACTTCAGCGGTACAGGGGTTTGGGGAAATGCTGGTTGTTTGCCACTTCCTTACCAACTCTGCCATCCCACCGGGCCGCCGCGGTCTGAGATGAGAGGAGCGGACTCCCGGAAACTGCAGTGATCCACTGAGGTACGTCCATGTTCCTCGGCAATTGATGACGGTCTTAACTCCCGGTCGGCGATAAACATTTTCTCGTGGGTCGATCCCAATCGCGGTTTTTTTCATACATCTCGCGAACGGCAAGTCGGGTTAAGAGTCGCGAGGAGGCCAGCATTTTCATAAACCGTGCAGACGGCGTGAGTTGGATTGTGTACTGGTATCGAAAAGACAAAGCGAGGAAGGTTCAATAATCCTCAGTCACGACCGGCCGATCAAGAGCGCCGCCAGGCGACTTACATACAATGGGTTGTCTCCAAACTTGAAACTTCTACGGCTTCGTTGTTGTTGTCTCTGGTTACTTCGAAATCACGGCCACATCAGTAGTCCCAAACTGGAACAGGATCTTACCGCTGCGATTCGATTTCAAGGATTGCTTGAAACGCTTCCTTGAACTGGTCGAGCGGGTACACATGCTCCACTGCGGCGGAGAGCGATCCATCAGCTACGAGGTCTCCCAGCTTCTGGTAAATCTCCTCGATCTCTGTGCGGGGCGCGTTGCGTATCCAATTGATGAGCCAGAATCCGTGGAGTCTAAGACCACGGCAGATGAACTCTTTAGGCGGTATGGCTGGGAACTGCCCACTCTGCATGCCGTAAACGACAATCGAGCCGTCAGGTTTAAGCGATTTAGCCAACTCCCCCACAGGAATTCCGCCCAGCGAATCGAACACGAGGCTGAGTTTCTTCCCGCCGAGAGCCTCCTCAATATCCTTGAGTAAGTTGTCGCCTTGGAGGACCACGCGGTCACCTCCCCACTGCCGCACCTGTTCGGCAGCTTCTTTCCGGCGAACGACATTCAGCGTCTTGACTCCTGCGAGCTTCGCGAGCGCAATGATGTACTGTCCCATGGCCGAGTTGGCTGCGGTTTGACCGATCCAGTCGCCGGGCTCAGGGAAACGTATCGGTTCAGCAAGAGGTAGGCGGTCGCAGGGTTAATCGCCATCATCGAGAGTTGCAACGGATCTCCTCCGTCACTCACTGGCACGATGTTTCGCACTGGGACGACAACTTCATCTGCCCACGTGCCTTGCTCGTGGGTGGGAAGAATTAAGACCCGCTTGCCCCGCAGGGCAACATCAACCTTCGATCCAATCTTAGCGACGCGGCCGACACCCTCCGCGCCTACCGAGGATGGGAAGGCCGGCCGGATGCCGTAGGTGCCACCGACGAACAAAAAGTCCGACGGATTGACGGGGGCCGCTTCCATCGAGATGAGAACATCCTCCTGGCCAAGAGCCTGTTCGGAGACCGTGTTGAGTTCGATGACATCTGAAGGTTCGCCGTGAGCTATGAGTTGTAACTGCCGCATAAGAAAACTCCTTTCGTTCGAAACGGTTTACGGTTTGACCGCGCGGGCCGAAAGCCAGAGCGCTCCCCCGGGATTGACCCAATCCGGATAGAGCTCCAGCATCTTGTCGTAGAGTCCTCGCGGTCGTCGTTGTCCCGGCTACGCGGTCGAAATCGCGGATGTACTGCCGGGTCTCTTCAATGATCTTGGGGCTGTCGTCGTTCCCAGGTCGCTTGTGTCCGGCGATCACAGCGCGTGGGTTGAGTGACTCGATTTTGTCGAGCGCAGCGATCCACTCACGGCGGGTTTGCGCGTTCGACTCGGCGAGATACAGGTGAACGTCGTTGTAGGCGACGTCGCCGGCAACCACCAGGCCAACCGACGGGACATTTAGACAGGTCGTGTAGTCAGTGTCGGTATGGCCGACTTCCATGACGACCAAGTCGTGCCCTTCGAGATCAATCACATTTCGCTTGAGTTCTTCGGCGATCACGAGGCGATCCGGGATTTGGCCTGGAAACAGCGGGTTCCAGAAGTTCGCGAGGACGTCCGGCGAGGCCTGCTGACGCATGAGTTTCACAACATTGGGCGTGGCCACCGCCCTGGCATTGGGAAAACGATCCAGGAGCGCTCCGATGCCAAAGAAATGGTCGCCGTGACCGTGGGTGACATAAATCGTTGTCAGGTTCTTGCCGCTCGCCGCGACCCAATCTACGAGGATGTCCGCTTGCTCGACGGTGATAAAGGTGTCGACGAGGACGGCGTCTCGCTTGCCAGAGATAAGTGTCGACGATATCGGCGACCACATCAGCTGTTTCGGCCCGGAGCCAAGCCGCTGCCGGCCGTGGGAATGCCGGGCGTCACGAACACATCCCAGTTCAGCATAATGTCTCGTTCTGTTGCGACTTCAGTCATAAGTTGCCTCCGTCAGTGTGACGATGACGCGAGCGCCGCAGGCACCCTACTCCTTGTGAAGGTCCGGGCTTTATCAGCCAGCCGCCGTTTCCTGGATTATCGTTATAATCCATATACAGGATTAGATTCGTAATCCTGATTTGGTTGCAGTTTATTTTGGAGAGGGTCAATTCGATGGGCTTCGGTTGTAGAGGGGGATGATGACCTACACTCAGATAGCTGTGGGTGGGAAAGTAGCAGTAGTGATTGGGGGAACATCCGGGATTGGCCGTGCGATCGCCCCGGGCCTAGCCGAGGCCGGTGCCGATGTCATCGCGACGTCTCGCCGTGTGGAACAAGTTGAAGCTACAGCTCGAGAAATCGAACAGCGGGACGCCGCACGTTAAGAATAACCTCCGATGTCAACGTCCGCAGTTCTCTCCAGAAACTGCTGGGTGCAAGCGTGGAAACATTCTCCAAAGTCGATGTCTTGGTCAATTCCGCGGGGCGCAGCAAACGAGCGCCCACCTTAGATTTCCCGGAATCAGATTGGAACGCCATCATGGAAACCATTCTGATGGTGGCCGCTTTGACAAAGACGTTGGCTATAGAGTGGGCACGCTATGGAGTCTGCGTGAATGCCATCATGCCCGGGGTCATCCGCACTGCTTTGAATGAACAACTCCTAGACGGAACTCCGCGAGGGAAAGAATTTTTGCTTCGGACGCCGATGCAGCGCCTCGGAAAAGCGGAGGAAATCGCGGGTGCAGCAGTATTTCTTGCCTCTGAAGCAGCAGGTTTCGTAACGGGAGAGATACTTCGTGTCGACGGCGGAATGCTGGCGAGCGGCGTTAATCAATAAACGTTTGCTCACTTCAGTCGAAGCAAATCTCGGGACTCCACCCACCCGCCCGCGGGCGTCGCCTCGTCCGACCGTCACGTCCCAAAATTCCTTTCGGTCCGGGGTACTCCTATTTTTTCCGGCTTGTGAACTACCCCTCTTTCCAGGGACCGCTCGGTTGCCAAAGGGAAACAATACTTCTCTGACTTAAGATGCCTTCGAACCGGAGGCTGGTTCTAACATTCAATCTCCACGGGATCTCCCATCTGGCGCTGCCTCTCCTTATATGGATTCCGCAGGAAAATAGTCGGGCACTGGCCGCGATGACGCGATATGTTGAGGGGCAGACAAAATAGACCGTCCGACTGGTGGTTTGTCAGGGACAAAGATCCCGGCAGCCTGCCCGCGGAACTTGTGCATCAGCCAGGCACAATGGCGTATTCTGGCTCGATCACGAGGAACAAATGAACGACTACTTTCACGTCGGCGCTGGGCGGTCTCGCAAGAAGATTGGTAAAGATGAGCCAATGCAATGACAAACGCCTCCGGGACCAAGGACAAACCCTCTGCGGGCGACCCGATTCCTCCCAAGTGCTCTGTCATCGAAGTGCATGTAGGCGAATTGAAGCAGTTATTCAATGCCATCGATCCTTCTCCGTTTCGCGACAAGGATCTGGACCCCAAAGCTGAGGAGTTCATCGTGGGTTGGGCCAAGGAGCTGCCACGTGAGAAGTGCTCCAAGAATAGCCTACCCAACCGCTCTTTCTGGGCTATCCGTGAGCCAGCCGAAGCGTCTGGAGGGAACTTAAGATACTCACATGCGGAACAGTAACCCCACAGCGGCTTATGGGCGGCGTCTGCGCGAATTGTTCCGTGTGGGCCGGACCAGCCTTGTGATCGGGCTCGTTGCTTTAGCGTCGGCGATTGCATTGGGCGATTTTCTAGCTGCTTTGATGAAGGGCGGACGTATTGGCGAGATCGTCCGCGAAAGCCTTACCATCGGTGGCTGGGTTTCGATGTGGCGCCCTCTCGAGATTTTCTTGTACGACTGGTGGCCGATTCGCAGTGAAGCTCGGCTTTCTGACCGGCTTGCAGCGATGCCGGTACGCATCAGATACCATCAACGCCACAGCTCCCGATGCATGGAGAGCAGACTGGCCAGCGGAGCCGCCAAGAGGTGAACGGGCAAGCAACGAGGCCCAACCGCGAGCTCTAGATCAGGCAAGTTGACCGGACGGTGAGTGGCTCTCACATCCTGGGCAATATGCCGTGTTTAGCTTGTTTGTTCCATACCGTACAGTATGTATATCCAGAATATCTTTCTCAGGCGTGGGCACGATGGATGGGCCCTGTTATTACGTGGAGAACTCCCCAACCCAAGCTGAATCTGGGCGATTTATGCCCACCCTTTCAGCACTGCTAACAGCGTTTTGAGTTTGGCAATACGGTCTAGCTGCGATCTTGCCGAGTGCGGAGCTTGCGTTCAATAGTGCTAACCAGAGAATTGATGTCAGCAGGCTTGACATGATAACCGTCTACTTCATCCTCAATAGCCGCCGTCGGCCTCGACAACGCGCGCGAGCGCCTGCGCCTGATGTATGGCGACAGCGCGTCGCTCACGTTGGCCGCTGCCGGCGAGTCCAAAGTACGGGCGGAAGTTGTGATACCTCTTCGTTCCAGCGGTTTGCCATCTTGAGAGCATTGATCATCGACGACGAAAGGTTGGCGCGGAGCGCATTGCGCCGGCTGCTGAGTGCGCATCCCGAGGTCAAAATCATCGGCGAAGCGGCGAACCCCGACGAAGCCATTCGCGCCATAGACAAAACGTCGCCCGATGTTCTCTTCCTCGATGTTGAAATGCCGGGTGGCAGCGGCTTTGATCTGCTAGAAAAACTGGAGGATGTGCCTGCCGTAATCTTCACGACCGCCTACGATGAATATGCGGTGCGGGCCTTTGAGGTCAGCGCGCTCGACTATTTGGTGAAGCCGATCACCGCACAGCGTCTGGCGGCGGCCTTAGGGCGCGCACAAAGGGCCTTGGCCGCGATTCTTAAAGAGCGTTCCAACATCGAGGGCGCATCCGCTGTTCAGATCTTTGTGCGCGACGGCGATCGCTGCTGGATCGTGCGCCTTACCGATATTTCTCTGTTGGAATCCGAGGGCAATTACACGCGCGT
>WNGH01019721.1_pt1 | contig 10602 bp, 14 predicted proteins | sample 5400631 | NCBI WGS metagenome assembly WNGH01 (sample SAMN13153373, study PRJNA577476) | soil metagenome | isolation source: 115 cm soil or saprolite under Garry oak tree replicate 1 | place: USA:California | collected 2016-06-15 | reverse complement strand
CCTCGGAACTCTTGCTCTGATCAGTGTCGGAATCGGCATATACGCTGTCTCAGTGATACTTGTCAAGAACATTCTGGGCTATGGACCCGACGAGTTGAAGGGGCCGAATAAGCATGTTACTCTGGGAATGGGTTCCTATGTCATCTGGATGATTTTCACGACGATTCTTCTAAATACTGTGTTAAACCCTCATCCTTCTTAGCCTGTTCCGTCTTCTCGCCTGTTTCGGGCGCAGTGACTGGGCTGGGAGGTGCTCCAGTCTTTAGCGCAGACAGAACCGTGACATAGTCTTCTAGTGCCTTGAAGAATCCCCGATCGTATTCTCCGTGTATCTCGTTCGAAGCGAACTTCTCGAACTCTTCTCTGAGCTGCTTTATCGAGTCTTCAGTCCGACTGGCCAGAACCCGTGGTAGATAGATGTACTTGTCATCATTACTCTTGTAGGTGAGGAGTAGGCCTTCAAGGGCCTTGACGTATCCCTTGTACCATGCGGTATTCTCTGCCTTCTGACGGATCGTGTCGAGCTCCTTCTCGGCGTCCGTCCAGGCACGCGTCTCAACGTTTTGGAAGTACCGGTTGACCGTGTCTTTCGATATAGGATTTTCCGGTTTCACCGGCGCCGTTTGACCTCGTCCTCCTCCGACACGTCAACAATGCCAGTTTCCGTGACTTTGAATATTCTCTCACCCTCGGGAAGATATGGGCTGGATACAAGTCGTGCGATCCTTATTGGACCGCTGGCTGCTCGTCTGAGGAAGACCCGCGTGTGGCTCGTATGCGCGACGATGTGGCCCCCTACAGCGTCTACTTGGTTGGCGAAGAACTGGTCCGGCTTGGCCATGACCTGGTTGGTTACTATGGCGACGGCGTTGAATCCCCTCGCAAGCCGTATGAGACGGTGCATGTGATTGTTCAGCCGTTGTTGCCGCTCGGCCAGCATCTCCCGCCCGAGATATTCGCTTCGGAAATGAGATGTCAGTGAATCGATTATTATTACTCGGATATTGTTGTCTTTGATTATCTGGTCGGCTTTCTCCAGTAGGAGCATCTGGTGGTCTGAATTGTATGCCTCGGAATAGATTATTCTCGACGCCGCATCGGTAGCCTCCAACCCAGCGGACTTTGCCATTCGCACGATCCATTCCGGACGAAAAGTCTGTTCCGTGTCCAGGTAGAGCGCTCCACCATTCAAACCGCCCTTGTCCAATGGCAGCTGTACGTTGACTGCAAGCTGATGGCAGAGGATGGATTTTCCTACCCCATACTCGCCGTAGACTTCTGTTATCGTCTGCGTCTCTAGACCACCGCCGACGAGCTCGTCGAACGCCTTGCTACCGGTCGTAAGCCGGACGACATTGGCTTTCATCTTCATCAGCTCGTCTGCTCTGATGAAAGAAAGCGAGATGCTGTCGCGAGCCAGGCCGATGATCTTGGCCGCCTGTTTCTCTCCGATCCCTGCTGGGACCAGTTCTCTCACTGTAGCGGCTGCCAAGCTTTCGATCGTGTGGAAGCCCAGCTCCTTCAGCTTGTCAGCTGTAGACGGACCTACGCCAGGCAGGTCTTCTACAACCTCGTATTTTCGGACGGCTTCCTGACTCACCAGGTTTCACTCGAAACTATGGATCGATCTCTATTCCACGTCACTATTTAATCTGCGGCCAGACACTAGGTCGAATTTAGCACAGAGACGAATCCGAACCTAATCGTGCGCCAATGTTCCGTGTTTGATGTTTCACCGGTTACAGCACGCTTATGGTGATTGCAGAGATGGGGCTGTTGCGTTGAGGATCATCGCTTATGGTGATTGCAGAGATGGGGCTGTTGCGTTGAGGATCATTGGGGGTTGAGGAGGCCCAACCCAAGAAGAGCGGTAGCAGGCGGTATATCGAAACTTTGTTGGGCTGGCCGAGTGAAGAGTCCGCTGGAAGCACTCTATACGAGACGACTCTCTTCACCTCCATACTGGAATATGCCATAATTCTCTTCTTTGGAATCTGGCTAATCACAGAATACTTCGCTAACATCTACGAGCAGGAATACTTTGGATCCTTCGACCCAGTGTTCCTCGTAATCGTCCTCATGATCGCCTCAGGCTACGGCTTCACCAGGCTGATCTCGACGATCAAGTCGCAAATCAAGCCCGCTAAGAAGAAGAGCAAGCCGGAGGATGATTATTAGTGTCCAGGGTCGGACTGGTCACGATCTTATCTATCGTCCTCAACCTATTCCTAACTTTCTGGCTCATAAACCAGTACATGAGCGATATCTACTTCCAGAACTACGTCAACAGCACTATCGGTCAGTACTATCCGTTCATAGTGCTCACCCTCGGTGTAGGCGGAGGCTCGGGCCTAGGCTACCTCTTCCTCAAGAGGAAGCATGGAGAGGGTGGTCTCATCGGCAAGATCCAGAAATCGAAATCATTCAAGCCTGTTGGTCCGCTGTCCCCGACATCAGCCTCTGCTTCGAGACAGATCCTTCCGACTGGCGCGCCTCCATCGCCCATCTCCAAACATACAGTCTATGCAGTTCCCTCACTTCCAAAGTCTACAACTCCTAGTAGCTCACGATCCACTCCCGCGACTGCCTGGGCTTCGGGCAACAAGTCTCCACTCGAATCGATCCTATCCCCCAAACAAGACGCGCCCCCTAGGCCAGCCCCATCAGGTGTTCAGCCGCCAAGCCAACACGACCCACGCCAACCTGGGGCTCCCCTCAACCCTCAATGGATGAGAGGAAGCCTGAATCGGGGCCGATATTTCAGAAGCCGGGAATGGAGATGACCGCGAGGCAGGAACAGCAATTCCCAGGATACTCTAGCCCGCAAGGCCCGCAGTCCACGCCCGTTCCATCCAAGTGGGCTCCTCCTGCGGATAAGACGGGGACAGGTCAATGGCCTGAGGGCGGCGTGAAGTCGATTCCTCCACTACCAACAAAGTGGAGCCCTCCTGCAGGAACAACCACTCCACAGGAGAGACCTCCACCCCAACAGGGATTCCCGAGACCAGGACCATTGCCCGTAAGAGGTCCCCTGCCACCCCCGCAGGGTGGACCGCGACCGTTCGTGATTCAAGGTCCAGGTGGCCCGCCAAGACCCGAACAGAGGCCGATGACCCCTCCACGCCCGATAGCTGCTCCACAACCGTTTCGTTCTGACCAAAACCGCCCTCCGCCTGGAATGGGCGGCCAGCCCAGGCCTCTGCAACCAGCTCCGCGACCAGCCGCTCCTTTTGCCGGTCCAATGCCTCAACCATGGACTCCCCCGGGTCCGACTTCGGAGAGGAGGGAATCGTCAGGGCTTGGCAACCCGCAACCTCCCGGTACGGGAGGCGAGGGGTCTTCTGGGAAACAGGGTTCTGAGCAGAAGAATGTGCCTGAAGGTGCTGGCGGCGGAGGAGAGATGGACTGGGATACGGCGCTGGACACCATTCTCAAAACGCTGCGTAAGGATAGGGTAGGAGACACGAAATAGAGACCTTGCCAGTCTCAAAGCAGTTACAACAACTCTTAGGGCACAACATTCCAGGCCCACAGTGTTATCACACAACAGGGAGAGTTGCCTAGGCTGAGAAAACTCCTCGTTAAGCTCGTGGCCATCGAAACGGCCCTCGTCGGCTGGCTCTCATACTGGATCTTTCTCGTATACGCCAACAATCCGTCAATCGCAGCCGAACTATCCTCAGGCTTGCAGAGGTTCCCACAGCTCTCATTCAGCACGGTCGACATCGCTGTCCTAGTTTTGATCGCGATCCTAGCGGTGACTCTGGCTTTCAAGTTCCAGAGGGGACTCAGACCCGGAATAAGACTTGAGAGGGCTCTCCAAATGCTGGAGAATCTGATGAAACGGAACCTAGTGTTAGAAGCCCAGGTCGCAGAGCTCAAAATCGAGAAATCTCACCCCACACCTCCAGTCATCATACCAGCTCCAGCTCCTTCAGCTCCGGCTGGCGAACCGCGATCTGGCTCTTGGGAGAAAGCGTTCCGGACACCCTTAGAGGCAGGACCGCCTTTGACATCGAGAGCACCAGGAACAGGGAGCGAAGAAGTCCCGTTCAGTCACGAGACCGGGATTCCTCCGCCGCGTATCGATGCGAAACCTCAGCCCAGTCCTTCCATGATCAAGCCTGCTATCGTGATCAACGAGAAAGGGTCCGACAGGATGTCGATGCCTCCACTCATAGTGCCTGAGAAAACGCTTGAGAAACAAAGCTTCACGAGTCCACCAAAATCCCCTTCAACCAGCTGGGAGGACAGGCCGCAGTTCATTGGGGAGTCGAAGGGTATCCTCACACCGTCATCGGCACGGAAGGCTCCGACTGTCTCCGACTCTGGAGGATTGAGACAGCCTTACATTCCCGCACCGGCACCCAAAGTGATCCAACCAGGTGTAGTCGCCGGGCCCACGCCATCTTCCACACCAAAGATCACGCCCATCTCGACACTCTCCAAGATCACTGCCAGACCCGCTGCCCGTCCATCTCCACCCAAGATCCCATCCACAACAACGAGTCCACCTTCCACACCCTTCGAACTGCAAAGACCTGAAACGACTCCTCCGCTGGTAACGCCATCCTCGACCCTCCCTCCGGACACAACATCCACAGGTACAGACACATCGACAAAACCCACTGAAACAACCGCAAAGCTCTCCGAGGAAACTGACAAGACGAATGAAAAAGACAGCAGCATCTTTACTCAGCCTACACGGAAGAAGCTCCCACTAGAATAAAATTCGTGAAAGCCTGCATCCTCAATGTCTGTTCATAGATAGTTGAGCCGGGACCATCTAGCTTCTGGTCTCGGTCAATTCGAACCATCCCTTCAGCGCGCTCTGGTCCGACCTAGAATGTTTCTGCAATGTCTCCAGGCTCTTCTGGAGAGTTAACGGCCTGAACTCGAATCCCATCTTTTCCAAGACTGGCATTACACCTTTGGCAAGAGAGGGAGCGACTATGATCGGGCGAAGTTTCTTCCCGAGCGGTGCCTGAAGATATTTCAGATACTCGGCGAGCTGTTTTACGGCAGAGGCTCCTGCCGGGTCTTTCTTAATCTCGATAACCACGGTGTTCCCTCTAGAGTCAACTCCGTAGACATCGACAAAGCCCGGGGCAACCTTCTTCTCATGGTCGATGATATGGAGACCGGGTTCGATGAGACTCGGCTCGGCGAGTATCGCCTTCTGCATCTCCTCCTCGCTTGAGTGAAGAATGAACTCCGCCTTGTCCTCCAACAGAAAAGTGCCTAAGAAATCCACTCTGCTCACAATCATCGTCAGAGTCTCGAGCGGGCTCGGACGAACAGCCTTGATGATCAGTCTCCCGTCCTCAATCCGGGTCTGAAACACGCATCCGGACGGTTGCCAGTTGACAGGCTGGTAATCCCTTCGACGATGAATGAGCACACAACCGTCCTCTTTCAGAATCAACAGCCTCTCTCCTTCTGCGAGATCGCTACCCGTGCGACCCGAATAGGCAATGGAGCATGACATAACCATCACAATCATCCTCCGAGCCTCCAGTCCCTCTATCAATTCCCTGCGAGCCTCCTCGAGTTCTGGAGACACCAAGACAGCCATTCAAGCCCGCCTGGAAAGACTCAACTCTCCTTACGCGATATATCAGGATGATTTGAAGGAAAGCGACGATAGAGAGGTTGGAGAGCGATACAACACTCTCTCACCTTCCTACGACGAACTATACGGTCAAGAACAGTCTCCCAAGCATAAGGCCGTCATCGAACTTATTGCAGATGAGAAATTCCAGATTCTTGTCGACGTTGGATGTGGATCAGGCACGTTCCTCAAGAGTGCCCATGAACTATACGAGTATGCGGTCGGCATTGATCTCTCAATGAGTATGCTCAAAGTCGCAAGGAGACGACGGACAGGGAAAACCGACCTCGTCCTGGCAACGTCGCGTTTGCTCCCAATCAAGAATGAGTCCGTCGACTGTCTAGTCTCGATCTCCACCCTCCGAGCTGATTCAAGTCTTCGAGCGGCAACTGGCGAGATGAAGAGAATCTGCCGGAAAAACGCCGTCTTAGCTGTGAGCCTTTTTCAACATCCGGAGGATGATGTCACACCCCTTCTAGCTGGTACTGAGCACTCATCGCGTATTTCTGGGAGGGAAACCGTCTATTTTCTGCGTCTGGGCGACTGAAAGATCCTGAGTTGTAGGACCGGTCCTTGGATAGTTTAAGAACTAGACGTGTCCCCACTATCAGCGACTCGGATGCCAGGATGCTCACACCAGTGGCGTGGAAGGGGACAGATGGCACGTTGCATAAGATGCGGCAAGCTGAAATCCGATTTCAGAAAGGAGCAGCACAATCAGAAGATGATGCAGCGAGAGGAATCGGAACTGGCTCAAAGCTAGAACTGCTCGGAATCGACTGGGCGATTTGACAAAGAGTTTTTATGGAGTCCGAAAGCGTGGACCGCGCAAAGGGGAATAGTTGGAACCCTCAAGAAAGCCGCTAAACCTTCTCGTTCGAAAACTGAACGGTGATGTCTCAGTGAAACTGAAGAACGACACCGAATATCGGGGAAAGATGATCGACTGCGACAGTCACATGAACATAATACTCGACGGGGCAAGAGAGTACCGTGGCGGGGATCCCGCGACAAATTTCGGCAGTCTGATTGTCAGAGGAAGCAACGTCTTATACATCTGCGTAACCGAACCTACTAGCTAGTCTGGTGGCGATCAAGCCTTCGACCCAGAAGTTCTTGGCGAGGGTAGAACAGTGGGCAGAGCATTTCTCAAATATCGTGCAACTGGTCTGCCGATGAGGCCTCCGGCGAGTACCTGAGCTACATCAAAAGGAACCTCGACAGTGGCACCGACGACGCCGGGATTTAGTGCGGAATTCACGCCCACGATGACGCCTATGAAGGCTGCGTTTGTGATGAAATATCCTCCGACCATGACCAGGCTTGCGAATAGCCACGAAAGTTTCAGGCGCGAACCTGGAACCCGCCAATAGACCAATCCCGCTATTGTGCCCTCAAGACCTTTGACGACCAGAGTGAAAGGCCAATAGGGAGCGCCTCCAACAACTGCATCTGAAAGCGATGAGCCCACTCCGCCTGCAAAACCTCCGACCATGGGACCAAAAGTCCAAGCGGCGATGAAGATGATGATGTCACCCGCATCAAATCTTTGACCGGGAACGGCCGAGATGGGAACCCAAACAAATTGCGTGACCACGAAGACAAGTGCGGTAAACATTGCCGTTACAGAAATGGTCAGGACTGGGGTGCGCTTTCCTCTCGGAGCTTTTGTACCTGCCTCCATGTTTGACGTTGACATCGGAATCTATTTCCTAGCACTCGCAAGAACTGGCTGGGTCTTCAACTCTTGATTTTTCGAATTGAGTCCAGCCTGCACCAATCCTGAGTAGGGAGGGGAAGGTCTTCCCGGCCGAGATTTGAATTCTGCGTGGAACTGGGTTGCAAAGTGAAAACGCTCTTTTGGCAGTTCTAGAATTTCCATTCTACGGTTGGAATCGCTCTTTCCAGAGAATCTCAATCCTCCAGAGGTCAATTGAGCAATGTAATCTGGATTGACTTCGTACCGGTGTCTGTGTCTCTCCCAGACCTTTGTCCTTTGATAGAGAGAATATGCTAGGGTTCCTTCATCGATGAGTATCTCGTGGGCGCCGAGCCTCATTGTTCCGCCCTTCTCCAATACATTGTTCTGCTCTGGCATAAGGTCAATGACATGATTCTTGGACCCTGGGTCGAGCTCTGAGCTTCCCGCATCCTCTATGCTCAAGCTGCGGGCGTACTCTACAACGGCTAGTTGGAATCCGAAGCAGATTCCTAGGAAGGGGATGTTGTGGGTTCGCGAGTACTCTATAGCCTTGACCTTGCCTTCAGACCCTCGGGATCCGAAGCCGCCCGGGACGAGGACTCCGTCGAATCTGGACAATATTCTGACCTTTGCCGGTTCCTTCTCAAAATCGTCTGTCTCAATAAGCTCCAAGTCAACCTTGGCGTCGAGGGCGGCCCCCGCGTCGCGGAGAGCATCATTTACGCTGACATAACAATCTGCCAGTTCCGCGTATTTTCCACAGATCGCGATCGTTACATGGCCCCGAGGGCTGAGGTGGCTATTGAGCATCTTCCTCCATGAGCTCCAATCGGGAGAACTGGGGGGTAGCTGGAGCCTAGATACGAGATAGTTGCCTAAGCCCTGCTCGTCCAAGAGGAGGGGAGACTCATAGATGCTCGCGATATCCTGCGACGTAAAGACCGCGGACTCCTCAACGTTGCAGAAGAGGGCTATCTTCTTTCTCGGTTCCGGTCTCAGAGGTACCTTGCTCCGGGCCACTATTACATCAGGCTGGACACCTATTCTCCGCAGCTCTTGTACGCTGTGCTGTGTTGGTTTTGTCTTCTGCTCTCCCACGACGTCGAGCATTGGTACGAGCGTGACGTGGACATCGACGACATTGCTGACTCCTTCGTCGAGCCGAAACTGTCGGGCCGCCTCGAGATAGGGGAGAGATTCGATGTCGCCGACGGTCCCGCCTATCTCAACCATCACAACGTCAACTCCCTCTCCCGCGACGTTCCGGAGCCGATCCTTGATCTCGTCGGTAATGTGGGGGATTATCTGTACGCATTTTCCGAGAAAGTCTCCTCTTCTCTCGCGCTCGATTACAGAGGAGTAGATCTGGCCGGTTGTCATGTTGTGGCTCTTCGGTACGTTGATGTCTAGGAACCGTTCGTAGGTTCCAATGTCCATGTCCGTCTCTCCACCGTCCTCGGTGACGATCTTGCTTGAAGGATCTTGCCGATGGATGCTGCTATGACGCCCTTGCCGATACCGGACATTACTCCGCCGGTGACGAATACGAACTTCGCCAAAGGGTAACAGTGAGAGGATTCAGAGCTTCCTCAAAAGATTGACGGCACTGGGATGTTTGAGGAATGGAGTATGAGGAATAATAGCCTAGATAACGTCGAGTTCGGGATTACCTAGGCTCGCTGGACTAGGGGTTTCGGCTTCATCGGCGATGCTCTCGCTTCTGGGAGTCTTAGGCCTGCCTTCTCCCAATCATCCAAGAACCGTTTCAGGCCGATATCTGTCAAGGGATGCTTCACCATCTTGTCTAGAACATCAGGCGGCATTGTGGCAACGTGTGCTCCTAGCTTCGCTGCCTCAACAACATGGATGGGGTGGCGTATGCTGGCGACTAGCACTTGGGTCCCGAAGCCATAGTTCTGGTAAATCTGTAGTATCTCTTCGATAATCTTCATACCCTTGTGTCCCGCATCGTCCAGACGTCCGATGAATGGACTCGCATAGTCCGCGCCAGCCTTCGCCGCCAGAAGTGCCTGGTTGGGGGAGAAGATGAGAGTCACATTGGTCTTGATGCCGTCCTTGTGGAGCCTCTTCACCGCCTTGAGTCCTTCTCCGGTCATTGGACACTTGACAACGACATTGGGTCCGAGGCCGGCGAGATCATGGCCCTCTCTGATCATTCCCTCCGACTCTTGGCTGACCACTTCAAGGTTCACTGGACCCGGGACCAGTCTCAATATGTCCTGGACTAGTTCGGTGAACTCGCGGTTCTCTTTCGCTATCAATGTCGGGTTGGTGGTTATCCCGTCGAGAACACCCATGTCGACGAAGGTCTTGATTGACGGGATGTTGGCGGTGTCGAGGAAGATCTTCATTTCCAACAATCACCGTGAAGCGACGAGCCTTCTGGAGGCTTTCACGATCTCTTGTGGAGTGAGACCGTACTTGTTCATCAGCTCCTTGTGCTCGCCGGACTCTCCGAAAGTGTCGCGGAGGCCGATCCTCGAGACGGGAACCGGGTATGACTCTGAGACAGTTTCGGCGACCGCGCTTCCTAGACCGCCGATGATGCTCTGCTCTTCTGCCGTTACTATCCCGCCAGTCTTCTTCGCAGCGTTGAGAACTGTATCGGAATCTATCGGCTTCAGCGTGTGAGAGTCAACGACCTCGGCCGATATTCCCTCCTTGGACAGCGACTCTGCAGCCTCAACCGCCTCATTCACCATCACTCCACATGCTATGATCGCAATGTCGGACCCGTCTCGCAGGACCTCAGCGCGGCCGATACGAAGGTCGGCGGAGGATGAGTAGACCTCCCCGACCGCGGCTCTGCTGAGACGTATGTAGAACGGCCCAGGAGTCTTCCACGATTCGGCCACCAGTGATCTGGTCGAAGACGCGTCTGATGGTACGACGACTCGCATGTGAGGAATAGCTCTGATCGCGGCAACATCCTCGACAGTCTGGTGGGAGGCCCCATCAGGACCCACGGTGAGACCCCCGTGTGATGAGACAATCTTTACGTTGAGGTTAGGGTACGCAACCGCGTTTCGGATCTGGTCGAGGCACTTGCCGGGGACAAAGGCTGAGTAGGTGCTGACGTAGGGAATCTTTCCGGCGAGTGCGAGTCCGGCTGCGATTCCGATCATGTTTGACTCTGCGATCCCGACGTTGAAGAACCGCTCGGGATAACGGTCAGCAAACAGGCTGGTCTTGATCGAAACGGAAGTATCGGCTCCAAGCACTACGACCCTCGCATCCTTGGACCCTAATTCTAGGAGGGCGTCCGCGT
>WNGH01014528.1_pt1 | contig 10602 bp, 9 predicted proteins | sample 5400631 | NCBI WGS metagenome assembly WNGH01 (sample SAMN13153373, study PRJNA577476) | soil metagenome | isolation source: 115 cm soil or saprolite under Garry oak tree replicate 1 | place: USA:California | collected 2016-06-15 | reverse complement strand
GCACGTCTCCGGGCCGGTCCGCCTGATTGCGCCGGTCTCCTATCATGAGATGCTCGTCCTTGAGCGGCACGCCCGGCTGGTCTTGACCGACTCCGGCGGAGTCCAGAAGGAAGCGTTCCTGTTGGGGATCCCCTGCGTCACCCTGCGGAACGAGACCGAGTGGGTGGAAACCGTGGAGGCAAGGTGGAACCGAGTGGCCGGGACGGCACCCGACGCTGTGGAGGCGGCGGCGCGTGCGGCCCTCGAAGAGGTCCGCCCCGAACGGGGACAGCCCTACGGCGACGGCCATGCCGCAGAAGCGATCCTCGGAATCGTGGCCGACTATCGTCGGAAGGAGCGGTCATGAACTGCTTTCACATGCTCTTCCGGCACCGTCGCCTGATTTGGAACCTTACTCTTCTGGATTTCAGGCTCCGTTACGCGGGATCTCGCCTCGGCTTGGTCTGGCTGCTGCTGGCCCCTCTTTTGATGCTGGGCGCATATTTGTTGTTGTTCGGGGGAATCTTGCGGGTCCAACCTGACCAGAGTTCGACTGGACTGGAGTATGGTCTCTTGATTGCCTGCGGGCTTTTGCCATGGATTGGATTCTCTGAGGGGGTGACTCGCGGGACCGCGTCGGTGCTCGCTCAACGCAACCTCATCAAGAGCCAGGTTTTTCCCATGGAACTATTCCCTGTCTCGGCAGTTTGTGCGGGGCTCATCGGCCAGCTCTGCGGCACCCTCCTGCTCCTGGTGCTGCTTGGCCTGCGAGGGATGCTTGGCCCGAACCTGGCAGTATTGCCTTTCCTGCTGATCCTCCAGGCATTATTCACCGTTGGCCTGGTTTGGTTCCTCTCCTGTGTCAATATCATTTACCGTGATACCTCGCAGGTCGTCGTTCTCATGATGGTCTTGCTGATGTTTGTCTCACCAATCGCATATACACAGGAGATGGCGCCAGCAGGACTCAAGCTAGTAGTCGAGCTGAACCCTATTTCTTACCTGATCGAAGGGTATCGCAATGCCTTACTCTACAACCAACTCCCAAACGTAAGGGGATTGGTGATCTTTGGCGGACTGACGCTTCTGGTCCTGTTGGCCGGCTATCGCTACTTCATGCACCTTCGGCGGGTTTTACCGGACTACGTGTAATGGACACGGCTGCGATTTCAGTAAAAGGCGTCTCGAAGGTGTACAAGCTGTATCGCGGTCGGTCTAAGCGGCTACTGGATTTTTTTAGTCTCGGTTTCGGAGCAGGACGCCATGATGAAGAATTTTGCGCTCTCGACGATGTGAGCTTTGAGATTCCTCAGGGAACGACAGTAGGGATCATCGGCAGAAACGGAGCAGGGAAGAGCACCCTGCTGCGGATTCTCACCGGGAACTCCAATCCCACCAAAGGGGAAGTGGAGATCAAAGGGAAGGTCTCGGCACTTTTGGAGATCGGGACTGGATTTCATCCGGAGTTGACCGGGCAGCAGAATATCCATGTCAGCGGGGTGTATCTCGGACTGACCCGAGAAGAGATCGACCGGCTCTACACCGACATCGTAGCGTTTTCCGAGTTGGAGGATTTCATCCATCAGCCAGTGAAAACCTATTCTTACGGAATGTACATGCGTCTGGCCTTCTCGGTCTCGACATGCATTAATCCGGATGTCCTCATCATCGATGAGGTTCTGGGGGTCGGTGATGCTTATTTTAGCCGGAAATGTTTCAATCGTATCCGGTCGTTTATGGAGTGTGGGAAAACAGTCCTCATGGCCTCTCATGACCTTCTGGCGCTTCAGCGCTTATGCACACGTCTGTTATGGATTGATCATGGCCGATTAATGATGGATGGTCCTCCTTTGGAAGTGCTCAGAGCATATGCGGCTTCTGTTCGGGAACAGGAGGAAAGGCGGTTCAGAGCGAAGATGCCCGCCACCCATCCTGACACCCCCGCACTGCGGGAGAAAGGCTTGATTTATGGGAGTGGCGAGATCCTCATCACAGAAGTGCAATGTTTAAACCACGTCGGTAAGGAACAACATCAATTTAGCGTCGGAGAACCGTTGACCATTCGGATGCGATACAAAACCCAGGTTCCTGTCGTAGACCCTGTCTTTGTCGCTGCTATTTATCGCATCGATGGCATTACAATCTGCCAAGCCATTTCCTCGCGGGATGGCGTGAAGTTCGACAAACTTGACGGGCAAGGATGCGTAGACGTTCTTTTCGACCGGCCACTTCTTGGGCCTGGGCAGTACGTCGTCTCGGTCGCTATCTTCCCTTCTCTTGATTTACTCGACCAACTGGGACAGACGCCCTACGATCTCCACGATCGACTCTACGGATTCCAAATCGAGCCGTTGGTCGACTGCGCCCTAGACTTGGGCATGGTCTTGCATCCGTTAAGTTGGAGACACAGCCGTGGAGAATAACGGCTCGCCATATTATGACCAGGCTGAGCTCTGGAGAGAGCCAGCACACTACACGGACGAATGCGTTCGTATCATTGAGTCACTCGTGCCATGTGATGTCAGGAGTATCCTTGATGTCGGGTGTGGAAACGGTGCGATTACGAACCGATTGACAGCTCGATTTTGCACCATTGGTCTGGATTCGAGCCGTGAGGCTCTCCTGCACCTTCAGGGCTCAAGGCTCTTAGCCGATTCCGCTGCCATCCCATTACGTGACCAATCAGTTGATCTGGTGCTCCTTTCGAATGTTTTAGAGCACCTTCCCGCAGCAGTATTTTCTCATACGGTGAAAGAGGCCATGCGGATTGCTCGGCGATACCTCCTGGTCGTTTCCCCGCATGATGAAAATCTTCAATTCAGTCAGGTCAAATGTGATGATTGCGGTTGTATCTACCATAGGAATTACCATCTTCGTTCGCTGACTCTCACGGATATAGACCGAGTCTTCGGCCAGGGCTTTGAAATGTCTGCATACACGTTTTGGGGGGAACCCTGGCCGCAATATGATCGCCGCCTCTGGGAGTTAAAACAACATCTGGCTGAGGGGTGGTCTCGGTGGCCGCTGGCTGTCTGCCCTCTCTGCGGGGGAAAGCCAGGGACCAAAGAGCCGCATGTGAAATTAGAAAAAGTTGCACTGTTGCTGGATGATCTGAACGATGCGGTGCTATTCGATCGCAGAGAGAGTTTAGTGAGGCAACCTGTGGAGAGTGAGGTCGCCGTCTTATTCATGCGGACGGCCTCGGTTCCCAGGATAAACCAGGGTGTGATGGATCATGCTCGTCAGGCTGGCGGGAAGCGACAAATCAGCGGGTGCCTCCTGAGCGACAAGGCCTTTCCGGAGTCATTTCCTTCCACGTTGAAGATGCGGTTGCGAGTGAAAAAAAGAGTCGATATTTATATGAAAGACAGGACAGCATGCCGTTCCACTACCCTCTTCCATTCCCAGGCGTCCTACTTGTGCCTTGACTCCGATACCGTCTGGGGGGAGAGATACCTGCTCGATGGGGAAATCGTGCGGAATTACGGGTATTCCTCCAATCCGCGGAAGCAGGCGCTCTTTGTCATGCCGAGATTTACGGACGAGGCATTTACGCTCACTGTTTCCTATAAGGATATGTCGTCGGAGCCTGTTTGGTTATCCGTCTACGACAAACAACAAGGGTACATTCCACTTGGTCAACTCGAAGATAAAAAGGACGGGCGCTGGAAAGAGACGACCTTCGTCGTGCCTGCCGCCGTCCACCCAGCCAGGGAGGGTTTCTTCTTTAACTTTCATGGGGATCTCACCCGCCAAGACAATTTTTACGCGATAGCTCACATCTGTGTGTCAGGTGGTAGAGATCGCTGCCTCGAGGGGACAGTGGGTGCAGTCGGAACGGAAGAGCAGGGTCACTATCTCCTCTTTTCTTTTCCCATAGAAAGTCCCATCGACTCTGATTGCGAGTGGCTCTTGGAATTTAGCTCTCAGGAAGCCATTGACCAACGAGTCCAAGTCCACCTCTGGGATGGCGACTCTTTTTTCTTCGTTGACCGTCTTCCTGTCCAGAAACCTCACGATCTGTGCGTCAAAGTACCAGCTTGGTGGATCAACCAGTATCTTGGAAAGCTCGGGATGGACCAGGCAGCGATGATGACGATAGACGATCGCAATCATGAGTTAGGTTTGCTCAAGCAGGAGCTTCTCAGGAAGCAGTCAGAACTCGCCCAAGCGCGAAGGCTTCTGAATTCCAGACTGATCCGTCAAGCCGTGTGGATCAAGCAACTGTTGAAGCGCGTCTTGGGACGGATGCCATGAAGGTCTGCATGCTGGTCACGAATCCGGTCAGCAACGACCCGCGGGTGCGGCGGGAGGCCGCGACGCTTGTGAAGGCCGGTTACCAGGTGGTCGTGATCGGGGTGCAAGGGAAGGAGAGCGGCCCGGAGGAATGGCTCGACGGCTACCGGGTCGTGCGTGTCCCGCTGCCAGGGTCCCTGCGGCGCCATGTGATCCCTCACTTCCTGGTCTGGCTCAAGTCCGCCGCCCCGCGCCTGTACGCTGTCCTGCGCGATCGGTACCGGAGCGTCAACCCGCGCAAGCTCGCGGAAACGTCCAAGGCGAGCTCACCGCTTCCCGAGCGCTCGACCCTCCGCTCGGACCTGCTGAACCTCATCCATATCCTCCGGCTCAACCTGAAGATGGCCGGAGAGGCGATCAAGCAACATGCGGATGTCTATCATGCCCATGACCTGGATACGCTGCTCGCCGGCTACGTCGCGAAGCTCAGGACGAGGAAGAAGCTCGTTTACGATTTCCATGAACTGTACACAGAACAATTCAAGGATGGGGTCAAGACCGGAGCGTGGCGGCGATACTACTCGTCGCTGGAGCGGGCCTTGGTGAAGACGACCGACCTCCGGCTGACTGTGTGCGAATCATTGGGAGTCTGGGTGACACAACGGTACGGGACGGACGGCGTCATCACCGTTCGCAACGTGCCTGTTTACCAGCCACCCCCGCCGGGTCCGGCCGCTCGCGGGCGTGAACCGGTGATTCTCTATCACGGCGGGTATTTCCGCGATCGCGGACTCGAGCAGCTCATCGAAAGCGTGCAATACCTGAAACGCGGACGGATCGTGTTCAGAGGGTTCGGCGAGCTTGAAGATCACCTGCGCGCGCTGGTGCAGGAGCAGGGCCTGGAAGACCGGGTCTCCTTTGCGCCGCCGGTGCCGATGCCCGAGTTGGTGAAAACCGCCGCCGAGGCCGACATCGGCGTGATCCCCTACATTCCGTTTTGCCTCAATAACCGCTTCTGCCTTCCGAACAAGCTCTTCGAGTACTTGATGGCCGGCCTTGCTGTGGTGGGGAGCGACTTGCCGGAATTGCGGAAGGTGATTCTCGGCCACAGCGTCGGCGGCGTCTTCGATCCAGAGGACCCCCAGGATATCGCCAGAGCCCTGAACGACCTGATTGAGGATGAGAAGCGACTGGCCCGGATGAAGCGCAACGCACTGCACGCTGTGAGGGCGGTGTATAACTGGCAAGCAGAGTCAGTGAAGCTCCTGAAGGCGTACGAGTCGCTTGTGGCGGTGTCGGCGCCGCGATGAAGCATCTCGGCCTCATGCTGTGAAAGGAAACATGCCGCTGACTCTAGGCGAACAGCCGGTGCCGTCCAGCCCCTTAGCCGCGAAGGACCGGTCGTCCGATCCCTCCTCGTGGACAGGGAAGACCATCGTGATGTTGGTGACAAACGAGGGGCTGAGCGATCCCAGGGTGCTTCGGTCCGTACAAGCCGCCCTTCGCGCCAAGTTTGTTGTCCATCTGGTCTGCCGGGCTTTGCCCAAGGAGAAGGAAAACGAGATAGTCCTCCCAGGGACCGAGGTGCATCGGGTGGCTAGTCTGTACGGGCGGCGCCTGCTTAAAAAGTTATTTTCAAGACGGCAGAAAGATCTTGCCGTTTCTGGATCGCAGGACCAGGCGATGCCGCTAGGGACCGCAGTATCTCGTGTGCCGCGCGTGCCCGGCATGAGTCTGGTGAGAAGACTGCTCGCAAGACGGAAGAGGGATTCTGACGACAGGCCCAGCTTCTGGCTGAGGCCGTGGGAACTCTGGATCCTCGGCGGGATCACCTGGTTTAATTTACAAGCCGTCCGGCAAATGTGGCGCCTGCCCGCCGCCCTTTACCATGCCAACGATCTTGATGCGCTTCCGGCCGGGGTGATTCTCTCGCGGTGGAACCGGGTTCCGCTGCTCTACGACGCGCATGAGCTGTTTTCCGCGCAGTTCTCCGGATCCTCCCGGCAGTTCCGCGGAATTCTCTTCTGGCTTGAACATTGGCTCATCCGTTCCGCGCACAAGGTCGTGACGGTCAACCACTCGATCGCCGAGACGCTGGCGGAGTGGCACCGCGTCCCATTGCCGACCGTGGTGATGAACTGCCCGTTCGCCGTCGAGGCCGTGCGGCCCAAGCCGAGCAGCTTTGGGGAGGTCCGCGTGGGTAAGGCCCGCGTCATCTTCCAAGGGGTGTACGTGCGCGATCGCGGACTCGAGGAGTTGATTCTGAGCGCTGCCTGGTACGACTCGGCCGAGCTCTACCTTCGCGGGTACGGTGAACTCGAGCCGTCGCTCCGCGCCCTCGTGCGGGCGAGGGGGCTGGAGGGTCGCGTGCACTTCCTGCCGCCGGCCCATCCCGCTCGACTAGTGGAGAGCCTGGCCGGATTCGACGTCGGAGTGGTGCCCTACCGGCCGACGACGTTGAACAACCGGCTCTGTCTGCCCAACAAGGTCTTCGAATACCTCCAGGCCGGGCTCGCGCTGGCTGTGAGTGCGCTTCCGGAATTACGGCGCCTGATGAACGTGACGGGGGCCGGAGAGTTGTTCGACCCCGATTCTCCAGAGGACATCGCCCGGGCGATCAATGCGCTGACGCGCGATGCTGGCCGACTCCAAGCGATCAAAGCCAGGGCGCGCGCTGCAGGTGCGCGCTTCACGTGGGAAGCGCAAGGGGAACCCCAACTCCTGGCGTGCTATCGGGAGCTCGTCGGCGTCTCTTCGAGAGGACGAGGAGGTCTCCACTGATGTGCGCCATTGCGGGACTCTACGATGTCGCAGGTCAGGCTGTGGAGCCGTCGGTGCTGGAGCGCATGGTGCGCCTCCAGGCGCATCGCGGGCCGGACGGGGAGGGCTACGTGCTGCTGGATGCGCGGGGACGGGAGCAGCCGGTCGCGCTGAAGGGACGGTTGACGGGTGCCCTCGGAGCTAGCCTGCACCGTTACACGATCGCCTTGGGTGGGTCACCTACAACGGGGAAATCTACAACTACGTCGAGCTCCGCGAGGAGCTGCGCGGGAAGGGACACCGGTTCCGCTCGGCATCCGACACCGAGGTGCTGCTCGCGGCGTACCGGGAATGGGGCGAAGCCTGCGTCACGCGTTTCAACGGGATGTTCGCGTTCGCCATCTGGGACGGGGACCGCCGCAGGCTTTTTTGCGCCAGAGACCGCCTGGGCGTGAAGCCGTTCTACTATGCCTGGGACGGCGTGCGATTCGCCTTCGCGTCCGAAATCAAGGGCCTGCTCCCGGTCATAGAGCGTCCCTTGCCGAACCAGCGTGCCGTCTTCGATTACCTCGAAGGGGCCTGCCTGGATCATTCCGAGGACACCTTCTTCGAAGGGATCCCCCATCGGCACCTGCTTGAGCGGAGGGCTGGATTCGTCGTCCATCGTCTGTGTGGCGAACGACCTGATGTTCGTGGAGCACACGGTCCCACGCGAGCTCATCGGGGAGCGCCAGAAGACCTTCTCGTCCTGCTTCGAAGATCCGGCCTACGACGAGCGGCAATTCATCCGACTGGTCGTGGAGCAGACCGGTGCCGAAGCGCACTACACCTTCCCGGATCCGAAGGAATTGGCCTACTCGGTATCACAACTGGTGTGGCGGCAGGACGAGCCGTTCGGCTCAACGAGCATCTTCGCGCAATGGAACGTGATGCGCCTGGCCGCGCAACACGGCGTCAAGGTGTTGCTGGATGGGCAGGGCGCCGACGAGCTCTTGGCCGGGTATCACGGCTTCTTCGGCGCGTTCTTCGCCGACTTGGCGGCGCGAAAACGGTGGCTTGGCTTGCTGCGGGAGCTGGTGGCCTACCGCCGCTTGCACGGGCCGATCCCGAAGTATGTCGTCGCGAACCTGGCACGGGCGTTCCTCCCGTCGCCGCTTGTCCGCTTCGTCCGCAGCCGCGTGACCGGTAGCGTGGACTGGATCGCGTCGGAGTTCAGGCGTCAATGGGGTCCGCTTCCGGCCGCGCCCTCGCTTACGGGCTCGCATCTCCACACCATGGAGCACCAACTGCTCACCTGGAGTGGGCTGCGGGCGCTGCTGCACTATGAGGATCGGAACTCGATGGCCTTTGGCATTGAAACGCGCCTCCCGTTCCTGGACTACCGGCTGGTCGAGTTCCTGTACGGGCTGAAACCGGAGTTGAAGATCCGGAACGGCTGGACCAAAGCGGTCCTCCGAGAGGCGCTGGCCGGGGTCCTACCGGACGAAGTGCGCTGGCGCGTGGACAAGATGGGATTCGTGACGCCCGAGGACATCTGGTTCCGGACGTCGCTGCGCGAGATGACGCGGGACATCCTGTCCGATTCGCGGACCCGCGCCAGGGGCTATCTCAACGTGGAGACCGCGCTGAAAGAGTTCGAGGCCCATGAGGCCGGCCGGAAGAACATCAGCTTCACCATCTGGCGGTGGCTCAATCTGGAACTCTGGTGCCGAGCCTTTGTGGATCATCCCTCATGAGCCGTGTCTTCATCCTGATCAACAACACGGGCATCGGCGGCTCGGAGCGGCGGTTGGGCCGGCTCTTCACCCGCATGGTGGGCGCTGATCCGGAGGCTGTGCTGATCATCAATGCCGGGCTCTGGGACAAGCTGGCGGCGGCCGGCATCGTGACGAACCAGGAGGGACGGGTCTGGCAGCTGCCTGAACCGTGGGGGAAGCTGGCGGACGGGCTGGGGCTGCGGCGGGGCGCGATCTCGTTCGGACTGCGCAAACTGGACTACGTCCTCTTCGGCCTGGTGCTCCTGGTGCGCTACGGAGCGGCCGCGCGGCGTCTCTTCCATCTGGTCCTGGGCGGCGCCTATGTCGCGCTGCCGCTGCTGCTGCTGCGCCCGGACCATCGCGTCGTCATCTCCGTGACGAATCGGAGCCTGGCCGAACTGGTCGGGGTCTCCTGGGCGCTGCCGCTCTACCGGTTCGCACTTCTGAAGTGCGCGTGCGTGGACGCCTTGACCGAGGGAGTTCGCGAGGACTTGCTCCAGCGAGGCATCGCTGGGGAGAAGATCGCTGTCCCGTCCGGAAGCGCGATCGACGCGGAGCACTATCAACCCTCGCCAGCCAAGGAGCCCCGGGTGGTCTTCATCGGGCGCCTCATCGAGGACAAGAACCCGGTGCTCTTCCTCGAAGCCGTGCCGGCCATCCTCCGGGCGGTCCCGGCCGCGCGGTTCTTCTTGTTGGGGGACGGTCCGCTCCGCCCGCAGGTCGAGCAGGCCCTGGACCGCCTGCGCGTCCGCCGCTTCGTCGAGCTGGGATTCCGCGCGGACTTGGCGCCCGTGCTCGGCAAGGCGCGCGTGTTCGTGTCGCTGCAGCGGCAGGACAACTATCCTTCCCAGAGTTTGCTGGAGGCGATGGCGTGCGGTGCGGTGCCGGTCGCGACGGATGTCGGCCTGACGTGGAAGCTGGTGGACGAGACGACGGGGATCCGCGTCAAGCCGGAACCCGGGCCGATCGCCGAGGCGGTGATCGCGCTGCTTCAAGATTCGCAACGATGCGACCGGCTGGGCCGGGCCGCCCGGCAGCGGGTGGTCGAGCAACACTCGGATGAACGGTACCGGGTCTATCTCAGTTCGCTGTATGCCAGGATCGAGGCATGAAGGACTGGCGGTGGGGCCGGCGGCTGCTGGCGGCCGTTCTGATTCTCGTGGCGCTGGCCTATGCCGTTCCGATGGGGCTGAATACGCTGGGAGCGGCCTTGATCACGGACGATCCGCTCCACCCGGCCGGTGCGATTCTGGTGCTGGCCGGCGAGTCGCGTGAGGGCGACCGCGTGCGGCACGCGGTCCAGCTCTTCAAGCGCGGCCTGGCGCCGCTGCTGGTGCTGAGCGGGACACCGATGGGGTTTCGGACGCACGAGGCCGTCGTCATGCGGCGGCATGCCGAATTTCTCGGCGTCCCTTCGACTCGTATTCTGATCGTGAAGCAGAACGGCGATTCCACCAAGGAGGAAGCCGACGTGGTTGTTCCGATCCTGAAACGCCGAGGGCTGAAAGACGTGATCCTGGTGACGTCCAACTACCATACGGCCCGGGCCAAACGGATTTTTGAACGGGCTGCGGGCCCCTACGGTCCTCATTTCCTTGCGTCTCCGGTGAATGACGGCCTGTTTGAGCCGGACGGTTGGTGGATGCGCCGCCGCTACGCGAAGACCTTCGTCTATGAAGCGATCAAGACCGTCTGGTCCGCCATCGAGGTCGAGTGATGGTGCTGTACTTGCTAACGTTCGTCCTCGCGCTGTCGCTGGCCCTGTATGGGGTGCCGGTGGCGCGCCGTGCGGCGCTGCAGTTCAACGTCGTGGACCGGCCGGACGGGCGGCTCAAGCATCAGCCCGCACCGGTTCCCTACTTTGGCGGGC
>WNGH01024760.1_pt1 | contig 10603 bp, 7 predicted proteins | sample 5400631 | NCBI WGS metagenome assembly WNGH01 (sample SAMN13153373, study PRJNA577476) | soil metagenome | isolation source: 115 cm soil or saprolite under Garry oak tree replicate 1 | place: USA:California | collected 2016-06-15 | reverse complement strand
CCAGGATCTTGACTTCAAGATCTTCTGCCAGAAGGATTTCGATGGCCCTCTTCGCTGCCTGCACACCCGCTCGATCTCCATCATAATTGACTACGACCTTACGCGCAAACCGGCCCAATAGTTTCGCCTGTTCCGCTGTCAGCGACGTTCCCAGACTGGCCACCACGTTTCGGACACCAAACTGATAGGGAACAATGAGATCCAGGAAGCCTTCGACCAGAATCGCAAACTTCTGCTTGCGAATCTCATCGCGAGTGAGGTTCAGGCCGAAAAGATTGCGCCCTTTTATGTAGGCCGCCGTTTCTGGGGAGTTTATGTACTTGGCATCCTCATCCGGCTTCAGCGTTCTGCCGCCAAACGCAATCGGCCGGCCCTGAATATCCATCACCGGAAACATTAGTCGCCCGCGAAAGCGATCGTACGAACCGCCTTCTTCTTTTTTTACTACCAATCCGCTGCGCTCAATCTGAATCTGAGTAGCGCCTTTTTGTCTTAGATAGATCGACAAAGCATCCCAACTGTCGGGCGCATAGCCAAGCTGAAAAGTCTTACGCGTTTCATCTGTGATCTCTCGCTTCGTCAGATACTCGCGGGCCACGCGAGCTTCCGCTCCACCATGTTCGAGTTGCTGCTCCCACCATTCCAGAGCCCACTTGTTGAGCTCGATAACTTCATCCGCTTCTTGTCGTTTCGCTTCAAAGCGGCTGTCGTCAATCATCTTCGGCAGCGGCACGCCTGACTTCTCCGCTACGATCTTGATCGCTTCCGGAAACGAAACCCCCTCCGTCTCCATCACAAAGTTGAAGACGGATCCGCCTTTGTGACAGCCAAAGCAATAGAAGATCTCTTTCGCCGGGCTGACTGAAAACGACGGCGTCTTCTCTTTGTGAAACGGACAACACGCCATCCAGTTCGCTCCCTTCTTTTTCAGCGGTACGTAGTTCTGTATGACGCGCACAATGTCTGCCTGTCGCCGGAGATCATCGATGAATGTTTGTGGGTAGCGCATAGATTATTGAGCTTGTTTCATTTTTCCAGACTATCAGCCAGCGCAAGCAGTAATCTCGCGCCATCACCACGCCAGGCGCTGCCGTGCATGCAAGCCAGGGTCACCGGATTAGTCGATGCCAAACGCTCAAGCATAGTACGAGCGTTTTTCGTGTGAGAGAAGTAATCCATCTGCCGACGAAACTCTTCACTGGGTCCGAGAACGTCCGACTCAGTAAGCGGGGCGTCACCCGGGCCCGGTTGCGTGAACAAATCACCACAGAGCAGCGTGCGTGTTCCTTCTTCCAACATGAAGCCGCACTCCCATGCGTGCGGCAGGTGTGGTGTGTTGAACCATTGCACCGAGTGCTTGCCGAGGGAGAGTGCTTCACAGTCGGTGAGAGCGCGAGGCGCACGATCCGCCAGGTCTTCAATCGAAACCATCGCAGCTACCTGCCCGCACAAAGGTTCCGCGCCCGGAGCGACAGCCAACCATTCGTTTAGCGATCCGCATTCGTCTGACTCGACATGCGAAAACGCGACATACCTAAGGCGCTCAACCGGCATTACACTCTGGACAGCCTCGCGCACCAGCGGAAACATCTTGCGCGGACCAGTGTGAAAAAGCATAGGTGCGTCATCAACGATCAGATATTGGTTGAACGAGAATCCGCCCGGCACGACGCTTGGCGGCAGGGGCGTATTTATCCGATAAATGCCATCGGCAATCTCATTGATGTTGGTTCCGGATTGGCTGTTTGTTGTTCCCATATGTTCTCCTCCCGATTAGAACTCCGTTCCACTCTATTTCATTGTCTTAGCTCAACCACCGTCGCGCCAGCGCCGCCCTGGTCAGGAGGCGCTGCGACAAAGCGGGCCACATGTGGATGGCCTTCGAGCAATTCACCGATCGCCCGGCGTAGCGCTCCAGTGCCGTGACCGTGGACGATGCGTACTTCGCTCAGGCCACTTAAGAACGCCTCATCAAGGAACTTATCGACCGCGTCAACCGCTTCGTCAGTCGTTCGTCCGATGACGCTCAACTCAGATCGGGTGGGCTCATGAGACGTGGCTGGTTTGAATTCAGTACCACTCGAAACTCGGAGCTTCGCTGCCCGTCCGCTCTCAGCCGGCGCCATAGCGGTTTCTACGAGTTCAAGATTCTCAAGCTTCTCGCGAAAGCGCAGGGATTTCACCCGGACCTCCGCTTCATCACCCTTCACTTGATCGACGATGCCAATCGATCCAAACGAAACCAGCCGCACGCGATCGCCGACCCTGGGAGCGCGGGCATCCTGCCCGCCCTCGTTTCGCAGCAGTTTGTCCTCGCTAATCAAATCCGGTTCACCACTTCCATCATCCGGCGCGGGCGTAGGGTTCGTAGCTTCAAGAAGCTTCCCGTCACGCAGCACCCGCACGCCGCGCGATTGAGCAACCGTCGCAGGCGACGAACTCGCTGGCAACGCAGCGGTAGCAGCGCGCCGAGTCTCGCGTTTCAACTCTGCTGACTGTTTTTGTACTTCGCGCTCGACCTTCAAACGTTCTGCGCGGTCTTGAATCTTACGGAGCAGCTCGCGCGAGCGTTTCTCAAAGTCCGCAATTGTTTCTTGCAGCGCGCGCTCAAAACCCAATTGTCGCTCGCGCTCCCGTCGCTGGAATTGTTTGTCCAGCGCGGCAAACTTTTCTGCCACGACAGCGCGCTCTTCTTCCAGCGCCTGCCGCAACGCGATCGCTTCCTCAGTCTCACGCTTGATGCGGCGCAAATACTCCGTCGCCTTTCGCGAAGAATCGCTTACCTGTTGGGCTGCTGATTTCACTATCTGATTCGAAATGCCAAAACGCCGGGCGATCTCCAAACCGGAAGACGATCCGGCCAAGCCAACCATCAGCCTGTACGTCGGCTGCAAAGTCTTCTCATCAAACTCGACACTCGCGTTCAGAACGCCCTCCTCATTCGCCGCGTACATTTTTAAGCCGCTGTAGTGCGTCGTGGCCATCACGTGCGCGCCGCACGCGCGGCGAAAATGATCCACAACAGCAACGCCGAGCGCCGAGCCTTCTTCAGGATCAGTGCCGGTGCCGACTTCGTCGAGCAACACCAACGCGGGCACTTCGCATAGTTCGATCATGCGCGAGATATTCGCAACGTGCGAGGTGAAAGTTGAGAGGTTCGCGGCTAGCGATTGGTGATCGCCGATGTCCGCAAGTACGGAATGATAGAAGGGCACGCATGCCTCGAGTGCAGGGACCGGTAAGCCGGACAGAGCCATCAAGGCGAGGAGGCCCGCGGTTTTGAGCACAACCGTTTTGCCGCCGGCATTCGCGCCGGAAATGACCATCGTGGTGTTCCTTTCATCGAGTGAAAGAGAAACGGGCACGACTGTGCCGCCGGTAACGCGCAGGTTTTCTTCGAGCAGCGGGTGACGGGCTTCGATGAATTCCAACTTGCCTCTGGGGTGAGTTGGGACGGACAACATGGCACCCCAGCGGGGCTGCCCCGCCGGGGACCCCGCGATGTCCGCGCTCCGGGCGTCGGCGATCTCCGGCACAACGCAATTGAAGCGTTGATGAAACGTGGCCTTTGCACCGAGGAAATCGAGTTCGGCTATGGCGTTTGCGGCCAACTCGATCGCGGGCAATTGGTTGCGCAGCTCGGCTGACAGAGCGAACAGAATCCTGGAGATCTCCTGCAACTCAGTTTCGCGCAGCGCCTGCAGCTCGTTGTTCGCCTCAATCGTTTCAATGGGCTCGACAAACACGGTTGCGCCTGAGGAAGAGAAGCCGTGAGCGACACCTTGAAGGCGTCCACGATGATCGGCTTTGACGGGAATCACAAAGCGATCATTTCGGACCGTGACCAACTCATCTTGAATGGCCTCTTCGGAGCGGCTCATCAGGCCCTCGAGCGACCGCGTGATGCTCGAGCGCAATCGAGTGATCTCGTGGCGGATACGCGCCAGCTCGGGACTCGCGCGATCGTCCAGCTCGCCGCCGGGCAGGATCTTGTTTTTGATCCGCGCAACCAGGCTGTTCAAATCGCGTGGTAGTTCAGCAACTATCTCCCACAGCACCGGCGCCGCCTCTCGTTCGGCCAGGATCGCGGCGCGCGCCAGCATTGCAGACTCGCAGAGCCGCGCCAGATCCAAAATCGCCAACGCTTCAAGCAGCGCTCCTTCAATGTGCAATCGCGCAATCGATTCGCCTGGATCACTAAGCTCGCTGAACGACCAGATCGCACGGCGTTTTCGCAGCTCGACACACTCGGCCGCCCTCTTCAGATCGAGTAGCAACGTTTGCAGATCAGTCAGGGGCGCGAGCGATTCAACGCGCGCACGCCCCATCGGAGTTTGCGCGCCGCGCTGGATCAACGCGCGGAGCTGATCGTATTCAAGAGTAGCGAAGGCTTGATCGTACATTCAAGAAAAGTATTCAACTAAAAAGCGTCTTAGAAGCGGCGATGGCGACGTTCGTGGCCTCGTATCGCGGCGAAAAACAACTCTCGCACATTCAGTACTGTGATCGATTCGTCGCCGTGATCCAGGAAACCGAGTATTACGCTACTGCCATCGTCTTTCGGGTCTTGCAATTCATCCGCGGCGACAGCAATGTTCTCTCCCACGCGATCGACGGCGAGAGCGAGTTGCTCATCGCCGCGCAGCGCGACGATACTTGATGGGTTCGATGACCCGACGCCGACCCCTTCGCCCATCAGCGCTGCCACGTTAAGGACCGTTAACATACGCCCGTGGATACACACCACGCCGAAAACAGCTTTGGGTGCATGCGGCAGAGGTGTCGGCGTTCGCCAGTTTGCGATCGTTTCGATTTCGTCGGCGAATACGCCCAGCTTACGCGAGCCGGCGAACACGACTCTTAAGTCGCGTTTTGAATCGCTTTCCCGATAGTCTTGCGATGAATTGTTCTTCACTCGCTCTATTTCCACGATCGGCGTCTGGTGATTATACCCCGTCGTTGCGATAAGTCGCGCCCTTGCTGGTAACATTCGTGAGTGCGGGATAGAATCCAACCTGAAGGGTGAGAGGGCATTTTCGATGGATGAATTCGACCGCTACCGAGCGGAAATGAACGAACGGCTGTTGGGCAGCGACCATTTGGGGATTAAACGCTTTTTCGCGCTCGATACGCAGGCCTACGAAGACGGCGCGCTAGACAAACGCACGAAGGAATTGATGGGCCTGGGCGCGTCTATAGTGCTGCGTTGCGACGATTGCATTACTTACCACATCAAACAGTGCGTTAGCGAAGGAGTGACCCGTCCGCAGTTTCTTGATGCATTGATGCTTGAAGGCAGGGATGAGGGGCAAATGGTGCCACATTCGCACGGCTGAAAGACAACGACTGAGCGTTTTCTGTTGTCTGATAGGCGTACGCGAACGTGAATTTCCGACTAAATCTGTTGATTCAAACGAGGTTTAATTGAAATCGAAACCTACCAAAACCGCACCGCTGGTCATCGCGATGTCGATCTTGCTCGCGGGCGCGGCGCTTTTTGCGAAACAACCCTTCGCGCAATCATTATCAACCGAAACTAATAGAGGTTTTCATATGGCCACACAGGAACAAGAGCTTCCAGTGCACGCGCCCGAGTTAACGGGCGGTCGCGGCTGGTTGAATACCGACAAACCGCTTTCGCTCTCCGCCCTCAAGGGCAAGGTAGTGCTGTTGGATTTCTGGACCTACGGCTGCATCAACTGCATGCACATAATTCCGGATCTGAAACGTCTGGAGCACAAGTACGCGAACCAGCTCGTGGTCATCGGTGTTCACTCGGCCAAGTTTGAAAACGAGAAAGACACGGAGAACATTCGGCGCATCATCCTGCGTTACGAGATCGAGCACCCGATCTACAACGACGCGAATTTCACCGTCTGGCGCAGTTACGCTGTTAACGCCTGGCCCACGCAGGTGTTAATCGATCCAGCTGGTTATATCATCGGCGCCGTATCGGGCGAAGGTCACTACCAACTGTTCGACCAGGTAATCGCCAAGACCGTTGCGGAGTTTCGTAAGCGCGGCAAACTGAACGAAGAGCCGCTGAGGCTTGCCCTCGAGCGCGCGAAAGTGGGCGACCTGCCGCTTGCCTTTCCGGGAAAAGTTCTGGCGGATGCGAAAGGCGATCGGCTGTTCATCGCTGACTCGAATCACAACCGCATTGTCGTAACGAAACTCGACGGCACTCTTTTAGACACAATTGGCTCCGGTGAACGCGGCGCTGGCGACGGTCCATTTGACCTGGCAAGTTTCTTTCGCCCGCAGGGCATGGCGCTCGATGGCGAGTCGCTCTACGTCGCCGATACCGAGAATCATTTGATCCGGCGCGTGGATCTTAAGGCCCGTCGAGTTGAAACAATTGCCGGCACGGGACTGCAATCGCGTGATTATTTCAAGACTGGGTTGGGAGCAACTATTGCGTTGAATTCACCGTGGGATCTGCAGCTTTTGGGGCGCACGCTCTACATTGCGATGGCTGGACCGCATCAGATCTGGAAGCTGGATCTGGACAAGAAAGAAGTTTCAACTTTTGCGGGATCAGGACGCGAAGCACGCCACGATGGAGCGCTGCTCGAGGCAGGTTTTGCGCAGCCTTCAGGCATCACCACCGATGGCCGTATGCTTTACACGGCCGACAGCGAGGCGAACATCATACGCGCGATAGATCTCAGCGCAGGCGAAGTTCGCACTCTGGTTGGCGGCGACCTGTTTGACTTTGGCGATAAGGACGGCCGCGGCGACCATGTTCGCCTGCAGCATCCGTTGGGGATCTTTGCCCTGGATGACAAGATACTAATCGCCGACACTTATAATCACAAGATCAAAGAACTCGATCCGCAAACGCGAACGGTCAGGACATTACTCGGCACCGGCAAGCCGGGACAAGCCGACGGCGCCTCGCCTTCTTTTTATGAACCTGGCGGACTGAGCGTTGCCAATGGAAGACTTTACATCGCCGATGCGAATAATCACGCGATTCGTGTTGTGGATCTGAAAACGAAGGAAACCTCGACGCTTCGGCTCAAGGGTCTCGAGCCGCCAACCACGACAGCAACGGCAACATTGTCTGACAGCGCAGGGCCGAACGCGGAAGAGATCAAAGTTGCGCCCCAGCGTCTGCGAACCGGCGGCGATGTTTCGCTCATCGTCAACGTCGAATTGCCGGCTGGCTATCACTTGAACTCCGCGGCGCCGCAGCGATACAAAGTCTCATTGGAGAACGGGGCGAGGGCATTGGCGCTCGACACTGAAACCTCCGCCCGTTCGTCAAAAGATCTCCAGCTACCCGTGCGTGTGCCTTTGCGCGCAGTCGCCAAAGGTTCGGCGGAGATGCGCATTCAGCTCACGCTCTTCTATTGTCGCGAGGACAACACGGGGACCTGCCGCATCAAGACGCTGGTCTGGCGTGCGCCCGTCGAAGTGACCGACGATCCCGAAGCGCCGCGGGAGATTAAGGTTCAGGGGAGGGTTACCGCGGATTGAACCGCCAGGACGCCAAGAGCGCCAAGAAAACAGAGTCAGGTTAGGATGATAACTCGAGGGCCGCTGAAACCGTTGATTGCTCGCGTCGGTCGATTTGGGTTCACGCCGTTTTTATTCCTTGGCGATCTTGGCGCCCTGGCGGTTAGTTTTTTCAAGATCAACCAAACCATGCGACAGCAGCTTGCTCCTTTAGAGCCGGCCCGAGTAATATCAGTCTTCCCCTAATTTCATCAACAGGAGCGAAAGCCGTGGCTGACCAACCAGGAGTAAAAGCTGTGCCTGACAAACCATTTCTTACTGACATTAAGACTCTGCGTGAGCGCGCGCGCCGTCATATCGATCGGGGCGCGGTGACCGAAGGGTACAGCGCTGACCGCGAAACGGTGATCAAACTGCTGAATGAAGCGCTGGCTACGGAAATTGTTTGCGTGCTGCGTTATCGGCGGCATCATTTTATGGCTTCCGGCATTAATGCTGAGAGTGTGGCGACCGAGTTTCTGCAACACGCTAATGAAGAACAGGGCCACGCTGACCTGATTGCTGCTCGTATAGTTCAACTTCGGGGTGCGCCAAATTTCTCGCCGGAAGGTTTGTTGACGCGGAGCCACGCTGAGTACGTGGAAGGCGACACGCTCACGGATATGATCAAGGAAAACCTGGTTGCCGAGCGCATCGCGATCGACAGTTATCGGGAAATGATCACTTACGTCGACAATGACGATCCGACGACCCGTCGCATGATGGAAGGCATCCTGGCGATGGAAGAAGAGCATGCGGAAGATCTCGTTAGTTTGCTCCAGGAGCTTGGCGGCTAGCTAATATCAATGCGTCGCAGTACATGATCGGCACATGCCCGTTTGCTAGCTGTTCACGGCCTGCTTAATTACATCTTTTCTCACTTCGGTGTAGAATCTTTTCGAGCTAATCACATAATCACCGAGAAGGTTTTGGCGTGATGCTTTAACCGGAAGCATCACGCTTGTTAGCGTAAACTCTCTTGCCTGATAGCCAGTCAAAGATCAACTACGCCGGGCGGCCAAGTATGTGCCGCAGTTGCGGGGCAATCGTTGGCGCTGGTGAAGCTACCTGCGCGGTTTGCGGCCAGCCACTTACACCCGCCCAAACCAGAACCAGCGCGCAACTACCTGGCTACGATCGAGAGACGATGCGCTTTGCGCGCGCGGTCCTGAACCGTCCTTACATGTTCACGGTTACTTTTCTCGTCGCAAACTTTTTCGTTTTCCTTTTAATGTGGCAATCGAGCGGCATGGGCTGGAGCGCCCTGCTGGCGTTTCCCGAGCCCGTGCTGCTAGCCTACGGCGCAAAACGGAACGATCTAATCATCATGGCACATCAATGGTGGCGTTTCGTTGCGCCCATGTTCATTCACGTCAATCTACCGCACGTGCTGATCAATATGTACAGCCTGTGGATGGTTGGTCCATACGTTGAGAAACTCTACGGCTCGGCAAAGTTTGTTTTCTTCTGGGTCATGACGGGCGTCGCCGGGGTCGTCGCAAGTTATCTGACGGTAGCGAAACCGGGCACTACGATTGGACCAATCGCGCGCTTCATTTTTAAGACCAACGACGTTCCGTCGGCTGGCGCTTCAGGAGCGCTCTTCGGATTGGTGGGGGTGCTTTTTGTTTTTGGCATCAAGTTTCGTCATGAATTGCCCGAAGGTTTCAAGCGTGCGTTCGGCACCGGCTTGCTGCCCGTTATCATGATCAATCTTTTCATTGGCTTTGTGGGCCGTGGTTTTATCGATAATGCTGCCCATCTCGGCGGCATGCTTTCCGGCGCCGCCCTCGCGCTTGTGGTTGGTTATCGTCGCCCTGGCGAACGCCCGAGCATTGCGATCTCCTGGCACGTACTGCAGATCATGGCGCTGGCCCTGGTCGCTGTCAGTTTCTTTAAGGTGGCGCAACATTTCAGAGATCCGGTGCCGGCATTTGCGACAGTAGAGAATGGTCAAGTTGCTCTGCCAGACAAAGGTCCAGACTCTCTTCGCTTCAAGAAAGCGATGAACGATGCTCAGGAGTCATTGAATGACGCGGTGAGAGGAGAAGTGAATGGTCTCGACACCGCGGTTGCGGCGCTTGAAGCGGCGCCGCCTCCTGACATAAAAGGCGACCAGTTGAGGCGTAAGTTGGAGTCACTTCTCAAGCGAGCAAAAGAGCTTGCGCAAAGTAGAATGCCGGGCACCGGACCGGAATCCAAGCCGTTTGAGCAGATGCGAAACCAGTTGCAGTCGGATTTTGACTCGTGGAAGCAGGAATATGAAAAGTGGCTAAGGACGGCCGCGAAGGAATGACCGAAACGTTCGCGATGCGGCAGGCTTGAACCGTTTTTAGAGAAACTAGAGTACGAGGAGATCGGTAAGCAATGGAGATTAAGAAAGTAGGCGTCCTGGGTTGCGGCTTGATGGGCTCAGGTATCGCCCAGACTGCCGCGATGGCCGGATTTGAAACTGTGGTGCGCGAAGTTTCCGACGAATTCCTCAAGAAAGGCTTTGCGTCGATCGAAAAGTCGCTCGCGAAATTTGCCGAGAAGGGAACGATTACGAGCGAACAGCAAAAAGAGATCCGCCATCGTCTTTCCGGCACAACATCATTTGCCGACCTCGCCGATTGCGACATCATCATCGAGGCAATCATCGAGAACCTGGAAGAGAAACGCAAAACCTATGGCGAGCTGGATCGCGTTTGCGAACCAGAGACAGTCTTTGCTTCGAACACATCGTCGATCTCTATTACCGAGATGATGACCGCGACTTCTGCGGAGAGACAGAAGCGATTCGTCGGCATGCACTTTTTCAATCCCGTGCCGCTCATGAAATTAGTCGAAGTCATTCGCACAATTGTGACCGATGAGGCTGTCTACGAACAGGTGATTGCCTTTGGTAAGCGTTTAGGCAAAGTGCCGGTGCGGGCCGGCGACAAAACGGGATTCATCGTCAATCGTTTGCTGGTGCCGTACATGCTCGATGCGATCCGAGCGCTCGAAGAAGGCGTCGGCTCGATCGTGGATATTGATACGGCCATGAAGCTGGGCTGCGGTTATCCTATGGGTCCATTCACGCTTGGAGATTTTGTGGGCCTGGACACGACCTACTACATCG
>WNGH01029324.1_pt1 | contig 10604 bp, 10 predicted proteins | sample 5400631 | NCBI WGS metagenome assembly WNGH01 (sample SAMN13153373, study PRJNA577476) | soil metagenome | isolation source: 115 cm soil or saprolite under Garry oak tree replicate 1 | place: USA:California | collected 2016-06-15 | reverse complement strand
GTGTCAAATCGACATCTTCGGTGCTCATGTGATCCTCGAGCTCGTCGAAGAAGCGGCTCTTCGGCGCCGTATGGTTGGCGCGTTCTTGCAGGACGTGGCGGATGTGCGCGGCGAGCGGCACGTAATTTAACAGTTGCCGCTGGAACAAGCGCTTGCGGTCGTCGGTGCCCATTTCCGCGAATTGCTTGCCGGTCTCGGTAAGCTTGATGTCGCCGCCTTCGATTTCGGCGAGCCGCAGCAGCTGCAGCGCGTCGGCCACCGGAAACAGGTCGTCGACTTCCAGGTGCAACTCATCGGCGAGCACCGGCAAGTCGGCGCGGCCATTATAGGGTGCAGCGGCCAGCGTTTCGATGAGGCCGGCGAATAGATTGGCGGAGACCCGCGGCAGCACGGTGTTGATTGTCGCGGCCGGCAAGCGCGTTCCGATCGGCGTCGGCGTGCGCGCCGTCATCGCCACGTAGATTTTCTCAACCAGGTCGCGAAACTGCGGGTCGAGCCGGTTGCGCGGCTGCTTCAGATCCACAGCGATTTCGCTGATGATACGGCCCGGATTGGTGGAGAACAAAAGGATGCGGTCGCACATCAAGACCGCTTCCTCGATATTGTGGGTGACGAGAACGACGCCTTTGATCGGCAGCTTGCCGTCGCCCCACAGTTCGAGGAAGTCCGTTCGCAGCGTCTCGGCGGTGAGCACGTCGAGCGCGGAAAACGGTTCGTCCATGAGCAGAATATTGGGATGCACGACCAGTGCACGGGCGAAACCGACGCGCTGGCGCATGCCGCCCGACAATTCGCGCGGAAAAGCCGACTCGTAACCGTCGAGCCCGATCAGATCGATGGCCGCGAGCGCGCGCTTGCGGATCTCCGAGTCGGGCAAACCGAGCGCTTCCAATCCCAGTTGCACGTTCTCCAGCACCGTCAGCCAGGGGAACAGCGCGAAGGACTGAAATACCATCGCGATGCCCGGCGCCGGTCCGATCACGCGCTCGCCAAGATAAGTAACCGTTCCTCCCGACGGCTGCGCCAAGCCGGCAATCAGGCGTAACAGCGTCGATTTGCCTGAACCGGTGCGGCCGAGCAGGCCGACGATCTGTCCTTGCGCCAGCGAAAGCTCGACGCCGTCGAGCACCAGATGTTCGCCGCCGTCGGCGCGCGGAAACGACTGGCGCAATTCGTGGACGTCGAGCAGGGCAGCGCTCATCTAAAGCCTCATCCAAGACGAAACTTACGTTCGGCGTAGCGGTAAAGCGGTCGCCAGAACACGCGATTGACCACAACGACGAACAGGCTCATCACCGCGATGCCGAGCACGATGCGGTGAAAATCGCCGGCATCGGTCTGTTCGGCAATATAGGCGCCTAGTCCTTCGGCGTGCAGATGCTGATCACCCCAGGACGCGACCTCCGCGACGATGCTCGCGTTCCACGAACCGCCCGATGCGGTGATCGCGCCCGTCACATAATAGGGCAGCACCGCGGGCAGCGCGACACGGCGCCACCACAACCAGCCGCGCACGCGCAAATTGACCGCGACCGAACGCAGCTCAGCCGGGATCGCCGCTGCGCCGGCGATGACATTGAACAGGATGTACCACTGTGTGCCGAGAATCATCAGCGGGCTGAGCCAAATATTCGGATTGAGCTGCCAGGCGACGATGCCCGAGACCACAATCGGAAACAGGAGGTTGGCCGGGAATGCGGCAAGGAATTGCGCTATCGGTTGCATGAAATTGGCAACGCGCGGCCGCGTTCCGACCCACACCCCGATCGGCACCCAGATCAGGGTCGCAATCGCGATGAGCGCTACCACGCGCGCGAGCGTGGCAAAGCCAAGCACCATGGTGATGCCGACATCGCGCAGCGCGAGACCCTCGACTGCGAATTGCGCCACTTGCCACAACGTCATTGCCGCCAAAACAAAGACGACCGCGGCGGATAGCAAGGCCAAGCTCCAGCCGGCCCGCTTGGCCAGTGCGCCAGCTGGCGCCTTGTCATTTTTTTGCCGGCGCAACGATAAACGCCACAAGCCGGCGACCGGCTGGGTTAGCCGTTCGATGATGCGCGAGCGGCGCAACACATCGAACACCCAGGATTGCGGCGGCGGCACGCCAGGCTCCTGCTCGAAGCGGAAGCGGTCGGCCCACGCCACCAGCGGCCGAAACAGGACCTGATCGTAGATCAGGATCACGACAAGCATGGTGCCGATTGCCCAGCACACCGCGGCGAGATTGCGACGCTCGATGGCAAGCGCAATGTACGAGCCGATGCCCGGCAAGGTCACGGTCGTATTGCCGACGCTGATCGCCTCCGAGGCGACGACGAAGAACCAGCTGCCGGACATCGACATCATCATGTTCCAGATGAGCTGCGGCATGGCAAAGGGAACGTCGAGGCGCCAGAATCTCATCCACGCGCTAAGTCGAAAATTGCGCGCCGCTTCTTCGAGTTCGGTCGGCACCGTGCGCAACGATTGATAAAAGCTGAAGGCCATGTTCCAGGCTTGGCTGGTGAAAATCGCAAAAATTGAAGCGAATTCCGCGCCCAATACGCGCCCGGGCGCTAGGCTCATGAAAAAGACGACGGTGACCGAAATGAAGCCGAGAATCGGTACCGATTGCAGAATATCGAGAAGCGGCACGAGCAGCCGTTCGGCGGCCCTGCTTTTTGCCGCGAGCGTCGCATAGGTGAAGGTGAAAAAAAGTGACAGCACCATGGCGATCAGCATGCGCAACGTGGTGCGCGCGGCGTATTCAGGCAGATTGCGCGGATCGAGCGAGGGCGGCTGCCGTTGCAATTCGGCCAGGGGCTCGAAAAGATTCCGACTTGCTTCGCCGAGAAAAACCAGAAGGCCAAGGATCAGAAGAACGGCGAGAATATCCCACCGACTGAACAAACGGGTCCAGCCGCCAACCGAAATTGGGACGAATACGCGCATGCTTTAGGCCAGCTGTCGGAGACTGCAGTCACAAAACCCCAGTCACAAAACCCCAGTCACAAAACCGAAGTCACAAAACCGCGGGTCACAAAACTGTCGAGAAATCGCGAGCGCGCCGGGCCGGCGGTCACGGCTTGTGAGTTCCCCCAATAACACCGGCAACGCCTGGATCAAGCGATTGTTGGCCAGCCTGACGAAAATAACGCGAGAGCATCCAATGCCGCGGCACGATCGGGCGTCGTGAAATCACCGCATTGTCAAACGATCTATCCGGCCGGCGCAGAGTTCAAATTCCAATGGAGGGTTCCGTTGGCGTTGCAATCGGCAAAGGTCGTGACCGCATTGGCGGCGAGTTTTTTTGCCAGTTCTCTGGCGATATCGGCACCACAATCGGTCGTCCCGGAGCAGCCGGCCGCAACGGGCTTGTGGCAAAAAGTGGACGAGCAAACCGGCCAGACGGTCGGCTGGTTCCTATTCGTCGAGCACGGCGGCCTTTATGAAGGCGTGATCGCTAAGCTTTTTCTCCGGCCGGAAGATCCGAAAAATCCGACCTGTTCGAGCTGCCGCGACGACCGCAAGAACCAGCCGCTGCTCGGATTGCCGCTGATCAGGGAGATGCAGCGCGACGGCTTGGCTTATCAGGGCGGCAATATCCTCGATCCACGGGACGGCAACATCTACAGCGCCATGATGCGGGTCAGCCCCGACGGCTTGCCGCTCACGGCATCGGGCCATCAGGAAAAAACAGCGAGACCGCCCAGCGCGATGCGCTAACGGCGGACGTGTTAACGACGGACTTGCTAACGACGGATGATGATCGAGGCTACCGCACCTCGCTGCTCCCAGCCGGCTTGTTCGAGCTCGGGAATCGTATCCTCGGCCTCCGGATAGCCGAGACAAAAATAGCCGATGAATTTCCATGCCGCCGGCACATCCAGAATGGCCGTCATCGCCGCCGGATCGAGAATTGAAATCCAGCCCAAGCCGATGCCCTCCGCGCGCGCCGCAAGCCAGATCGTATGCACCGCGGTGACAGCCGAATAGTCGATCATTTCCGGCATCGTGCGGCGGCCGAGTCCGTGGCCTTGAGTTGTCGCGCGATCGGCAAACACCGCGAAATGCACGGGCGCCTCGTCCAATCCGGCGAGCTTTAATCGCGCGTAAAGTCCGGCGCGCGCCGGCGCCTGCGCCGCCAGCGCCTGTGCGTTGCACCCCGCAAAATTTTCGCGAATGGCCGCGCGCAGCGCGCAATCCTCGACAATGACGAAACGCCACGGCTGGCTCAAGCCGACCGAAGGAGCAAGACAAGCAAGCTCGATTAAGGATTCCAACGCGCCATCCGGCAGCGCATCGCGCCGGAAACGCCGGACATCCCGCCGCCAAACCAAAAGGTCGCGCAGCCGCGCGCGAAACGCCGCATCGAAGCCGGTCTGTGGCGGTGCTGGCCCGACTTCCTCGATCTGGCGATTAACGCGCATGTTCACGACCGAAGGCTAATGCCTGTTGGCGAAGGCGGCCATCGCAATCTGCAGCCGGTTCCAATCCTCATCCGCACCGGGCAGGCCGAAGCGCAACCAGGAAGGGTGCGCCGGAAACATGCGGACAAGAATTCCGGCGTGGCCGAGGTGATGGAAGAGTTCCAGCGCCGCCGCCGTGCGCACCAGGCGAAACAGCGGCGTGCCGCCGACAATCTCAAGTCCGCTGTCGGCGAGAATTTCATCGAGCCGAGTGGTTTCTTCCGTAAGCCGGCAGCGCGCCTGCTCCATCCAAGCGCGATCGGTCAGCGCCTCGACACCGATCGCCAATGCCGGCCCAGAAACCGCCCACGGACCAAGCTGCGCCGCGAGCCGAGCTGCCAAATACGGCGCGGCCAGTGCAAAGCCGAGCCGGATACCGGCGAGCCCGAAAAATTTGCCGAACGATCGTAATACGACGATCGCCCTGCGTCCGACCTCGCCTGCGAGACTGGCGTCGCCCGGACCGACGTCCATGAAGGCTTCGTCGACGACGAGAAGCCCGCCGCGCGATTCCAACCGCTTTGCCAGCATCATCAGAGCGTTCTTGTCGAACAGCCTGCCGTCCGGATTGTTTGGATTGGTTACAATGACAAGTGTTGCTGCCGTCGCGGCATCAAGATCGGCAATCTCGATAACATCATGGCCGGCCAGCGCCGCGGCGCGCGCGTGTTCGCCATAGGTCGGCGCGACCACCGCGGCGCGTCCCGGACGAACCAACGCGGCGACAAGCGGCAGGAGAATTTGCGTTCCTGGCGCGGCCACGACATGCGCTGCCGAGGGCGCGCCATAGGCTTGCGCCGCGGCGGCCTTTGCCGCGGCGAGCGCATCGGCCCCGGGCAGCCGCGCGAACAGATCGATCGGCAGTTCCTGCAGCGGATAAGAATGGGGATTGATCCCGGTCGAAAGGTCGAGGAAAGGTTCGGGAGCGTCAGCAAACAAACGCCGAGCAGCGGCGAGGTCGCCGCCATGCGGGAGCGACTGATCAGGATCATCGGAGAACATCATGTCGGCCGCACTTGCGCTTTTCGCCATGCTGATCGAGCTCTGCATGCGCTTTTCGCCATGCTGATCGAGCTCTGCATCGGTTATCCGGAACGGCTAGTTCGCGTCATCGGCCACCCGGCGACCTGGATCGGCGCTTTGATCGGTGGCCTCGACCGGCTGTTTAACCGCGATATGACGCCGGCTCTGCGGCGACTTGCGGGAATTTTAGCGGTCGCGATCGCGCTCGGCGTCGTTGGCGCAATCACGTTCGTCGTGCAATGGCAATTACTCAGCCTGCCGTTCGGCGTTGTTCCAGTCGCCGTGCTCGCGAGCGCGCTGGTCGCGCAACGCAGCCTGCACCGGTATGTCGCCAATGTCGCCTCCGCGCTTGAACTGCAAGATCTCGACGCCGGCCGCAAGGCAGTATCGCACATTGTCGGCCGCGATACTGCTCGACTCGATCGCGCCGGGATTGCACGCGCAGCAATCGAAAGCCTGGCGGAGAATTTCTCGGATGGCATCGTTGCGCCGGTTTTTTGGCTTGTGGTGGCGGGACTTCCGGGCGCCGCGCTGTACAAGGCGATCAATACCGCCGACAGCATGATCGGGCATCGCACCCCGCGCTACGCCGAATTCGGCTGGGCGGCAGCGCGGCTCGACGATCTCGTCAACATGCCGGCCTCGCGGTGCGCGGCGCTCTTGCTCATCCTCGCCTCGGTTTTGCGTAACGATACTTGCGCGGGCGACGCATGGCGCACGGTTCGGCGCGACGCGGCCCGCCATCGCTCGCCCAATGCCGGCTATCCGGAAGCGGCGATGGCCGGCGCGCTCGGACTGTCGCTTGCGGGGCTGCGTTTCTATGCCGGTATACGCGTCGAGGACGCGTTCATGGGTGACGGGCGGCGCGAGGCGGAAGCCAAAGATATCCGCCGGGCGCTGGCGCTCTACCGTTGTGCCGACGCTATCTTGCTGGCGCTCCTCGCGGGGCTCACCGCAGTGCTCATCGCGCTAAACTGAACAGGCGATCGAGATCGAGATGCGCGGCGAGATGCGCGGCGAGCCGATCAAGCGTTTGCTCAATCATCTCATCATAGGCGACGCCAGCCGTGCCAGCCGACAGGCGGCTAAGCCAAGCCGTACGCTGACAATCGTCGGCGAACAGCCCGTGGATGTAGGTGCCGAGCACGCGGCCGTCGGCGGAGACCGCTCCCTCAGGCGAACCGTCGTCGAGCCTTGCAAACGGGCGCGCGCAGTCGGGCCCTGTGGTGATGCCCATGTGCATCTCATAACCGCCAAACGGTGCCCCGCCATTTGTCGTGCCGCGGATCGGCTCAAGCCGTTTGTGCTCACCGAGTACGGTTTCAAGGTCAAGCAAGCCGAGGCCGGCGACTTTGCCCGGAGAGCCCTCGATCCCCTGCGGGTCGGCGATAGTGCGCCCCAACATCTGATAGCCACCGCATAGACCGAGCACCATCCCGCCACGCCGCCGGTGCGCGGCAATGTCGATGTCGAATCCCGCGGCACGGAGCGCATGCAGATCGGCCATCGTCGCTTTCGAGCCCGGCAAAATGACTAAGTCCACATCGCCCGGCAGTGCGGCGCCGGGACGCAACCGGATCAGATCGACCGCAGACTCGGCTTCGAGCGGATCGAGGTCGTCGAAATTGGCAATGTGCGGCAGGATCGGAACTGCGACGCGCACGCGGGTGCGCGATTTTGCCGGCCGCGGCTGCTCGAGCGCAAGCGCATCCTCAGCCGGCAACAAATGCGCGTCCCGGAAGAAAGGAACAAGACCGAGTGCCGGCCAGCCGGTCGCTTGCGCAATGCGTGTCATCGCATCGGCGAACAATGCGGCGTCTCCACGAAATTTGTTGACGATGAACCCGCATATCAGTGCCGCGTCCTTGGCCTCGGTCACGGCTTTGGTGCCGACGATGCTAGCGATCACGCCGCCACGGTCGATGTCGCCGATCAGCACGACCGGAACATCGGCAGCTTGGGCAAAACCCATATTGGCGATGTCGTTGGCACGGAGATTGATCTCGGCGGCGCTGCCAGCGCCTTCGACCAGCACGAGATCGGCCGCGCTGCGCAAATGCCGGTAGCTCTGCAAGACGGCGGGCAGCAGATCGCGTTTCATGTGCTGATAGGCGGCGGCCTTGGCGCTGCCATAGACGCGGCCTTGCACAATAATTTGCGCGCCGATCTCGCTTTGCGGTTTGAGCAGAACCGGATTCATGTGGACGGTAGCCGGCGTGCGCGCTGCGCGCGCTTGAAGGGCTTGGGCGCGGCCGATCTCGCCGCCATCGAACGTCACCGCGGCATTGTTGGACATGTTCTGTGGCTTAAACGGCCGCACCGCCAGGCCGCGCAACGTAAAGGCCCGGGCAAGACCGGCGACGATCAGCGATTTGCCGACATCCGAGCCGGTGCCTTGGAACATCAGCGCGCGTCCAGGCATGGCTAAAACAGGCATGGCTAAAACAGGCATGGCTAGAACTCGATGCCGGGCTGCGCCTTCACGCCGGCGGCGAAATGGTGCTTCACCAAAGTCATTTCGGTAACGAGGTCGGCGGCGGCGAGAAGCTCGGGTTTGGCATTGCGGCCGGTGACGACCACATGCAAGCCGGGCCGCCGCGCGGTCAGCGCAGCGACGACGGCCGTTAAATCGAGATACTCGTAGCGCAGCGCGATGTTGAGTTCGTCCAGGATGAGCATCGCCAGATTCGGATCAGCTATGAGCTCGCGGGCTTTTGCCCAGGCGCGTTCGGCCGCGGCGATATCGCGCGCGCGATCTTGCGTCTCCCAGGTGAACCCCTCTCCCATCGTGTGCCAGACAAGCTGATCGCCAAAGCGCGCCAACGCATCGCGTTCCGCCGAATGCCAGGCGCCTTTGATGAATTGCACGACGCCGACGCGGTGGCCGCGCCCGAGCATGCGCAGCGCCAGCCCGAATGCCGCGGTCGATTTGCCTTTGCCGGTGCCGGTATGGACAATCAGCAAGCCTTTCTCGATGGTCTTGGCGGCGACTTCCGCGTCCTGCACGGCCTTGCGCTTGGCCATTTTGGCGCGATGCCGCTCGGCTTCGCCTTTGTCGATCGTTTCCGTCATGCCTTCACCTTACAGTGTGCCTTTCAACGCCAGCGGCAATCCCGCAACCATAAGCACGACGCGGTCGGCACGCGCGGCGATACGCTGGTTGAGCATGCCTTGCAGATCGCGGAACCGCCGGCCGAGCGGATAATCCGGCACGATGCTGGAGCCGACTTCGTTGGCGACCAGCACGACCGGCGCCTGGCGTGCTGCCAGCGCCTGTTCCAGCGCCGCAATCTCAGTGTCGATGTCGGCATCCGCAAGCATGAGGTTCGACAGCCAAAGCGTCAGGCAATCGACGAGCACCGGCGTCGTTCGGCATGTTTCGAGCGCCGCCGCGAGGTCGCGCGGCGCTTCGATCGTTTGCCAATTCGCGCCGCGGCGCGAGCGATGCGCCGCAATGCGTTCCGCCATCTCGGCATCGCCCGGTTCCGCCGTCGCCACATAGGTCCATGGCGGCTGCCACGGCGGCGCTAGCCCGGCTATCAAGCTCTCGGCATAGCGGCTCTTGCCGGAGCGAGCGCCGCCAAGGACGAGCGCGCGCAAGACCTCCCCGCCTCAAGCGTGCATGGCACGGCCGAACCGGGCATAGAGCGATCCGGCAGCAAGCCCGAGCAGCGCCCAAAGCACCGCGTTAACGCCGAGCGAACGCGCGGCAAATTCCGCCGCGAGCTCCGGCGGGACAAGGCCCGCGCCCTCGGGCGGTTGCGGCGCTCCGATCAGATGCGGCGCGACGAGCAGCGCGACGCCGACCGGTATTGCCCAGGGCGCGCGCTTGAATATCATGAGACTCAGAGCCAAGAGCGTCGCAGCCATGGTCGCGATCCACCAGATTTGCCGCGAGACAAGATTGGCGGCGACCAATCCCGGCAGTTCCGGCGGCAGATCGAATGCAGGAGCCAGGGCGAAAGCCGTAAATCCGGCAAGGCCCCAAAGCATGCCCTCGCGCGCGTCGACCGTGCGGCCGCTGACCGCGAATCCGCCGACCAGCAGCAGCGCATAACCCACCGACGTCAAAGTGGTCGCGATCCAAGTAAAGACCGGTCGCCAAGGGGAATCCTCGGCGACCAACGACGCTGCCTCATGCGCGTCGTGCGCCTGGGCCTGTCCGACCAGCATCGCGGCGCCGCCTTGCGACGGCACGGCGCCATGCACATGCCGGCCAGATGTTAGCGTGCCGCTCTCGTATTTCTCTGCCTCGAGAATGAGCGGCACCAGCGTCACGTGCTGTAGCGCGGCGATAAGCACGCCGACGCCAATGCCCGCGCCAAGCGCGGCCGCAAAAATCCGGCGAAACATGGAAGTCCCCTTCAATGACAGGGGAAGCTGATCGAGTGGCGCGTATTGTGTGCCGCGTTGTGGATCGCCTCGATCGGCGCGAAACCGGTCACGCCGATGAAAACGATGCCAAAAAGGATCGCGGCGATGCCGTAGCGAATCGATTCATGTCGCGCGTCGGCGAGTGCGATCGATCGGATCAGGCTGGACATCTTGTTCTCCTTCGCCCTCCACCCGAGGACACACGAGGGGCCAACGCCGCCGGCAGGTCTCCTGACTTGCGGGTCACGGCCCGGTCCCGACCTTCCCGGAGCAACCAGAAGCTCCAGTGGGCTATCGAGGAGGCTCGCCGCTTACAGTTGCGGGGGCAGCCACGGCTTCGAAATTAATCTCACCGTGTTCCCTTTTGCGTCCCGCTGATGCGGGAACCGACGACGATGCGAGGAGTATAACTGCCGCCGCCGCCGCCGCAAGCGCCTCGGCACTTCACCATTGACAAGAACTCCGGCCCGGCCGTTAAGTCGTTGCCATTCGATGGCCTCTCGCGTGAGAGCCAAGAGGGAATGCGGTGCGGAGCCCACGGTTCCTAATCCGCAGCTGCCCCCGCAACTGTGAGCGGGAAGTCTCGTCCGGTTTAGCCACTGGCGCATCACGTGCCGCCGGGAAGGCAGGGCGAGGCGACGATCCGCGAGCCAGGAGACCTGCCATCGGCCGTGTCGACGCGACAAACACAGGTCGGGGTGCGCCTGTGGATGATCCGAAAGACGACAGTCTTTTGGTCCTCGCTCGCGCCGACGG
>WNGH01007191.1_pt1 | contig 10605 bp, 10 predicted proteins | sample 5400631 | NCBI WGS metagenome assembly WNGH01 (sample SAMN13153373, study PRJNA577476) | soil metagenome | isolation source: 115 cm soil or saprolite under Garry oak tree replicate 1 | place: USA:California | collected 2016-06-15 | reverse complement strand
TTGAGCCCGCCGATCGGCTCGCCGTTGCCCGGCGCCTCGGTCAGCACCGCGGTGATCTTCTCGCCGGCCAGCCGGCCGGCCGTGATCTGCTCCGGGGACAGCCGGGCCAGCGCCGCCTTCTGCGCCCGGGTGGCCGGGCTGTCGATGCGCGCGTAGGCGGGCTCCCCGTAGCGTGCCGCCAGGCCGCGGTACAGCTCGGACGGTGTCTTCCCGGTCACCGCGGTGATCTCCGAGGCGAGCAGGCAGAGCAGGATCCCGTCCTTGTCGGTCGTCCACACCGACCCGTCGTGCCGCAGGAACGAGGCACCGGCGCTCTCCTCGCCGCCGAACGCGACCGAGCCGTCGAGCAGGCCGGGCACGAACCACTTGAACCCGACCGGTACCTCGAGCAGCCGGCGGCCCAGGCCGTCGGCCACCAGGTCGATCATTGACGAGCTGACCAGGGTCTTGCCCACCGCGGCGGTGGGCGGCCAGCCGTCCCGGTGCCGGTAGAGGTAGTCGATGGCCACGGCGAGGTAGTGGTTGGGGTTGAGCAGCCCGCCGTCCGGGGTGACGATGCCGTGCCGGTCGGCGTCGGTGTCGTTGCCGGTCGCGATCGTGAAGTCGTGCTGGCGGGCGATCAGCGCGGCCATAGCGGACGGCGACGAGCAGTCCATCCGGATCTTGCCGTCCCAGTCCAGGGTCATGAACCGGAACGTGGCGTCCACGGCCGGGTTGACGACCGTGAGATCAAGGCCGTACTCCTCGCCGATCGCGCCCCAGTAGGCGACGCTGGCGCCGCCGAGCGGGTCGGCGCCGATGCGGATCCCGGCGGCCCTGACCGCGGCCAGGTCAACGGCCTGCGCCAGGGCCGACACGTACTCCCCGAGGAAGTCGAACCGGCCGGTGGTATCGGCGGCGGCCGCCCGCGCGAACGGGATCCGCCGCACGCCGGCCAGGCCGGCGGCGAGCAGCTCGTTGGCCCGGTCCTGGATCCACCGGGTGATGTCGGTACCGGCCGGGCCGCCGTCGGGCGGGTTGTACTTGAACCCGCCGTCGGGCGGCGGGTTGTGCGACGGGGTGATCACGATCCCGTCGGCGCGGGGGCCCCGCGCGGTTTCGTTGCAGGCCAGGATCGCCCGGGACACGGCCGGGGTCGGCGTGTACCCGCCGCGCGCGTCGCACAGCACATGGACACCGTTGGCGGCGAGCACCTCCAGCGCGGTGACCTGCGCGGGCTCGGACAGCGCATGGGTGTCGGCGCCCAGGTAGAGCGGCCCGTCGATGCCGCGCGCGGCCCGGTACTCGCAGATCGCCTGCGTCGTGGCTGCGATGTGGTCCTCGTTGAACGTCGCGGTGAACGCGGACCCGCGGTGGCCGGAGGTGCCGAACGACACCCGCTGGGCGGGCTCGCCGGGGTCGGGGTGCACCGTGAAGTAGGCGGTGACCAGCTTCGCGACGTCGACGAGGTCCGCGGCGGCGGCCGGCTGGCCGGCCCGCGGGCTGGTCATGCGATCCCCCCGGCCGCCGGGGCCCCGGCGGCGCGGCCGGGCGGGTGCCGGGGCAGGCGCCCGGTCACGGCAGCGCGGCCAGCGGGGCGCTGCGTCTGGTGCCGTCCTCGGTCCATGTCACCTCCGCGGAGCCGTCCGCCAGATTGGCACGCAGGACCGCCTCGTCGCCGTCGCGTGCCCAGCTCATCTCGATGTTCGCAGCGTTCCCCGAGCAGGTGAGCCTGCCCTCGAACGCCGGGTGGGTGTTGCGGAAGCCGATCAGCCGGCACAGCGCCCGCACCACCGGCCTGGCCAGGGCGGCCTCGATCTCGGCGGGCTGGTAGCGGTGCCGGTTGACGTCCCGGCCGACGTTCGTCCGGGCCAGCAGGTCCATGTCGTTGCCGCCGGCCAGCAGCCCGACGTAGTAGACCTGCGGGTTGCCCGGCGTCCAGAACTGCAGCGCCCGGGCGAGCAGGTAGCGGCCGTCGTCGCGGCCGAGCGCGTCGTAGAACGTGCAGTTGACCTGGTAGAGGTCCACGTTCGAGGCCGCCGTGCCGGTGGCCTGCCGCGAGGTCCCGCCGCTGTTGGCGTGGATCGCCTCAACCAGCCGGGCAAGCTCGCCCGGGCCGAGCAGGCCCGGCCTGGACCGGTCGGTGGCGTCCGGGCCGACGTCGATGACGCCGATCCCGTCGTGGGTGTCGAGCACCGTGACCGCGTTGGCCGGGCGCAGCCCCTGCCAGGTGAGCAGCGGCCCGGGGTCCGCCGCGGTCAGCGCGTGCAGGATCAGCGGCGGCAGGGCGAAGTCGTACACGTAGTCCACCTGCCCGGCGATCTGCACCTGGTGCAGGTAGTGGGAGTGCACCTCGACCAGGACCGCCAGGCCGCGCTCGCGGCACCAGGCGGTGACCTCGCCGATGAACTTGACCGTGTCCGGTGTCATGAACGACGTCAGGCCGGGCGTCTTCACCGCGTAACCGATCGCGTCCAGCCGGACATGCGAGACGCGCGCGGCGGCCAGCTTGTCGAGAATGCGCAGCAGGTAGCCGCGGGTCACCGGATGACGGACGTCGACGTCGATCTGCCGCGGCGTGAACGTCGTCCACAGCAGTGCCTTGCCGCCGTTGCCGAGCAGGTACGGGGTAAACGGGAGGCCCGGCCGCGGCCGGTACAGCCGCAGCAGCGCCTCCTCGGTCGCACCCTCGGGGAACGCGGTGCCGTAGCTGAGGAACATGCCGGCGAACGCGGACGCGTCACCCTTGGCCAGCCAGTCCTGGAACTGCGGGGAGCCCGAGGAGACGTGGTTGACGATCATGTCGGTCATCACCCGGTACTCGGCGCTCAGCGCGGCAATGTCGTCCCACGAGCCCAGGCGCTCGTCGACCTCCGTGTGATCCTCCGGGTCGAAGCCCGCGTCGGCCCCGTCGTAGGGGCGGTAGAACGGCAGCACGTGCACCCCGCCGAACAGCCCGCGCAGCGGCCCGTTGAGCAGGCCGCGCAGCCCGGCCAGGTCACCGCCGAAACGGTCCGCGTACGCGATCAGCTCGACCTTGGCTGGCATGCCACTCCTCATTGGCCCTCTGCCTAGCCATACTCCCAGCCGTGCGGGGCCGCCGCATCCGGACGGGCCCGGCGCCGCACATCCGCGCACCGCGCCCCGCCGGGAGCGGCCGGCCTGGCACCGTCGACGCGGCGCCGCCTCGCATCGCGTGTCACCACGGCCTCGGCCAGCCGGCGGGCGAGGAACGCGCACACGGCCCGGTGGCGGGCCGAGGGCGAGTGCGGCCCGGTAGGCATCTGCGGCCTCGGCGGCGCGGCCCAGCCAACCACCGGTTCAGCCTGAGGCAGCGCATCCGGTCCGGTTTCCACGACAAATGAGGCGAAGTACCGGCCCGCAGCGTCCTTGATCACGGTGACACTGGATGGCTGGGAAGGCAAAGGCCGGGACCAGCGGACCGGCACGTCTCCGATCTTCGGCAGGCGCAATTTCCCGTTGGGCAGCACCTTGAACCGGGCGTTGGCGGTAAACCGGATCGCCTGCCGCCGGTTCTTGCGGGACCGGAACCTCGGCGGTGCCATCTTCGGCCCTTTGCGCTTGCCGGGGCGGGAGGCGAAGAAGTTCCGGTAAGCGGCATTCAGGTCCGCCAAGGCCTGCTGGAGCACCACCGCGGAGACCTCGTTCAGCCACGCCCGCTCCGGCGTGCGCTTGGCCGCGGTCAGCCGGGCCGATAACTCCGCGTCGGTGACGAAGGGCAGCCCGGCCTGGTGCGCCCCATCTCTTACAGCCAGGGCGTCGTTGAACACCACCCGGGCACACCCGAACGCCTTGCCGATGGCGATCCGGTGCCGGGACGCGGGGTCCAGACGGTAGTTGTATCGCAGCTGCACCCCTCGACCATATTTGCCGGCAGCGACATCCGCATTGGCAGGTATGGCGTCTTCCTCCTGCACACCCACTTGCAGATCGGCAGGCGGAGGATAACCCGGCGCGGGGCGGGCGCTGCCCGCCCGCGGGGGGCAGTTGCACCTCGTCGAACAGCGGGCACTGGTCTAGGTCGGGACATTCGCACCGGGCGGCCAGCTCGAGCCAGTCCCTGACCAGTTCGCTGCGCTCGATCAGGGCGACGACCTCCGGGAGCTTCCGGCTGGCCACCTCGCGAAGCCGCTCGACCGCCGCCGGGTCCCCGGGCGACGCCGACAGCAGCACCTTGATCTCGCCGAGCGCCAGCCCGGCGCGCTGCCCGGTCTCGATCACCGCGAGCGTGCGCACCGTGGCCGGGTCATACCTGCGCCGGCCCGGCGGCCCGGGCCGGCTCGGGCAGGAGCCCGATCTGCTCGTAATAGCGGATCGCGGAGGCGCTCTTGCCGGTCAGCCTGGCCAGCGCGCCGATGGTGAGCCAGGAGGAGCCGTCCGGCCCGGTACCGGGAGTTGACATCAAGCCGACTTTAACAACGACGATGAGGAGCGACCAACGCCCCGTACCAGGGAGGCAGGCCATGGCCGCCGCACAGATATCCGCCGACAACACCGCCGCCGGCCCGCCGGTGGCCTGCTCGCTGACCAGGACGGGCCTGGCCGAGCAGGCCGGCCGCTGGGTGCGGCTCGCGGCCCGCGCGCTCACCGGGCACACGAAGACCGCTGACGGTGTTCGCCTCAGCTTTCGCCCGGAACCGGGCACAGAACAAGAATTGCGCGCCCTGGCCGGCGTGGAGGCCGAGTGCTGCTCCTGGGCAACCTGGACCGTCCGGGCCAGCGCGACGCGGCTGGTGCTGGACGTCCGTGCCACCGGCGACGGCGTCGCCGCCCTGCACGGCATGTTCCCCGGCCCACGGCAAGCCCCGGTCCCACGGTAGGCTCGCCGCCCGGCCGATTCGGCGTCCCGTTCAGCGCCCGGCGACGCCCGTCGCTAAGCCGATCGAGCCCCAGGAGTCCGGCATTCCGGCGGCGCTGAGGCGGACGTCGGCCGACCTGGCCGCGCGAGCGGTCCACCGCTCGGTGCATCCCCGCTTGTCCAGGCAGTACCAGCGAACGTCGGCACAGGCGCTGCCCCCGTCGGCCATCATGTGGTCGGCGGGCAACCGGATCCCGCACAACCAGCATGGCTGGACGGCACCCGGCCCTGCCGGGGCGTAGGTCAGACGCTCTTGATCGGGCATCACTCTGCTCCCCTCCAGGGTGCTTCACCGTTCCCCGGGAATACCGGGAGCCGGGCTTCGGACCGGCCAGGGCTTGCGGCCGGCCTAACAACCACCCCGTGGCAGTGTCGCACGTCATGCCCGGCGGCGCACGCCATGTGCGAACCGGGCTGGCACCCGGGCCCGCGCTGGCAGTGCCGCAGGGGGCAGGCCAGGACGGCCGCCGCGGGACCGGGCGGCCGTCCCCCATGGCGCGGCGTGGCTCCGGCTGGTACTCAGGAACGGTGGAACTCACCGATTTTGAGGCCCTGAGCTTTGACTGCTACGGCACCTTGATCGACTGGGAGGCCGGCCTGCTGGCCGTTTTCGGCCCGTGGGCGCGGGCGCGCGGGCTCGACGTGACCGGCGAGGAACTGCTGGCCGATTACGCGGGGATCGAGGCCGCGGTCGAGGCGGAGCACCCCGCCGACCCGTACCCGGAGATCCTGGCGCGGGGCATGCGGTTCCTCGGCGAGGCGCTGGGCGCCGAGGTCACCGCGGACGACGCGGCCCGGCTGGCGGGCTCGGTGCCCGACTGGCCCCCGTTCCCTGACGCGCACGACGCCCTGGCCGCGCTGGGCCGGCGGTTCAAGCTGATCATCCTGTCCAATGTGGACCGCGCCTCGTTCGCCGGGTCGAACGCCCGGCTCGGCGTCGAGTTCACCAGCGTGATCACCGCGCAGGACGTCGGCGCGTACAAGCCGTCACCGCGGAACTTCGACGCGCTGGCCCGCGAGGCGGCCCGCCTGGGGATCCGGCCGGGCGGCCTGCTGCACGTGGCGCAGAGCCTGTTCCACGACCATGTGCCGGCCAAGCGGGCCGGCCTGCCCACCGTGTGGATCGACCGGCGGCGCGACCGCGACGGCTGGGGCGCCACCCCGCCACCGCCGGCGCCGGTGACACCGGACTGGGAGTTCGGCTCCATGGCGGCCTTCGCCGCCGCCGCCGCGCCGCCGGTGTAGCCGGCCCCGGGACCAGCGCGGCCCCGGGCCAGCGGGGGGGGGCTCCGGGGGGCGCCCCCGGGCAGGCACCATTCAGGCCGGGCGCCGGGCCAGGTCGTAGGCGAAGTCGATGGCCTGCCGGAACCGCCCGTCCGGCTGGCTGGCGTGCAGCTCGCGGCGCAGGTCGGCGGCGAAGTCCTCGGTCATGCCGCCCAGGGCGGCACGGGAGAGCACCGAGGTGGACAACGCGAAGCCGGCCAGGTCCTCGGCCGTCCAGTCGTGCTCGGTCAGGAACTGGCAGGTACCGGCGGCCTCGAACCCCGCGTCCCGCAAGATGGCGCCGTCCGGCCGGTCCTGGCGGGCCTGCTCGTACCCGGGCGGCACCCGGCCGTGGGCGCGGGCCCGGGTCTTCCACCGGTCCATCGTCGCCACCATGGCCCGCTGCCAGGGCGCCTCGCCGGCCCACGGGCCGCGGCCCCACACCAGGGCCAGGAACCCGCCGGGCCGCAGCCACTCGAAGACCCGGGCGGCCACCGCCTCCCTGGGCAGCCGGTGGAACGCGTTCCCGATGGTGACCAGGTCGACAGACCCGCCGGGTGCCTCGAATTCTTCCGCGGCGCAGGTCATCGCGCGGACGTTGCGCAGGCCGGCCGCCCGTGCCTTCTCCCGGACGACCGCGATCATGTCCGGTTCCTGGTCCACGGCCCAGACCTCGGCGAACCGGGGCCGCAGGGCGAAGCCGAGCAGGCCGGTGCCGCAGGCAAGGTCGAGCAGCGTGCCCCGGCCGTCCGCCCCGGCCCGGTCCGCCAGGTCGCCGGTCAGGCCCGGCGGATAGGGGACCCGGAACCGCTCGTAGTCCCGGGCGGTGCCCCGGTACAGGTCACGTCGGAACACCGGGCCGGCCACCGGACCATTGTGGCCGGCCCGCCGCGCCTCACAGGGTCCAGAGTGCCTCGGTGGGGGACATCCGGGCGGCGCGCAGCGCGGGCAGCAGCCCGGCGGCGGCGCCGATGACGATGGCGGCACCGAGACCGCCGGCCCAGGCCAGCGGCGGGATGACGACCGCCCAGCCCTTGCTGGTGGCGTAGATCGCCGTGGCGACGATGCCGATGATCACCCCGGCGGCGCCGCCGGCCACGGCGAGCAGGATGGCCTCGGCGAGGAACTGGACGCGGATGTGCCCCTTGGTGGCGCCCAGCGCCCGGCGCAGGCCGATCTCTGAGCGCCGTTCCAGGACCGAGATGACCATGATGTTGGCCACGCCGACGGCGCCGACCAGCAGCGCGACCGCGCCGAGGCCGAGGAACAGCACGTCGAACGCGCCCTGGGCGTCGGCCTGGGCGGTGAGCGCCGCCGACGGCTGGGAGACGTTGACCTCCTCGGGGTGCTGCGGGTTGGCCTGGGCGGCGAGCAGGCTGTCCACCCGGGTGGTCCGGCTGGTGACGGTGCGCACGTAGATCGTGGTCGGGTGCCCGGTGTACCGCAGGTAGGCGTGCGCGGCGGGGTAGCCGACCAGCACCGCGGAGTCGATCTCCGGGGCGAGCACCGCGGGCTTGAGGATGCCGGCCAGGTAGAACCACTGGGAGCCGACCCAGATCCGTTCCCCGGGCCAGATCCGGTCGATGCCCATCCGCTGCGCGGCGGCGGCACCGAGCACCGCGACCGGTTCCTTCTCCGTGGCGGCGTTGAGGAACACCCCGTGGGCCAGGCTGGTGCCCACCGCCCGGGGCAGGCCGAGGCTGGCGGCGTCCACGGTGAGCGCGTTGGTGTCCACCGAGGGGATGAACGGGGTGCGAAAGGCGTTCTTGTTGCCGATCGTGCCGATGTCCTGGACGTTGGTGACCCCGGACATCAGGCTGATCATCCCGGGGGAGGGCTTGGGCAACTGGGCGATGCCGCCGGTCAGCGACTGCCCGGTCTGCACCGTCAGCAGGTTCGTGCCGAGCTGGGAGATCTCCGCCAGCAGCCCGGCCTGTGACGACGACGACAGCCCGAGGACCGCCACGATCGCGGCGACCCCGATCGCGATGCCCAGCGCCGAGAGGCTGGCCCGCAGCTTGCGGGTGCGCAGCCCGACCGCGGCGAGGCGGGCCAGGTCCGCGGGATGCAGCCGGGCCGCCGTGGGCGTGACGGTGGTCATGGTGTCCCCTCCTCGTCCCCGGCGGGCGGGGCGGCGGGCCGGGCGGCGGCCGGCGGGGCGGCGGTGTCGGCGATGACGCGGCCGTCCAGCATCTCGATGCGCCGGCGCATCCGGGACGCGACCGCGCCGTCGTGCGTGACCACCACGATGGTGGTCCCGGCCGCGTTCAGTTCCTCCAGCAGGTCGAGCAGCGCGGCACCGGTGGCGGAGTCGAGGTTGCCGGTCGGCTCGTCGGCCAGCACGATGGCCGGCTCCCCGGCCAGGGCCCGGGCGATCGCCACCCGCTGCCGTTCGCCGCCGGACAGCTGGGTCGGCCGGGCGCCGAGCTTGTGGCCAAGCCCGACCCGTTCCAGCGCCCAGGCGGCCCGCTGCCGCCGTTCGGCGGCCGGCACCCCGGCGTACAGCAGCCCGTCCGCGACATTGCCCAGCGCGGTCGCGTGCTCGGACAGGAAGAACTGCTGGAACACGAACCCGATGCTCGCCGCCCGCAGCCCGGCCAGTTGCCGGTCACCCAGCCCGGCCACCTCGAGCCCGGTGACCCGCACGCGGCCTGCCGACGGCCGGTCCAGCGTGCCCATCAGGTGCAGCAGCGTGGTCTTCCCCGACCCGGACGGGCCGCGGATCGCGACCAGTTCCCCCGCCGCCACCGCCAGGCTCACCCCGGCCAGCGCCCGCACCGGCGGCCGGCTCGGGTAGACCTTGGTCACCTGGTCCAGCTCCAGCACCAGGCCCGGTCCGCCGCCCGGCCGCCGCCCCGTCCTGGGCGGCGCCGCGGCCTGCGCGCTCATCGTTCTGCCCTCCGCACGGGGTCCCCGTCGCGTCTCACAGCGCGGGGACCACGACGTGCTGGCCGGGGGTCAGGTTGCCGGTGACCTGCACCAGGCCGGCCGCGTCGTCGAACAGCCCGACCGAGACCCTGACCAGGTGGTGCCCGCCCGGGCCGGTCACCTCCACGTCGTAACCGCCGGACCGGGCCATCAGCGCGGCGACCGGCACCACCAGCGCATTGGCCACGCTGCCGGTGGTGACGGTGACGGTCACCGGCGCGGAACTGAGGTCCTTGGCCGCCCTGGGGTGATCGAGGGAGACATACACCGGGACCGTGGTGACCCCGGCGGTGTTGGTGGAGGCGACCTTGCTGACCGAGGTCACCACCCCGGTCGTGGCGCCGCCCTCGGGCAGGTCGATCCCGACCTTGTCGCCGGCCTTGATCTCCGCCTCCAGCGACGGGTCCAGGTTGATCGTCACCTGCGGCACCGGCGAGGTGGCCGTCATCAGTGCCGTGCCCGGCGCCGCCGTGGTCCCCGGCGTGATCCCGGTCTCCCAGGTGCCGATCTTCGCCGCGGTCGGCAGGAATACCACCTGGCCCAGGGGCACCGTCGCGGACGGGACGGTGACCCCCAGGGCCGTCTGGTAGTCCTCCCACGCCGTCGCGGTCGCCGCGCTGAAGTAGCCCATGCCGAGCCCCGCGGCCAGCACGCCGGCCCGGGTGGTGTAGCCGAGCGCGATCATGGCCTTGTTGAACTCGCGCACATCGGCGCCGGTGAGGCCCTCGGACATGTCCCGGTAGTCGGGGACCTGGCCGTACAACAGCACCACCGGGGTGCCGGACACCTGGTAGAGCACCCCGCCCTGGCGCACCGTCTTGCCCGGCGCTGGCAGCGTGGTGATCGTGCCGGTCGCCTGGTTCACGATCGTGTAGGAACCGGAGTCGGCCAGCGTCCCGGACAGCGAACTCTGCGAGGTGAGGGTCTCCCGCTTCACGGTCGCGACCGAGGTGCGGTACGCGGTCCCGGCCGCCCCCGGGCCGGACGAGCCGGAGCCCTGGAACGCGCCGGTGGCCGCGGCCACCCCGGCACCGGCAGCCACGACGACGATCACCACGCCGACGACCACCCAGCGCCGCCCGCCCCGGCGGCCGGTGACGTCCGGGCCGGTCCTGCGATCCGAGGAAATCGTGCCGCTCATGCGCCACCGCCGGGCTGGCAGGCCGGGCACGCGGGCCGGGCCTGCGGGGAATTGAGGCTCATGCCGGTTCCTCTCCGGTGAGAGTCTGGTGCCGTTGTTCGCGGCCGGATCGCGCGCGGCCATGCGGCCGACCGGTGCCGCCACTGCCCGGGCAACAGCCCGCCGGGACGACGGTGGACGCGGTGCCGGGCACCATCATGGGCGGCTGACCTCAGGGCGCTGCGCGTATTGCGTGTGAGTTCGGTGTGAGTGCGCCGGCAGCGCCCGGACCTGGGAGTTCACCACCGTTCACACCAAACTCACATGCTCCCCACACCCGATGCTGGGGTTAGCGTGGTCAGATGACCCGTGAGGGCAAGGAGCACGGCGATGAGTGAGGCGGCGGCGAGCCTGCCCCCCGGCCAGGGGGAGCTAC
>WNGH01011238.1_pt1 | contig 10607 bp, 8 predicted proteins | sample 5400631 | NCBI WGS metagenome assembly WNGH01 (sample SAMN13153373, study PRJNA577476) | soil metagenome | isolation source: 115 cm soil or saprolite under Garry oak tree replicate 1 | place: USA:California | collected 2016-06-15 | reverse complement strand
CGACGGGTACTGCCAGGTGTCGCTGACCCTGCGCAACGACGCGGCCATCCCCGCCGCCGAGGTCGTCCAGGTGTACCTGCACGACCCGGTGGCCGAGATAGCCCGCCCGGTGCAGCAGCTCATCGCCACCGCGCGGGCCGACCTCGCCCCGGGCCAGGCCCGGACCGTGATCCTCGACCTGCACGCCGACCTGACCTCCTACACCGGCCGGTCCGGCCGCCGGCAGGTGGATCCCGGCGAGGTGGAGCTGCGGGTCGGCGCGTCGAGCACGGACATCAGGGCGGTGCTGCCGGTGACCATGACCGGGCCGCGCCAGCCGGCCGGCTACGACCGGGTGCTCTATCCGGTCGTGACGCTGCTGCCCGCGAGCTAGCCACCGGGGGGTTCCGGGTGTTCCGGGGCGGCTTGCCGCCCGGGCTAGCACCGTTACGCTCCTTCCCATGCTCACCGACCTGCCGCTTGCCGAGCTCCGCCGCTACGCCCCTGACGTGGCCGAGCCTTCTCCGGGTTCGGCGGGGACCCGGTCAAGGCGTGGCTGATCGTCCCGCACGAGGCGGCGCCGCGCGGCGGGGTGGTCGTGGAGTACATCGGCTACGGTGGCGGCCGCGGCGACCCGCTGGACTGGCTGCCCTGGAGCTGCGCCGGCCACGTCCACCTGGTCATGGACACCCGCGGCCAGGGCGGCGGGTGGCGCGGCGCGGACACGCCGGACCCCAGCGACAACGGCGCGCCGAGTTCCCGCGGGTTCATGACCCGCGGCATCGCCGATCCCGGCACGCACTACTACACCCGCCTGTTCACCGACGCGGTCTGCGCCGTGGACGCGGCCCGCGCTCACCCGGCCACTACCGGCCTTCCGCTGGTCACCACCGGCGTGAGCCAGGGCGGGGGGCTGGCGATCGTGGCGGCGCACCTGGCGGCGGGCGTACGGGCGGCCATGCCGGACGTGCCGTTCATGGCCCATCCCCGGCGCGCGGTGGAGGTCACCAACAGCTACCCGTACTTCGAGCTGTCCGAGTACTGCGCCGTGCACAGCGACCTGGTGGAGACGGTGTTCCGCACGCTGTCCTACGTGGACGTGGTCAACCACGCCAAGCGGGCGCACGCCCCGGCGCTGTTCTCCGCCGGGCTGGCCGACGACATCACCCCGCCGTCCACGGTGTTCGCCGCGTACAACCACTACGCCGGGCCGAAGGACATCGCGGTGTACGAGTTCAACGGCCACGAGGGCGGCGGGACCAGGCATCTGCGCGCCAAGCTGGACTTCGTGGCGGCCACGCTGGGCGGCTGAGCCTTACCTGGCCACCACCACGCGGTAGCCGAGGTCCACATCGGCCAGCCCGCGCAGGTGGCCGAAACGCCGGTCCCAGGCGCCGCTCTCCAGGTCGGCGCGCAGGCGGCTCATCCCGGCCGCGCGGTCGGCCTCGCCGATCATCGACAGGGCCGACATGGGCCCCCACACCGCCGGATCCAGGACGGCCTCCGGGCGCCGCCAGTACGCGCCGTTGAACCCGTCGGCGCAGTCGCCGGGGATCGGCACCGGGGTCACCTCCAGCGGGCCGAGCACCCGTGCCACCTCGGTGAGCGGCGTCTCGCGTGCGGCCTCGAGCCGCGCGGTCGCGGGGAAGTAGTGGCCGAGCCACCAGGGCCTGGCCCGGGCCGGATCGCGCAGGAACAGCACCACGCGGCGGGCCACCCGGCGCATCTCGGCCAGGCCACGGTCCCGGTCGGCCCAGTGGTGCATGGTGAGCACGCCCAGGGCGGCGTCGAAGGTTCCGTCGCGGAACGGCAGCGCCTCGGCGACCGCGCGCACCGCCGGGGCGGCGTCCCGGGGCCGCTGGGCGATCATCACCACGGACGGCTCGACCGCCGCGACGCGCGGCCCGCGCGGCTCGTAGGAACCGCTGCCCGCGCCCACGTTCAGCACCGTCCTGGCACCGCTCAGCGCGGCCAGGATGGGGGCCGCGACCCTGGGGTCCGTGCGCCGTCCCGTCGCGTACCGTCCCCCGATGCGGTCATACACCGGCGCCTGTGAGGCAGGCATCACGTCAGGCTACCAACCGGCCTAGTACCGGCCCGGCGCCCGGGGCCGGCTGGCGCCGGGGCTGGTCAGGCCAGGCGGCGCTCGGTCGCCCAGCGGGCGAGCTGGTGCCGGGTGGATCGCCCAGCGGGCGAGCTGGTGCCGGGTGGACAGTTGCAGCTTCCGCAGCACCGAGGAGACGTGGGTTTCCACCGTCTTGACGGAGATGAACAGCTCCCGCGCGATCTCCTTGTAGGTGTAGCCGCGGGCGATCAGCCGCAGCACCTCACGTTCGCGCGCGGTGAGCTGGTCGAGTTCGGGGTCGAGGGGCGGCTGCTGCGGGCCGGTGCCGGTGGCGAAGGCGTCGAGGACGAAGCCGGCCAGCCGGGGGGAGAAGACCACGTCGCCCGCCGCGACCCGGTGCACCGCGTCCACCAGGTCGGTGCCGGAGATCGTCTTGGTCACGTACCCGCGCGCCCCGGCCCGGATCACGGCGATGACGTCCTCGGGGGCGTCGGACGCGGACAGGGCGAGGAACCGTACCTCCGGGTGCTCGGCCTTGACCGCGGTCACCACGGCCTGGCCGCCGCCGCCGGGCAGGTGCACGTCGAGCAGCACGACATCGGGCAGGCACTCACCGATCCGGGCGATGGCCGGCGCCACGTCGTCCGCTTCGCCAACGACCTCCACGTCGTCACCAAGCTCGGACCGCACCCCGGACCGGAACAGCCCGTGGTCGTCCACGATGAACACCCGTGGCCTGGCCCCGCTCATGCCTGCCAGTTAACCAGTAATCCCGGCGATACCGGCCGTCTGGACCTGCCTCCGGGCCGTACCCTCTCGGCTCACCAGCCAGCCCAGGGCCGGGAGGGCACACGTGCTACCGCGTCGGTCCAGGTGCAGTGCTCTCCTGGCCTGGCCGGATGAGCTTGTAGCCGGTCGGTGACTTCATAGACAGCGACACCTCGGTGCCTTCGCCGGGTGTGCTGCGGATGGTGGCGCTGCCGCCGTGGCGGGCCACCCTGGCACGGATCGACTGGGCCACACCCTTGCGGTCAGCCGGCACCGCATCCGGGTCGAAACCCTGGCCGCGGTCCCTGACGAACACCGACACCTCGGCCGGTTCCACCTCGGCGAAGATTGAGACGACGCTGGCGCCGGACCACTTCACCGCGTTGACCGTGGCCTCCCGCGCGGCCGCGAGCAGCGCGGCCAGGTCGTCGTCCAGCGGGCAGTCGCCCACCATGACGACCTCGACGGCCACCCCGTGCTGGGCCTCCACCTCCTGCTGGATGAGCCGCACGCCGCCGGCCAGCGTCATGGCCTCGTCGATGGTGCCGGGCGGCCTGCCGTCGAACAGCCAGGAGCGCAGTTCCCGCTCCTGGGCCCGGGCCAGCGCGACCACCTGCTGCGGCTGGTCCGCGCGGCGCTGGATCAGCGCCAGGGTCTGCAGCACCGAGTCGTGCACCCGGGCGGCGATATCGGCCCGTTCCTCGGCGCGCACCCGGGCCTGGCGCTCCAGCACCAGGTCCCGCGCGATGCGCAGCCACCACGGGCCGAGCAGCACCACGATGGCGGAGATCAGCAGCGCCACCCCGGCCAGCGGCCGCAGTAGGGCGATGTTCTCGTTGGCGGACTGCAGCGCCCCGATGCCGCCGGCCAGCAGGATCACCGCGACGGTCAGCCGCAGGATCAGCCCGGCCCGGCGGGAGCCGGTGGTCAGGCCGAGCAGCGGCTGGACCTGGTGGCGGATCATCGCCTGCTCGTCTTCCGGGGCGTTCCGCCAGATCAGGACCAGGCCCGCGCCGGCGATGGCCAGCGGCCAGAGCAGGGAGCCGAGCCACCCGGCGTGGAACGCCTCGCCCAGGACGCGTATCACGATCAGCACGGACCAGAAGCCCGCCACGAGCGCCAGCCCGCGCCGGTCGGTCAACGCCTTGCCGGCCACGCTGTGCTCCGTCCCGGCCATCGGGATGAGCATCCAGGCGACTATGTAGGCGGCCGCGACGAAGCCGCCGGACAGCACGGCGGCGACGACCAGCACGATCCGCACGGTGGTGACGTCGCGGCCGATCCGGTTCGCGATGGCGGCGGCCACCCCGCCGACGAGGCGGTCCTCGCGCGCCCGCCGCAGCGGGCCGCCCGGCCCGCGGGCCCACCGGCCCGGGCGGCCGTACCGCCGGAAATGCCCGCGGCCCGCCTGCGGGTCCCGGGAACCGTCCGGCGGCGCGCTGGGCACGCCCGCGGTGCGGGCGTCCTCCCAGGGCGGCCTCCAGCCGGCGGGTTCTGCCATGGAACCATCATCGCGCTTGGCGCGGGCGCCCGGCTATCCGGGCAATCCCTGATCCTTCCCGGGATACATCAGGGTCGGATCCGGGGTCTTCCCGATACCCACGCGAGGCCCGGCGGACCACGCTGGAGGCATGAACACCACCACAGAAGCCAGCGCACAAGCCATCGACCACAGCCACCCCGAACCGCTCCGCCGCCCGGTCTCCGACCGGATGCTGGCCGGGGTCGCCGCCGGCATCGCCCGCTACCTGGGCGCCGATGTGACCATCATCCGGATCATCCTCGCCGTGCTGACCTTCGTCGGCGGCGCGGGCATCCCGATCTACCTCGCCTGCTGGCTGCTGATCCCGGAAGAGGGTTCCGACCAGTCCATCGCCGGCGGCTTCGTCCAGTCCCGGCAGACCAGGTCGCTCTGAGCCAAGGAGGCCGCACCATGCCAGCGCCGTACAATCCGCCATGGGGGCGCGGATCGTCAGGCCGACGCGCCACCTACTCCGACCCCAACATCAGGGTCTCGCACGCCGAGCGCACCGAGGTCGCCGACCGGCTGTCCAAGCACTACGGGGACGGGCGGCTCGACGAGGAGGAGTTCAACGAGCGCCTCGACCGGGCGATGAACGCCAAGACCCGCGCCGACCTGGACGGCCTGTTCGACGACCTGCCGGGCCACGAAGACCCGCCCAGCCCGGCGCCGGGTCCGCCGGTGCTCCGGCCGCCACGGTCCCGCAGCCCGCTCCCGCGCATCGCCTTCCTCGCCTTCGTCGTGCTCGCCGCGATCATGGTGGGACAGGTCCTCGCCCGGCCGCTGTTCTTCCCGTTCGGCGGCGGCCTCTTCCCGTGGGGGTGGTCGCTGGGGTGGCACATCCCCTGGCTGCTCATCGGGATCGTCGTGTTCCTCTGGTGGCGCTTCGCCCGCTGGCGCCGCCCGTAACCCGTCCGCTCGCCCGCTCTGTCCGCACGCCCGCTCCGCCCGCGCGCCCGCCAGTTTCTTGCCCGCTGGCGGGCGTGCCCGTGTCATCCTGGACGCCGCGAACGCGGCCGTAGCAGACTTCCCTCCCACACGGACACACACGGAACGCACCGGACATGACCTTCGCCAGCCGTTTCATGGGACAGGCGCTCAAGCTGCCCCCGAGCACGAGCCGGGGCGTCGACGTTCAGCGTGACCTGCGGGTTCCCATGCCGGACGGGGCAATGCTGCTCGCCGACAGGTACGCACCGCGAACCCGGCCCTGGCCGGTGCGCCCGGCACCGCCGCTGGTGCTTGTCCGCTCCCCCTACGGGCGGCGGCGGTCGTGGGGACTGCTGTTCGGGCGGCTGCTCGCCGAGCGCGGGTTCCAGGCCGTGATCCAGAGCTGCCGCGGCACCTTCGGCTCGGGCGGCACGTTCGACCCGTTCGGGCCCGACGAGCACGACGACGGCCTCGCCACGGTCGCCTGGCTGCGCGAGCAGCCCTGGTACCCGGGCTCGTTCGGCACCTGCGGCCCCAGCTACCTCGGCATGACCCAGTGGGCGATAGCGGCGGACGCGGGCGCCGACCTCGGCGCGATCGCCGCCCAGGTCACCACCGCCGATTTCCGTGCGCCGTTCTACCCGGGCGGGTCGTTCTCGCTGGAGACCGCGATGAGCTGGCTCTGCCAGGTCGCGGGCCAGGAACGGCCCCTGGCGACGCTGCGCAACCAGCTCGGCGAGCGCGGCAGGCGGCCGCTGATGAACCACCTGCCGCTGCGCGACCTGGACCGGCTGGGCACCGGCCGCGACGTGCCGTACTGGCAGAAGTGGCTGGCGCACGACGCCCCGGGGGACGGCTTCTGGGCGGGCCGGAGCTTCGCCGCCGCGCTCGGCGGCGTGACCGCCCCGGTCAGCATGGTCGGCGGCTGGCACGATTTCTTCCTGCCGCTGCAACTGCGCGACTATGCGGCGCTGCGCGCGGCGGGCCGGGATCCGTACCTGCTCATCGGCCCGTGGCGGCACGCGGATCAGCAGGCCGTGCAGGCCTGGGTCACCGACAGCCTGGCCTGGATGCGCGCGCACCTGGCCGGGGACCGCGCCGCGCTGCGGCCCCAGCCGGTGCGGATCTTCGTCACCGGCGCGGACGAGTGGCGCGACCTGCCCGCCTGGCCGCCGGAGACCCGGCCGCACCGGTGGCACCTGCACCCCGACGGGGTCCTCGGCCAGGCCGCGCCGCCGCACGCGGACCCGGACAGGTACATCTACGACCCGGCGGACCCGACGCCGAACCTGGGCGGCCCGGTGGGCCTGTCCGGCCGGGCCAGGGTGGACAACCGGGTCCTTGAGGCCCGGCCCGACGTGCTGACCTACACCAGCGCCCCGCTCGCCGGGGACCTGGAGGTGGCCGGCGAGGTGGTCGCCGACCTGTTCGTGTCCTCCACCAGGGAGCACACGGACTTCTTCGCCCGGCTGTGCGACGTGGGCCCGTCCGGGAAGTCGGAGAACATCTGCGACGCGCTGCTCCGGCTGGCACCCGGGCGCCCGGAGCCGCTGCCCGACGGCACCGTCCGGGCCAGGTTCACGCTCTGGCCGGCCGCGCACCGCTTCGCCCGGGGCCACCGGCTCCGGCTCCAGGTCTCCAGCGGCGCCCACCCCAGGTACGCCCGCAACCCCGGCACCGGCGAGCCGCTCGGCACCGCGGTGCGCCTGGTCACCGCCGAGCAGCGGGTCTTCCACGACCCAGGCCACCTGTCCGCGCTGATCCTGCCGGTCCCGCTATAGCCCGCGCCGCCGGTCCGTTCCGGGCCGGCTAGGGCTCGTGTGCGGGCTCCAGGTAGTCCAGCGCCGCGCGGACCCCGGCGCGCCCGGCCGGCACCCCGGCCAGGGCCAGCCCCATCTCGACCCCGCACAGCGCGCCGGCCAGGGTCAGGTCGCCCAGGTGGCCGAGGTGGCCGATGCGGAACGCCCGGCCCCGCAGCTTGCCAAGGCCCGCGCCGAGGGAGGCGTTGAACCGGTCAAGGACGATCGCCCGCACCTGGTCGGCGTCGTGCCCGTCCGGGACGAGGACGGCGGTGACCGTGCTGGAGCGCGCCGCCGGGTCACGGCACACGATGTCCAGGCCCCAGGCCCGGACCGCGCGGCGGGTGGCCTCGGCGTGCCGCCGGTGCCTGGCGAAGACCGCGGGGAGCCCCTCCTCGCCGAACATGGCCAGGCTCTCCCGCAGCCCGTAGAGCAGGTTCGTCGGCGGTGTGTAGGGGAACAGCCCGGTGTCCGCGGCGTCGAGCAGTGGCTGCCAGGCCCAGTAACTCCTCGGCAGGCGCGCATCGCGTGCGGAGTCAAGCGCCTTCGCGCTGACCGCGTTGAGGCCCAGGCCCGGGGGCAGCATCATGCCCTTCTGGGAGCACCATACGGTGACATCGACACCCCATTCATCGTGCCGGTAGTCAACCGATCCGAGTGCGGAAATCGCGTCCACAATCAGCAATGCGGGATGCCTGGCCGCGTCGATTGCCGCGCGGATTTCCGGAATTCCGCTGACGGTGCCCGTGGAGGTCTCATTGTGCACCACCGTGACCGCCTTGACCGCGTGCCCGGCATCGGCGGACAGCCGGTCGAACACCTGCTCCGCCGAGGCACCGGAGCGCCAGTCGCCGGGTACCAGGTCCACCTCGAGTCCCAGGTTCGCCGCCATCCCGGCCCACAGCACGGCGAAGTGACCGGTCTCGAACGCGAGCACCTTGTCACCCGGCGAGAGCGTGTTGACCAGGGCGGCCTCCCAGGCGCCCGTGCCCGAGGAGGGGTACAGCGCCACCGGCCGCGCCGTGCCGGCCAGGCCCCGCACCCCGCCGAGCACCTCGCGGGCCAGCCGGGCGAACTCCGGGCCCCGATGGTCGATCGTGGGTGCCGCCATCGCGCGCAGCACCCGGTCCGGGACGTATCCCGGCCCGGGGATCTGGAGAAAATGCTGGCCGCTGCGGTGATTCATTGTCCTATTATGTGACCTGAGGGACGATCATCTCCAGGGAGGGCGGAATTAACATTCCTGATTCCGCTGCCACGCGGGAAAGCAGGGAACTCGAAGCGGCGCTGCGCCGCGTGGTGACCGGCGGTGTGCGGTTCGATTCGTACAGCCGGAGCCTTTTTTCCCGTGACGCGAGCATGTACGCGATCGAGCCGCTCGGCGTGGTGTTCCCCAGGGACGGCGACGAGGCCGCGGCCGTGGTGGCCACCGCCGCCGAGCACGGCGTGCCGGTGCTGCCGCGGGGGGCCGGGACCAGCCTGGCCGGGCAGACCGTGGGCCGCGCGGTGGTGATGGACTTCTCCCGGCACATGCACCGGATCCTCGCGATCGACGCCGAGGCGCGCCGCGCCCGGATCGAGCCGGGCGTGGTGCAGCAGCAGCTGAACCTGGCGGCTGCGGCGCACGGGCTGATGTTCGGCCCGGACACCTCGACCAGCGACCGGGCCACCCTCGGCGGAATGATCGGCAACAACTCGGCCGGCAGCCATTCGGTGCGCTACGGCATGACGGTTGATCACGTGCTCTCGCTGGACGTGGTCCTCTCCGACGGGAGCTGGGCGGCCTTCGGGCCGCTGTCCGCCGCCGGCCTGGCTGGCCGGGCGGCCCGGCCGACGCTGGAGGGCACGATCTGCCGGGAGCTGCCGCTGCTGGCGGAACGGAACGCCGGGGCCATCGCCACGGGATACCCGCGGTTCTGGCGCCAGTCCGGGGGATACCGGCTGGACCGGCTGGGCGGCCGCGGCGGGCCCGGCGGCATGGACCTGGCCAGGTTCCTGGTCGGCTCGGAGGGCACGCTGGTCACGGTGGTGGCGGCGGACGTCGCCCTGGTGCCCGCGCCCCGGCACCGTGCCATCGCCGTCGGTCATTTCACCTCTGCCGAGGCGGCGATCGAGGCGACCGGTGACGCGCTGGCCTGTGCGCCCGCCGCCGTCGAGCTGATCGACCGGGCCATCCTGGAACTGGCCCGCACCAAGCTGGAGTACCGGGAACTGTCGTCGATCCTGTCCGGCGACCCGGGCGCGCTGATGTTCGTGACGTTCTTCGGTGACACCGAGGGCGAGACGGCCGCCGGCCTGGACCGGCTCGACGCGCTGTGGCGGCGGCACCGGCACGGGTACCACACGCTGCGGGCGCGGTCCGCCGCGGATCAGGCGGCGCTGCTGAGGGTGCGGTCGGCGGGCCTGGGCCTGCTGATGGCGGCCAGCCCCGGGGCGCGCCGCCCGCTGGCGTTCGTGGAGGACACCGCCGTCGACCCGGCCGTGCTCGCCGCCTACGCCCGCCGGTTCCGCGAGGTGCTCAGCGCGCACGGCCTCGCCGCGGGGTTCTACGGGCACGCCTCGGTCGGCTGCCTGCACGTCCGCCCGTTCGTGGACCTGACCGAGCCGGGCCAGGTGGCGACGATGCGCGCGGTCGCCGAACAGATCCGCGACCTGGTGCTCGAGTTCGGCGGCGTCAACTCCAGCGAGCACGGCGACGGCCTGGTCCGCAGCGAGTTCAACCGGGCCGTGTTCGGTGACCCGCTGTATGAGGCGATGTGCGAGGTCAAGCGGCTGTTCGACCCGGAGAACCGGATGAACCCCGGCAAGATCACCGGCGCGCCGCCGATGACGAGCAACCTGCGCGAGGCGTCCCCGCCGCCCCGCCACGGCTACGTCAGCACGATCGAGTTCCCGGGCGGCATGCGCGGGGCGGCGGACCGGTGCATGAACATCGGGCTGTGCCGCAAGACCTCGGCCGGGGTGATGTGCCCCTCCTACATGGCCACCCGCGAGGAGGAGCATTCCACCAGGGGCCGGGCGAACGCCCTGGTGAAGGCCCTGGACGCGGCCGACCCGCGGGCGGCGCTCGGCGACCGGCGGCTGCACGAGATCCTGGACCTGTGCCTGGAGTGCAAGGCCTGCAAGAGCGAGTGCCCGCTCGGCGTGGACATGGCCTCGCTCAAGGCCGAGGCCCTGGCCGCCCACCACGCCCAGCACGGCGTCCCGCTCCGCGCCCGCATGTTCGGCTCGGTCCGGGCGCTGAACCGGCTGGGCTCCGCTACCGCGCCGCTGGCGAACCTGCTCGGCGGCGTGCGGCCGGCCCGGCTGCTGGCCGAGCGCTGGCTGGGGGTGGCGGCCGCCCGGCCGTTGCCCCGGTTCCAGCGGGAGAACCTTGCCAGGTGGCATGCCCGCCGGCCGGCGCACCCCGGCAGCCACGGTGAACTCGTGTTCCTCGCCGATTCGTTCACCAGCTTCACCGAGCCGTCGGTGGCCCGGGCCGCGATCGAGCTGCTGGAGGCCGCCGGGTGGGCGGTGCGCCTGGAGACCGGCGGCTGCTGCGGCC
>WNGH01007186.1_pt1 | contig 10609 bp, 9 predicted proteins | sample 5400631 | NCBI WGS metagenome assembly WNGH01 (sample SAMN13153373, study PRJNA577476) | soil metagenome | isolation source: 115 cm soil or saprolite under Garry oak tree replicate 1 | place: USA:California | collected 2016-06-15 | reverse complement strand
AGGCCGCCGCCGCAGCGCGGGCGGCCGAGGCACCGGCCACCATCGAGCCGCCGGCGGAGGTCAAGCGAGAGCTCATCCGCGTGCCCGAGTCGGTCACGGTCGCCGAGCTCGCCGAGAAGATGCGCCGCAAGTCGGGCGAGGTGATCAAGGCGCTGCTCGAGCTGGGCGTCATGCGCATGGTCAACGACCTGCTCGACCCGACGGAGGCCAAGCTCGTCGCCGACAGGTTCAACGTCGACGTCGAGGTCCGCTCGGTCGAGGGCGAGGTGCTCGACGAGGAGAACGTCGACCCGGCGCAGCTGCAGCTCCGTCCGCCGGTCGTCACCGTCATGGGTCATGTCGATCACGGCAAGACGTCGCTGCTCGACGCCATCCGTAAGTCGAAGGTCGCCGAGAAAGAGGCCGGCGGGATCACCCAGCACATCGGCGCGTACCAGGTGATGACGTCGCACGGCAAGGTCACGTTCCTCGACACGCCGGGCCACGAGGCGTTCACCGCGATGCGGGCGCGCGGCGCCCAGGCGACGGACATCGTCATCCTGGTCGTCGCGGCCGACGACGGCGTCATGCCGCAGACCCAGGAGGCCATCAACCACGCCCGCGCCGCGAGCGTGCCGATCATCGTCGCGGTGAACAAGATCGACAAGCCCGAGGCGGACCCCGAGCGCGTGAAGCGCGAGCTGGCGAACCTCGAGCTCGTGCCCGAGGAGTGGGGCGGTCAGACGATCTTCGTGCCGACCTCGGCGAAGAAGCTGACCGGCATCGATCAGCTGCTGGAGATGACCGCGCTCCAGTCCGAGATCCTCGAGCTCAAGGCCAACCCCAATCGCGCCGCCAAGGGCGTGATCATCGAGAGCCGGCTGGACCGCGGCCGCGGCCCCGTCGCCACCGCGCTCATCCAGAGTGGCACGCTGCACGAGGGCGACGCCGTCGTCGTCGGGGCGAACTCGGGCCGCATCCGCGCACTCGTCGACCCGACCGGGCGGAAGGTGAAGACCGCGGGCCCGTCGGATCCCGTCGAGGTCCACGGGCTCAGCGGTGTGCCGGCCGCCGGCGACGTGCTCGTGGCGGTCTCCGACGAGCGCAAGGCGCGCCAGATCGCGACGATGCGCGCCGACCGGGAGAAGGCCAGGGCGAAGACGGCGACGCGCGTCACGCTCGAGGAGCTGCAGAAGCAGATCCAGACGGGCGAGGTCAAGGAGCTGCGCTTGGTCCTCAAGGCCGACGTGCAGGGCTCGGTCGAGGCGATCACCCAGGCGCTCGAGCAGCTGTCCACCGACGAGGTCAAGCTCAAGGTCATCCACAGCTCGGTCGGCGCCGTCAACGAGAGCGACGTCATGCTCGCCTCCGCGTCGGGCGCGATCGTGCTCGGCTTCAACGTCAAGCCTGATCCGAAGGCGGCCGCCGCCGCGCAGGCCAACGGCGTGGACGTGCGCAATTACAACGTCATCTACGATGCGGTCAACGACCTCAAGGCCGCGCTCGCGGGCATGCTCGCGCCCGAGATCCGCGAGACGACGCTCGGCCGCGCGGCGGTCAAGCAGATCTTCGTCATCTCGAAGCTCGGTCCGATCTGCGGCTCGCAGGTGACGGAGGGCAAGATCGTCCGCGGTGCCAAGGTCCGTGTACGCCGCGGCGACACCGTGGCGGGCGAGGGCACCGTCGGCTCTCTCAAGCGCTTCAAGGACGACGTCCGCGAAGTCCTCACCGGTCTCGAGTGCGGCATCGGTGTCGACGGCGTCTCCGGGGTTCAGCCCGGCGACGTCCTCGAGGTCTACTCGACCGAGGAAGTGGCGCGGACGCTCTAGGTCCGCGCCGGGAGGCCAACGTGGCAGGGGCGCGGGTGGCGCTGGGGCTGGTGGAGCTCCACCTCCCCGACGTCGACTCCCTCAAGGGGAAGCGTCACGCGCTCAAGGGGCTCAAGGAGCGCGTCCGCGCCCGGTTCGAGGTCTCCGTGGCCGAAGTGGATCACCAGGACGTCTGGCAGCGCGCCACCCTCGCGGTGGCCTACGTATCGTCGGACGGGCGCCACGCCAACGAGGTCGTCTCGAAGGCGATGGACTTCATCGAGGAGCACGTCGAAGGCCGCGTCCTGGATACCTCGGTCGAGGTGCTGTGATGCAGGGCAAGCGCCTGGATCGCGTCAACCAGCTCATCAAGGAAGAGATCGGCATGCTGCTCATGCGCGAGCTCAAGGACCCGCGGCTCGGTTTCGTCACCGTTACCGAGGTAGAGACGTCCCCAGATCTCCGCACGGCCAAAGTCTTCGTCTCGGTGCTCGGCAGCGAGGGGCAGTGGACGGCGTCCCTGACGGCGCTCGCGAGCGCGCGCGGCTTCGTGCGCCACTGGCTGCGCGACCACCTCGAGCTGCGCGTGACGCCCGAGGTGGAGTTCCGGCCCGACCGATCCTTCGAACACGCGGCACGCATCCAGACGCTGCTGCGTGAGGCGCGCGAGCGGTGAGAGACATGAGCGTTCCCGCGGACGTTCTGGTCCCCTTCGAGGGCGCGCCCGGCCGCGCGCTCATGCTGGGCCACGTCCACCCCGACGCCGACGTCCTCGGCACGCTGCTCGGCCTCGGGCTCGGCCTCGAGGCCCGTGGCTGGCGCGTGGCGTACGGCGGACCGCACCCGGTGCCCGGTGTGCTGGCGTTCCTGCCGGGCGCCGACCGCTATCGCGTCCTCACCGCCCTCGAGGACCGCTGGGACGTGGCCGTGCTCACCGACTGTCCGAATCCCGATCGGACGGAGGGGCTCATCGACGGCGCGCGCGCGGCGGCGGGCGTGGTCGTGAACATCGACCACCATCCCGACAACCGGCGCTACGGTCACGTCAACTGGGTAGAGCCCTCGGCGGCGGCGACCGGCGAGATGGTGTATCGGCTGGTCTGCCGGCTCGGACTGCCGGTGACGCCGGCGATCGCGACGAACCTCTTCACGGCGATCCACACGGACACGGGCTCCTTTCGCTATTCGAACGTGACACCCGAAACGTTCCGCATCGCCAGCGAGCTCACCGCGGCGGGCGCCGACCCTTCGGCCGTCGCTTCCGCCCTGTACGAGCGGCGTTCCCCCGACAGCCTCCGGTGGCTCGGCGAGGTGTTGGCGCGCGTCCGCGTCAGCGAGGACGGCCGCCTCGCCTGGCTCAGCCTGCCGGCGGGGTTCGTTCCAGAGGGCTTCGTCGAGGCCGAGGAGCTCGTGAACTATCCGCGCTCGATCGACTCCGTCCGCGTCGCGTGTCTGCTGCGCGCGCGCGGATCCCAGGTGAAGGTGAGCCTGCGCGCCAAGGGTGATGTGGACGTGAGCCGGATCGCCGCCCAGTTCGGGGGAGGGGGGCACGTCAACGCCGCCGGCTGCACGCTCGAGGGATCGCTCCCCGATGCCGAGCGCCAGGTGCTCGGCGCCGTGCGCGCCACGCTGGACGCCCGGTGATGGCGAGCGGGGTCCTCGTCCTCGACAAGAAGGCGGGCGTCACGTCGTTCGACGCCGTCGCGGTCGTGCGCCGCCGGCTCCGGGTCTCCAAGGTTGGCCACGCCGGCACGCTCGATCCCGCCGCCACCGGTGTCCTGCCGATCCTCGTCGGGGAGGCGACCAAGCTCGCGCCCTGGCTCGTTGACCAGGACAAGGAATACGTCGCGACGCTCCGGTTCGGGGTGACGACGGACACGCACGACCTCACGGGGCGCGTGCTCGCCCAGGCTCCTGTGCCTCCGCTCACGCGCGCGGCGCTCGAGGACGCGTGCCGACCGTTCGTCGGGCATATTCGGCAGACGCCGCCGATGTACTCGGCCGTGCACCACGAGGGCCGCCGCCTCTACGAGCTTGCCCGCGAGGGGATCGAGGTGGAGCGAGAGCCGCGCGACGTCGTCGTCCACGCAATCGCCGTGGAGGACGTGGGCGAGGCAGCCGTCACACTCCGCGTTCGGTGCGGCAAGGGCACCTACGTCCGCGTGCTCGCGGCCGACCTCGGGAAGGCGCTCGGCTGCGGCGCCGCGGTGGAGCGGCTCGTCCGCGCGCGTGTGGGCCCCTTCGCGCTCGCCGGCGCCGTCGGCTGGGACGCGCTGACCGAGCTGCCGGTCGACGCCCTCTGGGCCCGCGTGTTGCCTCCCGAGTCGGCGCTCGCCGGCTGGGCGGGCGTGAGCCTCGACATCCGGGCCGCGCGCCGCTTCACCCACGGCCACACGGTGGACGCGGCGCCACCGGCGGCACGCGCCGGCACGCCCGTGCGCGTGCACGATGCGACGGGAACGCTCCTTGGAGTCGGCGAGGTCACCCCCGGCGCGGGCGGCGTCAAGCCGTTGCGCCTCCTGAATGCGGATCGTCCAGGGCCTCGAGTCCTGCCCGCCTGACGCGCCGGCGAGCGTCGTCGCGCTCGGCGTGTTCGACGGCGTCCATCGCGCGCACCGCGCGATCCTCGACGCGGCGGTCGCGCGCGCCCGGGAGGGCGGGCTCGTGGCGCTCGCGTGTACCTTCGACCCGCACCCGGCGGAGGTCCTGGCGCCCGGCCGCGTGCCGGCGCCGATCACGACGCTGGGCGAGCGGCTGGAGTTGATCGCCGAGGCGGGCCTGGACGCCACCGTCGTGCTGGCCTTCTCGCACGATCTCGCCGCCCTCGAGCCCGAGGCCTTCGTCGAGGAGGTCCTGCTCCACCGCCTGCGGGCGCGCGTCATCGTCGTCGGCTTCAACCACCGCTTCGGCCGGGGTGCGCGCGGGGACGCGGGCCTGCTCGAGTCGCTCGCCGGGCGGCTGGGCTTCGCCGCCCATGTCGTGTCACCCCTCGTCGTCCACGGGGTGCCCGTGTCGTCCACGGCCGTGCGCACGGCGCTTCAGGCGGGCGACGTCGAGGCGGCAACGCATCTCCTGGGTCGCCCGTATGTCGTGGCGGGACCCGTCGTCCAGGGGGCCGCGCGTGGCCGGATTCTCGGGTTTCCGACGGCGAATGTCCACCCGGAGCGGCCGGTGCTCGTCCCCGCAGGGGTCTACGCCTGCCAGGCGGACGTGGACGACGACAAGCGCCGTGCGGTGGTCAACGTCGGCGTGCGCCCTACGTTCGGAGAGACGATCGTAACCGTCGAGGCTCATCTCCTCGATTTCACGGCCGATCTTTATGGTCGCCGGGTCGCGCTCCACTTCCAGCACAGATTGAGGGACGAGATGCGGTTTGCCTCCGTTGAGGCCCTCCGTGCGCAGATCGCGCGCGACATCGAGACTGCCCGGGCGCACGGGTGAGCGCGATTCCTTTACTTCCCTACCCGGGGGTGGTAACCTTAACGTATCTTTTGACAAACAAAGGTTTTTTGAACCCATCTTGGGGAGTGATCTCCGGGATGAGGCGATTGCCAGGAGGCCTCCTTATGTCGGTCACCCAGGACCGCAAGAAGAACTTGATCGAGCAGTACCGTGTCCACGACGGGGACACGGGCTCACCCGAGGTGCAGATCGCGCTCCTGTCCGAGCGCGTCAACAGCCTCACCGAGCACTTCAAGAGCCACGTGAAGGACCATCACTCGCGCCGCGGCCTCCTGATGCTCATCGGCAAGCGTCGGAGCCTCCTGGAGTACCTGCGCAAGAAGGACGCGGAGCGTTATCGGACAATCATCGAGAAGCTCGGCATCCGCCGCTGACCGCGGCAGAGTGGCTGTTAACCGACTGGTCCTCGGACGCGCAGAATCCGGGGGCCCCCGAGCGGGTCGTGGACGGCCCGCTCCACACGGCGTTCGCCGGATTCCGGCAGACACGCGAGGACAAGCGTTCGTATGAGTCATACAGTTCAGATCGACATCAATGGCCTGCCGTTCTCCATCGAGACCGGGAAGGTGGCCAAGCAGGCGGACGGCGCGGTCGTGGTTCGCTACGGCAACACCATGGTCTTGGCCACGTGCGTGGCCGCGAAGACGGCCAAGGAAAGCCAGGACTTCTTCCCGCTCCAGGTCGAGTACCGCGAGCGGATGTACGCCGGTGGGCGTATCCCGGGCGGGTACTTCAAGCGTGAGGGGGCGCCGTCCAAGAAGGAGACGCTGACGTCACGCCTGATCGACCGGCCGGTACGGCCGCTCTTCCCCGCCGGCTTCAGAAACGAAGTCCAGGTGATCTGTTTTGCGATTTCGGCCGATCCCCAGATCGATCCCGACCTCCTCGCGGTCAACGGTGGCTCGGCGGCGCTGTGTCTGTCCGGGATTCCTTTCGACGGCCCGGTCGGCGCCGTCCGGGTCGGGATGGTGGACGGTCGCTTCGTCGCCAATCCCACGCTCGAGCAGGAGGGGGTGTCGACGGTCGACCTCGTCATCGCGGGCACCGCGGACGCGGTGCTGATGGTCGAGGCGGGCGCCAAGGAGGTGCCCGAGGAGGTGATGCTCGAGGCGATCGCCTTCGGCCACGCCGAGTGCAAGCGCCTGGTGAGCATGCAGAAGGAGCTGGTCCAGCGCGCCGGCAAGCCGCGCTGGACGTTCGACCCGAACGCGGGCAAGGACGCGGCCCTCGAGGCGCGTGTTCGAGAGCTCGGCGCAGCCAAGCTCGCCGCGGCCCTGGCGACGCACGAGAAGCAGGCGCGCGCCGACGCCGCCAAGCGGGTCTTCGACGAGGTCTGGGCCGGCTTGGCACTCGACGAGGTGCTCAAACCCGCCGCGCGCGCGGCCTTCGAGACGATCGAGGCCGGAGAGGTCCGGAAGATGATCGTCGAGCGGGGCGTCCGCGTGGACGGTCGCAAGGTCGACGAGATCAGGCCGATCTCGATCGAGACGGCCTACCTGCCACGCGCCCACGGCTCGTCTCTGTTCACCCGCGGCGAGACCCAGGCGATGGTCTCCGCGACGCTCGGCACCAAGAGCGACGAGCAGAAGATCGAGGCGCTCGAGGGCGAGACCTGGCGCAACTTCATCCTGCACTACAACTTCCCCGGCTTTTCGGTCGGCGAGGTTCGCCGCTTCGGCGGCGCCTCGCGACGCGACATCGGTCACGGCGCGCTCGCCGAGCGGGCGGTCGAGGCGGTGCTGCCGCCGAAGGAAGAGTTTCCGTACACGATCCGGGTGGTCTCCGAGATCCTCGAATCGAACGGCTCGTCGTCGATGGCGAGCGTCTGCGGCGCGTCTCTCGCGCTGATGGACGCGGGCGTGCCGCTCCGCTCGCACGTCGCCGGGATCGCGATGGGGCTCGTGAAGGAGGGGGACCGCTACGGGATCCTCACCGACATCATGGGCAGCGAGGACCACTACGGCGACATGGACTTCAAAGTCGCCGGCACGGAGAAGGGCGTCACGGCGCTCCAGATGGACATCAAGATCGCGGGCGTGTCGCTCGAGATCATGCGCGACGCACTCCGTCAGGCGCGCGAGGCGCGCATGATCGTCCTCGCCAAGATGCGCGAGGTGATCGACAAGCCACGGGCGGAGCTCTCGCCGTACGCGCCCAGGTTCGTCACGATCAAGATCCGGACCGAGAAGATCCGCGAGATCATCGGCCCAGGCGGCAAGGTCGTCCGCGGCATCCAGGAGGCGACCGGCACGAAGGTGGACATCGAGGACGACGGCCGCGTCACGGTCTTCTCGCCCGACAGCGCCTCGGTTCAGAAGGCCATCGCGATGATCCAGGACATCTGCCGCGAGGTGGAGCTCGACCGGATCTACCTCGGCAAGGTGAAGAAGATCGTCGAGTTCGGCGCTTTCGTGGAGGTCATCCCGAATACCGAGGGGCTCCTGCACATCTCGCAGATCGCCGACTCTCGCATCCGCTCGGTTCAGGACGTGCTGACCGAGGGCGACGAGGTGCTCGTCAAGGTGATCGAGATCGACGGCAACGGCAAGATGCGCCTGAGCCGCAAGATGGCGCTCCGCGACCAGCCCGCGCTCGCCGACAAGGAGCGCCTCAAGAATCCCGCGGCGGCCAACCCGCCGCGCGCGTGACGGGAATGGGGGTGCGGTGAGCGACGAGGGCTACCGGAAGAGCGTCCTGCCGAACGGGATCCGGATCGTCACCGAGCGGATGCCGCACGTGCGCTCGGTCGCGGTCGGCATCTGGATCGAGACGGGCTCGCGCGACGAGTCCGCCGAGCGCGGCGGCATCTCCCACCTGATCGAGCACCTCGTCTTCAAGGGCACGGCCACCCGCAGCGCCGAGGCGATCGCGCGGACCATGGACTCGGTCGGGGGCCAGATGGACGCCTTCACGACCAAGGAGCACACGTGCTTCTACGTCCAGGTGCTCGACGAGCACCTGCCGCTGGCCGTCGACCTCCTGACCGACATCCTGCTCCGTCCGCTCTTCGACGCCGAGGAGCTCGAGCGCGAGAAGTCCGTCGTCCTCCAGGAGATCAAGATGGTCGAGGACACGCCCGACGACGTGATCCACGACATCTTCGCCGCCCAGGTCTGGGACGGGCACCCGCTCGGCCGGCCGATCCTCGGCACGCGCGAGCTGGTGACCGGATTCGGTCGCGACGCCGTCCGCAGCCACTTCGGCGACGAGTACGTGCCCGGTCGGATCGTCATCGCCGTGGCCGGCAACGTGACGCACGCCGAGGTCGTCGACCTCTTCGGCGCGCGCTTCCACAGCGACCGAGACGGCGTGGTCGACCGCGCGCCCGCGGGCGGGCCCGCCCGGCTGGCCGCCGGCGTCAACATCGTGCAGAAGACGCTCGAGCAGGTGCACCTCGTGATGGGCTTCCCAGGGCTGCCCCATGCGGCGCCCGAGCGCTACGCGCTGTTTCTCCTGAACGACGTCATCGGCGGCAGCATGTCCTCGCGGCTCTTCCAGGAGATCCGCGAGCGGCAGGGGCTGGTCTACGCGATCCACTCGGGCGTGCAGGCGTTCGTCGACGCCGGCACCGTCTACGTGTACGCCGCGACCGACGCGCCGAATTTCTCCAAGGTGCTCAAGTCCATCCTCAAGGAAACCCGCGAGCTGAGGAAGGCGGGGATCACGGAGGAGGAGCTCCGGCGGGCGAAGGATCACCTCAAGGGCAGCCTCATGCTCTCGCTGGAGTCCACATCGAGCCGGATGAACCGCCTCGCCAAGCACGAGATGCACCTGGGCTCGTTCCTGACCATGGACGCGATGCTGGCCGCCATCGACGGGGTCCGTCACGAGGAGGTGCTGGCGCTGATCGGCGAGCTCCTCGACGAGGAGCGGCTGGCGGTGACGACGCTGGGTCCGCTCGACCGCCGCAACCTGCCGAGAGAGCTTCTGCGGCACTGAGAGATTTTAAAGGCTCGCCTCGCGGCGCGCGTCGCAGGGCCTCCGCGGGCGCCGCTCAGCTCGCACTTCCACTCCGTCGCGTTTTGCTCTAAGGTGGAAATGTGATCGACCGCTACACGCGCCCGGCGATGGGCCGCTTGTGGACCGAGGCGGCCAAGTACGGCGCGTGGCTCAAGGTCGAGCTCGCCGTCTGCGAGGCTCTCGCGCGCCGGGGCCGCATCCCCGCGGACGCCCTGACGCGCATCCGGACCAAGGCCCGCGTCGACGTCCCGCGCATCCTCGAGATCCAGCAGCGCGTCAAGCACGAGATGGTCGCGCTCCTGACCTCCCTGGAAGAGCAGATCGGCGAGGACTCGCGCTACGTCCACGTCGGCCTCACCACCAACGACGTGTGGGACACGGCGACCGCGCTCCAGCTCCGCGCCGCCGCCGACCTCCTGCTCGAGGGCCAGGACCGGCTCCGGGCGGCGCTGAAGACGCTGGCGGTGCGCCACAAGGACACCCTGATCGTCGGCCGCACCCACGGTGTCCACGCCGAGCCCACGTCCTTCGGCCTCAAGGCGGCGGTCTGGTACATGGAGGCGGGCCGCAACCGCGAGCGGCTCGAACGCGCCCGGGCGGCCGTCGCCGTCGGCAAGCTCTCCGGGGCGGTGGGCCAGCATGCGCACGGCGACCCGGCCTTCGAGGAGGAGGTCTGCGCCGCGCTCGGCCTGGGCGTCGAGCCCGTCTCCACCCAGATCGTGCAGCGCGATCGGCACGCCGAGTTCTGCTCGGCGCTCGCGCTCGCGGCGGCCTCGCTCGAGAAGATCGCCCTCGAGGTCCGGGGACTCCAGCGCACCGAGGTGCTCGAGGCCCAGGAGCCGTTCGGCGAGGGGCAGAAGGGCTCCAGCGCCATGCCGCACAAGCGCAACCCCGAGCTCGCCGAGCGCGTCTGCGGCCTGGCGCGGCTGATCCGCACGAACGCGCTCGCCGCGCTCGAGAACGTCGCCCTGTGGCACGAGCGCGACATCAGCCACTCGTCGGTCGAGCGCGTCATCCTGCCGGACTCGACGATCGCGCTCGACTACATCCTCGATCTCAGCGCCTTCATTCTCGAGGGGCTCGAGGTGGACCCGGCCCGCATGGCGGAGAATCTCGAGGCGAGCCACGGCCTCATCTACTCGCAGCGCGTGCTGCTCAAGCTCACCGACGCGGGACTCGCGCGGCAGGTCGCCTACGAGATCGTCCAGCGTCACGCGATGCGCGCGTGGAAGGAGCGGCGACCGTTCCTCGAGCTCCTCGCGGAGGATCCGGTGGTGACCGAGCGCCTGGGCCCGGGCGAGCTCAAGGCGTGCTTCGATCCGGGCTGGTACCTGCGCAACGTCGACGCGATCTACCGCCGCGCGGGCCTCGCGTGAGAGCGGACGGAGGGGTGATGGACG
>WNGH01024799.1_pt1 | contig 10611 bp, 12 predicted proteins | sample 5400631 | NCBI WGS metagenome assembly WNGH01 (sample SAMN13153373, study PRJNA577476) | soil metagenome | isolation source: 115 cm soil or saprolite under Garry oak tree replicate 1 | place: USA:California | collected 2016-06-15 | reverse complement strand
ATGACTAGACCCGCAATGTTTTGCGGGTGCCGTATCACATACTGCATCGCGAGGGGTCCTCCCCAGTCGTGCACGATCAGGATCAGATTCCTCAGTCCTAGGGATTCGATGTAGCTGGAAACTATTCTTGCGTGGTGTGGAAAATCGTGGAGGTCCGGGTTTGGCTTGTCCGATTTTCCGAAACCCATTAGATCAAATGCGAGAGCTCGGTGACCGGACCCGGTGATTGCAGGGACTAGCCGCCTCCACATGTAAGACCAGGCAGGGTTGCCATGAATCATTACAACCGGTCGGGTGCCGGAGCCTTCGTCTACGTAGTGGATTGCGAGCCCGTCTAGGTGAACCCATCTCTCCGGGAAGGGCCATTCTTCGAAGTATGGCCAGCCTTGTCGGATCATCTACAAGCCTCTCGTAAACAGCGTGCTCGTTGACGAGATGCGCGGTCCGATAGCGATATAGGGATTTAGTAGCCTCAGACGCTCAATTCAGGTATCAGGTTCTCGGCTCGATCAATATCACTTCCCTCAGCTTTCACATCTGGTTGCGAGTCAGCCCTAGATTGGAGTTTTCGTTCTGTCCAGATGGGAGAAACTGTAATATTCCGTTGCCGCCGCAACAGCGTTCGAGCTGAGAGAATGGACTGGGGAATGAAAAACCGGCTTTCAAGAATTATCAAGCCTGAGACGGGTCGAACAGTGATGCTTGCAGTGGACCACGGCTATTTCATGGGTCCCACTCACAAGCTGGAGGAGCCTCGGAAAACGATTGAGCCTCTTCTCGCCTATTCCGACGCGATAATGTGCACTCGCGGGGTGCTCAGGACTTCTATTAGTCCAGGAGCCAACGTGCCGATTGTCCTCCGGGTTTCAGGCGGAGCTAGCATAATCGGAGAGTCTCTGACTAACGAGGCGATTACGACATCTGTCCGCGATGCTGTCCGGTTAAATGTCGCTGCGATGGCTCTATCGATATTTGTCGGGTCTGCGCACGAGCATCAGACCTTGACGAACCTTGGCAAGCTGGTGAATGAAGGAGAGGAACATGGAATTCCAGTTCTCGCCGTTACCGCGGTAGGGAAGGAGTTGGAGAAGCGTGATGCGCGCTATCTTGCGTTGGCTTGCAGAATCGCCGCGGAGATCGGGGCCCATTTTGTCAAGACATACTACTGCGAAGATTTCGGAAAAGTCGTGAAGGGCTGCCCAGTGCCATTGGTTGTAGCTGGAGGACCGAAGCTTGAGACAGAACTGGACGCGTTTCAGCTCGCTTATGATGCGATCCAGGAGGGAGCCGTGGGCGTAGACATGGGTCGGAACATCTGGCAATCCGAGTACCCAGTGCCAATGATAAGGGCAATTCGAGATATAGTTCACGGAGGCGTGACTGTGAGGGAAGCCCAGGAAATCTACAACCGATCGAAGAACACTAAGGAACAGGTAATTCTCAGACCTTCCCCGGCACGCTAGTTTGTTTGGGGGAGATTATCGATGACAAGGAAATTGTACTGGGAAGAACCCTATTCCAAGGAGTTCGCTGCTAAGGTGGTTTCTGTCGAGGGGCAAGCGGTAGTTCTGGACCAGACATTGTTTTACCCGCGCGGTGGCGGTGTAGCCTGCGACACTGGTACTCTCAACGGCTCGAAGGTTCATGAGACAACAAAAGCCGACGACAAAATACTCCACACGCTAGAAGCTCCCGGATCCTTGAACGTTGGCGACAACGTGACTGGACGGGTGGATTGGGAGAGGAGACATCGACTGATGAAGATGCATACCGCCGGCCACCTTCTCAGCTCCCTATTCTATTCAAAGGCCAACTGTCGGATAACGGGAAACCAGATTGACGTGGATCGGTCGAGGATGGACTTTGATCTGGAATCGTTCGACCGGAGCCAGATCGAAGGATACGTGGCGGAAGCGAATGATCTGATAAGAAAAGACGCACCGGTAAAGACATACTTTCTAGGCCGGGACGAGGCTCTGAAGCTGCCGGATGTGGTGAAGCTCGCAGAGGCCGCACCACCAGCGGAGGCGAAGCTTAGAATTGTGGAAATCGAAGGCGTTGACCGTCAAGCCGACGGAGGATTACATGTGTCCTATCTCAGAGAGATTGGACAGATCCAACTGCTCAAGCTGGAGAACAAGGGAAAGACGAACAGACGGTTGTATTACGACCTTATCGAGAAGGGTCCAAACAGATCTTCCGATTCTGTTCAAGCTCGTCCCACGATCGCCACCTAGCAGGATCTCACGGTCTATCCGAATCAATTATCTCGTCGACAATTCGGCTCGCCTTTACCATTCTTCGCGATGGATGAAATCCTTCAGAGATCGCCTACCACGTTTCAACGAGGGGGACGGAACATCTTTGCCGAAGTCCGGATAGCCTAGAGAAAGGATCCCTACAGGCTCGTAGTGTTCGGGAATACCTAGCTCATTTCTCAGAAGGCCTGGATTGAAGATTCCAACGCTACCCGCGAACCCCGCCGCCAGTCCCTCGTTTACAGCAGCCAGGAATACGAGCATACAGCTGCAACCAACATCGAAATACCAGAACGGGATTGGCCAGTCAATTTCTTTTCCGCCCGAACGAATCTTGTCCGGTTCGCGGTAGCGGTCGTGGACGATTTTCTCGCTCACGCACGGAATCAATAGGACTGGGGCGTCGCTTCTTAGATCTCTTAGCTTCCTCACCTTCTCGCGTTTTTGTTTGTCAGTGATTACTACGTAAGCGACCTCTTGGCTGTAGCCGGCGCTGGGATAGTGCTGGGCGAGTGAGAGAATTCGCTTGAGCTTCTCTCGGGGGACCGGGTCTGGTTTGAAAGCCCGGACCATCCTGCGAGCTAGTACAGTTCCCGTAAAGTCCATGTTGGTCGAGCTTTGCCTCCGACCCCTTCAAAAGCATGCCTTGAATCGTCGCGGGTTTTTATTTGGCTTCTTTTTGACCCTCTGCCAAACACGTGCTGGTGTTCCTGGGCTTTGCAATCTAGGATTGGTTGTCCATGATAACGTTTGACAACGCTGGAAAACGTTTCGGAAACCTTGACGCCGTCAAGGATTTCTCGATTACGATCAAGGACGGGGAGATTCTCGGGCTTCTAGGTCCGAATGGTGCTGGCAAGACTACTTTGATGCTTATGATGGGCACCGTCTATCGTCCTACTAGCGGAACAATCTCGGTTAACGGGTATGATGTTGTGAAGCATCCTAACGAGGTCAGGAAGCTCATCGGAATCGCATTCCAGGACCCGCGGGTCGACGGCATCCTTAGCGCGTTTGACGTGTTGAACTGGCACCTCAAAATGACTACCATGTTCGACAAAGTCGAGCGGCGGAGAAGAGTTGAGGATGTTTTGAAGTCTCTAGATCTATGGGAGGCGCGCAAGAAACGGACCTGGCTGATGAGTGGTGGTATGAAGAAGAAAGTAGAGGACGCTAAGATCCTGGTTCAACGCCCAAGCATAGCGGTGTTCGACGAGCCAACAGCGTTCCTAGACGTTCCCAGCAGGCTGTTGGTCTGGAAGATGATACGCCAGCTACGAGATGAGGGATCGACAGTCATCGTAGCCACTAATATGATGGACGAGGCTGAACGCCTCTCCGAAAGAGTCGCGATAGTAAACAAGGGCAAACTAGTTGCAAGCGAAACACCGGAGCAGTTGAAGGGAACGGTAAAGGGTGGAGAAGTGTTAGAGCTCACACTTAACGATGGGTCCGAATTCAGACCTGACATGTTGACCAAGTTCCCAGAAGTCCACGATGTCAAGAAACACGACAACAAGATCATAGTCTTCCTCAACTCGGGCACACTTCTTCTGCCCAAGATAGTCGATACGCTGAGCACACAGGGATTCAAAATCGAGAGCGTTAAGCTGAAGGAGGTTAGTCTGGAAGATGTCTTCCTCACATACACCGGCCAACGGCTCGAATGAGACCCGCGTAGCCGCAGAATCCCCTACGCGTCTTATTATTCAGATGGCTCTCAGAGATGTCTCAGTGCTTTTCAGGACACCATGGATCATCATCACCCGAGCGCTAGCGTTCATCGTACAGGTGTTTGTCTTCGCGAACCTGATTAGTGGACTCATTCATGTTCCAGGGCTCAATTTCTACGAGTACTACGCTGTGGGAAGTGTAGTCGCGACTATCGCTTCCATCTCGTTCGTAATTGGCTACGACATTTTCGAAGAAGCTGAAGAGGGGGTGCTCGATTATTTGCTAACGCTCCCAATCTCAAGACGCCAGTTCATTATTGGGCGAGCTCTCGGTGGGGCGATGAGAGCCATAATCTACACGATACCGATGTTTGTTATCGTCGCCCTTGTCTGGGGGTTCAATCAGCCGCTCCCGATCCTCACATCTCTCCTATCCCTCTTCCTTCTTGCCTTCGGCATAACTGGAATGTCGATAACCGTGGCTGTTAGTGTAAAGAGTGCCAACCGATTCGACGTGGTCCTTGCACTCCTAGAGCTCGCGTTGTCAAGAGCAAGCACAGCTCTCTACCCGATAGGTTTCATACCCGTATACGTCGCGGCTTTCGCTCCTCTCTCCCCAGTTTCATTTGCCTCGGATAGCGCGTATTCGTCGCTCGTTAAGTCCACGCTAGACCTTCCCGCAATTGCAGGGTTGATCGCATTCGTCGTAATCTTCCTAGGCTTGGGTGCCACGTTCTACTTCCGCCGCCTTGAAGGGGGGGTATACGCCTGAGCAATACGAGACTCATTCCCCTAATCATCGAGAGAGACGTGAGGATCCTCTTTTCAGACGCGTTTCTTGTTGCGATAATGTTTGCAAACTTTTCGATCGACCTCTTTGTGACCGCTGCGACATTTGGCCGACTTGTAACCGGCCAGGGAGCGAACTACTTTCTATACATCGCACCTGGATCGAACTTGATAACTGCAATGGTTGCCGCATTCCAGTCAGGGAGAGATGTCTGGCGGGAGAAGTACATCAAAGACCTGACCTCATACCTCCTGACCCTACCCGTGCAGAGGCCAGTTCTCGCCTTCTCATGTGGGTCACTATTCGGAGCGTGATCCAGCTTTACCTGTCCTTTCTCAGCACACTGTTCTACTCAGTGAGCGTGTTTCCAAGCGTCCTGGCCCCGATAGTATCGTCGAACCCAATGACGTGGGCTATACAGGCGTTCCGACAACTGTCACCCATTTCCTTTGCACAAGTCCCAGCGGGCGATTCCCTAGGGTCGATATTGATCCTCGCCGGACCCTCACTGGCCTTTGCATTGCTCGGAACAATCTGTTACATCTGGTACTCGAAACTCTAACAGGCCTACCTGACTAACCTATTGGGATGCTAACCATGGACAGCCATGTCGCGCCTTCAACCCGGTCAAGGATTCACATTAAGTCTCCCATTCTGCATGGACACGTGGATCGAACAGGAAATGGGGCAGTAGACCGTAAACGAGCCTAATTGATCAGCGGTAAACGTCACATCACCACATGTTCCGGGACCGAGCGCAAATCCGCTGAAGTAGCGTTGTATCGCAAACCCAGGACTGAACTGTATCATTGTTTATGACATGAATCGTAACGTTTCTCCCCAGTGTGACATTCACTATGGGCCAAGAGCCGCTTTGGAACTTGTTACCGTTGAACCCGACATTCATCCCTTCGTTAGCCATCACAACGACAAAATAGGTAGTGCCCGCCGACACGTTCGCGGGACGGGCCTAACAGTTTGTAGTTCCGAGCCCGAAGAAATGAAACGAATACGCCGCAGCGAAAAACCCGGTGACTGCTACGACGATGAGTACGATCACCAGAACCCGGTGCAGTAGCTTTGTTCGCGGGGACCCTTCCCCGCCCGAACTATCAGCGATCGCTCCGTTACTAGCAGCCTCTGAATCGACGCACAGGGAACCGTTTCGGGATTATTCGTAATTTGAGCCAAAACTCTTAGAACGCTCCGGTCGAGACGTCTGTTCATGTTGGGATTCACTGAGAGTTTCCTCCAGTGGGCTGCGTCGACGCTGATTCCCGCGTTCGTAGGGTTACTCCTTATTGTGTTGGTGGGAACGAAATTACAGGCAAAGTACGTTGCGGCGTTTGCTTTCGGGATTTTGCTCTGGTTTTTCGTCGACACGATAACCGGGGCAGCAAGCCTCGATGTCAACTCGGGTTTCTCGGGAGGTGCAGGTCAGCTTGCAAGGGTAGGCCTCTTTGTCATCGGCCTACTTTTCTTCTTTTCAATTGATCGGAATCGGAATATCTTCTCGCCCCAATTAGCAATTGGAAAATATGGACTGGCGATACCGGTGCTAGTGGCAGTGGCATTGGGAATCCATGGGCTCGGGGAGGGTGCTGCCTTCGGAGGAACCGCAGCCCTAACAACAAATACGTCACTCCTCGACACATTCGGTGGGATTTCCGGCGGAGTAGCGTACGTTCTGCATAAGGTCCTTGAGCCTATGATAATCGGCACTTGTTACTGCGCGTATTCTATCCACCACGCTAAGAATACTACAGGTCGCCTGAGAGATCTGGCAGTTTTGAGCATCACTTTTGCGATTCCGTCCCTCGTCGGCGCTACCAGCGGCTACTACCTCACCTACGACAGCAGCTATTTCTACGCCCTAGGAACCGGAACGGCAATCTACGCCGCAACGAGACTCTTCGGACCAATGTTCGACAGTGCGAAAGTTACAAGCTCGAAAGAATCGATAACGATGGCGGTGCTCATAACCCTTGGACTCTTGACGATCTATTTCGCGGCCTTATTTCATTCAGGCTAAGATAAAACCGCTACTACAATTCTCGCGTCAATTCAAGACTGTGTGAGTTCGATCGAGGTGTCGGATCAAGAGACTTTCAAGCTGTCCGAAGATCTGAGACTCCATGGTCTCGTTCTGTATCTCTGGATCCTTCGTCCAGACTATCGGACCACGAGGAGCCTGACGGTTTTCAGCTTCTTCTCCTTCTGGAAGGCACTAGTCATCGAAGCGACCTTCCTACCTTCCCCCTCCAGGAGAAAGAGTTCGAAGCAGTTGTTTTGGCCCATCTTATTGTGAATATGGGTTCGCACAATATCATCGTAAGCATGTTTCAACCGAGTAATTGGCTCTTCATTCGACTCATCATGTGTAACTACGAGAATTGCCGCTACTCGGCCGGTGAGTGACGCTTTCTCTCTCGAGTCAGATAGCAGGAGACGTATTGCAGCTCTGACCACGTCAGATCTTCCGGCGAATCCTTGGGATTCCTGAATGGAGGTCATAGAGTCAACGAGTTCGTCGGGCAACGAGACGCTAATGATTGTCATATCCTTCTCCTTGCGCAGATAATAACTTTCAGGTCGTCTCTTATATCAGTCTTATTAAAATCCGGAAAATACTTAATAATTCCATCTCCATCTCCCGCGCCGTGATTCCTGTTCTCCCGGAATGGATCGTTCTATTGCTAGGTTCTCTGGGTCTCGGAATGCTGCACGGGATTATCCCGGACGAGCACACGTGGCCAATCACTTTCAGCTATTCAGTAGGTTCCGCTACGGGGAGAGGCGGCATGCTCTCGGGCGTGTTCTTCGCATCATCATTTACACTCCAACGCGCAATCATGGCTCAGCTAGTCTACTTTGCGCTCGCCAGTTATCTCGCCTTCGATGAAAGCTTGAACGCCGCAGTTTACGTGGCTGTTGGAATCGCTATGTCGATCGCAGGATACCTGATATTGTCCGGGAAACTGCCGTCTTGGCATCCACTAACTAGATTCCTGCGCACTCGCGGCGGAACGCATTACGACGAGAAGGGTGTCTCAAGACAAGTTCCCATACATTGGTGTGTGATCCATGGGTTCATCGCAGGGTTTGGTGTCGACACAGGACTATTCACTACCTTCATCTATTTGGTCGCTGTTCCAGCGATGCCTGTTGCATACCTTGGGTTCGCTCCTGGGGCAGCATTCGGCTTTGGCACACTCATTGTGCTGCTAGCAATTGGTTCGCTCTTTGGTGGAGTCCTGCAGATCGCAAAGAAGTGGGGTCCAGAACGAATCCAGCTCTTTGGCACAAGAGCAGGGGCACGCAGCCTATTTTATGGTGGGATAATATTCATCATCGCGGGAATACTCTTCCGAACTGGCATACAAAACACCATTCCCCTAGATTTTGGAAATCTGATAGTTCTGGCGTTCATGATAGGGGTAATCATTCCCGTAATGATCATCACCTGGAGAGAAGTCAAAGCGAACCCTACCCCCGATATTCTGACTGCTCACGCTTGATGCTTCCATCCATAGCATGATAAATTGATGCCGGGGGTGGGATTTGGGCCCAGTTTACCGGTATGCGTAAAGCGAAATCCATCTGGCCACCGATAGAAGTCAAATCGTCATTGTGAAGGCGATCATGCTGGTCAAATCTACCAGCAAACATCCAATGATTTAGGGGATCTGGGAGTCGGTCTTCGTGATGTGTGTTCTGAAGGGACTGCTTCCCAAGCATGGGAGCGAAGCAGTTGCTCTCATGGTCGTCCTGCTTGAGTTGGTGTGAGATTGGCTACTGGTCGAGCGACTCGCTAAGAAACCGACGCGAAAAAAATCTCACCAAGTTCCTTTTGTCAGAGTGTTCGATCCCGTACCTTGAAGATGTGCTTTTGAGGATAGATACTCACATTGGAGACTCCGAAAAACCGCCATGCTGGTTGGTCGATGGAAACCAGTCATCTGGCCGAAGTTGCAGGTTTCCAAACCAAGCCAAAGACACTGCCAAGTACTCCCATCAAGAGGCCGACCATGAACCCTCCCATCGCTCCAAGAATGCTCAGCATAGAGAAAGCCAAAACTACAGCGCTCCAAATCTGGCTCTCTGAAGGACGATTGTAAAGCATCAGAGCCCAAGATTACGAATGCTCCGGACGCAGGTCCCACAATTGTGAAAACGAATGAATAACCCATCATCGTCGCCATTACGCTGCCCAGAGAAATTAGAGAAGGAAAACTGAATCGTGGAATTCTTCGGCCAAGCAATCACTGTTTCTACAAAGGCCTCCAGTTTCTCCTTATGACGCCTGATCCCGGAGGTGGAAGAGCATCTGCTTCCTCTATCATCAACAACAACTGACTATCAGTCAACATAAATGCCGAATTCTGTGTTGTCAAGAGGACGCAGCTGAGGGGATTTTAGGTATGCGAATGTGAGATTCATCGCCGAGGATATGGCAAGACTTTAGTTGAAGGAGTGGCTATCCTATGCCGTCCTTGGAAACGGAGAAGTGCCCGGTCTGCGGAGCCTCTGTTAAGAAAGAGAATCTGAGATCACACTATGAGAAGGTGCACCCTCGAAAGGCAACCTCGCTTACCCAGCCTAAGACATTGAGTTCAGCTGGAAGCGGGTCCATTTTTCGAAGCCATAGAAAGCGGAACATTCTGGTGCTAACCCTGGTTGCGCTGGGAGTGATTGGTGTATCTTTCGCGGCGGCAAGCTATGACAGAGGGGTTCACTGGCATCCAGTTCTTTCAATAACTTCGAACACGAGCGGTGCAGTAACGGTTCCGGCTCAGATTGGAATAGATCAGAGCCTTTGGAAGGACCACTCCCTAGATCAATACGGTGAGGGCGGGTTGGCTCCCCTGCACACTCATGACACGTCAGGAACAATCCACGTGGAGGTCAACACCTCTCATCGAGATTTTACCCTCCACGAGTTTCTGGCCATCTGGGGTCAGCCAGGCGACGGCAGCGCCATCAACGGCAAAGCCGTGATCTCCCTCACTGTTAACGGCCAAGTACAGGCAAGTCCCACCCAAGACATCGTCCTCAAGGAAAACCAACAGATCAAGATGGTCACCGAATAGAAACTGCATAGGGTCGAGCGGTAGATGTTACCGTTTGGACGCACGATATTGATGGTATCACTTTCACCTCTTGAGGTCAAAAGGATAACTATCTTCTGTGAAATCTCGGGGGTGGAAAATACAGGGGAGTGACCCATAAAAGTGGGAGAAAGATCAAGGTTAGCATTTGCTGTTACTGGCGCCATCTCCGTGTTCCTAGCCCTACTCGGCGGCCTTCATACAGAATATTTCTTGGGGCTCTAATGGGTTGATTATCTAGCGACTCGGAGGCATACTTGCGTTCGTGGCGAAAGAGGCCTTTGAATCATACCACGAACTCCAAGAAGAATGAGGGCCGGATTTCTATTACGAGTTCATGGTGCGGGGGGTGGGATTCGAACCCACGTCGCGCTCGACTGAGCGCTCCGTGGACCCTTCTTGATTCAAATTTCTACTTTCGTCTGACAATCGCTTTCATGGTGCAATTGTGCTTGGCTAGGTAAGAACATTCCGGTCGATTTTACGAGTAATCGATGAGAGAAGCGACCATTAGAAGTCATTTCGGTCCGAAGTTTTTTGGCCATGGAAGGGAGACTATGATGGGTTTCTCATTGAATAACAATACGACTATGGGATGGTCTACAACCAATCTCCGAAGTAAATACCAAGCTCGCGCGGCTTCGAATCACAATCAATATATCGCAAGAGTTCTGAACTATGTCCAGATACGTCTAATAGTCGGAACGAGGCAGAGCAGCGAGGACTGGTTGGAACGGCGTCGAGACTTATCGGTGTAGCACTGTTGGCTCTGATGGTGATGT
>WNGH01010879.1_pt1 | contig 10613 bp, 9 predicted proteins | sample 5400631 | NCBI WGS metagenome assembly WNGH01 (sample SAMN13153373, study PRJNA577476) | soil metagenome | isolation source: 115 cm soil or saprolite under Garry oak tree replicate 1 | place: USA:California | collected 2016-06-15 | reverse complement strand
GCGGAGAGATCTGCACCGGAACCAACGGTGCTTCTGTCGATGCAGGGGGTGTGGCCATCGAGTCGGCCATAGAATCCTTCGCGGTGGAATTCGCCATTTTAGTTTCCGAATCCGCCATCGGCTTCACTGCGCGATAATGCAGCCACAACCCAACGAGGACGACGCCAAGCACGACGTTTCCAATCAATGCCGCCAAAAATCCAATGCGATACGTTTTCATCACTTCGCTCCCTCGTCATGCAATGACAGTCCAGTGACCTGCTCGATGCGCGCGACGGCAGTCTCGTATTCGGCCATGTTCTGCCAGTAGTCCTCGTCGAGATGCAGGACATCGAGAAACGCCGTTAGAAGCGCCTGAAAATCCTGTTTGTTGGATTGATAGGCCGCGAGACCCGCTTGAAATTCCGAACGCGCCTGCGGAGACAGTCCTTCGCGGTGAATCTTGAGCAGTTCGGAGGTCTGCTGCACGATCACGTACTGCGAGCGCAGTTCGGAAGCGACTTGCTGCGATTGCGCTTGGAGCTCGCTTCGCGCGCGAAGCTGTTCCGATTCGGCCTGGGCCAGCTCGGGGCGTTGTTTGCGACTGCGATAGATCGGGACCTTGATGCCGACGCTCAGCATGTAGTACGCGCGGAACTGGGTGGGATCGGTACGTTGCCACATGTATTGGACATTGAAGTCCGGGTAGAAATCCTTGTGGGCAAGATCGACCTGCAACTTCTGCCTCTCGACCATCTTCTGTGCGCCAGCGATTTCCGGGTTCTGTACTTGCGCCGCGGCCAGAAGTTCGGCGTACGCTTGCACAAGAGGTGTTTCAGCGAGATCGGCCGGCTCAATGTCCGGTGATTCCTGAGAACGGTTAAGGAGTCGTTTGAGCTGGGCTTCGAGCTTACCGACCTGAAGATGATGCATGGCGATTTCGCGAAGCAGCTTCGTTTTTTGGAGTTGCGCCTGGAGGACGTCCTGTTGCGTTCCCAAGCCGGAACGGTACCGGGCGTCGGCGGCCTGTTCCACTTGCTTGAGCAGCTCGCCGTCCTCTTCGAGGATCGTGAGTGTTTTAGAGAGATACGCGAGCTGGAAATACGTGCCCTTGAGCTCGGCGAGGACGGCGCGGCGCACGGACTCGACTTGTTGCTGCGAAACATCCCCGTCGCGTTTCGCGATCTCACCCTTCAAGCGCAACTTGCCGGGGTATGGAATGTCTTGCGAGACGCCGAGGCCAAGATAGGCGAAGTCGCTGTTGGTGTAGCCGGCAAAGGGGCGTGGGCTGCCGACACTGACATGCTGCAAATTGAATTGTGGGTCGGGCAGCGTCGAGACTTGGGTCGGCACTTGTTTCGCCGCTTGCCAGCCTTGCCGCGCCGCTTCAATCTGCGCATTGTTCTTCTCCGCTTCCGCGAGCAACTCGGAGAGTGGAGTGGTCAATCCCGTGTGCGATGTCGGAGACTCCTGCGCAAAACCATGCGCGGCTGAAACAACGGAAAGCAAAATCACAGAAATACTTCGACTAAGAGCTACGCACGACAAACGCGCAGCGAAATTCGTTCTTGCTATCGAAAACATCTTTTTCTCCTAAGCGTGCGGATCGAAGCCGCGGACCGTCCGTGAGTCACCCAAAAGGGCCTCGACCGAAACACGTCGGCGGGTTAAGTGGACAATGGAGACGGAAAACAGACAAGCCGGTGCTTTGCCGCACCGTTGAGCAGCGGATCAGATCAGGAGGGAAGAGTGAAGGGTGTACAGTTCGGGAGGCGAATGCGTCGGAGCCTCGAAATCCAAACGAGATGCTTCGGGGTACGTCATTGCCTGCGGTGAAACAAGAATATCGGTCACAACTATCACCGGGGCATGGAGCGTCATGTTAGTGACTGGCAACACGCTAGGCGATTGAGACGAAACCATCCCCTTGCAGCAATCGTGGCTCTGATTAGACGGATCGCAAGGCATAGACCCGCAGCACTTCATACTCTGTTGGTCTTGCGTCATCGCGGACATGCAGTCCGCAAATTGCTGAGTCAACGAGAGGATACATCGTCTCCAGGACTACAGACTCTGTTTCTGCTTGCAAACCCTCTGCGGGCTTTTGCTCTTCGGGTGGAGTTATTTCTGAGGATCGAGCTCCCTCAGCATGGTTACGGGAGTTACGTTGGCTCGGAACGCCCCGAGTGCAATGGCATCCGGCTAAACGTGAAGTTGACAAACGGTTGACAAAACGGTTTTTTGAGGGAGAGCCCCGAAAAGCAGAAAAGTGAGAATCGCCGCGTATTTACTGGTGACTTGAATGGTGGGCCTGGGTGGACTTGAACCACCGACCTCGCCCTTATCAGGGGCGCGCTCTAGCCACCTGAGCTACAGGCCCTTCCAAAAGCGCGTGGCAACTGCTTGCAAGTATTTCATTCTACGATGCGTTAGCATGATTCGCAACTGATACATCACTTCGTGAGCTTAAGTGGCGATGAAATTTATGTGGCTCGTGGCTTCGATACATGTTGAAAACGTGGGGTTCTTCATTAGCTTTTGGATTCCAAACTCCACGTAACCGAGACGTTGGTCTCGTGCGCCAAGGTGCCGCGGGCGTTAGGTTCAGCAATTTGCGGATAGCATTGAAATCAAAGGCGCATTCCAATTTGGTACGCGCCTTCGCCAGCATGGCGTTCTCAATCCAAGGAGGAATTCCACGATCTTCGTGCCATCGCGAACCGTTTGTGGAGGTGCGCGGCCCTCAAGGACGGGAGTCTTCTGCTGAACCCAGTCTTCAACTTGTTTCAGCGTCGTTAAGAAGGGCTTCATCGGATTCGTCGTCCCTCTTTGCCTGTGCTTTGAGTATTCTGGATCACGGCCAACAGCCTAATGCGCAGTCGAACGGCTGCGGCAGGTGGGCCATGCGGGGGTAACAATAGGCGAAGACAACCAGAGCGGGCAGCACACTGAGTGTGGCGACACGCACGCCAAAGACATGCTCCGGCAATTGACGCAAGGCGAGCGCAATAGCAACACCCAGAAACACCGCGGACGGGAAGTAGTAGTAATAAAATAGGCAAGATTGGGGCGTTATGGCCCACTGAAGAAAGTTGGCTGCATAGAGCAAAACGATTAGAGTTTCCGGAAGCGACCTTCCAAAGCGCCGGGCGCAAAATAGCAGTGCTAGCAGTCCGACCCACATGATGTACCAATTTCCAACAAGGTAGGAGAGGGACCGCAGCGGGTCGACTTGCAGCGGCCAGGTGTACCAGCGCCCGACCAAGAATACATTCCCGACTACTGCGCGATGGAATTTCCAAATGAAGATGTTCATCGAGACGAGTTCGTGGAAACTGAAGGGACGGTTCAGACTGTGAAGTAGCGGTATGAAGGTGATCGAGTATGCGAGTACGGGCACAAACAGAAGCGAAAGCGCGGCCCATGAAGTGCCAGCTTGCCGAAGGTGTTTAGCATAGGAGGCCAGTTCCGGATTGCAGGACCGTCTCGAAAGCCAAAGAAGTCCAATACTAGTGACAACGACGATGCCGAGTGTATCGACACCATTCCATTTGCAGGCGCAGGCGAAACCTAAAAACACTCCCCCCATGAGGAAAAAAGCGCGGCGGCCTGCGTCGCTAATGTTGTCCAGCTTGAGTGCGGCGGTAAAGGCGAGCAACCCAAAAATCACGAATCCAACCAAAAAGATGTCCATAAGAGCAGCGCGAGCCAGGACGAATATAAAATTATCCAGGAGCGCCAGAATTGCCGCGATTAAGGCAATGGAATAATCTTCAACAAGGAGTTGGACCCACAGGAAAAGGCCCGCCACGGTGAGGGCCCCAAAAACGACGCTCATAATGCGCCAGCCCAAGGGATTGTCTCCGAACAACTTTATGCCAGCAGCGACAATCAGTTTTCCGAGCGGTGGAGCCTCGGGATTGGGATTTGGCGAATGTGCCACAAGGGCATTGGCGGAGCCGACGTACTGGGATTCGTCAAGAAGGAAGTCGGGTGGATTACCGACGTCGCGGAAGAACAGTGCGAAGGACATCAGACACAAGAGCAGTGCGGTGACCGTTATTCTCATATGTCCTCGCTGAGCTGTTTCCCGCATATCATCATAGCGAGCTAGGGAGGAAAAGAAGTTTCAAGATCGCGAGTGAGTCTCCGGAGTGTAACGATGAGATCGAAAGCAGGGTGAGTGGGAGAGCGCGACGGGAAAATTTCTAGCAGGCGGACGAGGGGCGGCACAACTGCAACCTCTCGCGGCATGCTGCGGACCCGAACTCAGCCACTACTGAACGAAGCCCACGTTTGGCGCGGGCGTGCTTCCTTCCGGAGATTCTTTGATGGCCCCAAACTGCGCTTCATAGCGCGCCAAATTCTCCCCCAGCGCGCGCCAGATGCGCTTGGCGTGTCCCGGGCTGACGATCATGCTGTTCAGCAGTTTCCCCTGCGCGCCGTTCGGAAAAATGTAGATGAAATTCATGGTGAACTCTTCCAGATTGTGGTGAATCATCACCAGGTTGCTGTACTGTCCCTGTAATTCCTTCTCGTCCGCTTTGATCTGCACCTGGCCCTGCACTGGCTGCTGTTGATCCATTTCGTTTCGCTCCCGGAATGCCGTTTCGAACGTTACCACAAGCACCGCAGGTTCGCTGCTCGCGTCCGTGCCGGTGGGCGCGGCTATTCCTATCAGCAACCAGGATGCGGAATCCCGTTGACAAGTGAATGTATTAAGTGTAGTTTAGGAATGTTATTCAGCATAGTTAACATCGGCCATGGCACGCACGGTCCCGTCACAACTCGAAACCGACCCGCCCGTATCCGGTGAAACTCCCGCTGGCTTCTACCCACGGGCGGAGACTCCCGCGAAGGCCGCCACGCCGTCCTTGCCGGAATCCCATCGCACCATCCCTTTTTCGTCCGGGGCTTCCTGGTTTCGCAAGGTCCTGGCCTTCGCCGGCCCGGGATACCTCGTGGCCGTCGGTTACATGGACCCGGGCAACTGGGCCACCGACATCGGCGGCGGGGCGAAATTCGGCTACACACTTCTCAGCGTGGTCCTCATTAGCAACCTGATGGCGATGTTTCTACAAGCGCTCTCCGCAAAGCTCGGGATTGCGACCGGACGCGACCTCGCTCAGGCTTGCCGCGAACACTATTCCCGGCGCACGGGACTGTTCCTCTGGGTGATCTGCGAAATCGCCATTGCCGCGTGCGACCTCGCGGAGGTCCTGGGCTCAGCCGTCGCGCTAAAACTTCTTTTCGGCCTGCCGCTGCTCGCGGGCGTTCTGATCACGGCGTTCGATGTTCTCATCGTGCTCGCGCTGCAGGGCCGCGGCTTCCGGCTGATCGAAGCGTTCGTCGTGACGCTCATCGGCTCGATCGCCGCTTGTTTCGCTTACGAAATCTTTTTCGCACATCCGCTCTGGCGCGAAGCCGCCATCGGCTTTATCCCGCGCGCCGAAATCCTGCGCAACCGCGAAATGCTGTACATCGCCATCGGCATCCTGGGCGCCACGGTAATGCCGCACAATCTTTACCTTCACTCCAGTATCGTGCAGACTCGTGCGTTCGGCGACTCCCTGCGGGACCGGCGCGAGGCCGTGCGTTACGCTGTACTCGATTCCACGCTGGCCCTCGGCTTCGCACTTTTTATCAACGCCGCGATTCTCGTTCTGGGCGCTGCCGCCTTTCATACTCGCGGCCTTCACAACGTCGCCGAAATCGCCGACGCCTACAAACTTCTCAGCCCGGTGCTGGGAGCCAGCCTGGCCAGCACGCTGTTCGCATGCGCTCTGCTCGCTTCCGGCCAGAATTCCACGCTCACCGGCACTCTCGCAGGACAAATTGTCATGGAAGGCTTTCTCGATATTCGACTCAAGCCCTGGCTTCGCAGGCTTATCACCCGTTCCATCGCCATCATTCCTGCCGCACTGGTCATCGGTTTTGCTGGCGAGAACAAAGTCACCTCGCTGCTTATTCTCAGCCAGGTGATTCTTAGTTTTCAGTTGCCGTTTGCGGTGATCCCCCTCATCCAGTTCACCGGCAGCCGCGCCAAGATGGGGGAGTTCGCCAACTCGCGGCTCACCGTGGTCATCGCCTGGATCGTCGCCGCCACAATACTGTTCTTCAACGCCGAACTCCTCTGGCTCATCTTCCGCTCTTAGATCGCTCTAGACATCCTGCGCCCGCAGCCGGTCCACTTTCGTTGGCACCTATGTTGTGCGAGAATTTTTCCTGGTCACAATGCCCACGAACGCGCAGCTAAGTCTCAAGACGCGCAAAATTCTTTTCGCCTCGCTCCTCGCCGTCATTTGCATTGTGATGGCTTACGCGGCTTTTCAAAAGGACAGGCCATGGGTTGTCCCGGAAGAGGCGAAAAAACTCAAGAACCCTCTGTCGTCCTCGGATTCCATTCTCAGGGGAGCCAAGGCGATCTACATGGACGAATGCGCCCAGTGCCATGGCGAACGCGGTAAAGGTGACGGCCCTGAATCGATGATGCACTCTCTAGCGCCCGCCGATCTCACCGACGCAGGGCACATGAACGGCATCACTGACGGCGAGATTTTTTACCAGATCAGCGAAGGCCGAAAGCCCATGCCCTCGTTCAAGAAACGTTTGACCGAAGAGGAACGCTGGGGGCTGGTCCTTTTTGTTCGCTCCTTCGTCCGTGCCAGCCTCGACATGGAGAAGCAGCCCGACCCTGGGAAAGAAGCTACTGCAACTCCGAAAAACTAGCGTGTTTCACGGTGACGGGTTTCAATCGGCGCCGCGCAAAAGAAAGGCGGGCGCTTCGATTCAACCGAAGAGCCCGCCATTCAATGCTTCATGCCTCTCCGGCTATTCTTCGCTCTAGGCTGTCGCTGCCTTTACTTGAGACAGCGCCGTCGCGACTTCACTCAAATCCGGCACCACCGGAATGTCATAGTTTTTGACCCATGCCACTTTGCCAGCCTTGTTCACGATGGCGATGGTCCGGCCGGTGATCCCCTTGTCTGCCAAATACACTCCGTACTTCTCGCTCATCGCCCCCCGCGGATGAAAATCCGCCAGCAGCGAATACTTAATCCCCATCTTCTCCGCATAAGCTTTGTGCGACCACACGCTGTCAACACTGACGCCGAGCACCTCGGCGTCCAGCGTTTCAAACGAGCGCATATCATTCACAAAGCAGGCGTGCTCGTTCGTGCAGGTGGGGCTCCAGTCCAGCGGATACCACACCAGCACGACGTTCTTCTTCCCCGCGAAATCCGAGAGCTTCACTTCCTTTTTTTCCTGATTCAACAGCATGAAATCCGGCGCCGTATCTCCAACCGCAATACTCATACTCTTTCCTCCTATCCCGCTTAAGTCTGCAAATCATCTTACCCAATCTTTATGTCCTGCACAAAATTCCAGTTCCCGTCTTTCTCGTAGTCATCCATCAGCTCTGTGAGTTAATTTCGTTCCTTCTTCCTGTCCCCGGCGGTACACTCTGCTCCGGAGGACCGATGAGTGCCGAAGCCGCTGGCCGCGCTCCCCTCATGTCTCTGAACGATTTGGTCCGTTTATATCGCTCTCACGCTGACAATTTTGGCGAGCCAGTCGCGATTTCTGTCTTCGGTTTGACGAGCGCCGAAGCCGAGCGCCTCTTCTCCAGTTACGACGAGGACTATCACATCAGCCGCTTTTTCCACTTTTCCGAAGCCGCTGGCGCCAAATTCTCGATCAACGGAATCCCCGCCACGCACGTCTCCCTCGACGCGGAAATTGAAACCATCCTCTAATTCGCTCAGCCAAATCTTTTCCCAAAATTTCATTTGAAAAAACCCCATTTTTGACTACCCTACAGCCACTTCGGAGGTGACTTGATGTTTGCTTCTCCGACTCTATCGCCGGAATCCCGCTTGGGGAGTACTCTGCGCCGCGATCGGTGGTGGATCGAAATCCTCCCCGTCATCGTTGTTCTCGGCGGTTTCGGCATTTACGCCACCCTCCGCGCCTTCGAAGGAGCCTATTATTCCTGGGGTCCGTATCTCTCTCCTTTCTATTCGCCTCTCATCGACCCGCAACACCATTGGTGGCCGCTCTCACCGGCGCTCTTGATCCTCGCCGGACCACTCGGCTTTCGTGCCACTTGCTACTACTACCGCAAAGCTTATTACCGGGCGTTTTTCCTGGACCCGCCTGCTTGTGCCGTCAGCGAATGGCCCCGCCACAAGTACCGTGGCGAAACAAAATTTCCTTTCATCCTCCAGAATGTCCATCGCTATTTTTTCTATCTCGCGGTTCTTTTCATCATTTTCCTTTGGTACGACGCGATCCGCTCCTTCTTCTTCGACGCCCGCTTGGGTATCGGCGTCGGCACGCTCGTCCTCACTCTAAACGTCTCTCTTCTTTCGCTCTACACGTTTTCCTGCCACTCGCTTCGTCATCTCGCTGGCGGCAAGCTGGATTGCTTCTCTTGTGCAACATTTGGCCGCTCCCGCTTTGCAGCCTGGCGCATTTCCACATTTCTGAACGAGCACCACATGCTTTTCGCCTGGTGCAGCCTCGTTTCCGTGGGCTTCGCCGATTTCTACGTGCGCATGGTAGCTAGCGGCGCGATTCATGACCTGAGGCTCCTGTGACCGCAAACTACGAAACCCGCGAGCACGACGTTCTCATCATTGGCGCCGGCGGCGCGGGATTGCGCGCGGCGATCGAAGCCCTGGCACTGGGCGCTTCCGTCGGAGTGGTCTGCAAATCGCTCCTCGGAAAAGCCCATACGGTCATGGCCGAAGGAGGCATCGCCGCGGCCATGGCCAACGTGGACTCGGCTGACAATTGGAAAACGCATTTTCGCGACACCATGCGCGGCGGAAAATTCCTCAACAATTGGCGCATGGCCCAGCTTCACGCCCAGGAATCTCCCGATCGCGTCCGCGAACTCGAACAGTGGGGCGCTCTTTTCGACCGCACGGAAAATGGCGACATTCTGCAGCGCGCTTTCGGCGGCCACACTTTCAAGCGGCTCTGCCACGTTGGCGACCGCACCGGCCTTGAGATGATTCGCACGCTTCAGGACCGCGGCGTCCAGCAAGGCATCGACGTCTACATGGAGTGTACGGTCACGCGCCTCTTGACCGACGGCGGCCGCATCGCCGGAGCCTTCGCCTATTGGCGCGAGACCGGACGCCTCATCGTCTTCAAAGCGAAAGCCATTGTCATCGCCACCGGCGGCATCGGCAAGGCCTGGCGCATCACCTCCAACTCCTGGGAATACACGGGCGACGGCATGGCCCTCGCTTACGAAGCCGGCGCCGAGCTTGTGGACATGGAATTCGTGCAGTTCCATCCCACCGGAATGGTTTGGCCGCCCGGCGTTCAGGGTATCCTTGTCACCGAAGCCGTTCGCGGAGAGGGCGGCATCCTCCGCAACAAAGTCGGCGAGCGTTTCATGGAGAAATACGATCCCAAACGCGTGGACCTCTCCACCCGCGACGTCGTTGCCCGTTCCATCTACACCGAAGTGAAAGAAGGCCGCGGCACCGAACACGGCGGCGCGTATCTTGACATCTCTCACAAGCCCGCCGAGTACGTCAAAAAGAAACTCCCCAGCATGTATCACCAGTTCAAGGAGCTCGCCGACGTCGACATTACCAAGGAACCGATGGAAGTCGGTCCCACCTGCCACTACATGATGGGCGGCATTCGCGTGGATGCTGAAACGGCGCAGTCCACCGTTCCCGGGCTATTTGCCGCGGGAGAAGCTGCCGCCGGTCTTCACGGCGCGAACCGCCTCGGCGGAAATTCGCTCTCCGATTTGCTGGTCTTTGGCCGTCGCGCGGGGCTTGCAGCCGCCGAATATGCCAAGCGTGCCTCCGCCGCTTCCCTGGACGACTCACAGATCGCGCAAGGCGAAAAGGAATTGCTCTCCCCCTTTTCCAACACCGCGTCGGAAAGTTCTTATGCCGTTCATCGTGACTTGCAAGAAGTGATGCAGAGTCTTGTCGGAATTTTTCGCACCGAGGAAGATTTAAAAAAGGCGCTCGCCGAATTGGAAAAGTTGAAAGCTCGCGCCGCAGAAGCCGGTGTCGAAGGCTCCCGTCTCTTTAATCCCGGCTGGCATCTTTCCTACGACCTCAAGTCCATGCTCGTCGTTTCCGAAGCGGTCGCCCGTAGCGCGTTAGCGCGTACCGAAAGCCGCGGCGCGCACAGCCGCATCGACTATCCGAATCTCGATTCGGCTTGGGAGAAGAAACACAATATTATCGTCCGCGAGTCCGGGGCCATGGAACGCCGCGAATTTCCCATTCCGGAAATGCCTGGCGAGCTGAAGCAAATTCTTGCCGAGGAAAAGTCATGAACGGTCTTTCGATTCGCCCCGTCAAATGACGGATTAATGCTGGCTATGGATTCACCCTGGATCAAATTCGCCGCGCCGGACACGAACCGGGAGTACTTTGCCCTGCTCTCCTACCTGCCGCTGAATAAATATCGTGCGTTCCCGGCATTTCTCAAATTCTTGTTTCAGATTCAAAAACAGTTGCGCTCGACTCCCGGAATCATCGGTTACTCGCTTCGCGCAAGGCCATTGAGCCGCAAGTTTTGGACGCTCTCCGCCTGGACTGACGAAAAATCGCTGATGGATTTTGTCGCGAAGATCCCTCACGGTCAGGCTA
>WNGH01039262.1_pt1 | contig 10618 bp, 7 predicted proteins | sample 5400631 | NCBI WGS metagenome assembly WNGH01 (sample SAMN13153373, study PRJNA577476) | soil metagenome | isolation source: 115 cm soil or saprolite under Garry oak tree replicate 1 | place: USA:California | collected 2016-06-15 | reverse complement strand
CGCGTTCGTGCGGGGGTCACGGAAGGCCCACTTGGGGTGCTTTTTGTAGCGGCGCAGCGCGACGCCGTGGGCCGACAGCCGGGGGATCGGCGCCGCGCCGGACGCGATGAAGGCGATGAAGTCGGTCAGGCCCAGCGGTCCCTTGGTGATGACGTCGAGCTCGTCGCCGACCTGGACGTCATCCCAGAAGCGGGGCGTGGCTCCCCGCGGAGATTCCGCGAGAATATCATCCTCGATCTTCCCGAGCTCCTCCTCCGTCCACGGGTGCGGGAGCTCGATCTTGCGCGACTCACGCTTGGCCTGCATCTCGGTCCGCTCGAACCGCATCCGCGAGCAGATGAAGGTCGCGACGAGCTGGTCGTCCTGGTTGCGGTACTCCTGACGCAGGTAGTCCTTGATGCGGCGTCCGGCGAAGTTGCTGGCGTCGGTCGGGCCGTCAAAGCCGTCGAAAAATACGCGGGCTGTGATGCGGTCGCCGAGACGGATCGGCTGGCGGAACTCGATGTTCGTCTCGGCGTGGAAGCCGCCGAGCCCGCGCCAGCCGACCTGCACCGACCCGAGACAGGCGAAAATGAAGCTCGGCGGCGCGATAATCCCGCCGGACGGCGCCGCGGCGGCGTACTCCTCGTCCGTCCACAACGGGTTGTCATCGCCGATGCCCTCGCAGAACCGCAGGATCGCCATGCGGTCCGCGAACTCGTTGTTGACCGACATCGCGGTGCGCAGCTCGGTGCCGATAAGGGCCCGCATCTCCGCGAGCATCTCGTCGGTGAACCTGCCGGTGGCCAGTTCCTTGCCGAACCCCGCCTTCCGCGGGGCCTGGGTAGTCGTCATCGCACTTCCTCGGGTGATTGTCATTCGATGGGTCGCAATGGCGCGGTTACCAGGCGTCCTGGAGCAGGTCGCGCACGTCCTGCGGGTCGGGTACGCGCGGCCCGGCGGTGATGGCCCAGTCGTCCATGGCGTGCGCGGCCGCCTCGGCGAGCGCGTCTTGCGGGACACCGATGTCCTGGAGCCGGCGCGGGGCTTCGAAGACGCCGCTCGACCTCGGCAATGACCCCTTCCGCACTGCGGTCGGCCAGCCCCAGGTAGTCGGCGACAGACGCCAGCCGGTCTGCGACGGCGCTGGCACTGAACCGCATCGCGTGCGGCAGCAGCAGGGCCTCGACGACACCGTTCGGCGCCTGCGACCGAGGCCCGATGGCATGCGAGAGGGCCTGCGCGAGCCCGCCGCCGGTATGGTCGGTCCCCTCGCCGCTCATGACCGCCGCGAGCATCAGCTGCAGGCGCGGAGCGGCGTGGTCGGGCTCTTTCGCCACCTGCGGCAGCCACGTGACGACCATCCGCAGGGCATGCGCCAGCATGGCGTCGGCGAGCGGGTCGATCCGGCGGCACTGCAGGCCCTCGACCGCCATCGAGAAGACGTTTAGGGCGGCCGACCAGCTCAGCTGCGGGGGCGCGGTGAGGGCCATCACCGGGTCGAGGACGACTCCCTGGGCCCGGGCCTTCGGGTCGTAGAGGGCGAGCCGCTGCCCCGTCTCCGGGTCGCGCACGGCGGCGCCCGCCTTGGCGTAGGCCGTTGTCGGCGAGCTCGGGACCACCCACTGGGGCAGCTTGGGCGCCGCGAGCCTCGGGCTGACGAGCCCGCCGCCCGGCTCCCGCCGGGTGCACAGCTCCCGTATGTCCTTGCCCTCGCCCAGCAGGATGGTGGCCGCGCGCGCCGTGACGACTGAGGATCCTCCGCCGACGGCGATCACGGCGTCTGCGTCGTGGTGGGCCAGGAAGGCCCTGGCCTCCTCGACCGACGGCAGCGGGCTGTGCTCTTCCACCCCCTCGAACTGGCCTGCCAGCCGCTCGCCAAGAGCCTCGTGAAGCCGGCCCATCGCGTCCTCGTGTGCGGCTACGGCCGGGATGGCGATGATCACCGCCCGCCGGGCGCCGGCGCGCGCCAGTTCCCTGGGCAGTGCATCGAGCGCGCCTTGTCCGCAGAAGGTGCGGAAGGCAGGGCTCAGGTGCCGGATTCTGAGGTCCGATTCCACGCTCATGTCGGCTCCTTCTCCATTTCTCCACGTCCGTTGCGGCGGGCGGCCGGTGCTCAGATGACTCCGGCGTCGCGGAGCTTGGCGATGTCGTCGGCGGACATGCCGAGCTCCGCGGCGAGGACCTCATCGGTGTCGGCCCCCAGCTCGCCCGGCCGCGTGGGTTCCACGATGGGCGAGTCCGACAGGAACAGCGGGCTGCCCAGGGTCATGAACGACCCCTGGTCGTCGGTGACGGTGCGGAGCACACCGCGCTCGCGGACATGGGGGTCCTCGATCAGTTCGGGGAGCGTGACGACCGGAGCGCACGGGATCTTGAGGTCGGTGAGCCTGCGGGTCAGGTGCTCCTTGGTGAGCGTCCTGGTCCACCGCCCCACGACGGCGTCGAGGTCGTCCATGTGCTCGCACCGCCCGGCCATCGTCGCGAACCGCGGATCGGCGGTGACGGGATCATCCATCTGCGCGCACAGCCGCTGCCAGTGAGCGTCGGTCGGGCAGAGCAGCGTGATCCAGCCGTCGGCGGTCGGGTAGGCGTTGTACGGGGCGACGGCCATGCTCCCGTGCCGGTTCCCGGTGCGCTCGGGGCTGTTCGCGTTGCTGAGCTGGCCGGCGATGTTGGAGGTCAGGGCGGGGACGATGGCGTCCTGCAGCGCGATCTCGACGTGCTGCCCGCGGCCGGTGCGGGTGCGCTGGAACAGCGCGGCCAGCACTCCGGAGAGCATGTGGGTGCCGGCGACGAAGTCGACGACCGAGGGTCCGGTGCGGACGGGTGCGCCGTCGGCGAACCCGGTGGTGCTCATGATGGCGGTGCGGGCCTGGATGGTGAGGTCCATGGCCGGCTCGCCGGCATAAGGGCCGAAGGAGCCGAATCCTGTCCCGGAGGCCATGATCAGGCCGGGATTGACCTGGCTGAGCTCGTCGTAGCCGAGGCCGAAGCGGTCCATCGCCCCGGGAGAGAGGTTCTGCACGAGGACGTCGGCGTTGCGGACGAGGTCACGCAGCACGTCCTGCCCGGCGGGGCTGGCAAGGTCGAGACGGATGGTGCGCTTGCCGGAGTTGAGAAAGCGGAACTGGATCGGGTAGCCGTCGGTGTCGACGGTGGGCAAGCGCCGGTAGGGGTCGCCCTGAGGCGCCTCGACCTTGATGACGTCGGCGCCCAGGCGGGCCATGAGCAAGGAGCAGTACGGGGCAAAGTAGAACTGCCCGACGCAGATCACCTTCACGCCTTCGAGGGCCGTCATTCCGTGCCTCCATGCCTGTCTCGATGGCAATTTAGTTCGTTATTATGAACTCAAGTCCGTATTTACATACACGATGCTACGAGGCTCCCCCCTCGATGTCAACGGCCCGGACGCCTCCGCGGCGTTGACACGTCCTACCTCTCCGCCTTACCGTTGGATTCGTGTATACGTCCTCAAGTTCTTAATTACGAACCTAGAGGCAGCATGGCAGCGACGGTGACGCCGCTGGCCGGTCACCGACGAAAGGACAATCATGACGATCGGCTTCATCGGACTGGGCCTGATGGGCCAGGGCATGGCCCTCAACCTCTGCCGTGCGGGCTACGACCTCGTCGTGCACGACCTCAGCCGCGCCAGCGCCGCCCCCCTCGAGGAGGCCGGGGCAACCTGGGCGGCTTCGGTCGCCGAGCTGGCGGGCTCGGCTGACGTGGTCTTCACGTCCCTGCCCGGGCCCGCCGAGATGCGGCAGGTCGGCGTGGGCGACGGCGGGCTGCTGAGCGCGCTGAAGCCCGGCAGCACCTGGTTCGATCTGACCACGAACTCCCCCACCGTCGTCCGCGAGGTGCACGCTACCTGCCAGGAGCACGGTGTCGAGCTGTTCGACGCCCCAGTGAGCGGCGGCCCCAAGGGCGCCCGTTCGGGCAAGCTCGCCATCTACGTCGGCGGCGACCGCGCGGCGTTCGACCGCGTGGGCGGGGTCCTGGACGCCATCGGCGACCAGATCCTCTACGTCGGGGAGATCGGCGCGGGCAACACCGCGAAGCTCGTGCACAACTGCGCCAGCATGACGATCCGCTCGGCGATCGCGGAGGTATTCACCATGGGGGTCAAGGCGGGCGTCGAGCCTGGCCCTCTCTGGCACGCCATGCGCCAGGGCGCCATCGGCCGCGCCCGGACCTTCGACCGGGTCGGCGACCGGTACCTGCAGGAGGCCTTCGACCCGCCGTCGTTCGCGCTGGTTCTCGCGAACAAGGATCTCCGGCTGGCGCTGGAGCTCGCCGACCAGCTCGGCGTCCCGATGCGCGCTGCCCGGCTGGTCCAGGAGGACCTCCAGGAGGCGCTCGACCGCGGGTGGGGAAACCGGGACTCACAGACCCCGCTGCTGCTTCAGAACGAGCGGGCGGGCGTGACGATCAAGCTCTCCGCCGACGAGGTCCAGGCCGTCCTTGACCGCGGCCGTCCGGCACGCACCCCGGCACAATCAGGAGATGACATGAGCACCGCTGACGCTGCAGACGTCAAGACCAATGGCCGCCGGATCATGAACGAGCTCATGGGCGACGGCTACGTCGAGAAGAAGGACGGGAACCGCAACTCGTTCAACGACGTCATCCAGGACTACTCCGAGGAAGTCTGCTTCGGCCGGGTCTGGGCCCGCGACGGCATCGACCGCAAGACCCGCAGCATCGTCAATCTCGCGATGCTCACCGCGCTGGGCCGTCCGGCCCAGCTCGCCCACCACGTCGAGGGCGCGATCAGCAACGGCTGCACGGTCGCCGAGATCAAGGAGGTCCTGCTGCAGACGGCGGTCTACTGCGGGCTTCCGGCCGCGGGCGAGGCCTTCAAGGTCGCCGAGGGAGTCCTGCAGGCCGGCGGCCACCTGGACTGAGCGCACATGCCCGCGGACCGGCCCCGCCGGCGACTGGCCCCGCTTCTTCGAGTTCCACGACTTCAACATCGAGTTCCGCTGACCGGGCGGCAGGGGCCGTAGCGGCCCCACCGCAATCAAAGGAGAACCACAGATGAGTGACACTGCCGCGCCGTGGGGGCGCGAGATCGCGGTCGAGCAGGTGGGCCGCGTCCCCTACCGCATGTACGAGCCCCGCACGCGGCACCTGGCGTCCCTGCTGGACCACGCCGGCCGCTGGGCCGGCCGGGCCCATGTGGTGCGAGGCGACTTCCGCCTCGACTTCCTGGTCAACTCGTGGTGGAGCACCCGTGAGATCGAGCACGCCTTTGCGCTGCTGCAGCCCCGGGCCGTGCTCGCCGACAGCCGGCTGGCGTCCAAACTGCCCGCCGGCACCCCCGTCGCGCCGTGGCCCATGGCCGGCGAGACCGGCGGCCCCCTGCCGGAACGCGCCGGCGGCGACGACGAGAACGAGGCCGCCCTGATCCTGTTCACCTCGGGCAGCACCGGGTTCCCCAAGGCGGTGGTGCTCTCGCACCGTTCGATCATCTCCGGCCTGCACTCGCTGCTGGCCATCACCAAGCGGCTCCCGCAAGACCTCCAGGGCGCCCCGCCGAGCGTGGCCCTGCTTACGGCCCCGCTGTTTCACGTCGGCGGTGTGCAGACCCTCATGCGCGGGGTGGTGGTCGGCGAGACCCTGGTGTTCCCGCAGGGCAGGTTCGACCCCCTCGGGGCGATGGATCTCATCGCAGCTCACGGTGTCACCCGCTGGAGCGCTGTTCCGACCATGGTCAGCCGGCTGCTCGACGCCCAGGCGGAGCGGCCGACCGACCTGAGCAGCCTCCGTTCCCTGACGCTGGGCGGGGCGCCCGCCCATCCCAGCCTCTATCAGCGAATCCGCGACGAGCTGCCGTCCGTCCGGGCGCGGATCGCCACCGGGTACGGACTGACCGAGAACGGCGGCCAGGCCACCGCGGCCAGCGGCCGCGACACCCGGGACCGGCCCGGTGCCTGCGGAGTGCCGCTCCCCTCCGTGGAGATCTCCTTCACCAAGCGGACGGCGGACGGCGACGGCGAGGTGCTGATCCGCGCGGCCTCCCAGATGCTCGGGTACTTCGGGGACACCGCCGGGCCCATCGACGCCGACGGATGGCTGCACACCGGCGACCTAGGCCACCTCGACGAGGACGGTTACCTCTGGATCACCGGCCGCAGCAAGGACCTCATACTGCGCGGCGGCGAGAACATCGCCCCCCTCTCGGTCGAGCGCGCGCTGGCGGGGGTGCCCGGCGTCCTCGACGCCGCGGTGTTCGGCCTGCCGCACCCCGACCTGGGTGAGGAAGTCGCCGCCGTCGTGGTCGTCGACGACACCACTGCCGCCCGGCCCGACCTCGGCGAGTACGTCGCGGCCGCGCTGCGGGCGGATCTGGCCTCCTTCGCAATCCCGACGCGCTGGCGGTTCCAGACCGAGGAGCTGCCCGTGCTCGGCTCGGAGAAGATCGACAAGCACGCTCTCGCTGCCGAGCTCGCCGCCGCGGAACCGGCCCTGCCCTCCCTCGCCACAGCGAAGCCGTAGGAGAGCGATGTCGCCTTGCGCCCGGCAGGCGGCGCATCATCGTCGCTGACGCTGCCATGGCGATGGGGAGCCGGCGCCGTACGGCACACACCGTGCGGCTTGTCCTTCACCGGGCCGTTGCCTCCGGGCACCCGCGCCGGAGCCCGAGCCGGCCATCCGCGTAGCGGCAGGTCTGCGGCGGTTGGGAAGCAGGAGATCCGGCGCCGGTCAGGCCCCGGCGATGGTCGAGGTGTCGAGGACGAATCGGTACCGCACGTCACCCGCCGTGAGCCGGTCGTAGGCCTGGTCCAGTTCCTTCGCCGCTATCAGCTCGATCTCGGCCTTGATGCCGTGCTCGGCGCAGAAGTCGAGCATCTCCTGCGTCTCGGGCATGCCGCCGCTCATCGAGCCGGCGAGCTTCCGCCGGTTGGTCAGCAGGGTGTAGGGGTCGATCCGCAGCGGCTCGTCCGGAACCCCGAGGTTCACGAACGTGCCGTCGAAGTCGAGCAGGTCGAGATGCGCGGACAGGTCATAGTTCGATGGGACCGTCGACACGATCAGGTCGAACGAGTCCCGCGCGGACTCCAGGTCGGCGGTCGTCCGGTAGTCGTCCGCCCCGAGGCGCTCAGCGTCGGCGCGGCGATCGCCGGTGAGCTCGAGGACGGTCGTGTGCGCGCCGAGGGCGTGCGAGATCTGGACACCGATGTGCCCCAGCCCTCCGAACCCGAGGATCCCGACCCGCTTGCCGGGCGCAGCGCCCCACAGGCGAAGCGGCTGGTACATGGTGATGCCCGCGCAGAGCAGCGGGGCGGCGGACTCAAGGGGCAGGCAGTCCGGGATGCGGGCGACGAACCGCTGGTCGGCGACTACGCGCTCGCTGTAGCCGCCGAGTGTCACCGCGCCGTCGCGCCCGATCCCGTTGTAGGTGAGCACCTTGCTGCGGCGGCAGTAGGACTCCTGCCCGGCGAGGCAGCGGGCGCATTCCCGGCATGAGTCGACCAGGCAGCCGATGCCGGCGTGGTCTCCGGCGGCTAGGCCGGTCACCTCGGCACCGACCTCACGGACGACGCCGGCGATCTCGTGGCCGGGGACGATCGGGTAGTGGGTGTGCCCGAACTCTGCACGGGCGTGGTGGACGTCGGTGTGGCAGACACCGGCGTAGGCGATGTCCAGCAGCACGTCGGTGGGGCCGACGTCACGGCGCTCGATGGTGACGGTGCTGAACGGCGTCGTCGGGCCAGTCATCGCCCGCGCCTGTGCAGTGATCACCCTGGCTCCTCTCGAAGGCTCGGCGGGTGCGGGTCTCAGCTGATGAGGGACTGGTACTCGAGGTATTCCTCGATCCCGTACCGGCCCATCTCCCGGCCGATGCCCGACAGCTTCAGGCCCCCGTGCGGAGCACGCATGTCGATGGGTGCGCCGTTAATGCGCACACGGCCAGTGCGCAGGCGCCGCCCGACGTCCATGGCCCGCTCGGGGTCTGCGGCCCAGACGCCGCCGGCGAGCCCGTAGTCCGAGTCGTTGGCGATGGCCACGGCGTCGTCCTCGTCGTCGAACGGGATCATGACGTTGACCGGACCGAAGATCTCCTGCCGCGCCAGCGTGTCACTGTTGCTGCCGGTGAAGACGGTCGGTCGCACGTAGTAGCCCCGCTCGAGATGCTCCGGGGCCTCCGGGCCGCCCGCGACGAGCCGCATGCCCTCGTCGATTCCGGTCTGGATGTAGCGTCGCACGCGCGGGCGCTAGACGTCCGAAACCACCGGGCCGAGGGTCGTGGTCTCATCGAAGGGGTCGCCCATGACGAAGCTCGACGCCTTCGCCGCGGCGATCTCCTCGGCCTCGGCCAGCCGCGACCGGGGGACCAGGGTGCGGGAGAGCCCTCCGCAGACCTGGCCGGCGTTGCGGAAGGCGTCCGTAAGCCCGTCGCTGACGGCCTTCTCCAGGTCCGCGTCCTCCAGGATCAGGTTGGCGGACTTGCCGCCCAGCTCCAGCGCCACGCGCTTGACCGACCGCGATGCCAGCTCCATGACCCGGCTGCCCGCGCGCACCGACCCGGTCAGGGACACGATGTCGATCAGCGGATGGGTCGCGATCGCCTCACCGATCTCCGGCCCGGTGCCACTGACTAGGTTGAAGACCCCATCTGGCAGTCCCGCCTCGGCGGCGGCCTCGGCGAAGAGGAAGGAGCTCAGCGGGGCTACCTCGGTGCCTTTGAGGACCATGGTGCAGCCTGCGGCGAAGGCGGCGCCCGCCTTCAGCGCGATCATCCGCATCGGGCCGTTCCACGGGGTGATCGCACCGGCGACGCCTGCGGGGATGCGCCGCACGATCGTGCCGTCGAACCGCTCCTCCCACACGATGTCCTTGATACTCGCGGCGGCGATGCGCAGGTCGCTGATGGGGGTGGCAACGTGTGAGCTGCGGGCGAGGGCGATCGGCGTGCCGATCTCGCGCACGGTCGAGCGCGCCAGGTCCTCGGCCTGAGCCTCAAGGATGTCGGCGATGCGCAAGAGCACCGCGGTCCGCTCCTCCGGCGAGGACCGCGACCAGCTCTCGAACGCCCGGGCAGCGGCCTGGGCAGCGCGGTCGACGTCGTCGGCGTCCCCTCGGGGCACTGTCGCGATCGGCTCCTCGGTCGCCGGGTTCACGACGGTCAAGGTCCCGGTCCCGGCTGACCCGACCCACTTGCCGTCGATGAAGATCGTGTCTCGCTCGATCACGGTTGTCTCCCTCACGCGAACACCATCGGCGGGCACAGGTGTGCGAAGCGAAGATGTACATATATACGAACCTATATTCATTATTACGATAAAAATCGTACGGTGCCCCCCGCCACCGGTCAATACGCAACCGCCCGGCCGGGCGCGCGGTCAAGCGCTTGGCCGCCGTGCTCGCAGGCAGGCGAGCCGGCGCGACAGATCGGGAAACGAATTCACAAGGGACTGGTGAGGTCGACGACCCAGTCCGGGTGAACAGGCCTGAACTTCCGCATCACGGCGGGGTCATGACCGGGAACAACCGAGGTGTCTGGCCGTGCGTTCAGGTCCCGGAAGAGCTGATAGGCGCGGTAAGTGCCTTCCAGGTCACAGAAGAACCAGAAGGGCCGGTCTGCCTCCATCTCCTCGTAGAAGTGGATGGCGTCGGACGCCAGGACCACCTGTCCCGAGGTGCCCGTAACCTCGGTCATCAGCTGGCCGGGGGTGTGACCACCCAGCCGTGTCGCCTGGACTCCCGGGAAGAGCGTCTCGGAATCTTCCACGAAGTGCAGCCTGTCATCGCGCAGGAGATCCTTGACCAGCCCTACCTCGTAGGAGTCGACACTGGTCGCCGGGAGCTCGCGGGCGCCATAAGGCCCGGTCCAGAAATCGAACTCCTTGCGAGCCAGGCTGAAGGTCGCGTTCGGGAACCGGTTCACGTTCCCCACATGGTCCTGATGCATGTGCGACAGGACGACGTGGTCCACGTCCTCAGGCCGGACACCCAGGTACGACAAGGTCTCGAGCGCGTCGTTGTTCGGGTGGTTCTGCGTGTACCGGCCTTTCTCCCTGGCTCGGTCCTTGCTGTAGCCACAGTCGACGAGGATGGTCCGGTGGTCGTTACGCGCCAGCCAGAAGAAGTAATCCAGCGGACAGGGCGCATTGGGTTCCCCGTACCTGTGGAATCCGTAGTATTCCCTCGCCTTTTCCCCTTCCCTGGAGGCATATCGCAGGGCGTAGACCTCGTACGTCTCTTCGCTAGTCGGCACGACAACTTTCCTTCTCTGAGATGCCTTCGCTCCGTCAGCTGGCACAACGACCGCCCGGAAGTACTGACAAGGCGCTTTCCGCGAGCATGGACCCGGGGGCCCGCCGCGTGACCGCGCCGCGGGGCCCCCGGGAAACGGGCGTCAGGCGTTCGCCTTGGCGACGACCGCCACCTGGTCTAGTTCGTAGCTGCGGGTTTCGCGGAGGCTCACCACGCAGCCCAGGCTGATCAGGCACAGGGCGGCCAGGATGAGGCCGAATGCGAACCCGCCGACGGCGGGGATGACGGTGGAGGCGATGTAGGGCGGGACCGCGCCGCCGAGGATGCCGGCCGCGCTGTAGGAGAACCCGGCGGCGGTGTAGCGGTAGCGGGTGGCGAACAGCTCCGACAGGAACGACGGCACCGGGCCGGT
>WNGH01012737.1_pt1 | contig 10618 bp, 7 predicted proteins | sample 5400631 | NCBI WGS metagenome assembly WNGH01 (sample SAMN13153373, study PRJNA577476) | soil metagenome | isolation source: 115 cm soil or saprolite under Garry oak tree replicate 1 | place: USA:California | collected 2016-06-15 | reverse complement strand
CGCTTGTCACGACCTGCCGTCCGGCGTAGAGTCCGGCTTCGCGGGAGAAGGAGGTCGCCGATGGACCACGTCACCGGATTGAAGGCCGAGGCTGAACGCAGGTTCGGAGCCACGCGCGCCGAGGCGCTGAAGCAGGCGATCGAGGACACGGCCCGCTGGATGGCCGAGGTGGCGGCGTTTCCCGTCGACCACGAAGAGCCGCCGGCGTTCTACGTCGAGCCTCAGTCATGAGCCCGCACGAGCTCGGCGTCGCGGACGCGGCCCGCGCGATCCGTCGCAAGGAGCTCTCCCCCGTCGATCTCGTCGACGCGCTGCTCGAGCGCATCGACAAGGTGGACGGGCGCGTCCAGGCCTGGGCGCTCGTCGACCGCGACGGCGCGCGCGCCGCGGCGCGGACCGCGGCCGACGAAGTCGCGCGCGGAGTGTCTCGCGGTCCGCTCCACGGCGTTCCCTTCGGCGCCAAGGACATCTTCTACAGCGCGGGGCTTCGCACCGAGGGCGGCTCGAAGGTGATGGCCGGCTTCGTGCCGTCGTACGACGCCACGTCGGTGGCGCGGCTCAAGAGCGCGGGCGCGATCCTGCTCGGCAAGTGCCACACCACCGAGTTCGCGACCTACGATCCGTCGCCCGCGCGCAACCCGTGGAACCTGGCCTGCACGCCGGGCGGCTCGTCGAGCGGCTCGGCGGCGGCGGTGGCCGCGCGCGAGGTGCCGATCGCGCTCGGCACGCAGACGATCGGCTCCAACGTGCGCCCCGCGTCCTACTGCGGGCTCGTCGGGCTCAAGCCGACGCTCGGCCGCATCAGCACGCGCGGCGTGATGCCGCTCAGCTACACGCAGGACCACGTCGGGCTCATGACCCGCAGCGTGGAGGACATGGCGCTCGGCCTCTCCGTCACGGCCGGCCACGATCCCGGCGATCCCAGCTCGTCGCGCTCTCCAGTTCCGGATTACGTCGCCGCGATCACGCGCCGCCGGGCGCCGCGGATCGGGCTCATGCGCGAGTTCTTCTTCGAGCGCGCCACCCCCGAGGTCGGGCGCATCACCAGCCAGGCGGTCGAGCGCCTGGCCCGCGCCGGCGCGACCGTGGAGGAGGCAAAGGCCCCGGCGAGCCTCCGGGTCGCCCAGGCGGCGGCGAATCTCATCGTGCGCTGCGACACGGCCACGGTCCACGCGGATCTCTTCGCGCGGAAGGCCGACCTCTATCGCCCGGCGATCCGCAGCATGATCGAGACCGGGATGCTGGTGACCGGCGAGAGCTACGTGCGCGCGCTTCGGATCCGGCGCCAGTTCCGTCGCGAGCTGGCTGAGCTCCTCGAGCGCTACGACGTCTTGCTGACGCCGACCACGCCGGCGCCCGCGCCCGAGGGCATGGCGACGGGCGATCCGCAGTTCCAGGTGCCGTGGTCACTCAGCGGCTTCCCGTCGATCACGGTTCCGTGCGGCCTCACCGCGTCGGGTCTGCCGCTCGGCATCCAGCTGGCGAGCGGGCCGTTCACCGAGGCGCCACTGCTGGCGGCGGCCGCGTGGTGCGAGGACGTGCTCGGCCGCGGTGGCTCGCCGAACCTGTAACCGACGCCGAGCTTTCAACCCACGCGCGAGCGACGAGGGAGACGACGGTGGCGGGCATGCAGTTCGGCTTGATGATGCGGGCGCAGTTCCCCGCGGGTGACGACATGCCGGCCCGCTTCCGCGAGCTCACGGAGCAGGCGCGGCTGGCGAACGCGCTCGGGTATGCGTCGATCACCAAGGGCATGCACTACAGCGCCGCGCCCTGGCAGGACTTCCAGCAATTCCCCTTCCTCTGCCGGATCATGGCCGAGGCGCCGAATCTCAGGATCAACTTCGGGCTGATCCTGCTCTCGCTCCACAAGCCGCTCGACATCGCCGAGCAGATCGCGACCGCCGACGTCATGAGCGGAGGCAAGGTCATCTTCGGCGTCGCCCTCGGCTACCGCGAGGTCGAGTACCTGGCCTTCGGCACGACCCAGAAGGAGCGCGTGAGCCGCTTCGAGGAGAACCTCCTCGCCGTGAAGCGGCTGTGGACCGAGGACGTCGTGACCATGGCCGGCTCTCACTTCACGCTGAAGGACGCCGCGCTGGGCAGCCGCCCCGTGCAGAAGCCGCATCCACCGATCTGGATCGGCGCCAACGCCGATCCGGCGATTCGCCGCGCGGCGCGGCTGGGCGACTGCTGGTACGTGAACCCACACAACCGCATCGACACCATCGTCCGCCAGGTGGAGGTCTACACGCGCGCCCTCGACGAATGCGGCAAGCCGTTCCCGAAAGAATTTCCCGCGCGCCGCGAGGTCTTCGTGGCGAAGTCGCGGAGCGAGGCGATCCGCCTGTGCGCGCCGTTTCTCGGCGCGAAGTACCAGGCGTACGCGGAGTGGGGCCAGGGCCGCGCCATGCCTGCCGGCGACAACGACCTCGGCCTCGCCTTCGACGATCTGACCCGCGACCGCTTCCTGCTCGGGTCGCCCGACGAGGTCGCCGAGCAGATGCTCGCGCTCCAGCGGGCCACCGGCATCAATCACCTGATCATGAGCCTGCAGTGGCCGGGCATGCCTCAGAGCATGGCGCTCGACCAGCTCCGCATGCTGGCCGAGGAAGTCTTTCCGAGAGTGCGCCAGGGCTGACGCGCGTCACGGCTGAGAGTGTCATCTCGCGAGGGAGGTCCATCGATGGGGCAGCGCACGTGGAGCGGTTTCATCGTGATCGCAGTGATCGGGCTCACCGTGGCCACCGCCGCACCCGTCCGGGCCGGGCACGAGGACGGCAAGGTGCTGCTCTTCTCCCAGCCGATCGCGAAGGCCGACGCCATCTGGATGGCCATGCAGCAGGGGTTCTTCAAGGACGAGAAGCTCGACGTCACCGTGAAGTGGTTCTCGGCGGGCACCACGGCGATGCAGACCTTCCAGTCCGGGAAGGACGGCAAGCGCGGCTTCGGCGACTTCAACACGGGCGGTGAGCTGCCCGCGGCGAACTTCTGGCAGAACATGGACGAGGCCTACGCGCTGCTCGCCGTGATCGAGCGCGACACCGAGGGCTACGTGGGCATCGCGCGCGCCGACATCAAGACCGGCCAGGACCTGAAGGGCAAGACGATCGCCACGCGCGTGGGATCGACCGGCTCCTGGTTCGTCAGCGAGTACCTGAAGGCCCAGGGGCTCGCCGAGAAGGACGTCACGATCAAGAACATGGACCCGCACATCATGCCGCCGGCGCTCGATCGCGGCGACATCGACGCCTTCTTCATCTGGGAGCCGTACGGGGCCCAGGCCCTGAAGATCTCGGGCGCGCGCGTGCACAAGCTCACGACGGCCAAGGGCTACATGAACGGCTACCTCGTGCTGGGCGCCTGGAAGTGGTACGTGCGCGACCACCCCGGCGTGACCGAGCGCATGTTGCGCGCGATCGACCGCGGCCGCCAGTACGCCGCCCAGCACAAGGACGACGTGATCAAGTTCGCCCGGGAGCAGTTCAGCATGCAGGACACCGCGCCGGTCGAGGCCGATTACTCGTACAACGAGCGCGTGGTCGGGCTCGACAAGGTCGCCTGGGACGACTTCCACAAGCTCGCCGTCTGGATGAAGGAGATCGGGCTCCTGAAGCGGCCCTGGAACCCGAAGGCCTTCTTCGAGCCGCGCCCGCTCCTGCGCGCGCTGCCCGAGCGCGTGTCGTCGGAGTTCCGCTGGTAGAGCCGTCGCGCCGGCGATGCTGGCGATCCGCCGTCTCGACAAGTCGTTCGTCCTCCGCCGCGGCGCCATCCCCGCGCGCGTCCTCGCCGGCATCGACCTCGACATCGGCAAGGGCGAGCTGTTCTGCCTCCTCGGGGCGAGTGGCTGCGGCAAGACCACGCTGCTGAACATCCTGGCCGGCTTCGAGACGCCGACGCACGGTGACCTGAGGCTCGACGGCGCACCCATCACGCGCGCGGGCCGGGATCGCGTCGTGTTCTTCCAGAACGCGGACGCCGCGCTCTTTCCGTGGCTGACCGCCGAGGAGAACGTCGCCTTCGGCCTGCGCATCGCGGGCGTGCCCCCGGCGCGGCGGGCTCAGGTCGTGGAGCAGCACCTGCGTCTGGTCGGGCTGTGGGACGACCGCGCGAAGTATCCGCGGCAGCTCTCGGGCGGCATGAAGCAGCGCATCCAGATCGCCCGCGGGCTCGCCATCGATCCCGCCATCCTCCTGATGGACGAGCCGTTCGCGGCCCTCGACGCGATCACGCGACGGTTCATGCACGCCGAGCTGCTGCGCATCTGGGCCGCCACCGGCAAGACGATCGTGTTCGTCACGCACGACGTCGGCGAGGCCATCGTGCTCGCCGACCGGATTGGCGTCATGACGCGTGGTCCCGCCGCCAGCCTCAAGGCGGTGCTCCCCGTCGAGCTGCCGCGCCCTCGCGACCTGGCCAACCCGGCCTTCGCCGAGACCTACGGCCGCGTCGAGGCCCTGCTCCTGCCCGAGGCGGGCCAACTGGACCAGGGACACTAGATGGACCGTCTGCGCCGGCTCGCCATGCTCGCGCTCTCGTTCGGAAGCTTCATCGTCGTGTGGCACGTCGTCTCGACGTACGTGGTGAGCCCTCACCTGATCCCGCCGCCGAGCGAGGTGCTGCGCACCGGGGTGCCGATGCTCACGACGGCCGAGATTCCTCGTCACATGGCGGCCAGCCTCACGCGGGTTGCCGTCGGGTTCGCGCTCGGCAGCACCCTCGGCATCGTCCTGGGCGTCCTCATGGGCCGGATCCGCGTCGTGCACGACCTGCTCGATCCCGTGATCGAGTTCTTCCGCTTCCTCTCGCCCACCGCCATGATCCCCATCGCGGTGATCTGGTTCGGCATCGGCGAGACATCGAAGTACTTCCTGATCTTCTGGGGCACATTCTTCATCGTGCTGATCAACGCGATCCACGGCGTGATGGCCACACCGTGGGCGCGCGTCAGAGCGGCCGAGTGCCTGGGCGCGACGCAGGCCCAGATCTTCGCCCTCATCGTGCTGCCGTCGGCCATCCCGTCCATCGTCACCGGCATGCGCGTGGCGCTGGCGTCGTCGTACCTCAGCATCATTCCCGCCGAGATCCTGGCTGCGGACTCCGGGCTCGGCTACCTGCTGCAGCAGTCGAGCCTGCTCGTGCAGACGAACCGCGTCTTCGTCGTCCTCGCCGTGTTCGGCCTGCTCGGCTACGCGTCCGACCGAGCGTTTCGCGTCGTCACCTCGCGCCTGCTCTCGAGCTATCTCGAGGCCCACGCCACGGCGTAGGGCTACGCCAAGGAGACATCATGGCCAGGAAGAGCATCTGGTTGCCGGCCTCCCCGCCCCCGCCGCTCCGCATTCCGAATGCCGTGAAGGCCGGCCCGTGGGTGTTCGTCTCGGGAACGATGGGTGGGCCGGTCGGCGGAGGGCTCGCGCCCGAGGTGCGCGGCAATCCCGCGCTGCCGCTGGCCGGCGAGGCCAAGGGCATTCGCGAGGCGAGGTCGATCTTCGCGACGATCGAGGCGGCGCTGAAGGAAGCGGGCACGAGCGTCACGCAAGGCGTCTGGCTGAACCAGTTCGTCACCTCGCGCGAGCACGTCGATCCGTACCACGAGGTGCGTCGCGACTTCATCAGGCCGCCGCGCCCGGCGAGCACGACCGTCGCTCAACCCGAGCTCCTCGCTCCCGACGCCACCGTGCAGGTCGACATGGTCGTGATCGATCCCGGGCTCGCGCCGGCCAAGGAAGGCATCGCCGTCGACACGATCCCGCAACCGCTCGCGGGCGCGGGCTACTCGCCGGCCGTCCGCGTCGGCGACTACGTCTTCGTCGCGGGGCAGATGGCGACGGATTTTCGGACCGGCATCCCCGCCGAAGCCCAGGTGAACGGCATCTTCTGGGAAGGCTCGTCCATCCGCCGCCAGACCGAGTTCATCTTGAAGAACCTGAAGCTGACGCTGGAAGCGGCCGGCTCCTCGATGGCGCACGTCCTCAAGGCCCAGATCTGGCTGGCCGACATCAACGACCTGCCGCGGATGGAAGACGCCTGGCGCGCCGCGTTTCCCCAGGATCCGCCCGCGCGCACCGTGCTGTCGGCGGCGGACTTCGGCGTCACCGGCGGCATCATCGAGATCAACCTGGTCGCGGTGCGCCGCGATGGCCGCACGCGGAAAGAAATCGTGAGCGCACGCTGCCCGGTTCCCATCGGCCACGCGAGCCCGGCCGTTCGCGCTGGCGATCTGCTGTTCCTCTCGGGGCTCTTCGCGGCCACGGGCGATGGCGTGATCCCGCAGGCGCGCGTCGATCACGGATTCCCCTACGCCGGCTCGTCCCTCCGCGTGCAGACCGAGTGGATCCTCGAGCAGGCCGACGCGCTCTGTCGCGCGGCCGGCACCGAGCTCGGCGCCGCGGCCCGCCAGCAGCTCTTCTACACGGACCTGCGCGAGTTCGATGCGTCGTTCCGTTCGGTCGCCGCGCGCTTCGGCGACGCGTTGCCCGCGACGTCGGTCGTGCGCGTGCCGGCCATGGCCGTCCCCGGCTGTGGCGTCACGATGGACATCTGGGTGGTGAGCGGCTAGCGCTGCGCTCGCCTACCGTTCGGTAGTGTCGGGGGAGCTTATAGCTCCCCTCCCAGTGCCCGACAGTCATCGCTCGGTGTCTGTCCTTCTTACGGTTTTTCGCGATTGGCGCAAAAGATGCTCCCAAGGTTCTGCGGCAAACGTCGCAGCGCCTCGTTCGGAAGCTCGGGTCAGGGAGAACAGCCATCCGTCTGCGCGAACTCGCGGCCACGTTCGGGTGCGTGATCATTCTCCTGGCGGCCCCGCTCGCCGCCCAGGCGCAGATTTCGGGTTTTGGTGACGGATTCGTCCGGTTGGCGAAGGGCGGAGCACCGCCGCCTCCGCCACCACCTCCCGCCTGCACGCCCACGACCTGCGCGGCTCAGGGCAAGAACTGCGGCACGATCTCGAATGGCTGTGGCGGCACGCTCACCTGTGGTGCCTGCACCGCTCCGCAAACCTGTGGCAGCGGCGGCACCGCCAACGTCTGCAGCCTCCGGACGCCGCCCCCCGCGGCCTCGGCACAGTGCACCGCCACGAACGTCTCGGGCAATCCCTACAGTGGAACGCTCTGTGGAGGCGCGTTCATCGACAATTGCAGCCCGGGCGCTCTCTATACCTGCACGGGCGGAGCTCGCGGGACGATCAACAACTGCACGCTCGCCCAGACGTGCTCCACGGGCTGCCTGACTGGGGTCAACGATACGCCGGTCACGGCCAACATTGGCTTCGCGACGCCGGTCGCCAGCGACGTCTGTTTCGCGGACACTGCCCCACTGACGCTCTCGACCAACGCGACGATCGGCGGGAATTACGTCACCCTGACCGCGACGCTGACCCAGCCGCACGGGTCGGCCTTCGTCAACTTCGAGGGAGCCACGCTCGATGTCCCGCCGCTCTGCGGCAACCTCATCCCGCTCACCATCGCCCCGGGCGCGACGTCCGTGAGCTGGGTGCAGCCGACCAACGTGGTCACGACGCCCACGACGGTGCCCTTGAACGTGCTCATCAGCTACATCGAAGCGGCGAGCGGTAGGCTCCGTAACCTCGTCTCGGTCTCGTCGCCCCTGACCCTCAACCCCGGTGGAACGCTGCCCGCGCCGCCGCTGGTCTCGTTCGGCGTCACCGATCTCGCCGGGACACTGATCTCGACGATCACGGGCGGCACGAACGCCTTCACCAGTGGGACGCTCTCGCCCGCCACGCCCGCTCCCGTGGGCGGGACGAGAGTGACCGTGACGAGCAATCCCGCGAGCGCCTTCGTGAGCGACGGAAGCTTTGCCATCGCTCCCGGTTGCACGACGAACACGTTCCCCAACGGCGGCGGGATACTCGGCGGCTTCGGCGTCCTGACGGCCACCAGCAGCGTGCTGTCCAGTCCGAGCGGCGCGGGCGCGACGCTGACCCAGAACGTCGTCGTGACCCCACCGACGCTCCAACTTCAATCCCTGACCCTGACTCCTGGGGCGGTGATCGGTGGTGGATCACTCACGGCCACGGTGGCCCTCAACCGTGTCGTTCAGGCGACCGATGCGAGCTCGACCCTGTCGGTCAGGGTGAGCCCGGGCAGCCTGTCCAACGTCCAGGTTGCGACGTTCGCGGGGTGCACCGGTACACCGGCGTGCACGGGCTCCTTCACCGTACCCGTCGGAGCCAGCAGTGCGTCCGTCACGATCACGACGAGCGCGGTGAGTGCGCAGCAATTCGTTACCGTTTCGGCGAGCGCCCCCTGGAGCATCAGCTCCCCCGGCGCGCAACTGGCGATCAATCCCGCCGGCGCCCCGCTGCCGCTCTCCTCCGTGACCTTGAACCCGACCAGCGTCGTGGGCGGCAATCCCTCGACCGGCACCGTGACCTTGACCGCCCCCGCCCCCGCGGGCGGCGCCGTGGTGACGCTGGCCAGTACCGGAGCCGTGGCGAGCGTTCCGGCTAGCGTGACTGTCCCGGCGGGCGCGACCAGCGCCACCTTCACGATCACGACTCCGGTGGTCATGGGCCTGATCGCCCAATCGGACATCATCGCGACGTTTGGCGGAGTGAGCCGAGCCGCGACGTTGACCGTCACTCCATCCGTCGCCGCATGCACGCCCACGACCTGCGCAGCGCAGGGCAAGACCTGCGGCACGATCCTCGATGGCTGCGGCGGCTCGCTCGTCTGCGGATCCTGCACCGCACCCCAGACATGCGGTGGCGGCGGAATCGCCAACGTCTGCGGACTGACTCCACCGCCGGCGTCCACTGCCGTGCTGACTGTGACAGCGACGGGACGTGCCGGAGAGTCGATCTCGTCGACGCCGACCGGGCTCAAGGTCAACGTCGGCACGAGCGGTAGCGCCAGCTTCACGACGGGCACATCCGTCACGCTCACCGTGAGCAACGGCCGCGACGCCATCTGGTCGGGCGGATGCTCGAGCGGCGGCGCCAAGGTGAAGAGCTGCACCGTCACCATCAACGCAGCGACGTCCGTCACCGCGAACGTGCAATAGGGATGTCGGAGATCCTCCGTTTGGGAGTGTCGGAACACTTGACAGTTCCGAACGCTCGCTCTGGACCCTGCCCGAACGGTGTTCGCTTCCTTACGGCTTTCGAAATTGGCGCAGAAGATGCCCTTCCTCTGCGCCGACCGTTGGCGACACGCTCGCCCCGGAATCCGAAGGATCGGATGTACCGGAGGATCGATCACGAAACGAACGTCGTGCCCCTTCTCTTCTAGCGAGGCCCTCCGTGACGCGTAAATCTGCTCTCGTGGCGATTCTGATCGTGCTGTCGGCGGTGTTCGCATTCACGGCGGAGGCTCAGCCGCCGGCGCCCACGGTCGTTGCGCCCGCTGCCGGGGCTGCGCTGATTCAACCGATCACGCTCTCATGGAACGCCGTCGTGGATCCCGCCGGGCCGATCGGCAGCTACACCTGGGAGGTGTCGAACACGTCGACCTTCGGCGTCATCATCGCGTCGGGGTTCACGAATGCGACCGGCGACCCCAACATTCCCACTCGCACGCAAGACAGAGTCAGCGGCCTTCCCAACGGGACCTACTTCTGGCGCGTCAAGGCCACGCAGATCGTGGGCGGCGCGGTCTTCGCGATCGATTCGCCGTTTTCACCAGTGCGTACTTTCACCGTCGTCGGGCTCGGGCCGGCGCCGGGAACACCTAGCTTCACGTCGCCCGCGAACAACGCGCAGTTTCACGTGCGCGAGTTCTTCCTGATCAACTGGACCGACGTGCCCGGCGCCCATCACTACCTGCTGGAAGCCGACGATCAGCCCAATTTCTCGTATCCGCTGACACTCACCACGGATCCGATGAAGTTCGGGACCAGCTTCCGAGCCGGTTGGGGCAACCCGCTCAACGTGTTCTATCGCATCGTGGCCGTGTCGGCTGACGGCGTGCGCAGCCTGCCGTCGCCGACGCTGGCCGTGACGATCACGAACGCCGCGCCGGTTCCGCCGCCGCCCGTGCCGCTCTCACCGATCGGCGGAGCCACGGTGACGTTGCCGTTCACGCTCGATTGGACCGACACGGCGAACCCACTGGTCGCCGCCTACGACGTCGACATCGACAACGACCCCAACTTCGCGGGCGCCATCGGCGTGCTGTTCGTCCAGGGGGTCAGCCGCTCCGATTACATGGTCGTGCCGGACCCGCAGGTCCAGGGGTTCAACATCTTCCCGCCCGGCACGTATTTCTGGCGTGTGCGCGCCGTCCACGGGGACGTCCTCGGTCCGTGGTCGGCGGGACAGAGCTTCACCGTCGCCCCGTTGCCGCCGACGCCGCCGGGGCTCGCGGTCTTCCACATCATCAACGAACCCGGAAGCGTCGAAGGCGGCAACTCGACCCAGGCGCGCGTGACGCTGAACATGCCCGCGCCGCCGGGCGGAGCGCTGGTCAGCCTCGCCACTGATATGCCCCATGCCCAGGTACCGACCAGTGTCGTGGTTCCCGCAGGCAAGACCGACGTGACGGTCTCTCCGATCACGACGATCCCGGTGGCAGGCGCCACGATCGGCAGCGTACGCGCCGCCTACGGCCTCGGCTGGCAGGACAACTCACTCGGGTTGTTCCCGCTCCTCTGGGGCATT
>WNGH01010055.1_pt1 | contig 10618 bp, 12 predicted proteins | sample 5400631 | NCBI WGS metagenome assembly WNGH01 (sample SAMN13153373, study PRJNA577476) | soil metagenome | isolation source: 115 cm soil or saprolite under Garry oak tree replicate 1 | place: USA:California | collected 2016-06-15 | reverse complement strand
CAGCGGATTTTGACTTGGATGGATGACCGCACCGTGCGGCTCTGGGACGCGACCGACGGGACGCCGGCATGCCAGCCGTTCCGGCACGTTAAGCCCAAGGATAGGGATTGGGAGATCCGTGAAGCGCAGTGGAGTCCCGATGGCCGACGGATTCTGACTCTGAGCAGCGCGCGGCTTTGGCGTGCCCGTAACTCCGCGTTCTCGGTGACATTGGAGCGCGCTTTGCCGTGGGTTTGCCGCTGATGGCGAGGCGGCGTCTTGTGATGGAATCCTGAAGGGCGTGCGCCAGCAGCCTTCAGTACCTGTTGGTCCGCCCTCGACGTCCGCGTGTTCGAGATGGCGCGTCAGCCAATAGAGGTACCGCCGAGGCGTTGCACAGGGTGAGGTCATCGCTCGGCTTCCGCTAGCGGCGTGCACGTTCGCACGAGACCCTCTCTAATTCGGCGGCTGACCACTCACGAGGGAGAACAACTGCTTGAAATCGATTGAGTTATACACAGAGAACACAATCGGATTGTCGCTCGTAAACGTGTTGAGGTGTCCACTACCGGGCCTCATATTGACGTTGAACTGAAAGACGAGGCCGGTGTCAGGCACACGCAGCTGGACCCCGACACGTAAGCGCCGGTCCTTGGGACGGAGGTTTTCACTGAGGCCGTACGCGATCTCGACAAAGCTCTGTCGTCCCGAGGGGTCGACAGCGTCCATGCCCAGGCGCAAACCGAAATACTGCTGGACCCAGTAGTTCGGAAGACTCTGAACGGTTACGAACCCGCCTTGTGCGAAGGCGCGTAGCGAGACTTCGCCTCCAAAATCGACGAGCGGCAGCTCGATACGCACGTATCCCTCGGACGACTGTCGGAACACCTGCGTCGAATCAATCGTCCCGGTGGAATCAGCCGCGCTGGTGTCCTTCTGCAAGGCTACGAGCCCGAGTAGGAAATCGCCCTCTACCACAAAGGGACCCTGCCACTTGTGCGCCTGCGGTGCCAAATGCGCTGGCAAGGTAGCGAGGTACGTCACGGCTTGAAAAACGCAGACCGGCCAACTCCGAACGCGACATTTAAGGTCCCCCTCATGCAGGGTCCCGATCAGTAGTCTACCGTTAAGGCCCACGCGGCGGACGATCCCTCGCCCCGCACGCGAGTTGAGTGGTACGGCAGCACCTACTGAAGCACCGAGCACGAACCTTGGCGGGGAGCGTCGCCAAACGGGGGCCGTGATCGTTGAGTCAGGGGACACAAGCAACAGCAGCAAGGTGTCCGCGGGCGGCAGCGCTCCCGCATATCCGAAGGCTCCAAAGACTCCTCCAACCCGGCAGTCGCCTTGTGCACAGAATAGCCCTCGGAAGAACGCCGGTGCTAGCAGTGACACGTCTCGAGATCTGCCAGCGCCCGCCCGGTAGAGGGATACATTCAGGCGACTCAGCCATTGGGCGGCGGCGTTCGAGTCGGCGGCGATGACCTCGATCCGAACCCCGAGGGTGTGGCCAGGCGCGGCCTCTCTCAGCTCAGACCACGTTGAGTCGGGAAAGCTTGGTGGCCTGGTGGTGTCCGGCGTCAGCAGCACGATGCGACGAACGGTCGGCTGCTGGCCGGGAAAAGCAGCTTGCGTCGTTGCGGAGGCGCTGCCGGCCAGGAGGCACAGCACACCGACCACACTCGCCAGCGCCGGCTCAAACAAGTGATATGCGCTCCGAGACGCGTAGCCCAGGCGCGTCTCTCAGGGCGTAATTCACGGCTCGACGATGACGGTCGGCTGTCGCGCAGCAACGGAGCGGACCCCAAAGGCTCGGGCAAGGCCACTGAGGAAAGTCCGATCCCTCACGACGAGCCGCAGCTTAAGCGTGTCACCCTGACCTGACGAGATACTCACGGTGTCCGTCCTCGCTCCCGCCACCACGAGGAAGAGCATCGTTGTTGCGGATCTCCGCACCGGTATCGTCGCTGACGTCGGCGTGAGGTGGTAAGTGACCGCGTCATAACCCGAAGGTGAATGCCGCACCCGCGCGACCAGATCGACTTGCGATCCTTGAAGGCTGTCGATCCCGAGAACGCGCACCCACAGCGTATCGCCTCCCTTCAGACCTGCCGCCACGGGTTTGGGCTGCTGGGCTCGTGCCGTCGCTACCAGCCACTCCACAACGGCAACTTTGCGTCCAGGAGCGTCGGTCGCAGCGACGGTCGTTCCCGTTCCTCCCTGTCCCAACCCCAGGACAAACCCGGGAGCAGCGGCGCCCATGGCGACAGCCTTTCGTATCTCCTTCTCGCCGAGCAACACGACCACCAATGCCCCAATCGCACCGAAGATCAGCGTTCCCACCCAATACCCACCGTTCTGGTACAGGAATGCCTCGCCAGCGGGAGCGCCTGACACTGCATCCTTCGCCATCCCGAGGAGGTAGGGTAGGATGCCTCCCACGAATCCGGCCAGGAGAATGCTGCCACTTCTCACAAACCGTCTCCCTTCGGCTAAGCATGCTCGGTTTCGCGCCGCGTCCAACGAGCGTGCGTCGTCGCTCTGTTAGCCGCTATCACACTTTGAGCATGGCCCCAGCCCGATTGATTGGAACGACGGGCCTGAGTTGCAACAGCGGGGAGAGTATGAGGCCGTGACCGCCTCTCGCTATGACACTTTGAGCTAGGACGTTCTCACCGGTTGAGCGGGGGGGGCATTGCCCGATGAGGTGAAGTTGGGGCGCCTCAGCGGGATTTGGGGTGCCTGGCTGCTGGACACGAAGCAGTCAGCCCCTCACGGTAGCCGCGCCGCTGCCCCACCGAAGAGGCGCCGCTCAATTCGTCATAGCAGCGCGCCTTGAAGCGAACTACTGATTGAAGGAACTGCGTCGTTGAAGATCCTCACTAGAAATGACTAGAGGCCGGGGTCGCAGATCAAACGGAGCTGTCAGAACGGAAAGGCACGAGTCATCATGAAACCGCTGTCCCGCGTCGCCACGCTTTGCGTCTTGCTTTTGCTGCCGCGCCTAGCGTTCGGGCAGTGCATCGCTCCATTCGAGGAGGGCAAATGGACGAACATTGACTCGACGACGCGAGGCATAACCAGAATAAATGTCGACTTCACCTGCAACGATCAGATTCTGTGCGGCATCGACGCGAACGGCAACGTGACATGTTCGACCCCTGGTGCTCCCTACCATCTACATCTCTGGGGGAAGTGCAGTCCCTCAGATTGTGATTGGGGGACCGTTGAGGGCAACGATCATTGGGTGGGTACCATAAAGTGGATCTTCAGTTATTACGACCAAGGGTTTGCAAAGCGATACGTGTATATCAAACCTTCCGTCCTTCACCCTGGTGACCTGTTTTTGTGGATGTATACCCACTTCACTGATCCGAGTCGGTCGGATTACGTCTTTACCGGCTGGTACCATAAGTGAAACGAAACCCGATCTTTACGAACTGGAACGGACCCCATGAAGACCTTAAGGCAGACACTGCTTATCATCGTTGCCATGGTCGCGGGATGCCAGCGGCAGCCGCGGGATAGCGCTCAAGCGTCACAGGGCCATCGCGTTCTGACGATGCTGGATTCAGCGCCCGCTGGGACGAGCGTCGCCCTCGTTCGCCCCAAAGAAGCTGCCACTCCAGCTGAGTCCATCACGGACTTCAGTAGACTGTCGAACATCATGCAAAACGACATCGACGCCCTGCAGCGGACTCCATCAAAGGGCGTGGTCTACGTCAGGCGAGGAGAGTCGGTCAGGCCATCGGAGAAGCAATGAATCAGCCTCGTGCCGCGGGCGCTACTTAGGCCGCGCTGGCACGTCGCACGAGATCAGCAACAAGCGCGCGCATTCGGTGCCTCGCGAACTGCAGGGCCGCCACTTTGGCCAATGCGGCCGGCAGCGCGAACGCGGCAACCGCGAATGCCACTCGCCAGCCGAGTGCCGACTCGGGGCCGAGCCGGCTAGCGAACGTTCCCGTCCAGAGCGCCAGACCCGCCGCGCCTGCGACGAGTCCGGTTCGGCAGCCACAGACCGATTGCAGCCCGTCGATCTTCCTCTCCACCTGGCTCGCTTCGTCCGCCGTGACGCCCTCCAGGCGCAGCGTAATCCCGCTTCGGCCTGGACGATTTATGTATGCCCGCAGCTCGGCTGTCGTGTGGATCGTTCGGCGAATGGCCGGTTTCCACATCCGCCTGTCGCTCACTTGCCTGCGAGACAGGTTGACGAGAAGTTGGCCACGATGTAGTCCCACGCTTTCTTTGCTTCGTCGAGCACGAACACCGGTTCCCCGTGCATCCAGTAGCCGGGAATCGTTCCCCAGGTGAAGCTGCCGTGATCATTCGTGCTGACCATGATGCGATCGATCCCGTCGACGTGGCATAAGCCGAAGGTGTGTCCGAGTTCGTGAACGAGCACCCACCGCCAGATCCAGTCCGGGATGCGGTCGTGTAGCGCCGCGCCGGTCGCCCCCCCTGACACGAACGCCGTCCCATCCAGGCACGTCGCGCTACGGAGATGCGCGGAGAATCCGTTGAATGAGTTGTCTTTGAAGAAGAAGATGCCGACGCCGAGCGGTGTGCAGAGCTCCGCCGTTGCCGCGACTGGATCGGGCGGGTCACCATGCCGGCCGATGACAGGATCGACGAGGAAGGATGGCAGCGCGGACTCGTTGACCACGACTTGATCGGCGCGTGTCACTTGCCGGTCATCCATCGTCCAGTCGAGCTTAAGACCCAACTCGGTCGCCTTTTTTGTAGCCTCGTCGAGCTTGTCCTGGAACGTACCCTGACTCATGCAGAACAACGAGAACTGCTTCCCCTGACCGCCCGAGTTCAGATAGTCATCAAGGTCACTTTCGGAGATGTCGCCTGAGTCGCCCTTCAGCTCCGGACGGAACCGGTTCCAAAACGACTCGACTGAGAACCCGGCCATCCTCTTGAGATCGAGTCCATTGGCCGGGTCCTGAACCATCTCGATCAAGTCCGGCACGCCGGCTCGCGTGCTGCGCGAATCCGAGCGCACGAAGGTCCGCAGCGCCGAGCATTTCAGCCGCAAGGCGAAATCCGTCCAGCCGAGACCGAGGTTGTCCTCGATTTGCTGGCGAAGGTCGCCGTCGTATTTGGCTTCCACCAGGTCGCGGACGTAGTCGCGTAGGCGCCATTTGTTGACGCGATCGATGTAGAACCCGATCGCGTCGCCCAGCGTGATGGCACCCCCCGTTACCCTCCAGCCAGCGACCAGCCCCGCGAAATGCTTGACGATCTTGTCCATGTAACGCCGCGACGCAAACAGGCGCACGACGAACACCGCGCCAGTCCGATGGGACCAGTTCTCTAAGTCGTCGGGCCGACAGTAGCGCATGAAGTGAAATGAGGTCAACCGATGCAGCGGACTGGCCGGTGCAGTGGATGACGTCAGGACCGGACCAAGGTGAGCGCGGAGAAACTTGTTCTGGGCATCTTCGCATAAAGTCTGCGACGTCAGTTGGCCCAGGGGCAGGACTTCAAGTTTCCACTGTGCGAACCAGATCGGTTTCACCAGAAGGCCCGAAAGACGCCGTACCAAAGCCACAGCACGACCCAAAAATGTTCTCATGGGCCGACGCGCCAGAGGCGCGTGGGCTTCGGGCGCCGGATCTGCTGACCGGGGTGAGCGGGGACGGTCACTTCAACGCGAGGTGCGCCGTGCTTCGAGCGGATCAGGCGGTACTTGCGCCGCTCAGTCCACGAGATCGTTTGCACGCCTGTCGCCGCGTCGGTTGCCACCATCAAATTGTCGACCAGACGAGCGTACAGGTGGGGATTATGCCCGCAGGTGAAGCCGTTCTCGTCCTGCGTCACTCGGTAAGGGTTGCTCGTGGGCTTGCGCGCCTGCTCGGCAAGTTCCTCTACGCTCGCACCCTGGAGAGCGTACAGCAGTTCCACGATGACGGGGATGCACTTCTCGCTGGTTCGCCAGTGGAGGAGCGCCGCCAGGCGTTCGGGCGGGTTTATCCCCTCCCACGTGATCAGCCACACTACGCCGCGCGACGCCATGCCGACAAAGATAGCGGAGGCGGTGCGGACGTTTGCTGCTGGTAGTCGGTCACGACGCGCTCACGGGCAGGCTGACCGGGGTTTAGCGGAGCAGGTTCCAGGCGTCGCGGTAGCGTTCCTGCTTCACGAAGCTGTACCGCGTGAAGGCCCCCCACCGTTCGACCCGGGCGTGCTTCGCGACGACGCGGCTCGGCACCACGTAGAACTGCGCGCCGTCCCGCCGCAGGCTGATGAAGACGTAGACGTGGCTCCGCGCCCGTAGGTCCTTCGCCTCGCGGTTCAGCAGCCAGTAGTTGCCGTGAGAGCCGACGGTCGGCTTGATGGTCGCCTTCACCTGCACGCTCCACGCATGCGCGCACGTGTCGGTGGTCACCAGCAGGTCGGCCCCAGCGGCCCCGCGCGACGTGACGGAGACGATGAAGCCGCGCGCCACGAGTTCGGCGGCGACGAGGTACACGCCCTGCATCCCGCTTTGCTGCTGCTTGGACGCCATGTGTGCCTCCGATGTGTGAAGGGCAATCTATGAGTGGACGCACGGGGATTCGAACCCCCGAACCGCGTTGCGGAATGGTCTTCGGCGGGCAACAGCAGGTAGGTCCCGCGTCGTACAGTCGCCACTCGTCTGTGCTTCGTCCCTTCTAGAGGGGACTAGCTCCACCAGGAACGCGTGCGCCCGTCAGCTACGTCGATCTGCGGAATGGACAGCGAGGATTCTTGCGACGTCGCTTCACGTGCCAGCGGAGGTGGTTGCTCCGTTTTGGTCTAGCCCATTCGGTCCCGCAGGCGTTCCACGAAAATGCCACACCCTCAGATACGGCAGGAGGGCGGCGAGGTCGTCTCCCGCCCCGCTTGACAATCTCTTGACGGCCCAAAACTAGGGTGCGAGCATCTGTCAGTCTGACCTGTACCACTGCTGGTCCGCCCGAGCCTCGCCCGCGTTCTGACGCCGCCGTTGCTACTGTCACCGAGCCCGAGACCCCTCCGAACCAACCGGTACCGGCTCACACGAGGAGGCTCGATGCGCACCAGTCCCCGCGGACGTCGCACCGACAATCCGACGGCCCGGCAGCGACGGAGTGCCTTCTCGCCCCCCGCGAGCACGACTCGCCCATAGCCAGGAGAACACCATGCTCAACCGACTGCTTTCTACCCTATCGACTCCCCTCCTCGCCATCGGGACCCTGCTCGCCGCTTGCGGTGAAGCCAATGCGCCCCTCGCCCCCACAGTCTCCGCACCTCAGTTCAGCCTCGACCAGGGAGGGGGCCTCAGGGGCACCATCGTGTTCGAAAGCAACCGGGACGGCCACTTCCACGTGTACATCATGAACGCCGACGGGACCGGAGTTACCCAACTTACCTTCGGCAATAGTCGGGAATTCGATCCCGTCTGGTCACCCACCGGACAACGGATCGCCGTCGCCAGCGACCGGGACGGCAACTTCCACATCTACACCATGAACGCTGACGGAACCGGAGTTACCCAACTCACCCGCAACCAGGTTCAGGATTTCGCTCCCATCTGGTCACCCGACGGCAAACGGATCACCTTCACCAGCAACCGGACGGGTTTCTTCGAGGTCTTCGTCATGAACGCGGACGGGAGCGGAGTGACCCAACTGACGCACGACTTCGTCACCGAGGTCCCGACCGGCTGGTCGCCCGACGGAAAGCGCATCGCGTTCAACAGCAATCGTGCCGGCAACGTCCACATCTACGTCATGAACACGGATGGCAGCGGAGTCACGCAGCTCATTAATAGCAATGGCAACGACAGCCACGGGCGCTGGTCGCCCGACAGCAGGCGGTTCGTGTTCACGAGCGACCGGAACGGCGACCTCGAGATCTTCCTCGTGAACGCGGACGGTACGGGGGAGGTCACCCAGCTCACGACTAACTTCACGGGCAATGACCATCCCGCTTGGTCGCCCGACGGCAAGCAGATCGCGTTCAAAAGCACCCGCAACGGCAACGAACAAGTCTTCGTCATGAATGCGGATGGTACCGGAGTAACGCAGCTGACGAACACCACGGGCTTCTCCGACGCCGCCCCCATTTGGAGGGCTAGCCCCCTCCCCCAGGCCCCGGGAGACGGCCTCCACGGGACAATCGTCTTCCACAGCAACCGCGACGGCAACTTCGAGATCTTCGTCATGAATGCCGACGGGACCGGAGTGACCCAACTGACCCACACCGCCCAGGACTTTGAGCCTGTCTGGTTGCCGGACGGCCAGCGGATCGGGTTTACCAGCAACCGCAACGGCAACTTCAAGACCTTCGTCATGAATGCCGACGGGACCGGAGTGACCCAACTCACCCCTAACACCGCTCAGGAATTCGGTCCTAGCTGGTCGCCCGACGGCAGGCGGATCGTGTTCACGAGCGACCGCGACGGCGGCCACCTCCATGTTTTCGTCATGAACGCGGACGGCAGCGGAGTCACCCAGCTCACCGACGGCCCTGTAAACGACGGGGGCACTCTCGCGGGCTGCTGGTCGCCCGACGGCAGGCGGATCGTGTTCACGAGCGACCGCGACGGCGGCCGCCTCCATATTTTCGTCATGAACGCGGACGGGACCGGAGTCGCCCAGCTCACTTCTGGTGGTTTTCGCGACGACCTCGCCGTCTGGTCGCCCGACGGGAACAAGATTGCGTTCGCGCGCACTTTCGACAACGGCGTCGAGGGGATCTTCGTCATGAACGCGGACGGGAGCGAACAGACCCAGCTGACGTTCAACCAGCTGCCCGTCAATGATGCTGTTCCCGAATGGAGGGCTAGACCCCTCCCCCAGGCCCCGGGAGACGGCCTCCACGGGGCAATCGTCTTCCACAGCAACCGCGCCGGCACCTTCGATATCTTCGTCATGAACGCGGACGGGAGTGGAGTGACCCAGCTCACGAATACCACCGATCAGGATTTCGATCCCTGCCGGCAGCCACATCTTTGTCATGAACGCGGACGGAAGCGGAGTGACCCACCTCGCTGACAACGGTTTCGCGAAGGCCTGGTCACCCGACGGCCAGCGGATCGCGTTCGTCAGTAACCGCACCGGCAACGATGAGGTCTTCGTCATGAACGCGGACGGGAGCGGAGTGGTCCAACTCACGGACAACCCCGCCGTCGATGACCCGACGGCCTGGTCGCCCGACGGTAGGCAGATCTTGTTCCGCAGTAACCGCGACGGCAACAACGAGCTCTACGTTATGAACGCGGATGGGACTGGAGTCACCCGGCTCACCGACAACCCCGCTAGCGACGAGGGCGACCACTCGGGCTGGTCGCCTGACGGTGAGCGGATCGTGTTTTCGAGCACCCGCGATGGTGGCAACCTCCACATCTTCGTCATGAACGCGGACGGGACCGGGGTCACTCAGCTCACGTCTGGTGCGTTCACCGACGACGATCCGGCCTGGTCGCCCGACGGGAAGAAGCTTGCCTTCCAGAGCACCCGCGACGGCCACGAGGAGATCTACATTATGAACGCAGACGGGACTGGCCAGACCCGCCTGACCTTCAACCAGGGTGACGCCAATGCGGTCGCCGCCTGGAGGGCTATGCCCCTCTTCTAAGGCGACCGTAGCCCGGGGGCTAGAGCAACTGCTCCCGCCCCCGGGGCATGATCTGAACGTACTTTAGGAGGGATTGCTCGTAGAATGCCCCGAGGGCAGGACTCGAACCTGCTCTGCGATATGTCATCGGGAGCGGAGAGGCAGCATGAGCCCGTTTCGGATGTGCTGCGCGGGACTCTCGGCGAGCGGCACGTCAAGTGTGAGTTTGGAGATGTTGGTGATCCGGCCTGTGTCGGCCTGTGGATGCACAGGACGACCAGGCTTGGTAGACGATTTCATGGGGAGATCAGCGCGCCGTACACGTGGCGCGTTCTTGCGACCGCAGTTGCGGAGCTGGCCGTGACGGACGAGGTGTCCGAGATGATCGGCGCTGTAGCCCGACACGGCAGCCGCTTCTACGAGTGTCAGCGTCTCGTCGCCGAGTGCCTTGAGTGCGTGCTCAAGCTCGAGCGCCGCGAGCCGCCACAACCGGGCCGACGTGGGGTCACCGAACTGCTCGAGGAAGGCGGCGCGTTCGCGCCACGTGGTAGGTAGGTCGCCGAGACCGTAGGCATGGTTGGGCTGCATGCCTACTAAGTCGTCAGGTTGAGCGAATCTTGACCGGCGTTACGGCGGTGAAAACATTAGTGAAAAACATTAGCAGTGCCGCAAATGAAACAGCCCTACAACGCAGGAAAGCGTTGCAGGGCCTCAGTCTTCTACGAATCGGGACGGCGGGATTTGAACCCGCGACCCCCTGAACCCCAGACGCTGTAGCTGCGTTGTTTGCCGTCGTGTTTGCCGGTCCCGGACGGACGTGGAGGGATTTGGGGGTCCTGGAGGGCGCGGCCTGAGAACAAAAACAGCGGGCCCGCATGGACCCGCCCTCTTTGCAGACCGCTGGTCTACACTCCGCTGTGGAGACCCCCCGCTCTACGCTCTGGGTCGCGGACCGATCGTCGACGCCACCGCTCACGAGCGCTGCTTGCGCGCTGACGGTTTCGGTGGCGGTTTCGGGGGCGACTTTTTGCTGGTCGGCCGCTCGACTGGCGGAGACTCCGCTCCGGTTTTA